>QWCN01000050.1_pt1 | contig 176669 bp, 178 predicted proteins | sample 1972711 | NCBI WGS metagenome assembly QWCN01 (sample SAMN09866707, study PRJNA288562) | Human gut metagenome isolate term1_stool, whole genome shotgun sequencing... | isolation source: gut | host: Homo sapiens | place: USA: California | reverse complement strand
CTCTGCCGACGAGAACGATTAAGTATCGTTCGAGGAGAGGTAGCACCGTAGGTGCGCTACACCGAATAAAAAAACATTATCGGGATGTAGCGCAGTTTGGTAGCGCACCGTGTTCGGGTCGCGGGGGCCGCAAGTTCGAATCTTGTCATCCCGATTTTTTATTTGGTGTTTCACGCTTGAGGTCAGCCTGGAGGCGCAAAACCAACTTGTAATCACAACGAAATGCTGACCGACAGGTTGTCTACGTGCGTAGCACTCATCCCGATTTTTTTTTGTAATTCTACCAATAAAGTCAGTCTAAATTTTTTATCAAATATCTGTATGATGACGTATCTCATATTTTCAGTTACTATTTTCAATAATTTACGATTAATTAGTAATAAACAAGAGAGTATGAAAGCGAGGTTTAGCATGATAATGACTAATATAGAATCTGTACCCGGTAAAAAGATAACAAGTCTTTTAGGGATGGTTTCAGGCAGTACTGTAAGAGCCAAACATGCCGGCAAAGACATTTGTGCCTCATTTAAGAATTTCTTCGGAGGAGAAATAAAAGGCTATACTGAGCTTATGGAAGAATCCAGAAAAGAAGCCACTCAAAGAATGGTTCAGCAGGCAACTAAACTGGGCGCAAACGCTATTATCAATATTCGATATGCCACATCAGCAATTGCAGCAGGAGCAGCAGAGGTATATGCATATGGTACCGCAGTAAAAGTTGAAGATGTTCAGCCTAAAACACAAGGATAATAAAAATGGATTTACTAATTGCAATAGCTCTTCTTATAATATGCTATTTTACTGGCAGAAGCAGGGAGAAAAAACATTATAAAAGTATACGTGAACGGGAAGTAAAATTATACAAACAGCCTCATATAAACTTTTCCAAAAATGTGAACATTTCCCAACCGGTAAAAAATGCACAACTGGTTTCTGCTTCTGTTGTAATAGGATGCGACTATTTCAAAGTATTTCTTGCAAGTTTAAGAAATATTTTCGGCGGAAATGTTTCCGCATACGAATCAGTACTAGACAGAGGCCGTCGAGAAGCAATTCTTAGAATACGAGAAAGTGCATACAGGATGAGAGCCGATTTAGTTATGAACATAAAAATTGAAACAGTTATGCTTTCGGAACAAACTATGTCGCAGGTGTGCATAACTGCTTATGGAACGGCTGTTGAATATGACAAAAAATAATTATGATTATGAAGCTGCAAAACTTCTAATTGATGACGAAACAAATGTGACTGAAACAAATCCTTTAAAGGATTTATTTCAAACCTGTATTCAATTAGTATTAATACTGGCTTTAGTCTATTTGTTTACTTTCATTGGTTCAGGACTTGTAATCAAATCACTATCTATTGAAAAACAAATTCAGATGGAAAATATATTGTCCTCTATGATTAACACAGAAACACAGGATAACAATTTTGATACTAAGAAAATAAAGGATATTAGAAACAGAGTATTAAGTGTTGACAGAGATTTTCCTAAAACTTCTAATTTAGACATACATATTATTAACGATAACCAGATGAATGCACTCTGCTATCCTAACGGGAATATTTACATCACATCAGAATTATACAAACGTCTGACCGACGATGAAATGCTGACTTTCGTAATCGCACATGAAATGGCGCATTATAAAAACAAAGACCATCTTATGAATTTGAGAAAAGGGATATCAAATGCTTCTATAATTATATTTATGTCTATTGTTTCCCCTAACAATCAGGAAGCATCTAAGATTATTGAAGGTACGCTGAGTTTATCCGATTTAAAATATTCACGCAGTGTTGAAGCAAAAGCGGATTTGTATGCCGCAAAAATCCTAAATGAATTATATGGCAGAACGACCGGAGGAGTACAGGTCTTGAAAATTCTTAGCGGACAAGATACAGGAGCACCGGAAGTTTTGTCTGACCATCCGGATATTCAAAAAAGAATAGAAAAACTCCAGAATTAATTATGCACTATAATCCTGTCAGCTTTTCCATCAACTGCACGCAGCATATCTTCGCCGAACTTTTCATACTGTTTTTTTGTACATTCGATTTTTCCGGTTACAGTTTCAAGCTTAGAAGGAAAATGTGTTATTAAAGAATTATATAACGGATTTTTGTTATACAAAACAAAATTTCCATCAATCTTCTTAACATCTGCAAGTAAATCATCTTCATTAAGTCCAAACATAGAATATGGAGCAGTAATACCACTCGTTTGCACTAAATTATAAGAAGGTTTATAAGTAGCAATTTCTAACAAATCTCCTTCAACTTTCCGGTTTTTTACCCCGAGAGCATCAAACATTGCTTGAGTATCATTTTCCTTTATAGCTCTGGCAAATGTTTTACCTGATACTCCGGCCTGCTCATTTAGCTTTTTACTTATCAATATTGCCTGATACGCTTTAGGTCCTTCATCATATATGCCGGAATGACATTTTAAATTACTCTTATTGATGAAATCCTCTATTTCATCAACCAATTTTAATGGAACTATATTATTATTTTCAACGCCTTGAATCTGGTCTATTTTACCTTTTGCAGTAGTCATCCCAACAAGCGGTTCCCACAACTTAGCTTTATTACGTTCCAGATAAATATAAAAATCACCGTCCTCTAGTGCAGCCTCTGCCTTATCTACGCTCGATCTTGTACACCAGTTTTTACAGCTTAAAATTTCCAGCTTTTTTATATTTGCTTCTTTATTAAACGGATCATGCTTAATTGAAGGAATCTTTACCCATACAGAATTATTCTCGGATAGATTCATATCCATCAAAAGATTATCACGCAAGCGATGTGTGTAATAGTCCAAAAATGATATATTAGCACAAGCAACTTGCCTATCTTTAGGTGCTAAATCATTAAAATAATTCACAGTTTCTTTCAAAGCTTTTTGATTAAAAGGAACCGGAATATGCCTGTTATTTTCTTTTACTTCACTGTTAACAGCATTCCAAACAATCAACTTTAATGCATTATTATTTTCTATTTTAGCTGCCAATTCTTCATCAACAGGTTCATCAAATAAGCCTTTTGCGGCTCCAGGTTCTTGTAAAAAATTTTTCCATTTATTTAATCTGTCGGCACGAGCTTCATTTATTTTATTTATTGAATATTCACGAATATCTTGTGGAATGTAACTTTTCCACTTAATTTTATCAACCATAGACTTTTTAAATGGTCCGAACACCATATTAAAATTAAATACTTGCTTTATTGCAGCTGCAATATTTTTTGCAGATAACAGACTGCCGTCTACTTGAAATCTTTTATCTCTTCCGAAAATCTCTGCTGATAAAAATTCAAATGTAGATGTGTACATTGATGGCATTGATTTACCTCTAAACTGGACAGTATCGCAATCCGATTTGTTTAATAGAGGTTTTACGAGTCGTTGGTTATTATTTAACTTATTAAAAATATTTTGTTTAGGTAAAAAATAAATATTATCTATACTAGAGGGCATAATACAATCCTTTATTTTTTATTTGTATATTATACCCAGACTAAAATCTGTAAATATAAAATTTTGCGCTTTTACCCATCATTTATTAAGAAATATTAAGACACGAAAACGGGACGTTTTCGACGTCCCGCTGCTATTATATTTCAGCTGTTATTAATTTAAGCCTAATTGATTTCTATAAAACCCGTTGCTTGCAATTTTCTGTTGAACCAGATTGTTATTGGAGCTTGATGCAAGATACAATCCGCTAATTTTATCTAATCTTCTTGTCAATCTGCTGTCCGGATAAACTTTTGATGCAACTTTAACTCTTGTCCAGCAGGCAGCTTCTTTTGATGTTGCAAGAGTTTCTTCTTCCAAATCAGCACTGTAGCCTGTGTGATAGCTTTCATGTGCAATTAGACATGCAATCTGTTCTGCCGGTGCATTTCTGTATACTGAATTGATTAAAATTACACGTGTACCAAAATTATTATATGTGCTTACTGCATAAGCATTTTTACCATTCATCACCATAGATAAATCATCAAACTTAATTCTCATACCATATCTCTGAAGATTTCTAAAAACATCGTTTTCTCCTGCTTGTTCCAGAACTCTCATCGCTGCTACGATTTTTGCATCAGTAGAAAAATCTGTTACTCTGTACGCAAATGCCTGACCTACACTGAAAAATAAGAATGCAAATAAAACTAATACTACTTTTTTCACGACATAAACTCCTAATCAACTTTTTTTGTTTTTCCTTATGTGAGTGTTTACGGCGTGTTTTCTAAAATCTTTAGAAAATACATCTCTGTTGTTACATAAGTTTACAAAACTCAATAAAACTTCATTCAAAAAGGGTCAAAACCCGCATATTACCTGCATGGTTATTCCACTTAACGAGTTTTAAGATATAATAAGAAAGAAGAAACTACATGAGAACAATTTTACATTTCTTAATATTTGGAGGATTTTTATGAATAAACTATTTTGGAAGAGGGCCGGTATAACTGCTGTGAGTGTAATTGGCGGTGCTTATGCAGTGTTTCTTATTTCGCCTCTTATCTTAAATCCGATAATTGACAGTTACATACCTCAGATTAAGAATATTATTCATGAAACTTCTGGGCTTAACTCCGAATTAACAAATGTAAAAGTTGTCACAACCCCAAAACTTACAGCAGGTTTGAAAGTCGGAAAATTTTCACTTCTTGAACCTGACAACACCCGGATTTTTTCAGCAGATGACTTTCAGGTAAAAATGTCTTTACTTCCTATTCTTGCCGGAAAAATAAGAGTTGATGCTGTTCAGCTCAAAAACGCAAACGCAAATATTCAAATCAATAGTGACGGTCATTTTGCTGTCGAAAAATATTTGCCAAAAACTCCTGACACTGACTCAGTCAACTCTCTCCCTGAAAACAGAGAAAATGTTTCATCGCTTCCTTTTGGATTAAAACTTTCTAATCATCTGCCTGATATAAAAATTGATGGATACGATATTATAATCACAGACGGAACAGACAAGTACACTCTGAGCGGAAATAAAACTGAAATTACAGATTTTATTGTTAATAAAAGCATAAAAGTTAAAGCATCCGGAAAAGCGGTATTGAAAGATAGAGAGCAATTTCATTACAATATAAAAGTTCTTAATAAAATCATGCCGGATGTTGAACTTAATGATATTGTATTCACTCCGCAAGCTCAGGAAGAAACAGCTCAGGAATTTGAAATGCCTGACATTATCGGTATTTTAAAAGGAATTTACGCAAACAATCTTACAGCAGATGCTGATGTTAATTTACTGATTGAACGCAACAACATCAAGGGTAATGCAAATTTTACAAACCTGTCTGTAATTAATCTTCCGCCAAGTATTGTTAAACTAAAATTCAAAGGTGAAAGCATTGATATTATTTCGGATATTTATACTGCAAAAAATGAAGTTTCAAAGATAAACGGCTTAATCAAAACAGGTAAAAATCCAAATATTGATTTAAACATAAAATCAAAAGTTGAAATTTCAAATATTTTAAGGATAGTAAAAGATGTAGCGTTAATCTTTGATATAAGAGATTTACAGACACTTAGTGCAAACGGGAAACTTGATGCAGATTTCAGTATCAAATCTAACCTTAAAACAGTGAAGTCAAGCGGGTATCTAAAGATTCCTTCTGCGGATGTTTATTATGGACTTTACAAAATAGGAATAGATGATATTAATGCAGACGTTAGACTTGATAACAACAACATCAATATAAATAATATAGGATTCACAATACTAGACCAGCCGCTTAAACTTTTTGGAACAATAACCGGTGATGCTGTAAGTGATTTACACCTGAGTGCAGAGAATTTAAGTTTAAAGGGACTTCTTGTTGCAGCGGGACAAGCATCATTAATGAAAGATAATCAGGTTAACTCCGGTCTTGTGTCATTGAAAGTTGATATTCAGGGGAAATTGGATAAAATTAATCCGGCAGTAAAACTTAATCTGGATAACATTAACATTAAAAACATTCCTTCAAATACATCTCTGAGTGCGCCTTCAACAATAGTCGGAATATCCGGCACATCCTTAACCGGAAAAGCAGAGAGTAAATATCTAAAAATCATAAATCCTTGCGCGAAAGTTTCAATACCATCACTCATCGCGAATATTTCAGAAAAAGAAATTTTCATCCCGTCAACTCCTGCTGCGATTGAAAAAATAAACCTCAATGTTTCAGGAAAAATTACAAATTATCTTACTGAAAAAATTGGTCTTGATTTTGTTACAACCGGTAATATCAAATCAAAATTAACAGGTGATATGAATATCGCAAAACAGACCCTTAATTTAAATTACGCAACGACAGAAAGCTCAACCATCATTATTCCGATGTTTGACAAATCTAAAATAACATTCAGCGGAAATATTTTCATTACAGACAGCATGATGAACCCTGTAATCAAAGGCGATGTGAATATTCCTGAGCTAACAATACCGGAAATTCCTGTCACAATGGAAAATCTTGATATTAAATTAAACGGACATATACTTAACGGAACCGCAAGCGCCGCAAAATTCACATCAGGAGGAATAAAGGCTGAGAATCTGACTTCTGATTTTTCTATGAAAGGCGATAAATTCTATCTCAATAAGCTTAAAGGCGATGCTTTTGACGGTAAAATCAATGGTAATATTGTTTACAATCTTTCTAATGCACAAACCGGAATTATCTTTTCAGGTGAAGGATTAAATGCCGAAAAAGCTGTATACGGATGTGTCAGTATTAAAAATGCAATCTATGGAACACTTGGTTTTGATACAACCATGAGTCTGAAAGTTGTTGATTACAATGAAATGATGAAATCCTTAAAAGGAAATCTTAACTTTAATGTAAAGAACGGAAGCTTCGGAGCTATCGGTAAACTTGACACGCTTTTACAAGCTAATAATATTATTACGAACTCTATTTTAAAAACAACAACAAGTACGCTTGTCAACAATCTTGTTCTAGCTGATACCGCAAAATTTGAATATCTTGACGGTCACCTCAGCTTTGAAAATGGATGGGCAAACTTAAATCCAATCAAGAGTTCCGGTAATTCACTTGCTTACTACATAACAGGCAAATATAATTTAATAAACGGAACAACAAATATTAATATTCTGGGCCGTTTGGATGCTCCAATAGTAGCTAAACTTGGTCCCATAGGACAATTATCGGCAGATAAATTACTTTCTTATATACCTAAGTTTGGTGAGGCTACAGCAAAAATCGCCAATGCATTGACAACAAACCCTAAAGGTGAAAATATTGCAGCAATTCCTGCTCTTACAAACGGAAGCACAAATTACAAAGATTTTAAAGTAGTATTCAACGGCGGACTTGAAAGCACTAGTTCAGTGAAGTCGTTCAAATGGCTTACTACAATTGACACAAGTGCAATTGAAACAAAAACAGTAAAAGAAACTATAAAAGATATAACGACATCTGTAAGCAAAGATTACAAAAGTACAGTAGAGTCAGTAAAAGACGCTGTTACAAGCACAAAAGAAGATTGGAATGAAACCAGAGAACAGCTGAAAAACAGTGCAGAAGAGTTGAAAAATTTATTTAAAAAGAAAGAAAACTAATATTCATAATATTTCATCAAAGTTTCAACAATAATCCAGTCGTTTGGCTCATCAATTTCATAAGAAGTATAAGACGGGAGTTCGTACGCTGCAATTTTGCCTGACAGCCTGCATTTGTCGTGTAAAATATTTCCGACCGTGTTTATATAGCAGGCGCCATTTTCTGCAATTAAGCCTTCAAAATCCTGACGGCGAGGACGATTGCGGTAATCATAATTTACAGGTACTAGAAATCCGTTATTTTGTAGTTCCGCCGTTGAGGATGGTCTGGAGTTCTTATTCCGACCTGTAGTATCAGTATTACCATCCGACAATTGGTCTACGTACGTAGTACACCAATGGAACTGCTTTTCTAAGACTCCTGTAAACATCGAATCAGCTCCGCTTATCAAAAACTCATTATACATCCCGTCAATGTGTTCATACTTAAGCATCGGTGATGTGGCCTGAATAAGAAAAAAATTATCCTTCTGCTTGAGCCCCGTCTTTTTAATATATTCTAGCATAACACTTTCTGTAGAAGCCGTATCAGAAGCGTTCTCAGGGTTTCTGTCATAAACCTCAACTTTCGGAAGTTCAAAACCCAAAACTATTTTTTTTATTTCTTCACTGTCTGTTGCAATAATAACTTTATCAATACATCCAGCACCGCTTGCAGCTGCTGCGGTCCAATATACAAGAGGCTTTCCGTTCAAAACTTTTATATTTTTCATAGGAATTGATTTACTTCCGCCGCGTACAGGTATGAATGCTATATTACTCATTAGCAGCCTCCTTAATTTTAACCATATCGTAAAGAACCTGATTGTAAGGAACAGGAACTCCTAATTCTCTGCCGAGTTTTATCATTTCTCCAGCAAAAATATCAACTTCAGTCTTTCTGCCAGCCAGAATATCCTGATGCATAGAGGTTTTACCCTCATCACACATTCTGGAAAGAGCATCCAGTGCATCCTTTTCAAGATTTTCAAGCCCGTTAATCCCCTTAAGTTCTGCAACAGAGCGTACCTCGGCAATTATTTTTTTTGCAAAATCTATAAACGCCTTGTTATACTTCATTTCACCAAACGTCATATTTAATACTGCAGATGTCTGGTTTGAAAAAATATTCATAGTAAACTTGAGCCACATTGAATAATCAATATCATCAGGAACTGCATAACCTACGCCAGCATCGTTAAAAAATTTGATTAACCCGTCATCACGCTCCATAACAATCTCGCCAACGCCGTCCTGCGTAACAGAATTTCCGACTCTTACTGCACTGTGTCCGATAAAATAAGACTTAAGGACTTTTGCTTCAGGATAAGCAGAACGAATAACTTCTTCAGAAGAAATTCCGTTGAGAAGCGAGATAATAATTGTTTTGGACGAAACAAAATTCTTTATCATCTTGACTGCAGAATCTAATCCCGATGCCTTTGTTGCAATGATAATCAAATCCGCGTCAAAATTATCATCAGGCAGAATATAGTTAAAATTCTGCTCCACACCGTTTAATACAGGTTTATTTTTCGAATACCTCTCTAAGCGTTCTTCATTCACAAGGATTTTAAGATTACATTTACCTCTGGATTTACCCCCTAATTTAGATGCATACGTCATTCCGACCGCACCGAGCCCGCAAATAATTACATTTTTCATAATGGCATTTTACTACATTTATAATAAAATATAAATATGACATCAGAATTGCTTTTTGAATTTGACAGGAGTTTTAATACGCAGGTAATCGGCACAGACGAAGCCGGAAGAGGGCCTGCAGCAGGCGGAGTTTTTGCTGCGGCAGTTATGTTTGAAAAAGTTACAGAAGGACTGATAAAAGATTTAGCAATTCTTAACGACTCAAAAAAACTCACCGCAAAAAAACGCGAATTAATATACGACATAATAAAAAACAACACTCTGAATAAAATCGTCTGCGTTGAAGTTGAGGAAATAGAAAAAATAAACATATTAAACGCTTCTTTAAAAGCAATGAATATTGTTTGTTCAGGAATTATTTCAGGATATGGCAACGGGTTGACCCCTCACCCTAACCCTCTCCCCAAGGAGAGGGAAAATCTTCTCGTACTTGTAGACGGCAACAAACTAATCAAAAATTTTGAATATAATCAGCAGTATGTAATCAAGGGTGACTCAAAATCAGCTTCCATAGCTGCGGCAAGTATCTTAGCTAAAGTAACACGTGACAGATATATGACAAAACTTCATGAAGAGTTTCCGATGTATAACTGGGCAAAGAATGCAGGGTATTTAACAAAAGAACATCTTGATGCTATTGATAAATACGGTTTGTGTAAATATCACAGGCCGTCATTTCTGCGCAAACATTTTTTAAAACAAAATTCGGGCAACCAGCATCTCATAACTACTGATTCCCCGAATTTGAACTTTTCTTCCGCAGGCTTTTAGAGTTTACTTTGCAAATTCACCGGTGTAAAAACTCATCAAGTTTGCCAGACGGTGCTGCTTTTCTGCAGCTTTTTCAATGTTTTGCTTAATTTCATCAAGCTCTTTCAATAAAGTATTTAAATCCTTACGTCGTTTACTCTCTAGGCGTTCCTCCTTATTTAACTGGTGGTCTGAAACTTCCGCCAAATCAACTTCAAGCCAGTTTGGCGAAAAACATTTATTATTATATTCCTTTCTGCTCATTAGTAGCTCCTTAACAGCTTTTAACAGTCTTGACAATACCCAGAACATTCATCACAAATCGCATGATGCCTGCTGCTGCATTTTTACATTCTATGTAATCCCTGCGTACTTCTTGAAATTCTTTTGAGTTGAAATCAAATGATGTCATCTCGGAATATTCAATTAGTGCTTCATGTTCGTCCATCACTATACCTCTTAATCAACAACTAGGGGAGGGGTAAATACATTGGGTCTATCGCATTACTACCAGTTCAATGTTTTTTGTGTTACCAGAACCCCTTTTGTATACACGATTTTTTGTTTTGTTTTTGCTTACAGATATGTTAACGGCATTTTTTTGAAAAACTTTAGGGTTTTTGGAGATATCGTTACAAATCGTTACAAGACAGGTTCAAAAGCCAATAATAATACGAAAGTTTTATCGTATAACAATTGAGGTTGGCGTGGAGGTACAAATCCGGTTGGTAGTTTTATAAAATGCCAACCGACAACAAGTCTACGTACGTAGTACAAAAAAAAAGCTGCCGTCGGGCAGCCTAGATACATATATGTATTATGTTAAATAGAACTTTGTTTACAGAGCAAGCGTCTTGTACTCCAGATTTTGCTCTGTGAAATCAACAGGTGTTTTGTAGTCATACGGAATTGAAATACTTATTTCACTCTTTTCCGGCAGCATTTCAAGTCCGTAGGCATCAATGAATTTCTCATCCAGCTTAAGCGTATAATTACCCGGTGCAAGACCTGAAATATAGAACACACCGGTAGAATCGACAGTTGAATAATTAACTTCTTCTCCGTTTTCATCAAGAATTACTACTACAAAGTCGGTTATTTTTAAGTCACGCTGGAAATCATCAAAGATTTTTAAAGTACCTGATACTGAACCGACTGTACTTATAAGAGGAATTTCGAGCTGAGTTGTCTGGCCCCCGTCAATTTTAACCTTTTTATTTATTAAATCGTTTGTAAATGGCGCAACTGTAATCGGCAGCTGGTTCATATCAATAGATACAGTGTAAATTCCCTGTTCAAGGCTTGATGAATAAACTCTTCCGCGTTTATTTGTAACGCTTGTTTCTCCTGTCCAGCTGGTAATAAGCGGAACATTCTGGATTGGCACATCAATCTTCTTATCGTATTTTCCGTTTTTGTTAACATCAACAAATGCAATCGCTTCAAATAAACCTTTGTTCAAATCTTCATCTCCTACTGATTTCAAACCATTATGGAAGATTTGGAACGCATCATTAAACACAAAATTTATCGAATGTCTGTTTGTCGTCGGCGTAAACATATTATCAATAAAGTATCCGCCGTTTTCTGAATATTGATATCCCACAGACATTGTCTGGCCTGACTTAGCCCTGTATCCTATATTAATGTTAAAGTCGTTTCCTCCCTGACCGCTGTATCTAAAACCATATCCAAGCCCGAGAGTTAAACGTTTCCACGTTGGGAAAGTATACCCGAAACGGAACATATTGTAACCGTTTTTGTAAGCTGCTGTATTGTACCTTACAATATTGTGCCCGAGTGTAAATCTGCCGTGATTGCCGGGAATTGGAACATCTAATTGTGCATAGTTATCTGTGTATTTTGAATGATAATTTCTGTCTAAAGAATTTGGCGTATCATACTCTGTATCATACAAACTTTCTCTGCGTCCGGCCTGAACACGCGCCCAGCGTGCAATATCACGGGAAGCATTGGCATCATAAAAATAGTTTTTGTTTCTGCCGAGTTCATTCTCACCGCGTCTATAGTAGCTGTTAAATCTTAAATTAGCAACCTTAGGAATTTTAGTTGATGCATTAATTGAAGCTTCGTCAAACTTAATAGTACCGCCTCTGTAGCGGTGGTTCATATTAGAATAATATCTGCTGTAGCTTCCGCCTGCATTTGTAGAATTAAAGCTTACGTTACCTGAAACTTTTCCTCCTGTTCTATCGTTTTTGGAAGTAGAGTCGCTGCTTGCAATATAGAAATCCGGTGAGGTTTGGAACAATTCTAATCTTCCGGCTGCTCTTTTCGGTTTAAAAATACCCTTCTGATATTTTTCAAGGTCTTTTTCATACTCTCCTGCTGCTTTCACAATGTAACCTGCGTGAGTATGCTCCTCTCTAATATCATGCGCAACGCTTGCACCGGCCGTTAATCGGCCTTTTATATTCTTGTTTTTCGGATTAACCCATTCAACACTGTTAAGCGCTGTTGCACCTTCAAGATAGTTGACACTTTTCTGCGTACCGCTTACAAGCAGGGTATCGTTTGTAGGAACCCGATAAACAATGCTTGTTCCGTTCTTTTCATAAAGCTTATCGCCGGTAACCCGTGATTCAAAAGTAATATTGTCTTTTATACCGTATTGATAATCAATTCCGGCAGTAACTTTCTTGTTGTTTCCGCGATAAATATTGCCCCCTTCACGGAAAAATCTGTTCTGATACCCCCATACACCTGCGTATGCTGAACCTCTGTGTTCTTTTTCAAAAGGTTTGTCGCCGTATATTGAATATCTTTCTTCTTTTATTAACTCAACACTTCCATCCTCGTTAACCTCTTCCAGCTTAATGCTCTTAACAGGGTTTGGAAGCTGAACATCCTTAAGCGTATAGTAACCTGCATATGTGCTTAGCATCACAGGCTCTAAGTCGTTTACCGTAAGTCTTACAAGACTGGTCGGCTTAACATAGCCGTTAATTTTTTCCGGACGTTCTTTTTCGTAATCATAATTCCAGATTTGCGCACCGAAAATATTTGTACCAATTGAGGCGTCAACGTCTGTCCTGCCCTTAACTTTTCCTAACTCGTACCAGAGCTTTTCTTTTCCTGTTTCTTTATCTTTAATGCTGTTTTTGTAAGCACCTGTAATACCGCCAAACATAAAAGCATCAGAACGATAATGGTATTCAGTCGCTTCAATACGATATTTTCCCCCGTAAATATTACCGTTAATACTTGCCTGCGTACTTCCTGAGAAAGTATCATTCAAAGTTCTATATCCCTGACCTTTTACTGTAAGACTGTCACTGAGGAGATTTGAACGAAGCCCTACTGTATTAAGCGTAATCTTACCCGGTTTTTTAGGAGAAACAACATCCTGATAAGCCTTCGGCCCCTTATCCTCAACAGCAGAATTATTTGTATGCAAAAGAGGGATATCTCTTTCAACCTGAGCACTTAAAGTTAAGTCTTCGTAATTTGTTTCAAACTTCGCGCCGAAAATTCTGGAAGCAGCGTCAGCAGTTATGTACGCTTCATTGAAAACGCCGTCCATAATCCCCTGCTGTAAAAACTCTGTTTTGCGCTTAGAAACAGGCGCATCCTGAACAAATACACCTTGCGTTGTTATCATACCGTCTTTGCCGTCCCAGGTTTTAAATCCGATATGTTTATCCACGCGGTTAGCAGTATATGGAATGTTAAATAAATCTGCAAGCTGTTTAAACGGCAGCAAAATTTCCGACTTATCGGTAATTACGATTTCGACATCCTGATATGCTCTATCATTGACATTGATATAAGATACCGTAGAGTCGAGCGCAAATACCGGTAATGCGAGAAGCATGCCGGCAAAAGCCAGTATTAAGTTTTTCTTAATTCTATTTAACATTCATCTATTTTCCCTCTCCTTGAGGAGAGGGTTAGGGTGAGGTGTCAACCGACATCCAAACACCGCTATTTTATTTAGTTCCACCCGCGGCTATCCCTATAGCCTTGTTCTGTTCCTCATCTCCTTATGGAGATGAGGAGGGGACGTCCCCTCGTTTTTTCTATTTAACCGATTATCTTTCCCTCTCCTAGGGGAGAGGGCTAGGGTGAGGGATTAACCTTTTCCCTATTTACTTACAGCCGTAAATGTTACGACTGCCTGATATGTACCTGCCTGATCCTGACCGATATTGTACGTCCCTGATATCGGATTTTGACCGACAGTATGTGTCACAGTTCCCTCTGTGCCGTTGTTAACTTTTACTACGTAACAATCGCCGTAAATTCCATAGTTTTGTTCAAATCCAACTGTCATAGGATTTGTAATCACGGTTGTTACAGGATATGCAATTACATTTTTATTGCGGCTTCCGCCTGCTTTTGCATCATCAATGGCTGCCTGAGTAGGCGCCGCAAGCGTATTTCCGAATAAAAGACTTCCGTTATTCCCGTATGCAGAAACTTCTCCCCCGTCAGTTAATATTTTTGATGTAATTATAAAATCATAATCCGAGTCTGTTCCGTTTGTCTGAATACTAAAAACAGACTGTAAACCGGTATGTGCACCTGTTTCACCGTTTGCCGATGCATTTTCTATTGACGAAGTTTGTTTTTCTATGGCAACAGCCGGCTGAACGTCCGTAAGAACGGACTGTTCAGCTTCTGCATAGCCATAAGCTTTTACCGCACCTAACGATGCAGTCATCAAAAATATTAACAATTTTGATATGTTTCTTTTGTTCATTGTTTCCTTAACTACGGTCCTGTTGTTGTCAATGTAAGTGTTGCTTGATAAGTACCGTCTGTATCATGTGTTGAGAATGTATTTGCCAATGCTGATGTTCCAATAGCATACTGCATTTTATACTTTCCGTTTTTAATTACATATTTTGCTTTATTTGACTCAAAATTTGCTACAGGATTTTCAGCACCGCTTTCAGTATCCGGAGTAATTGTCGGAGTTATAGCAAAAGCTATTGCATTTGGATTTCCTTCATATGCTGTACCTGATTCGGAAGTAATATTTTGTACAGCTGTATCAGCAGGCTGTCTTGAATTGTTTGTAAAAACAATATTCATAGAATCTGCATCTTCACCGTATAATGCCGTTGTAGAACCGCCTGTAGTTGGAGCTGCTGCTGAAAGATAAATAGCTCTGTCCGGTTGATTATTTACTACATTGAATACTGCATTTAACGCCGGTGTTACTGTAATTGTAGTATAGTTGTCATCAAATGTTGCACTTGCTTTTTCTACAGAAGAATTATCTTTTGTAATATTGATAAATTCAGGCACTGTAAGATTAAGTGTCGATGTAGCTTCATCCGAAGCTGCTGCAAACACAGCCGGACTCATAAGCATGAGCGCCAGTGCTGCAGGGAGTAATTTTACGATTTTTCTCATAGGGTAAACCTTCCTTTCTTCTTTTGGTTACACTTTACCTGTTATATTTAAATTTGCTTCTTTCTTAATATTCTTTTTCTTACCGTTTTCATCAAGATAAGAAATTACCACTCTCAGGGTATATTCACCGGAGTTTTTGATATTTCTCGTGTCAATCTTTTGTTTCTTTACAAAGTAGTTTCCTCCTCCAACTACTCCTCCATCCAGTTCATACTCGTCTATCAGGCTCTTGCCCTCCAAAATTTGAACTTTTCCAGAGTAACGAACTTTGCTGTTTCCTTTTGACAGGATTTTCATATCTGTATAAAGTCCGTCTTTAGCTTTTACAATATTGAAATACTCTATTTCTGCTTCTTTTGATACCCTGCCTTTGTCCACGTAAACCGGAACACCTACACGTGTTTTCACAATCAGCTGAGCACCTATACCGGCTCTGCCTGTAGGAATATTCATTTCTTTAGGGTTAACGTCTTCAATATAGAGCATTGTTCTGTTTTCACCGTCAGGAAGCTGGTTTAGATTTGCAATATTTATTCTGACCTTTTGATTTCTTCCCTGTACCACAGTAAATTCTGATGGTACGAACCTTATTTTCTTAGTTAAATCATGCGGGTCGTTTGAACTTTCAGTCATCACAACTTCACCTTTTTCATTGATTGTAAAAAATCCGGGATAAACCTTAAATCTCATAGGCTGCTGACTGTCGCCTTTAACTTCTATCGCTGTTGTTACGTAATTATTTTTGAGTTTATTTGCATTAATTTCTACCCTTGTCGGAGCAACCGCAACAGATGCAAACGCCGGAACAGCCAGTCCCAGAGCTATTAACAAACCAAAAATTTTCTTCTTCATACCTGACATTTTTTACCTTATCTCTCTCAAAATATATTTCACTCTATTTTCGTAATTTCCTGACGGAATAAATTTCTTATCTCTGCCTTCCAGCGAATACTCAACCGATACGTACTCATTATTTGCAGGCGCTTTTCCCTTAGCAATAACTATTTCTTTACCCGGTGTCAGCAGAACTCTTTCCAGAAGTCTTTCATTAACACCTGATGATGCTGAAACTGTTCTTACATAATAATCTCCTGCACCATCGCCGAAGTTATCAGCATTCAAAGCCAGCTCCCAATCACAGTTAGAATTTATATAAATCATAGGAGAAGTTTCATTAGAAACCTTCTTTGATTTATTGAAAGCATCCTCCGCACCCAGAACAATTCTTGGAACTTCATTATGCAGACTGATTTCCTGAACAGGAGGAATAATAAACTGCAAATTAAATGTTGAAGTCGCAGCAATCTGCCCTGTTTCCAAATCTGTTGCCTGAACCTCAAAATTTATTGCATAAGTTCCTGCCGGAACCATACCAAAGTCACGGATTTTTGCAGTCATATTCTTCGCAACACCGCCCATTGAAAGACCGTCAAAAATATTAGAATACTCGTTATACCGCAAATAAACATCTTCTCTGGTATTGTTTATATACAGATTCGAAAGAGGAATTGTTACATTCCCGTCCACACTCCTCATAGCATCCTCAAGCGGCCTTACTGCAATATTATACACACCGCCGTCATCACTGTTAATAATCAAATTACGTTCAACACTCTGAGGACGTACAACTGTTTCACCCTGATAGTCTATTATAACCATCGAAGCTTGCACAGCTGCACAGCCTAGCACCATTAGAAGTGTTGTAAGTAATATTTTTTTCATGAAAAATTCCTGTTGTAACCCCACCCGAAAATCTAATACTCATACTTCGTATTGATTTTCTACCCTCCCCGCCTTCCACCACTTTGTGGTTCTCCGGTGAGGGTTGGAGTTCTCCTATTATCATTGTAACGATTTGTTACAAAACTTCAATAGATTTTAGACAAATATACTCTATATGAATGAGGCTAATCCGCGTCTTTTCCGATACGGAACCAGTTTACAAATTTATTTACAAGATTATCTTTCGGAATATCTTCTTCTTTTAATTCCTGCTCAAAATCAATATCGTTCTCGTTTTTGTCCTCGCTGCGTTCGAACATATCCTCCTCCGGCTCATCTTTACGTTTTTTGCCCTGACGAAAATACATACCGCCGCCTCCCATACCGCTGCCGTCTTTATAGGAAGCCTGAGCTTTATTAATCGGGTTGATATTACTGAAATCAAAAGACATAACAAAGTCCTTGATTGTACATTGCATGTTCATTATAACCTATTTTTGAAAAAAGTGTACTGTTTTTATGCTAAAATTAACTTATGAGAAAATTTTTAAGTTTGTTTTTAACATCTCTTGTACTAATGGCATCTGCTCAGGCAAAGGATTTAAGATTTGTACAAATCAGCGACGCCCGTTTTTTATCATCCGCCGAAAATGACGGGTTAAAAAAAGTTATCAATGATGTAAACAAACAAAAAAGAGTTGAATTTGCTGTATTCACAGGCGATAACATAGACAAGCCTTCGCAGGAAGAACTCGAAGCTTTTCTAAAGGAAGCTAAAAAGCTTAATTGTCCGTTTTATATTGTTATAGGCGACAGAGATGTTAACAAGCACAAGAGTATGAGCAAAGTTGAATATACAAAAATTCTAAGAAAACAGATAAAGAAATACAAACCGGAAAAGCCAAATTATACCTTTGAAAAGAACGGAGTTATCTTTATTGTTGCTGACGGAGCAAAAGACGTTATTCCGGGTACAAACGGGTATTATAAAGAAGATGTGCTTGCCTGGCTTGACACAGAATTAGCAAAATATCCGGAAAACAATGTAATAATTCTCCAGCATTTTCCTATAATCCCGCCTGCTGAAAAGGAAAGCTATTATACATTCAAGCCGGAAAACTATCTTAAAGTTCTTGCGGGACATAAAAATGTTAAAGCAATAATCTCAGGTCATTTCGGGGTTAATACCCAGAAGAATTTTAACGGAGTGGAGCACATTTCAACAGCAGGAGTACCTTATTACAGAATAATAGACGTTATGGATTCTGAAACTACAAATCCGACAATCTGGGCTCAATTAAAGAAGGCTGAGTAGAAAAAGTTTGCAAATACCGACAAAAGCTGCTGCTATATTTCCTGTAAAATTTGCATTTTTGTCTGCATTAATCTTTTTAAAGTTTAAATCTTCTCCGTAATGATATCTTTCAAGAACATCTTTAAGTCCATCTACGCTCTGAAGCTGTTCACTGGTATTAAAATGTTCTCTGAGCGAACGTTTCTTTTCCGGTTTAAACTCGGGAGATGAAGCAATATTATCACAAAGCATACTTCTGAGGTTCATTTTTTTCCCGCTCTCTGGATGATGTTCGGAGTGTTTGCGGTGAAAATCTGAAACAAAAGATTTTGGAAATCCTAAAAGATAAAGTATCATCTTATCTGCATCGTGTGTAATACTGTCAATCGTATTTTTACCGAAAAGTTCTCTTTCAACAAGCGCAAACACTACTTTATGTTCATATGTATGTTTAACATTTTTCACATAGTTCTTAGAATAATTTTTTATCCGTGTAAGAATTGTCTGTGTTTTGGGCTTAATGCTCAAAAGACCGGCAGCGCACTTCGCGTCAGCCGGTCTTTTCACAAATTTGTCCACACTCTTCTGCATTATATCAGGCGCAGGTCGATACGCTCTGCAGAATTGTATTTCCGCCCTTCTTTGGGCATCGGGATAATTATAAAAATAATTAGGGTTAAATTTACACTTAATGTCCATAATTTATTCTCGCACAAAAATAAATCTGTGCAAGTGGTAAAAATCATAAATTTATAAATCTTAAAAATTCTTTCCAGAATCCTTTTGTGCCGTTTTCCCACCTGCGTGAAACTCCGTGATAATAGGGTTCATAATCTGCGATTATATTCCGCGGCAGGGATTTTCCTTCTGCAAGAGTCTGTGCAATAAATTCCAGATAGTCATCCTGTTCTTCGCGATAATCAAAATCTCTGTATCTCAAATCCTCATCCGCTTCAAAATGAACCAGAGCGTGATACGCGCATTCAATACTCTTGTCTTTTGTTTCAGGAAACAAAAGTATAGCCTCTCTGGCTGTTTTTCTTTCGGTAAGCACTGCATAAACAAGCCGTGCAACATATTTCCTGTTTTTTATATCTTCCATAATATCTTTAATAAGGATTTTTTATCTTGAAGTCAAACTCCGGAGATTTTGGGCCAAAATCTGCTTCATAACGAATTCTAGGACCTTCTGACAAATCAACAACGCCTGTCTGATGTTTATCTTGAGGTTCAATGTATTTTGCAAACCTTCTCTGTGATTTAACAATCGACGCAGCAGGCTTTTTGGTACAGCCGCACACGCATACTGCAAGTATAGAAGCACTTAAAATTAGACAGCAGAGTTTTCGCATATAAAGACCTCGATACTTACATTATAACATGTTTTTAGCCGATTTTATCCTGCATTTATTTGATAAAACAGGCCGAAAAATGATAAACGTTTCTCTCGGTCAAAACAGGTTCTTTTACATCGCAGACACCAGCCTTATAGTAACAGCAGCGGGGATGGAACTTACACCCGAAAATTTCTTCCTGAATACTCGGAGGCGAGCCTTCAATAGTTCTCAGCTTAAGTGCAGGATTACGCGTCGGAAGCGAATCAAGAAGCGCAATCGAGTATGGATGCAGAGGTTTTCTAAAGAAATCTTTTGCCGGAGCTTTTTCTACTATATGGCCTGAATACATTACCGAAATATTATCAGCATAATTACTCACGAGAGCAAGGTCATGAGAAATCAGCAAAATTGTAGTGCCGAATTCTTTTTTAATATCATCAAGCAAATCCATAATCTGTTTTTGGATAGTAACATCAAGAGCAGTAGTAGGTTCATCTGCAATAATAAGTTCAGCCTGACAGGCAAGCGCCATTGCAATAATAATTCTTTGTTTCATACCGCCTGAAAATTCATGGGGATAGAATTTAAGTTTCCTGTCCGCATCCGGAATGCAGACCATATCCATAACTTCCCTCGCTTTTCTCAGAGCCTGACGCTCAGAAACATGACTATGAGCTCTTATTGCTTCAACCAGCTGGTTTCCAGCTGTATAAAGCGGGTTTAGAGAGGTCATAGGGTCTTGAGGAATTAGTGCAATTCTGTTGCCGCGAAGTTCTCGCATTTGTTTTTCTTTGTACAAAAGCAGATTTTCACCTTTAAAATAAATCTCACCGCTTTTTATTTGCGCAGTTTTCGGCAAAAGACGCATTATTGACATTGCTGTCATACTCTTTCCGCATCCGGATTCCCCGACCAGAGCTTCCATGACTCCTTTTTTAAGAGTTAAATCAACATTGTACAGCGCCTGATATTTATCAAAAAACAGATTTAATTTCTTTATCTCTAAAATATTTTCCATAAAGCTATTCTAAAACCTATTTACAAAAAATGGAATAAGTTAACAAGATTAATACAAACTTTCTACAGCACTCTTATAATCATGGTGGTTGAAAATGTAGCTTCCGGCAACAAGTGAATTTGCACCGAGCGAAGTACATATCTTTGAAGTTAAATTATTTATCCCGCCGTCAACCTGAATGATAATGTTCTCAGGCGCATTAGCTTTAATAACCGGTATCTTCATAGCACAGTCATGCATAAATTCCTGACCGCCGAATCCCGGTTCTACAGTCATTACAAGAACCAAATCAACTTTATCAAGCAGAGGGAAAATCTTCTCCGGTGCAGTAGCCGGCTTAATTGAAACACCAGCTTTAACTCCGAAAGACTTAATTAAAGAAATTACGGCTTCCGCATGGCTGATATCAGAGCACGCTTCATAATGGAACGTAAGTATATCTGAACCGGCCTCTGCAAAAGGCTTTACAAATTTTTCAGGGTTTTCAATCATCAAATGCGTATCAAGCACAAGGTCTGTTGCTCTTCTCAAAGACTTAACCACCGGAACACCAATTGTTATATTAGGTACAAAGTGACCGTCCATAACATCAACATGTATCCACGGTGCACCGGCCTGTGCTGCTGAATCAACCTCTTGCTTGAGGTTTGCAAAGTCTGCTGATAATATTGAAGGTGAAATTATTATTTCTTTCATACACCAATCTTATCATACATATTGTTATTTTGAAAAATTTCGCATATAATAAGTATAGAATTGAGGGTAATGACATGGCAGATATAGTCGCATTAAAAGATTATTTAAAAAAATTACAAAAAATTATAAATTTTGAAGCAACCTTTACTTTTTCACATTGGAAGCTTATAAAAAAGACAAGAATAGATGATATTATGTGCTGTATTTATGCAACACTTCCTGATACTTATAAAAGAATGCTTAAAACAAAAACTGATATTCAACGCTATAATTCAGTTTTATGTTACGGACTTCTTACAAAGCTTATTGCAAGAACATTTTTTCTTGACAAAAATCTGGTTATAGTCAACATTACAGAAGTAAATAAGCTGATAAACGGTATTATTATGACAATAGAACAAGATATTCATTCTATCCAACAGGCTCTAGAATAGTTAAAAACATGCGTTGACTTTTGTTTCCCGTTTGTTGTACAATTTTGTTGACTATCATAAAATTACGGAGCAAAAAATGAATTCACAGCAAGATGTTATATACGGTTTAATGAACGAACTAGAAGAAGCACTTGATAACAAAGGGTTTCCGCTTTTAGGTTTCTCTGTTGTTAAGAAAGATACTGTAACAAACATCTTGGACAAATTATATGCAGCTCTTCCTGATGAAATTAAAGAAGCAAGAGCTCTCTTAAGACGCAAAGATGAAATGCAGTATGAAGCACAGCAGAGAGCTGAAAAAGTTGTTGCTGATGCTCAGGCAGAAGCAAACAGACTGCTTAGTGAATCAGATTTGCTTAAAGCTGTTCAAAGAGAAGCAGAAAAGATTAAAGAACAGGTTATTACTGACTGTGAAGAGATTAAACGCAAGGCTATGGATGAAGCCGAAAATCTCAGAATTCAGGCAAGCGACGAAGCTGTCAGGATTAAAGACGGCGCAAATATTTATGCTGAACAGGTTTTGACAAACCTCGAACAAAATTTAGGCCAGCTTCAGGAAATCGTTAAAAACGGACAATTACAGCTTGAAAGAAGAAGAATTGAATCTGACGACCAGCAGGCAGGATTTGCAAATCAGCGCCCTGAATACGCACATGACTTTAAAGTACAATAGCCTTTATTAGAATGTCTTTTTCAATTTGTTTTAACTCATATATTTTGAGATTTTTTGCCTGCGAAATTTCTTTTATATCAGCACCGTTGAAACAGCTTAAACCGTTGTTGTCATTCAATATTTTGGGGGCTATAAACTGGTAAACTTCATCTATGAGATTATCTTTTAACATAGAGCCTGCAAGCGTACCTCCGCATTCGACAAAGACAGAATAAATCCCCTTTGAATAAAGATTTTTCAAAACAGCTTCAATATCAAGCTGCTTGTCCTTTAGCGGAGTATTTTCCTTTGAGGCAATATAAATTTCCCCCTGCTGATAAATCTTTGCGTCTTTTGGGGTGCGCAAATCCTTATCCAGAATACATTTAAAGTTATGCTGCATAGATGGATTATCCGCAATTACTGTGTTTGAACTTGTCATAATACAATCAAATTCTTTGCGCATCCTATAAACTTCTTTACGTGCAGTTTCTGAGGTTATCCACTTTGAAGAACCTGTTTTTGAAGCAATCTTTCCATCCATTGTTGAAGCTGTTTTCAAAACAACATACGGCATTTTTTCTGTCATTGTTTTGATAAACATTCTATTTAAAAACCGTGCTTCTTCCTCCAGAACGAAGTCAACTTCAATCCCTGCGTTTTTAAGCTTTGTAATCCCGTCAACTTTTGGATTAACATCCTTCATTCCGATTACAACTCTTTTGAGTTTGTGCTTAATTATTAAGTCAACACAAGGCGGAGTCTTGCCAAAATGCGAGCATGGCTCCAGATTTACATATAGAGTTCCCCCTTCTGCCTCATTATTTTTTAATTTAAGCAATGCATCGCGTTCTGCGTGGTTTTCACCGTATTTTTTGTGGTATCCTTTTGATATTAGATTTCCGTCCTTGTCAAGGACAACACATCCGACCATGGGATTAGGTGCGACCTTTCCAAACCCTTTTTTTGCAAGTGCAAAACACATACGCATATATTTTTCGTCTCTGGATAACATAGATTAATTATACCATGTTATAATATCTGTATGTTAGAGAATAAAAACATATTGATAGGGATTACAGGCGGAATTGCAGCGTATAAGATTTGTACGCTTATAAGGCTTTATAGAAAAGCGGGGGCAAATGTCAGGGTCGTTCTTACGCCAAATGCGCTTAATTTTGTTACAAAGCTTACACTTCAAACACTCTCAAATAACGAAGTATATGTTGATAATTTCGAAATTGACGAATATAAACCTGAGCATATTGCGCTCACTGAGGCAGACATATTCGTAATTGCACCTGCGAGCGCAAATACTATAGGCAAAATTGCAAACGGAATTTGCGATAACCTGCTGCTTTCTACTGCGTGTGCTTTTTCAAAACCAATTCTTATTGCGCCTGCAATGAATGAAAATATGTGGAATAATCCATTTGTTCAGGAAAATATGTCTAAGTTAAAAAAGCATGGCTATCATATTGTTGACCCTGAAACAGGGTTTCTGGCCTGCGGTACAAACGGCGTAGGCAGGATGAAAGAGCCGGAAGAAATTTTTGACAGAACAGTAGAAATTTTCAGTGAGAACAAAAAATTAAAGGGTAAAAAAATACTCATTACAGCAGGCGGAACACGTGAAAAAATTGACCCTGTTAGGTATATTACCAATGCATCATCAGGCAAAATGGGACTTGCACTTGCTGATAATGCATATAGAATGGGCGCTGATGTGACACTTATTTCAACCTTTAAAGCTGATAAGCCTTACAAGAATATTGTCACTGAAACCGCTCTTGAAATGGAAAAAGCTGTAAAAGAAAATTTATCCGGTCAGGATTGTGTAATTATGGCAGCAGCTGTTTCAGATTACAGAGTAGAAAATTGTGCAGAGAATAAGATAAAAAAACAGGGTGGAGTGCTGGAGCTTAAACTGGTTGAAAACCCTGATATTTTAAAAGAAATTAGTTGCGCTAGGTCTACCTGCGTAGCAGGGTTCTGTGCAGAGAGTGAAAACCTGCTTGAGAATGCTAAAGCAAAAATCCAGAAAAAAGGTTGTGATTTTCTTATCGCAAACGATATTTCAAGAAAAGACATCGGATTTAATACTGATGAAAACGAAGTTTACATAATTGACAAATCGCTTAATATAAAACATATTGAAAAAGATACCAAAGAAAACATTGCTCAACGCATTTTGGAGGAAATTTTTGAATAAATATGATATTGTCCGTAAAATAGAAGAGTTTGCACCGCTTGAAACACAGGAAAGCTGGGATTGCAGCGGCTGGGGGGTAGAACTTTCAGCCCCGGATATAAAAAAAATCCTCTTCGCGCTTACAGTTACTGATGATGTTGTAAATCAGGCGCTAAATTCCGGCTGTGATATGATAATTTCGCACCACCCGCTGTTTTACGTACCTTTGTGGTACAAACAAATTAACATCTATTCAGCACACACCAATCTGGATATAGCAGAAGGTGGCACGACTGATACGCTGATTGAAAAACTCGGCTTCACCCGCACCCTCACCCCAGCCCCCTCTCCCACAAAGGGCGAGGGGAGAAATATATTTACCCCCCAAAGAATAGTAGAACTTGAAGAACCAATCACGGTTGAAGATTTGCGCAACAGGCTGCTAACAATATCACCTCGTTTGAGATATGTGAACAACTGCGGCGCAAAAACCGTAAAAACAATCGGTTTTTGCGCCGGCTCAGGCTCTGAATTTATCGGAGATACTGATGCTTTTGTTACCGGTGATGTCAAATTCCATACAGCACTTGACGCCAAAACTGTTGTCTTTGATATCGGACACTTTGAAAGTGAAATTTTCGCACCTGAACTGTTAAGAAAGATTACGGGTATTGAAGGAGTTTTAGCTGATGAAAAAAGTCCTTTTATTTAGCTCCCTGTTTCTGCTTTCTACGCTTATGGTGTTCGCCTATGAAACAATAATAATAAAGTTTCCTGATAGAGAGAACTGGGTCAAAGCTTATTACAAAAAAGTCGGGCTTGAAGCTATTTTGCAATATGTTCCAGCGGGACAGGGAAGTAACAACTGGACAAAATCAGTTGTCGTGCACTCTTATAATCAATCAACATATCCTATAAGCGTTTTTCTCACAAATAGTACAGCTAAACTGCTTAAAGCAAATCCTACGGCAGGATACAAGACTTTAAGATTAACCGATAATGACGCAATTGTCGGAAGATGCACAAAAAATTACGGCAAAACACAGGCCCAATGTGAATTTTTTAGAGTAACAAGAGGTTACGAAGGGATTGTTACGCTTCATTACATGAATAAAAACAAAGACGATTTTATGGAAAATTACAACCAGTGGTATAACATTATAAAAAGAGCAAAACTTTACAACAGTTATTACCGTGATGAGCGTATGCTGGACAAAGCAGAGTATTTTGAGCTTTAATAAATTTTCGAAAAAGAAATAAAGAAATCTGATATTACATTAATAAGCATAGGTAAAATCCAAATCATTATCGCAGCGCCGAAAACAGGTTTGAACAGGAAGCTCAGCTGGAACACGTTAACCTGCGGTGCCGTCTTAGAAATTACGCCCAGAATAATATCCTGCCCGAGTGTTGCAAGAAGAACAGGAGAAGCAATCTGCAATCCCATATACAAAACATTTGATGTTGTCGTAACCAGATAATCCATGTTTATAATCTTTTCAAGCGGAATACTCACAGCATAGAGCGGGAATATTTCAAAACTGCGGATAAGCGCATTTATCATCCAGTAAAACCCGCCAAGTTCTATGAAAATTATAATTCCAAGAAGCGTAATAACACGGCTCAAAATGGAAGTCTGGCTGTTTGTGGTCGGATCCATAACCATTGCGGAAGATAGCCCCATCTGTGTATTAATCATATCACCGCCTGCCTCAATTGCCAGAATAAGAAGCTGGGCAATATACCCGATAATCGCCCCTACTGCAAAGTTCAGAAGTAAAAGCAAAAGAGGAGAAATTTCTGCAGGAGGCGCGGCAGGCTTCAAAAGAGGAGTAAGCATGATTGTTAAAATAAACACAAGTGCAAGTTTTACCAGTCCTGCAATTTCTTTTCTATTAAAAATCGGTGCAAATCTGATAAACCCGAGCAGTCTTGCAAAGACAATGAAGCCTGCCGAAAACCAGCGGTCAAATTCAGGAAATAATATTGCCATCTGTTGTATTAACTGGTCCATAATTATTCCCTCAATACCGGCGGAGTCGGTAAATCCCTCATAAGCTCTGCTTCCTCAACTTCCGGCGGGATATCAAGCCCGAGGATTTCAAAACCATCAACCTCACCGATTGTAGTTGTTTCGTCCGTAACTTCCACATTAAACATAACTTTCTGTTTCCCGTTTTTTAAGACGCAAAACCTCGTCTTACCAGCTTTTAAGGGATGGACAAAAAGAGTATTCTTTTCATTCATTATTGTAAAAATCGGATAAACATCAATTATATCGTTCTGTTCTATACTTATATCGGTTAACTTTCCGTCAGTAGAAATTACACAGTCCTCAAACGCCTGTGCCGGAAGAATTAGTAAACATAATAAGAACACAATTTTTTTCATTATCTGCCTAAGATTTTATTTGTTTCTACAAAATTAGCTTTCGGCATCGGAGCTCTTGGTGCAGTGCCGTATTTAATCTTCTGATTTTTATCAATATAAGGAACTTTACCCGGGTTTTTCATTATATCGTTAAAATCGGACTGATTTTTGAATTTATCTTTCATTTCTCCCTCAAAAGGAGTTGTGTACTTGTAATAATCTGCAGGAAGTACAAAGCTGTCATTTTTAGAAATTCCGTTAAACGCAAGCGCCATTCCATCAGAAAAGAGGTTTGTAAGCAGTTTTATAAACCCCATACCGCCTATAACAATAACAAGGAAAACCGCAAAAATCTTAGGAGCGGCGGCAATCGTCTGTTCCTGAACCTGTGTAACTGCCTGAATAATACCGACAACCAGACCGATTGCCGCCGCAGTTAATACACAGGGCATAGATATTGACAGCATTACCATAAAACCTTTTGCTAAATATTCAGTTAACATTTCCATTTTGTTCAATCCTTTTGGCGGAACACAACTTTTCTATTACCAGACTGTCTTACTCTTCCAAGTGTTCCTTTGGAACAGACTACTAATTATAACTCTGCACCAGCCCTTGAACTATCAGGGCCCAGCCGTCAACCGCAATAAATATTAACAGCTTAAACGGAAGAGAAATAATTGTTGGCGACAGCATAAACATACCTAATGCAAGAAGTATGTTTGCAACAACAAGGTCAAGCACAATGAACGGAACAAATACAATAAACCCGATTTCAAATGCTGTTTTGAGCTCGCTCAAAATATACGCCGGTGCAACTTCCCAGATTGTAATATCCTCCGGTGACTTCGGCGGAGTCTTGTGCTTAAGCTCGACAAAAAAGGCCAAATCCGTTTCTCTCGTCTGTTTCATCATAAATTCTTTAAGCGGTTTAGAGCCCTCATCAATAGCAGCAATAAGATTTTGATTTTTCTGATAAGGAATTGAACCGCGCTCATACATTTGCTGGAACACCCCTCCCATTGTATAAAAAGTCAAAATCATACATAAACCGATTGTAACAATTGCCGGCGGAACCTGAACGCCCATTGCTGTTTTAAGAAGCGAAAATACAATCGTAAATCTTAAAAAGCAGGTCATACAGCAAAAAACGAACGGCAGAAGCGAGAACAGCGACATTACCGTAAGCATTTGTAAAACCGGATTCATATCTTGTATTACTGAATTCATAATTTCTCCTTCAGGGGTAAGTTTACCTCATTCTCTCTGCCAAATTTTTCAGTACAGAGTGTTCCTGCCTGCTTTGAGATAACAGACTTGATTTTATTCCAATATTTGATTTATCCATATAGCTTGACTTTGCTTTGGACAAACTCGCCATAGTTTCTTTGAAATCATTTGTTTCACAAACAGCCGGTTCAATTTCTTTCGCTGAAGTTTCTAATTTTGAAATCAATGTCGTATTTCCGACATCACCAGCAATAAGAAACTTTTCTCTGCCGGTTGAAACAACGTATAACGTCTTTCTCGGCGCAATTGAAAGAGTATCAATAACCTTAAGGTGCTTAGATTTCCCTGCACCGCCGAAGGAATTTGCATTCTTAAAAACAATAAGCGCAATCGCAATTACACCTATCATCGCAAGTGTATATACCATAAAATTTGCTAAATATCCCATGACACAATCCTCTATTTATTTTTTAACTCCGTTTTTTGTGAAGTCAAACTTTACTGGTTCTCTTCAACTTCAAAATCGCTGTAGTCGAAATCTTCTGCCGGAGCTTCATCATCCGGTGCAGCTTCCGTATGTTCATCAGCAGGCTCCGAAGAAGATGAGTCGTTAACCTTCTCTATTCTTACGCCAAATCTGTCGTTTATGATAACAAGCTCTCCTGCTGCTACAACTTTTCCGCCAACCTTTAGAGAAACTTTATTGTCATAAACAGAGCACAAATCAACTATTAACCCTTCCTCAATACTCTTAAGTTCTCCGAGAGTGACTTTCACTTTATCAAATTCAGCCGACATATCGACTTGAATACTATCCCACAAATTAGTATTTGTATTATCTTCCATACCATCTCCTCCGCCGGTATCATACGGTTCTATAATTTTAATATTAGGTTTGACCTGAAATTTTTGTACAATATTACTGCATACCAGAGTCATTTCTGAAGAGCTGCTGTTCTCAAAAACAACAATATCTCCAACATCAAGTTTTTTAATATCTGCAACAGGAAAGGTTGTAGTTCCCAGAACAAGATTTACATCAACAAGGCTGTTTGCAAAATCTTTATCCTCAAATCTCGGCTCTTTAGCTTCCAGAGTCTGAGGATTAAGGATTTCTTTAGGCACAGATATTATAAACTTTGCCGCCGTATCAGAAATTTCGCTCTTAACAAAATACGTAAGATGAAGTATTTCGTTATACCTTCTGTGCGGTTCAATCGTAAAATTAGGTGCCAGCGTTTCGTACAAAAAGTCATTGAATGATGTAATAATTCTAGCTTCGAGCTCTGAGACCTCTGAGAGATCAAACCTTCTGTTGTTTTTACCAAGAACTTTATCCAGAATTACATTTATAGCATCCTGTGAAATTCTTATATAAACATCGTTTTTAGCGTTTATCTTAACTTTCGTAACAAAAAAGGTTTCGTTCTGAGAAAGAACATTCATATTCGTACTTATTGAAGCGAGCTTGTATTCAAATCCGTCATAGAAAAATTCACTGCTGCAGTTTTTGACAACCGGAGTAAACACGGAATCGAACCATGCAAACTGTTTATATAATTCATCAAAAAATACTGAATTTATCATACTTACATTTCCCTAAGAAAAACGCTTATTATAGTCCTAACTTATCGTAGCTTATTCAGGGAAAAAACACATCAACTATTTAGAGGAACTCGTGGTAAATATATCAAAATTAGGGATTTCTGAGCACATACAATGTATACCGCCAAGACGGTTCGCCAGAACATCCATTATTACATTCCCCTTTGCAAATCCTCTTGAGAAAAATTCCTGCGCTTCTTCTCTTTTCCCGCCGGATACAAAGTAAATATCCGCAATATTTTCAATGTGCCCCCTCAAATCTTTTTCAAAGAGTGTTTCCAGATACTCGAGGTCAGGAGTTGAATGTTTCGTTGAATTAGTTATATATAACAGTTTGCCGTTTGAATTCTCAAAAGCTAATGCATTCATAAAATTAATATCATCTGCATATTTTCCAGCTATCTTAATCGGCTTAAACCCGAATTGCTTTAACTTTTGGCATCTTTCATCGCATGATTCACAAAAAGGATTTTCATTTTCATTTTTCATTTGACTTGTAATATAAGATTTCAATTTTTCATACGTTTCAGCAGAGTCAATAAATTTATCCCGCATCTTTTCAATATTTTTTAAAGAAGCCGAATAATCATTTACCAGAATATACGGAAACCTTATAGGTCTAACGTATTCATCAAGGTCGCTTGTAAATTCGTTTATTACATAAATATTCTCAAGTTTTACATCAAAGAGCTCGCACAAATGCTTCTTTGTAGGAGTATCGCCAAACATTTCAAAAGACTTTTCATCGGTAATCGACATACTATTTATTAAAAGCCACTTTTCGCCTCCTAGTTTATAACCCAGATAATAATTGCCGCCTCTTGGTATATATCGTCCTGCATCAATTTTATAATCATTGAAAGGTGCGATATTGTTAAAAACAGGTTCTTTTGAATTCCATAGCAAAACCTTGCCGATTTTATTTTTTATAAAAGCTTTATTGTCTTGCGCCCATATCGAAAGTTTATTGTCTTTCTGTATTTTAGTATTCTGTTTTGTTGTTATTGAATGATTATTATGGTTAACAAATAAATCAAATCCCTCTTTTGCAGATATTGATTTCATTTCTTTAAAAATCTGAAGCTCAGCAGGGCTTACAAGCCCTTGCATATAAATCCCTTTCAGAGGCATTACATCATAACCATTAAAAACAAGTTGTTGTCTGTTGCCAGCATTAATATTCATACAGATTTAAAACGCCTAAAAATATATTTTGCTAATTCAAATAAAAAAGAGCCGCTTTCGTGACTCTTTTTTATTAGCGGACGACGGGACTCGAACCCGCGACGTCAACCTTGGGAAGGTTGCATTCTACCACTGAATTACATCCGCATTTTATGAGGGTAATCCAAAGTCACCCTCAAAATTATTTAAATTCTTTTCCCTGACGTTTGTAGAAATCTTCAATAAATCCGGTATTAAAGTTACCGCTCATAAAGACTTCATCTTCTACAATCTGCTGATGGAAAGGTATTGTAGTTTTAATACCTGTCACAACATACTCTTTCAATGCCTGATACATTCTGCGTCTGGCTTCGTTTCTATTTTCACCCCAGCAGATTAATTTTCCAATCATTGAATCATAATAAGGCGGAATTGAATATCCCGGATACACATGAGAATCAACTCTTATGCCAAATCCTCCCGGAGCAAAATATCCGTCAATTTTTCCAGGGCACGGCATAAAGTCATGATCAGGATCCTCAGCATTAATACGGCACTCAATTGCATGTCCCCTCAACAGTACATCGTCCTGAGTGTAACCAAGCTTCTTACCAGAAGCTACGAGTATCTGTTCTCTTACAATATCAATCTGAGAAATCATTTCAGTAACACAATGTTCAACCTGAACCCTTGTATTCATCTCCATAAAATACCATTTGCCGTCGTGGTCAAGAAGAAATTCGCAGGTTCCTGCACCTTCATATCCGATAGCCTTAGCAGCACGAACAGCAGCAGCACCCATTTCTTTTCTTGTCTTTTCGTCAATAGCCGGAGAAGGAGCTTCTTCCAAAAGTTTCTGATGACGTCTTTGAATTGAACAATCTCTTTCGCCAAGGTGAATTACGTTGCCAAATGAATCACCAAGTATTTGAACCTCAATATGTCTAGGATTTTCTAAGAATTTTTCTGCATAAATCCCCGGATTGCCAAAGAATTTTTCTGCTTCCATCTGGCAAAGGTTCATATTTGATTCTAACTCATCATCGCTTCGAACAATTCTCATACCCTTTCCGCCGCCGCCGGCAGTAGCTTTCAGGATAATCGGATAACCTGCCTTATGAGCGAATTCTCTTGCCTGCTCTAATGATTCCAAAAGACCTGTACCCGGAGTTACAGGAACATCATTTTCAATCATTGTCTTTCTTGCAGTTGCCTTGTCGCCCATTTTTCTCATAGAGTCAGCAGAAGGCCCGATGAATTTTATACCGTGCTCGGTACAAATATCAACAAAATCTGCTCTTTCAGACATAAAACCGTACCCCGGATGAATTGCATCACATCCTGTCATTAACGCTGTAGAAATGATTGCAGGAATGCTTAAATAGCTCTGCGCACTCGGAGCAGGACCTATACAATATGCGTCTGTTGCAAGTCTTACATGAAGAGATTTTGCATCAGCCTGCGAATACACCGCAACAGTAGGGATACCAAGCTCCCTGCACGCTCTTATAACTCTTACTGCTATTTCACCTCTATTTGCTATTAATACTCTTTTAAACATATTTAATTCCCTATAGTTTAAAAGTTGAGACATAATCTGTTCTCAACTCCTAAACTTCTCAATCGTTAAACTCTATTCCACATACATTAAAACTTGACCGAATTCAATAGGGTCACCGTTTTTAACACAGATTTGAACAACTTTTCCAGCCTGTTCTGACTTAATTTCATTCATCAATTTCATTGCTTCAATAATACAAACAACGTCACCGACATTAACAGTAGACCCAACCTCGACAAACGGTGCAGCTTCCGGAGAAGATGCTGCATAGAAAGTACCTACCATAGGTGAAGTTATAGCTTTTCCTTTTGCTTCCGCAGGTTTTGCTTCAGCAGCTGGAGAAGAAGCCGGTGCAGCAGCTGGAACAGCAGCAGGCATTGCTGCCGGTGCAGATGCTACCATATTAACTTCCGGTAAATCTTTTCTGATTGTAATTGCCTGTTCGCCGTCTTCCAGCGAAATTTCTGTCAAGCCGTTATCTGCAATTATTTTTGCTAATTTTTCTATATAATCTGATTCAAACTTCATAATCTTTTCCTTTTTAGTTTCTCGACTAAAGACGCTCTAGCATCTATCCAAATATTCGTTGCTTCTGGTGTCGACTCTGATTACATCACCGTTAGAAACAAAGAACGGAACCTGAACTACAGCACCTGTTTCAAGTGTAGCAGGTTTTGTACCGCCCTGAGCAGTATTGCCCTTTTCAGCCGGCGGAGTATCAACAACTTCCAACTCAACGTGTGCCGGAATATCAACACCAATAATTCTTGTATCGTGTTTAAGAACCTGAACAATCATGTTTTCCTTAAGGTATTTTATACCATCGCCAACCTGATCTTCTGTCAATTGAATCTGTTCATAGGTTTCGTTATCCATCATAACGTAATCTTTACCTTCTTTATATAAGTATTGCATTTCTCTACGGTCAAGCATGGCTTTAGCAACTTTTTCACCGGCTCTAAAAGTTTTTTCTATAACGTTTCCGCTTTCTACGTTTTTAAGCTTAGTTCTAACGAAAGCTGCACCTTTACCAGGTTTTACGTGTAAAAATTCAACAACGCTCCACAAACCGTTATCAAGCTCAAGTGTCAAGCCATTCTTTAAATCGTTTACTGAAATCATACGCACTCCTTATTATAATGTTTATACTATTCATTTTCCTAAAGGATAACATAAACCAAGACGTCACGCAAGTGCTACGCACATAGCCAAAGGGACGGCCAGCATTCCGTTTAAGTTACCTGTGGATTTTAAAACTACAGGCTGACCTTAATGTTAAACTACTAGCAGACATTTTTTACTTACTTTACATTTTATTTTTTTTAATTAAAATAAAATAACACCTCTTTAGAGGGGAGGATTTATACACTACCCGAAAGGATATACATAAAATGATTAGCAGTATTTCACCATTGCTGTCTAAATTTGTCAGCGCACAGGGGCATACAAATCCGCTGAAAAAAGCATTAAAATATAAATTCAACGCAAAAGTACACGATTCCCACACAAATCTGCTGAACTTTACAAAGGACAGTACTCCGAATTATATTATCAAGAAATAATTTTTTATTCTTCTTCGAGGCTCAGCACAGCCATGAAAGCTTCCTGCGGAACTTCTACGCGTCCGATAGCTTTCATACGCTTTTTACCTTTTTTCTGTTTTTCCAGAAGCTTGCGCTTACGCGAGATATCACCGCCATAACATTTATCAAGTACACTTTTTCTAAGAGCTTTGATATTTGTTCTTGCGATTACTCTGCCACCGATTGCAGCCTGAATAGGAACTTCGAACATCTGGCGCGGAATAATGGTTTTTAATTTCTCTGTAAGCTTCTGCCCGATATAATACGCGTTATCCTCATGGCAGATTACAGAAAGTGCATCAACCACTTCTCCTGCAAGCATTACATCAAGTTTGATAAGTTTTGAGCGTTTGTAATCTTCAAATTCGTAATCCAAACTTGCATAGCCTTTTGAGCGAGATTTAAGCTGGTCGTAGAAATCTGTAATAACTTCACTCAGCGGTAAATGATAAATCAAATCTACACGGACTTTATCAAGATAGTTCATGTTTATAAAAATACCGCGTTTTGTCTGGCACAAATCCATCAGCGTGCCTACATAATCGTTTGGAGTAATAATAGAAACTTTCACATACGGTTCTTCTATATAATCACGATATTGCGCAGCAGGAAGGTTAGCAGGGTTATCAATTTCCACAACCTCGCCGTTAGTCTTATGCACCTTATAAACTACAGACGGCGCAGTAGTTACGATAGAAAGGTCGTATTCTCTTTCCAGTCTTTCCTGTGCGATTTCCATATGGAGCATACCCAGAAAACCGCATCTAAACCCAAACCCGAGAGCGCTGGATGTTTCCGGCTCAAAAGTAATTGAGCTGTCACTCAGCTTAAGTTTTTCCAGAGCTTCCTTGAGTTCATGATAGTCCTCATTGTCAACCGGATAAAGTCCTGAGAACACCATAGGAAGAGCTTCTTTGTAACCCGGTAAAGGTTCATCTGCTGGAGCATCAACAAGCGTTACTGTATCACCTACAAATCGTGTAATCTCTTTGATTGAACCTGCAAAATATCCTACGTCGCCGCATACAAGTTCTTCAACCTGAACCCTGTGCGGAGTAAGATATCCAAGTTCAACAATTTCATACTCTTTTCCGGAAGCCATAAACTTTACTTTATCCCCGAGCTTCATTTTTCCGTCCATAATCTTAAAGAAACATAATGTTCCAAGATACGGGTCGTATGCGCTGTCAAAAACGAGTGCACGTAAAGGTTTTTCGCTTGTATCAACCGGAGGCGGCACAAATTTTACGACTGCCTCAAGAACTTCACCTATGTTAAGCCCTGTTTTTGCACTCACAGGGATTGCCATTGAGGTATCAATGCCGAGTATTTCTTCAATTTCTTCCTTAACTCTGTCCACATCAGCAGAAGGAAGGTCAATTTTGTTAATTACAGGAATAATCTCCAAATTCTGCTCGATTGCCATATAAACATTAGCAAGCGTTTGAGCTTCAACACCCTGCGTTGCATCTACAATCAAAAGTGCGCCTTCGCACGCAGCGAGCGAACGTGAAACTTCGTATGAGAAATCAACGTGCCCCGGTGTATCAATAAGGTTAAAGATATAATCTTTGCCATCTTTAGCTTTGTAATTCATTCTTGCGGCATTCAGCTTAATCGTAATCCCGCGTTCGCGTTCGATATCCATTGTATCAAGAAGCTGTGCTTGCATATCGCGTTGGGCAATTGTGCCTGTTGCTTCCAGCAATCTATCGGCTAAAGTTGATTTTCCGTGGTCTATATGTGCAATAATGCAAAAGTTACGTACATTTTCTCTATATTTCATAATGGAATTATTATAAATGAAAGAGATTTAGACTTCAACAACGGCTTTTTCAAAAATATCAATAAAATCAAACTTATTTGTGTCAAACACACCTTTATCAGTTACTTTCAATTCAGGAATTACAGGCAATGACAAAAATCCCATGGTCATAAACGGATCTTCAATCCTGCAGCCTATCGAATGTGCGGTCTTATTGAGTTCTTCACACTTATTAACAACGTAATCAAAATTCCTGTCTGACATCAAGCCGGCTATTGGAAGCGGTAATTCAGAGATAACCTCTCCGTCTTTTACAACTACTTTACCGCCCTTGCACTTAATCAATGCAACCGCTGCAGCATACATATCAGCATCGTTTGTACCGATAACAATCATATTATGAGAATCGTGCGCAACCGTAGAGGCAATTGCGCCGCATTTCAGATTAAACCCTTTTACAAACCCTTTTCCAATATTGCCTGTAGCTCTGTGTCTTTCAATTACACATATTTTCAAAGTATCGTTATCAATATTACTTACTGCATTTCCGTCTTCAATCTTCACTTCTGAAACAACGGATTTTGTAATAAGCTGGTGCGGTATAACTTCAAGAGCTGTAACTTTAGAGCCATTAGCTTCTATCCTGAAATCCTCCGGTGTAATCCATCTTACATTAACCGAGTTTCTGACAGCAAGTGCTTCATTTTCAGGAAGTTCAGCTATTAATTTTCCATTTTCTGCTGCAACAACACCGTTTTTAATAACCAAATCAGGTTTAAAAGTTTTCAAATCAGGCAGAATGAGCAAATCAGCTTTATACCCCGGAGCAATTGCACCAAGGTTTTTCAGCCCGAAATATTCTGCTGTGTTTAAACTTGCTATCTGAACGGCCTTAACAGGGTCAACTCCGGCTTCTACAGCACGTCTTACCATCCCGTTTATATGCTCTTTTAAATCAGCAGGATGTCTGTCATCAGTTACAAAAATACACTTTCTGGTGTTGCAGGTTTTCAAGACAGGCATCAAAGCGTCCAAATCTTTAGCCGCTGTTCCTTCTCTAATCATAACGTACATACCGAGCCTTAGTTTTTCGACTGCCTCGTCAGGTGTCGTGCATTCGTGGTCGGACTTAACTCCGCTGGCAATATACGCGCATAAATCCTTGCCGTGCAAATAAGGCGCATGTCCATCTATACATTTACCTCTTGATTTAGCAAGTTCAAGTTTTGCCATAACATTGTTGTCCTGATTTAGAACACCCGGAAAATTCATCATCTCAGCGAGGCCGAGCACCCACGGTTTATCAATCAAAAGTGACAAATCATAGCTGTTCAAGTCAAAACCTGATGTTTCAAACGGAGTTGCTGGCACACAGGACGGAAGCATTGTATAAACATCCAGAGGCAGATTTTTAACAGCCTCGTGCATAAAGCTAATGCCGTGAAGCCCCAGTACATTTGAAATTTCATGCGGGTCAATGATAACCGTTGTAGTACCTGCCGGAAGCGCAACTTTTGCAAACTCGGACGGAAGCATCATTGTACTCTCAAGATGAACGTGTCCGTCAATAAAAGAAGGAGTGACGTACGCACCTTGTATGTCAATTTCTTTTTCTCCGGAATAGTTTTCGCCGATACCGGCTATAATGCCATCTTTGATTGCAATATCAGCCTTATGAATTTCTTCTGAAAGAACATTTACGATATTTGCATTTTTGATAACTAAATCGGCTTTTTCAAATCCGCGTGCAACATTAATTATATTTGACATATCAAATCCTTATATTCAAGAAGTTTTGACAAATCTTCTGTTTTCAAAACCTCATCAATCTTGTCCTTAAAACTATCCGCCCCGTCAGTCTTCATGCCGGAAGGAAGAAGAATATCAGTATTCTTTTTAGAGTTTACAAAACCTTTATTGATGGTTAAAAACTCTTTGTACATTTCTAAAATCTTTAAATCTTCCGGATTAATTTCATAATTCATCCCGAGGAAGTATTTCATATCTTTTGGCAGAAGTTCAAGGAATTTAATCATAAAATCAACATCGGAAACATTTTCTTCTTCATTATACTCGCCGTCCAGACAATTATTGTTAAGAATATCCTGCTCCGGCTGTGTTTTAATATAAGCAGCCCACATAAGACAGCCAACATAAAAACCAAGATTATTATTAAAAAGTTCCAGAAATTTTTTATAATACTGCCTGAATTTCATCTTTCTCTGGGAGAGATTTTTAAACCTGTTAATATCCATATAAAGATATTCGACTGTACCTCTAAACGCCATAATGTATGGTGCAAATCCCGGATCAAACTCTAAACCTGCTGACATAATCCTCCTTCGTTAATTTATAACATTTTAGCATAAAGGATTAAGTTTTGTTAGAAGTTTTTTCCAATTCACCATCAGATAGTTTTAAATTCTGTTCTGCCTTTTTCAGGTATTCAAATTTAAAATCATTTTTCTTGCCGCTGACACTATCATCAAGATAATACCCTTTGGCATCATTTACAATATATTCCAAATTCCTAAACGAAAACTTTCTATCAGCCATTTTTTGGGCTAAATCTTTTAGCTGTGTATCATTTTCCGAAATAAATTTATCTTTATTTTTTATTTTATCTAAATTCATTTTCAAAGCTTCGTACAAACACTCTTTATCCGGATACGGCACTTCAACAAGGTTTTGAAACCTGCTCATGGCTGCCCTGTCCAGCCCATTATTCTTTGGCGAAATATTTGTTGTTCCAATTACAGTAACGTTGGGAGCTTTTTCTTTCAATATTTCAAGATAATTTAAGAATACAGAACGTTCTTCTAAAATACTAACCCAGCGAGTACCTGCTGTTTTATCTGCAACTTTATCAGCAGGTGCAACCATTGCATCAATTTCATTAAAAGTAACCACATACTTTTTATCAGGATTTTTTTTAGCCGTTTTCAATATACCTTCAAACACTTTTTTAAGATTTTCAACTCCTTCTCCTGCCCACATTGAATTGAAATCAGAATGCATTACTTCCATGTATTCTGCATCAAGTGATTTTGCAAAAATTTTAGCAAAAAATGATTTCCCCACTCCTGCAGAACCATACAACAATAACCTGTTGTTTGCTTGAGGTTTTCCCGTTTGAGATACAACATCAGAGCCCGCTTTAACATAATTAATCTGGCGCTCCAGAATAGATTTTAAATCCTTGTTTATGCTTTTACAATTATCAATCGTCATAACTTTATCATCATTTGCTAAAGATTTAAAATCCCTGATTAAAGCAGGCATTTTATGTTTTTTGTTATTTGAAATCTCAAGTAGTATTTTTAAACTAGGCAGATAAGCCGCTGTCAAAAGAAGAATTGCAGATATTCCTGCTATTTTAATCATACGTTCATTCTGTTCAACGACTTTTCTCTGAAAATCCAAATCATCGCTAATACTCAGTGCAGCTTCTTTTCCCAGAATATTATATTTATCTTTTTTTGCTGAATTTTTGAAGATTGGATATCTACTTATATTTTGTGATATTGGTTGAATCATTTTTTGTCCTTATACACATACCTTCAATAAGACTACAATTAAATTGTAATAATATCAACAATTTAATTGTAGTTTATAGTTTTTACTAATCTAATCGTCTGATGTAAGCCCGCCAATAATACCGCCTACTTGTGCCATCACACCAGCACTTCCGGCAGCAACAGCTGTTGCTCCACCTGCTGCAGCAACAACAGCAGCCAAGCCTCCCGTTGCTATGGTCAATGCAGCAGCTCCTAAACCAACCACGGCACCTACCGCCATTCCAGTCAATGCACCTTTATCTCCCTTAAAAGCAAGCTGGTTATTATTGTTTTTTTCTAAGAACTGTGATTTTACTTCGTTTGTTTTTTTTAACATTGGTTTTGAATAATTTCTTGGTTGAATTGTGTTTACTGAATAAATTTTCATTTTTATACACTCCTTTTTTATAAAATTATATAACATAAAATGTACAAAAGCGCAATATATCTATTAGGATAATATTATTAAAACTATCTCATCCGCACTGATATTCAAACACTCCAAGCTTTCACATGTTGTCTGCCGTTTTTCCCATAAGCACGGCCGAAGCGGGCACTCACATTTTGCCTTAATCGGAATAACTTTCCCGTTATCAGGAATTAATTTTTTATCATCTGTTGAGCCAAAAATCACATAAGTTTTTACCCCGAGAGCAGCTGCCACGTGAAGCGGCGCAGAATCCGAACACAGAAATTTTTCGTATCCTGAAATCATTTCTGCAAGTTCCTTGAGGTTTTTGGTTTTGCCGTAAAGATTAACATATTTCTCGCAAGGTACTAAACGCTCTATAGTTTCAATAACAGCCTTATCATCAGGGCCGCCAACAAGCACGACTTTTTTACCGGCATCTGCAAGTTTTTCCACGACCTCTGCCCACTTCTCAGCAGGAATAGTCTTTATCATACCTTTTTTAACACTCAAAAGGCTTACCCCCGGATGTATTAAGACCGTATTCGGCTCCGTCTTCCGCGGTTCAATATTAATCTCCGGAAGCTCTGTTATATTATCTGTCAAAGGCTTAACCAAATCGTGATACATCTTTGCTGCATACTGGTTTTTGTTTAACCGGACTGCATGAGTCAAAAGTTTTTCGCTTAGTCTGCCGGAGTTGTAACCGATGCGTTCCTTTATAAATGTCATAAATAAAAAGATTGAAATAAATTTGTTTGAACCCGATGAAACAACTATATCAAACTTTTTAGTCCAAATCCTCCGCAGAAGATTGAAAAGTTCAATATATTTATTTCTGCCTTTTATATCTGCAAACAGAGTTTCATCAATAATATCCGTAAGGCTCAAAATTCCCTTACTTCTCGGTTCGAGCGCAAGTGTGATTTCAGAGTCCGGAAACTCTTTTTTGGTAGAAATAATCGTTGGCAAAAATAAAATCTCATCTCCGAGGCCGCCAAAATTTATAAACAAAATCTTCTTTTTCATATAATCGTTTTACTTTAAAAATATTTACGTTTCAATAATTGATTTTAACATGTGCTTAAAATATAATTTTTAATGGGGTAATTCAGAGAACGTTTAAAATGAAGATAGCAAATAACAACGAAAATCAAGAAGAAGAATACAAAGCATTTTTAAAAAACATTCGTGCAGAAAAAGAAGAAAGTTCTAATTTTACCAAACTTCTTTTCACAGTAGTTCTTGCTGTTTTATGTGCGGTTATAGTCTGTGTAACTGTTGTTGAAAACAGTTATATACTTGACAAAATAAGTACCGAACAGGCTGACAATGCAAGCGGATTTTTTAAGTTTTATAAAAAAGAAAAAAAGAATTTTGAAACCCCGTTTTCTCCAAGAAGACAGAACATTTTGCTGCTCGGCGTTGATTCTAACGGTGAAGGTTCTGATATCTGGGAAGGAACACGTTCAGATACAATTATTATAGTTAATATTGACCCGAAAACACATTCTATAAATGCAATATCCATCCCGCGCGACAGCAAAGTTTACCTTCCTGATAACAAAGGCGTTCAAAAGATTAACTCTGCTCACGCTCTGGGAGGCATAAACCTTGTTAAAAAGACTCTTAAAGAAACTTTTGGAATAAAGATTGATAAATATATAATCGTACATGACGAAGCAGTTGAAAAAGTAGTTGATGCATTAGGCGGTATTCCGATTTATGTCGAAAAACCAATGAAGTATCATGATTATGCAGGCAAGCTTCATATTAATTTAGACAAAGGCAACACCGTTCTAAACGGAAAGCAGGCTGTAGGTTACCTAAGATACAGAAAAGACGGTCTTGGTGATATTGGAAGAACACAGCGCCAGCAATGGTTTATGAGAAGTTTATTTGAAAAACTTCATTCACCTCAGGTCATTACAAAAATTCCGGAAGTGCTAAATGTTTGCAATACATATATTAAAACTGATATGAGTTTCTATGAACTCTCACAGTACGCTGCTTTTGCAAGAAGCGTTGATGAAAATAAGATAGAAATTGCGACTCTTCCTGGTGCACCAAACCAGAGAGGATATATAAGCTATTGGATTTTAGATCCGAAAAAAACGCAGGAAGTTATAAACAGGATGATTTATAGAGATAAACCTACGCTTGACGGTACAAAATTCAAGGCTGGAATTATGTATTCTCCGAGAAAGGAAGAAGAAGCTCAGGCTATAAAAGAAAAATTAAGCGAGCTTGGTTTTGAAGTTAATATGCTGAAGATAACGCACCTTTCACATACAAGGTTCGTTGCCAATAAAAATGATGTAACGATTGATTTCTTAAACTGGCTTCAGAAGAAAATGCCCGAACTTAACAATATGCAGTTCATTTATGACCCTACTGAAACTTTCTCTGTAGGAAGTGATTTTACTATTGTTCTGGCAGAGGGTTAGAGAACTGGCGTTCCATTTCTCTAACTTCATCCTCAATATCATACTGTTCTCTAAATATTTTGAGCAGGTTTCTTTCGCGCTCATAATCATAATTTTCTTTAAGCCATTCAACAATTTGAGATTTTGGATAATAGTCTGCAAACCTTATTTTTACTTTATCAAAATGGTCTGCTGAAATTGCAGTCATATCTTCAAAATCAGGTACATTATTTATACCCAGCTCCTTTGCCAGAAGTGCCGGATACCAGGAAATCATTCTTCCAAATTCAACACTGTGTTCGTCATACGGGAACAGGTCTACAAAATCTTTTTTCAATAGCTCTTTGACTTCATCATACCCCTGCTGTGCCTTAAGTTTTTTAATCTTATTCAAGCTTCTGGCAAGCTTTGCTGCAGCTCTGCGTTCCTCCATAGAAACAGCATTCAATTCTTTTCCCTGTAACATAAAACCTTGGATTTTAACAGCAGATTTATTTTCTTTGAGCAATCTTATATTACCGTCTAAAATCCCCGCAAACTTTGTCCACAGAGCTCTTAGTTTTGCATCTTTAATATATTTCTTATTATAAATACATCCTCCGGATTCTATGCTTATCCCGCGGATTATATTAGGGTCGGTATTATACACGAAAGCCCGCTCTGCAAGAAAAGTGCCCAGTTCCGTTTTTTTAGGGTGGTTCTCATCAATAAATTTTGAAAGAATGTATCCGCCTGCATCATACATTCCGGAAAGATTTGCAAGAAAGGGTTTTACAAATCGGCCATGTGATCCCCTTTTAAAAAGGGTAAATAAACTCTGTGGTTCGTTCCCTTTCCCGTGCCCCCTGCAAAAATAATCACTGAATAAACGATTAGCAGATTTTTCGCTCTTAAAAGTAGAAATTGCATATGAATATTTCCCTATATCGAGCCTCTGACAATGTTTTAATGAGCCACTCCCAACATAAGTAATATCAATATCATCACGCTTCAGAATTTTTTGTAAAGATTGAAGCAGTGCTGACTGAGCCTGTTTTAAATTTTCTAACTTATCTACCTTTCCGGTATACCTGTTTGAAATATCTTCAATTTCTATAGAAAATTTCTCAAACACATCACAGGCACTGCGGGTAATATCCGAAATCTTATCTTTTTCAATACGCTTAATCCAATCATACGGAAGTGAACCAATGCGCCTTTCGCCATCCGGTATTTTCGCTCTGAATCGATTTAGTTTTTCAGCTGTAATATACTCTTTCTTTATTGTACGTAAATGTAAAATCTTTTCCGTGGAAACCATTGCTATTTAAATTCCAAGTTCGTGGTAAAATCTATAATATAATAAAAATACAGGAGAGCAAATATGTTAGACTTAATCAAATCACGCAAGAGTGTTAGAAAATATTCAGAAAAACACATTTCTGATGAAGATTTAAGAAAAATTCTTGAAGCAGGCAGGCTTGCTCCTTCGTGGATGAACGTTCAATCGTGGAAATTTATCCTGATTAAGTCTGAAGAAAATAAAGAGCTTCTATCTAAACTTTCTCTCGGGCAGGCTCATGTCAAAAACGCCGATGCTCTTATCGTCTGTGTCGCAGATGTTAATGCGTGGGAAGAAGCAAAAATCACCCATATTAAAAATCCGGGGTTAAATCCGGCGCTGCAGGGAGAAAACGGCCTGCTCATAAGAACAATGGAACAGGTAATCTATCCGATTTCTTATATGATGCTGGAGGCTGAATCACTTGGAATTAAATCCTGCATAATAGGTGCTATGGGAAATGAAATTACGGGTATTGAACAAGATACATACCACGAAGTCAAACAGAAATTGGGTCTGGGAGATGGGCAGATACTCTCCACAATTATCACTCTCGGCTACGAAGCTGAAGAAAGCGCAACGACCAAAATACGCAAAGATTTTGATGATGTTATTTCATTCGAAAAACTCGGATCTAAATTTTAATCCAAATCAGGGTCGCCATTCATTAACTTAAGTATTTCAACAACTTTTGGCATCTGGCAGTCAAAAGAATAATGAGCTTTTCTGATTGAACATTCGCTGCAATTTCCGTTAAGCTTGTAGCATTCGATAGCCTGTTCGGTCCAATTCTTTGTTATAGAACCGGAAATAAGTGATGGCTGCTTGATTAGAACTTGGTTTAACATTTATACACTCTCCCACAAATAACATAATAGTGCTTAAAAAAATTTTTAGCATCATATATTTGTAGGATTTACAGAAAAAAGCGTATCAATATATCTGCGCGCAATAGTAATTTTTTCATCCATATCAAAAGGCATTGTGCCTATTTGCTCCATTTTATTGATTATTTCAAATAAAGGAGTTTTTATCTGGCATTTTCTTAAAGCAATCTCCCAGTTTCTGCAATCCTCTTTTGAATCAGCATGGAGCAAGTCAGCGTACATGCCGGCGATTAAAGTCTTTTTAAAAATCTTTCTTACAAGTTTAACTTTTTCTCCAGCATCAGGAGCTTCCCTATCTTTTGTCGCTCTATTAATAAAGACTTCCAGAAGTTTTGCTGTTGTATTGGCATAAGGTTTATCACAAAGTGTTTCAATCTCATCTACAAGCAGAAGAGATTTTTTGCCGTAAACAATATTGTTCGGATTGAGAGAATCAAAAAGCCCGAAACTTCGCGGCCCAAAACGCATTTCGTTTAATATGGCAAGATCTCTGGCAATTTGATTATAATTGTATTGTGAAATTGAAGCAAACTTTGGCAGATATTTTTCAATATAATATTTTTTTTGCTGGTGCTCGCTCATAGTTTTACTTAAATGTTCTGGAATACCGGCCGGCATCTGAAAACCTATATTGTGAAGTATTTGAAATTTTCCCGCCTGAAGTATTGGTTCGCCATAATAATTTCTCATTCTGCTAAAAATACCTTTACCCCACTCAAATCCCTCACCGAGAGTTGAAGGAGTAATTTGAGTATTCACTGGAACACGGGCTGCATATTTAGTCGTAATTTTATACACTGCATTGTGAGTGCCTTCTTCTATAAATCTTGACGGAATTAAGATATCCTGAAGAGCATTTTTTATTTTTTCGATAATAAGGTTTTTCTCTTTTTCGGAAATTTCAGGTTTTCCTACAACATTATCCAGAACTTTTTCCAGCTCCCTTGATCTGCCTTTGAACGAAGGACAAAAAGCACGGTCTACGTATTTTTCTACCTCAGGTATCCGCTTTGAAAGTCTTGGGTTTCTGCCGCGTATAATCTCAAGGTTCTGAATAAAATCATCAACATCTTCATTAATTTCAGCATTTTTAAAAACACCGTCCCAGACCACTCTATCCCTTTCCCTTGTATCATAAGGAAGGTTTGCTTTCTCAGATGCGATAAGTATTTTACGCAATATTTGCTTTGCATCTTCCGTATTATCACCGTAGCTTCTAATACTATCAAGACTGGATATCTTATAGAGCATAAGCTCCATCAGCTTACCAACAGAGTTAGTTTCGCTCATATTGATTGAATTTATCTCGTCGGTAAGTTTTAATTCATCCCCGGCAAGAAGAATATTTCCGGGATTTTTTGAGTCAAAAGTACAATATTCACCCGCAGAATATTTCATTTTATTTAAGCGTGCAAAATCCTCTGCAACTGCGTCGTAGCTTTTTTGAGGAACTTTTGCAAACAAAGGAAGATATTCTTTCTGATAATATTTATAAATTTCTTCAAGACTTTTCAAATCTTTCAGCTTTTCAGGAGGGACTCCCGCAGGAGTGTGTTTGCCAAGATTTCTCAAAATCTTCAAGTCGCCAATTTGTAGAACTTCTTCTCCATAATAAGTTTTTAAGTTTTTGAAAATATTTTTTCCTTTTTTTATTACTAAATCCGAAGTTTCCAGTGAAGGTTTAGCATAATTTTTAATCTTCATCGCAAAATTTTTATCAATTTGATAGACCGTTCCGTTAAATCCACGCCCCATAAAGTTTTTCGGCTTAATAATTTCTTTTATCGCAAGTCTAAGTTTATCAATAAGGTTATTTCTGGCAGTTTCAGATATAGTTTCTTTCTGGAAAACATCTCCCACAGCTTTTCCAAAATCACCTGAAGCGCTCTGGAATACCGGCTTTTTCATCGGATAAGTATAACTATAATTATTTTGCAGGGTAACTTTCATATACTAGTAAAAACCGGTGAAAAAATTTATTGCCATGCCGGAAACAATACTTATCAAAAGAAGTATAAAAATAATTCTTAAGGTATCTTTAAAATCATTATTTTTAAGCAGAACCAGAAGCCCCAGCCCTGAATTTGCAAGCAGACCGCTGATAACAGCCCCAAATGAAATAGTTCCTTTTATAAGCATCATTGTTAATCCGATTGATATAGCACAATTAGGAATAAGTCCTACTAACGCAGCTGCAGCAGGCTGTATAAATTTTCCGCCGTTTATTAATCGCGTTATTTCAACATTAGAAAGGCAATAGTTTAAAATTAAGGTTATAACTAATATAAACCCCCAAATATTTATTGTATGCAAAATCGGGTGTATAATGAGCTCACGCTTGCTTCCGTGTTCAATATCATGATGACAGCAGCCGACTTCTGTTTGATTTACAGCACTATCTGCAACAGTTTGAATTCTGTTACCCAAAACAAAGTCTATAAAATATCCCATCAAAACTGCAATAAACAGCTTTATCCCGACAATTGGGATTATCATATATGCTTTGGAAGGCGTTGCAAGCAATATCGGTATAGTTTCATCAGAAGTCGAAAGATAAACCGCAATGAGCGTTCCGATTGAAATAATACGCTTTACATAGAGGCTGCTTGCGATTACCGAAAACCCGCACTGTGGAAATATCGCAGCTAATGCTCCGACAAGAACAGCACCTCTGCCGGTCTTCTTTAGGACCGAGTTAATTTTATCCGCATAATAAAATTCCAAAATCTCTATCAACAGAAAAACAAAAAACAAAAAAGGTATTAAATGTATACTGTCGCATATTGCATCAAGAGCCCAGTCTGCAAGCGGAAGCTTTTCAATGAAATTATCCACCGGTGCAAATATAAATTCATTCAGGCTATTTATTTTTGTTAAGATCTGTATTAACATAATGTAATTAAACAACTAATTTATTTCTCAGTCAATCAGGGAGAATTAATTTATGAATACTATCAATATTGATAAAGAAAAATGTATACACTGCGGTCTTTGCATAAGTGACTGCGTTTCGAAATGTATAAGTTTTGACGATGAAAAATTTCCAAAGATGGATGATGAAAGCCGCTGCCTTCAATGCCAGCACTGTCTTGCAATCTGCCCGACCGGAGCACTTTCGTTTAACGGCAGGAATCCTGAAAACAGCGAGTCTGTAAACTATAACGACCTTTTAACACTTATTAAATCAAGAAGAAGTGTAAGACAGTATAAAGACGAAGAAATTCCGGAAGATACAATGAATAAGTTGAAAGAAATGCTTCCATATATTCCGACAGGATGTAACTCACACGCTCTTCATTTTTCTATTGTTGAAAAAAAATCAGCAATGGACGAACTTCGCAAAAAAGTTAATGATAAAGTTATAAAAATTTTAACAAGTCAGGCGTTTTCTCCGCTTGTTAACAAATTTGAACGTTACAAAAACGCTTTTCTGGCAAGCGAAGATGTAATTTTTCGCGGAGCACCTCATATGGTTGTAGTTTCCAGTCCGATTAATGCTCCTTGTGCCTCTGTCGACCCGATTATTGCACTAAGTTATATAGAGCTTTATGCTCAGCATCTCGGAGTTGGAACCTGCTGGTGCGGATATGCAGAACTTTGTATTAAACTGATGCCGGAAATTTGCGAAATGCTTGAAATCCCTGCCGGCTATACACCTGTTTATGTAATGCTTCTTGGAATTCCTAAGGTCGAATACAAAAGAACAATACAGCCGGAACCTTACGAAATTTCTTCTATAAAAGAGTTTCACAAAAAAGACTCCTGTTTCTTTTGTAAAGCAAAAAGATTAATAACAAATTTCCTCAGATAAGATTATACTTATATTCCACTTCATACAAAAACAAAATTTTGCAATTTAACCACAAGTTCAAAAATTTTGCTGTATTTATAATGCAAAGTAATTAGTAAAAATGCTACTTTATATCATTCTTATTTTTCAGGATAAACCATACAATTATTATATGGATGTAAAGAAGGAACTTGGATTAAAGATTAAAAGATTAAGGCAAAAAGAAGGTTTAACGCAGGAACAATTTGCTGAAAAGCTTAACATTGCAACAAGAACTCTCGCCGGTATTGAAATAGGAGAAAGCTTCGTTTCAGCTCAAACTATTGAAAATATACTAAATTATACAAATATATCATTTGAAGACTTCTTTATCTCAAGCCATCTTAGACCAACAGAAGACTTACTCAATGATATTTATATCTATCTGGAAAAAATTAAAAATGATAGAGATAAGGTCGAAAATATTTACAAGGTCATAAAAGCCCTTTCAAACGAATAAAATTATTAAGTTTTATTAAGCTCTATAATGCAGTAATTGCGCGTATTATATATATTTTATGCAATTTTGTCACATAAAATAGGGCAATTTTTGAATTCAAATTATCTTTATATATACATAACACGAGTATAAAAAGAGATAAGGAGAATTTATTATGACAACTTACACAATCCAGACAGGAGACAATTTAAGCAAAATTGCAAAGGCACACAACACAACAGTAGAAAAACTTGCGAAGCTGAACAATATTACTGACCCTAACAGAATTACTGCAGGCGCTACATTGATTTTTGAAAAACCTCAACCTCCTGTAAGCCGTACTACAGCAACAGAAAAAGAAAATATCGGATTTGATACATTCACAAGAACATCAGAAAAGACAAATAACGGGGGGTCAGATTATTCTCCGCTTCTCTACGGTGCAGGAGCTCTTGCACTCTGGGAAGGCGGCAAATATGTTGCACCAAAAGTTAAAAACGCAGCAGGTACGGTTAAAGCATACGGCTGGTATGGAAAGGAGAACGCTAAACAGTTTTTGAACGGTGCTACACAAAAAAGTAAAAAGACAGCACAGGCAGTTAGAAATTTTGTTACACAAAAAACTAAACATGCTGCAAAATCCGCAGAATTACATTACGCTTTCGGCAAAGACGCAGTAAAACAGGAAGCTAGAAAAGCCGTACAGAAAGGTAAAACAGCAGCAAGGTACACAAGATTTGTCGGTAACACAAAAGTTGCGCCTAAATTAATCAAGGGTGCAGGCAGATTTGCCGGCCCTCTGGCAGCTGTTTATGGAGCAATCGAAGTCAAAAAAGCTTATGACGAAGGCGGAGAAAAGGCTGCTGTAAAACAAGCAATCAAAACCGGAGGAGGCATTGCAGGTGGCTGGGCAGGCGCTAAAGCCGGAGCTGCAATAGGAAGTTTTGCTGGACCGATAGGAACTGTAGCAGGTGGTATTATCGGCGGTGTTGCCGGTTATCTGCTCGGTGAAAAATTATTCTCATAAGACTTGTGCGGCGAAGCAATAACTTCGCCGCCTATTTTATTCAAAAAACTGTTTATTCATCTTATCGATTGTTTTTCTGTAATCTTTATCAACCGGTATTGCGCGTGCTCCGGCAATCGCATCAAGAAAAACTTTGTTATCAATCTTTTTGGAAGTTTCAATCCTTGCAGGTACAACAAGTCCTGTATTTAGAAAATATTCGCTGCTTTTCGGCGAAGATAGATAGTTAACAAACTTTTTCGCCTGCTCTTTATGCTTAGAATCAGCAGAAATAGCCCAGCCCGAAGCATCGAGCGGAACAATTCCGGGAAAAGTTATCACATCCCAGTCGAAATCTGCCTTTTCACTAATTTTTGGATACATCCACCTGCCGGATAAATAAAGTCCGATTTTTCCATCTAAAAACATCTGAGCCTGAGTTAAGCTTCCAATATCCGCCGGAGTTGGAGCAAAACGGCCCTCAAGATTTGTATAAAACTGCAAAGATTTATCAGGATTATAAATATCTTCACCCATTGTCATTACATAAGGAAACATATAATAAACATTACGCTCATAACTCACACCATACTCCGGTGCGGATTTCAAAACCTGCATGAACTCATCTAAATTTTTAGGAGTTGTACTGATTAAATCACGATTTCTATAAAATACAAGCGTAGAAACATCTCTCGGTACTGCAAGGAGTCTGCCATTATAACTCAATGCTCTTAAGCTCTCCGGATAATAGCTGTTTTTCGCTGCAAAATTTGATAAATCTTCAAGTCTGGATGCGTATACAGGCAGGTACAAATTATTAATAAATATTACATCAGGCGCCTGAGATGAAGCAAATAACAAATGAATTTTCTGAAAATAATTCTGCGGAATGTGAAGAAAATTTACTTTTATATCAGGATTTTCATGCTCGAAATCCGAAATTATTTTATTAATAATCCGTACTTCTGTAACAGACCCCCACGAAGAAAATGTTATTTCTTCCTTTGTATTCTTTTCACAGGCGCATAAAATAAATGGAATTAAAAGCAGGATTAGCAGTTTTTTTAGCATAAATCCATTACAAACTCCATATCATCCTTTTTAACATTCATAATAAACTTATGTATGCCTATTCTTACAATATAGCGCAGAGTGCCATCGTCCAGCTTTTCACTAACTCTTGACTGGAGTTTTTCAACATTGAGTTTCTCATAATGTTTAACCTTAAATACTCTATCACCTGCAAACCCGATAATACAGTATCCCTGCTCATTTTTAGCAAGATAGCAGCCCATTTTATCTGTAAAATAAGATACGTTCAATATTGAGAACCTTTCGCCGTCAAGTATACAAAATTCAGGTGCATTAATCGGCTTTTCTTTCTTAATTTCCGGTTTCTCTGCGGGTTTTACTTCCGGTTTTGGAGCAGCCTCTTTTGATTTCTTTTTCTCTTCCATATCTTTTATCATTTCAAGAAGTTTGGCTGCATCTGAAGGTTCTTCAAGAACAGCATCATCTTCAGATATTGCATCTAAGTCCTTATCCAAATCAACGTAATTATTATTATCATACAATGCTTCAAAATCATCATTGTCGTTTTCTTCTGCAAGCGGTATTTCCTCTTCCTGATTAATTATCTCAAAATTATCTCCGAGCTGATTAAACTCTTCCTGCATATCAGACACAGAAGGTGCATTACTGTCATCAAAATCATTAAGCACTTCAAATTCACGTGTCCCGTCATCAAACGGCTTAAATGTTACGTTAGTTATATTCCTCAACAGAGCCTCTTCATCAACTTCTTCCGGTTCGGGTTCTGGTGTTTCATATTTTTCAGGATTTTTTAGCACATCTGTCAAATCAGGCAGCTCGCCTGCAATAGACATTTTCTGAACCTCATAGCTTGTGTCTACAAGCTCAATTTCATCAGAAGGTCTTGCTTTATAGGCTTCATCATTATCAATTTCTTTTGACAAATCCGGCAGTGCATCATTTAATTTTAATGTACTTACATCATACCCTTCACTGAAATAGACAACCTGAGGTTTAACCTCTGATTCAATCCTGCGTCCTCCTTGTTTTTTCAATGCTTCAGAAAGATCAGGAAGCATATCTTTTACATTCAGCGTTAAAAGTTCAGAAGTTTTATGAGGTTTGGATTTTTGTTTTGCAATCTCATTCTGCATTTCTCTCATTCTGTCAGGGGCTGTGCGCAAATCAGTAATAAAACTATTATCAATCTCTACATTAATTAATTTATTAAGAGCATCAACATCATCTTTTGTAAAAGATACATTTTGCTGTACAGCATATACAGTTACAAATTTCTCCAGAAGTTCAAGCGGCGACGGTTTTTTATCTTTTTCTGACGATTCAAGGAATTCTGATGCATTCCTCATTGCATCATCGCTAATCTCAGAATTAATAAGTGTTTCTATTCTTTCTACATCATCTTTGGAAAATTCCAGATTTTTATCGTTAATGCATTTGTCATAAAGTTCTTCATTAAAGCTTTCTTTTTCATCTTCCTCTTCCGATGCTTCATCATCAAAATTGTAAGCACTCAAAAACTCTTCCAGAGCAGTATTTTCCTCTTCCTCATCTTCCGGTTCCGCAGCCTGTTCTACAACTTTATTCTTTTCCTGAAGCAATTCATCCAAATCAACAACAGTAGTTTCTACTTCCGGTTCCATTTCAGGTTCATCTTCCGCTGCAGAAGCTGATTGAGGAGGAGGGGTTACAGGCATCTTAACCGGATTTGAATATTTTCGGTCTAAATTCTTTATTGCAGTATTAATCTTTTCAGGCTTTTTCTTCTTTTCTGTTTTCGGTTCATCAGACAAATCAAGTTTTGTTTGCTCACCTGTAATATCGGCAATTTTATCTTTCGCTTTAAGGAAAAGATATACAGAAGCAACTATTACAAGTGCAATACCGAGAAGCCAGTTCATAACCTCTTTTGTCCTGTCAGTTTTTTCCTCTTCCTGATTTATCTCTACAGGCTTTTCGACAGCAGGGGCTGCCGGTTTTGACGGCTGGAACTGTTTAACGCTTTTGTTAATATCTACAGCAGAAGTTTGGTCAACACCGCTTCCGGAATGTATTGTATTCACCGGTTCTCTGCGTACTGGCTCCGGTTTCGGCTCGGTTGTTTTTACCGGCGGAGCAGGTTCAGTTACTAAAGCAGTTTCAAGCTGCCCCTGTGAATCAGCTGGTAAATATAAAGAAGTTTTTGTAAACAGAGGTATATTTTCAGTTAATTTTACAGTAATTCGTGTTCCGCCGGTTTTAGATTTCGTATAAGGAAGAGTCTTAATATCAACACTTTCGACATTATCGCCAAGTTCATAGTCTGAATTTACCTGACTGTCAGTTTCCGGCAGGGTTACAACATACGTAACGGCATCTTTTTTTATAATATTTATATTATTATCATATCGCTGTTTTGTAAGCAGTGTCATTTTGACAGACTTATCCGAGCCTTCATCAAATTTAAGCGACATAAGGCTGTTTTTATAATTCTCTGCGCCAAAAGCTCCAACTACCGTAACCACTGAAGCCAGAACTAAAGCCACCGTTCTCTTCTTATACTGCTTCATATCTAGTATTCTATCATAATATACTAAAACTACCTATACACCATTTAAATTACATATCTGTAATTATAATTTTTTTGTCCGAAGTTATCCTGTCAACATTCAAAACCGTATATAATGTTTCATTGTAGATAAACTCGTTTGAAAAATAACTCTCGCTCGGTTCCCCGAGATCATCTTCCTGAAACTCAAACAGCTCGTTAATCCTATCAATTAGCAGAGCAAGTTTAAGCTCATTGCATTTTACAATAATAACCGGATTTTTGTCTTTATTATAATTTGTATTTAAACTCAGAAATTTTTTCAGATTTAATACAGTAATATAATCGCCTCTAAGATTCATAATTCCTTCAATAAAGTCAGGAGTACCGGGAACATGAGTTATTGAAGTATCTTTCAAAACTTCCTTTACATAGCTTAATTCTATGCAATAAGAATCGTTATCAAGGTTAAAAGAGATGTACTTATTTTTTGCATGCAATTCTCCTGATGCAAGCTTCAAACTTGATTTGCTCGCAATATCAAGAGTGCGTTTGGTCATTATGCTTTTTGATTCATCATCCTGAGGAAACAGCGATAAAATATCTACTTCACGTCCTGCATCATGCTGTTTCAAAAGATTTTCTATGGCATAAATATTTATAATAAATATTGTTTCCTGATTAAATTTATAAAGTGATTCAATCACCATTTTGTTGTCAACAAAAGGTATAGCATCAACCTGAGCAGCGTCAAAAGGAAGTATTCCCAGAACTTTATCAGTCACAATACCGAATATAACTTCGTCCGTCTTAATAATCAGAAGTTCATTGTGAATACTGTATGGCGGAACTTCAATATTCATGAAGAAACGTATATCTATAACATTGATAACAAAATTGTTATATTTAAGAAGTCCAATAATATTATTAGGCAGTTTCTGCGGATAATCCAGAGCAGGCAGTTTCATAATTTCAAGTACATTATCCGAATTAACCGCGTACTTGTTTTCGCCTATCCTAAAATAAAGATGAGTATTTTTTTTCTGCTCTAAATAATTATTGCTGCTCATGTAATACAACCCTGTTTCTTCCGCTTTCTTTTGCCTGATATAATGCTTCGTCAGCAGATTTCAGGATTTCAGCAGGAGAGCTAAATTCCTGATAATTCATCGTAAGTCCCATGCTTACAGTAACTTTAGCCTTAACACCATTATACTCAAAGTCGTACTCTTCAACCATTCTTCTAAGCCGCTGTACAGGAATTATTGCCCCTTCGATATTGGTTTCCGGCATAATCATAACCATTTCTTCTCCGCCGTATCTATAAAGAAGGTCCGTTTTTCTAAAAGCTGATTTCATTAAATCCGCAACTGTTTTAAGCACATAATCTCCATACTGGTGGCCGTATGTATCATTAACCTTTTTGAAGAAGTCAATATCAAGAATAGCAAGACTGAAATCAGAAGGGTGGCGTTTTGAACGATTATGCTCCTGTTCCAAACTGAGTTCAAACTGTCTTCTGTTATAAAGTCCGGTGAGGCCGTCAAGAACTGACATGAACTCTTTTTCTGTATACTGATATTTCATTTTGAATATAGCGAGAAGTTCGCTAATCATAATATCGAAATACCTGAATGATGCATAATCCATATCCTGACGGGTATAGAAGCAGATACCGCCGATTAGTTTTTTGTCAAAAACCAGCGGGATGATGATTTTAGAAGTCAGGTCAGTGAATTTATAATCAAGTTCCTTGCCCAGAAGCATTCTTACTACTTCGAACTTAGAATTCTGCATAGTTCTGTGCTCTTCCATCTTTCTGAAAAAGTCGTACTGTATATCAGAAAGCAGACTTTTGGGAAGGTTTTTACCAAGCGTATCAATGTATAAAATATTTTCTGCAAAGTCGTCAGGAGATGCAAAAAATACGCCTGCAACACTGTATTCAACAAAAGAGCTCACGAGGTTGAAAAGTTTTTCTACGAGCACTCTTTCATAATTCATAAAGTCGCTCAGATTACGAAACTCATTAGCAAAAACAGACTTAAGCAATAAGTCGTTCAAAATTACATTCAGCCTTGCCTGAGCAGAATCAGGAGAAGACTTTGAAGTCAAGGCAGCTTTATACTCATCACTTAAAGGATAACGCCTGAGCGTTGCCTTAATGTTTCTTACAAGCTCATTCATGTCTATTGATTTAGACAAAAATAGCTGTGCACCGGCTTTTTTACCCCAGAAACTGTCAATTTTTTTGTCAAGAACAGTAAGAAGAATTACCGGAATTTTCTTGATTTCATCAACATTTTTTATCATTCTGCAAAGCTGATAACCGTCAATTACAGGCATCATGATATCAGACACAACAATATCCGGCACATATTCAAAAATCTTCTTGTAACCTTCACCGCCGTTTGTAGCAGTTTCTACCTCAAACCCGTTTGCTACAAGCCCATCTCTCAGAAACTTCAGCTGGGTATCACTATCTTCTACCAATAAAATCTTTGCAGCCATATATTTGTATATTCCAATTTTGTCTATTTTAGTATAAAATAATTATATAATAAATTGCCCAAAAAAACTATAGGAGAGAAGAAGTCGTGAATGAATTTAATTTCGGATTGAAACAAAAGTTTAATATCAAATGTTTATTAGACTTAATCGTATTTATAATAGCCTGCATATTGTTTGTGCTTTTTGCTAAACTTAATCATGCAGCGCCGTATGACACACTTGTTTTTTTGATAATAGTTATATTACTTAATTTTTCAGTCCACTTTGTAACCAAGCAATGGATATCCAAATCTATCCGTCAGGCAATGACAGTTCAATCAAACTCGCTTGCAGAAACAACATCCGAGTTTATGGAAACCGTTAACACCCAGAAACGTATGTTTGAAGACCTTGCCGGCAATACAAAGACTATATCTTCATTAATCGAAAAACTTAAAGGGCTTTCTGAAGATTACTACACAACTACGAAAAATGCTGAAAAGCAGGTTAATCAATCTATTAATTTTTCACAAAAAGAACACGAGTCAATCTCTTCTAATGCAGATAAAATGCTTGTCCTAAGACAAAAAATACAAATGATTGCAGAGCTTATCCTTGAACTTTCCGAACATTCACAGCAAATCGGCAGCACGATAAGCGTAGTTGACGATATCGCAGAACAAACAAACATGCTTGCGCTTAACGCAGCAGTAGAAGCTGCAAGAGCCGGTGAACACGGTAAAGGTTTTGCAGTTGTTGCAGGTGAAATCAGAAAACTTGCAGACGAATCAAAACAGGCTATCACAAAGATTTCTTCTCTTACAAATAACATTCAGTGCACAACTAACTCAACCGTAATGGCAACAGAAGAAGGTTCGAAAGAAATTGAGTCTGTGGTTAAAGATATCAACATCGTTTCCTCAAATTCAGAAACACTGTTAACACTGATTAAGGAAATCCTTGACTCACTCGAAATGCTTAACCAGAATGCTAAAAAACAGAGCGATATTCTTGAACGTCTGAATGCTATAGATGAAGCAAACTCTACTATTGCAGAGAATCTTAATCAAACAATGGTAGCTAATTCTGAGAGAATTGCAAAGCTTAATACAATGTCATATGACATGAAAACTTCCGCAATGGAAAACTAACGGGAATATATGGACTTTCTGGGAAACGACAATAACAAAAATAATAAAGAGATGCTGGCAATCTTTCAAGGTGAATCAGAAGAAATACTTGAAAGATTGTTTAACAATCTTTTTTCTCTTGAAGATACTCCTGCCAACAAAGATTTGATAGGCTCTATCTACAGAGATTTGCACAGCCTTAAAGGTGCAGTAAGGATGGTAGGATTTAACAATATACAGGGTATTTTTCATAAAATGGAAGATATCTTTGATGCTGTTAACAATGACCAGTTCGTGCTGGACAAAGATATAATAAACTTAATGTCGCGTTCCCTCGAAACAGCGTCAAGATATTTGCAGGAATCAATCAAAAACGGCAGGGAGATTATTGACGAAGAATTTACAGCCACTCTTTCCAACCTTGAGTATATTCTTGACATAGAAATGAATGAGCAGACTTTCAGACAGAATGAAACTATTGCAGAAGCAGGAATGGTTTCCGGAAAAGAAAGTTCCGGCCTTTCTCAGTATCAGGAAGAAATTAACTCTTCATTCAATGCGTGTTTTGAAATCATTGACAGTATTGTTCCGGAAGAAGAATCGCAGGATATTGTAATTCTTAAAGAGGAAGTAGAAAAGATTTATGAATTTTTCAAGAACTCCAATCTATATGAAGTAAAAACTTCTCTGGAGAACATTCTTGCAAAACTTGATTTTGTAATGAATGCAACCAATACCTTTACAATAAGCGAAATTTTGGAGCTCAGAAACGAACTCAGCTCCGCTGCTGCAAAGTTTACAACCTCCTGTATTGAAACAGAAGAAGGCGGGCTTACTTTCTTTGATATTGCAGAAAAAATCAGCATGCTTCAGGGAAGCAGTATCTATGCAAAAGAAATTAAAGACGATATTGCACAGCTTAAAGAAGGTGTCGATGACCAGAACATTATTGAAATTATTAATGTTATCAATGACATATTAGATTTTATTTCCGAAAACTCTGTACAGCTTGAAGAGCAAATGATGATGACATTAAAAGGTGCTGTTGAGTATTGCGCTTCACCAAATGAGAATATTGATAATGATTTGATATTGCAGCAGCTGGAGATTATGAAACAGCTTCTGGAACTAAATTATAAAAAAGATACGGGCGTAAGCGAGATTAAAAGCCTCTCAACTCAGACATCATCTGCCAATAAATCAAACGCATCTACAGAAATTAAAACCCTGCACGTTAATGCCCAGAAACTTGACCTGCTCGTTAACCAGCTCGGCGAACTGATTATTACCAAGATTAAAACAGAAAAAAATCTGGAGAAAATAGATTCCATCAAAAATGCAAATGAAGCTTGCCAGAAGGATTTACTAAAAACATCAAACTATCTGAGATATTACAACAGAAAATACCTTCAAAGCGGAAATACAGACCAGTACACCGGAGTATTTGTAAAACAGGTTTTCTCACTTCTTCTGGATATAACACAGAATGTATCAAGAACGATTTATGACTTAAACTCACTCTACCGCGCCTCAAAAGAAGATGATATGAAAATGCGTTTAATCATTGATGAAATGGAATCAATGGTAAAAAATATCCGTGTACTTCCTATTTCTACAGTATTTAACTCGTTTTCAAGAATGGTTAGAGATATCGCTAACGAGAAAGGCAAGGATATAGACTTTGAGATTGAAGGTAAAGATACCTGTGCAGACAAAAAGATTATTGAAGAGATCAAAACTCCTCTAATCCATATCCTGCGTAACGCGATTGACCACGGCATCGAGTCCAAAGAAGAAAGAATTGCAAACGGCAAGAGTCCAGTTGGCAAAATCCTTCTTTCTGCAAAACAGGATGATAACAAGGTTATCATAGATGTAGTTGATGACGGTCAGGGCTTTAACCTTGAAAAAATTAAAGACAGAGCAGTATCAAGAGGATTTTTAACTCAAGACGACATAGATTCAATGACTGACGAAGCCATTATGAATATCATATTCTGGCCGGGCTTTACGACTGGCGACTCAATCACAAGTATTTCAGGCAGAGGAATAGGGCTTGATGTTGTTAAAACAAAAATCTCACAGCTCAATGGTAAAGTTAAGGTAATATCAGAATTTGGCAAAGGCAGCTGCGTTCACATAGAAATTCCGGTAACATTGACTACACTAAGAGTATTTCTGGTACAAATCTCCGGCCAAACTTTTGCAATACCGATTCAGGTTATTACGACATTTATCCTTAAAAACCAGAATGAAATTAAGACAAACAACGGCATACGTTCAATCCTGTTCAATGGTAATATAATTCCGCTTTATTATCTATCCGATATACTTGAGCTTGCACCTGCCCCAAGAAATGAAAAAGAAACTATCCTCATCATTGAAGCTGACGATAAAACTATTGGGCTTGTTGTTGACAAACTTCTGGGCGATCAGGATATTCTCCAGAAAAAATTATCACCTCCGCTATATAAAGTTAAAAACATATCCGGCATTACCAACCTTGCCTCTGGCGAGTTATGTTTAATATTAAATATGCAGGACATTATGCACTATGACTTTAACAAGGCAATGGTTTCTGCTAATAATCAAACCCTGCTGACATCAGATATACTGTCATACAAGAGAATATTAATCGTAGATGATTCTGTAACAACAAGAACAATGGTTAAAAACATACTTTTAAACATAGGTTACATGGTAGATACTGTTCTTGATGCAGATGAGGCACTTGTTAAACTAAAACTTACGCACTACGACTTAATCATAACAGACCTTACAATGCCTAAGATTGATGGTTATGAGTTTATTGAACGCTTAAGAAACGACGAAATGTATGCTGATATTCCTATCATAGTAATAAGCTCACTTCCGGAAAACCAGGCAAGAAAACGTCTTAACAAGCTTTCTATAGCGCATTACATCTCAAAAGATAATTTTGCTCAAGCAGATCTTGCTATGCAGGTGAAAGAAATTCTAACGAAATTTCATCACTAATCTAAAAGTGCCTGATTTCCGGATTAATCAGCATCCCGGCAAGTTTATCCGCACCTTCAAACTCTCTTGCTGCTAGTTTTTCAGAAGCCTGTTCTTTATCATATTCAACAAATTGATGCTGGAATACACAGCTTCCGTTATCCACTTCTATAATCAAATAGCAGGCCTTAGGATACGAGTTCGGCTCAACAAAAAATGTACGTCCGATACTTCCTGCATTCACAACTGTTTTCCTCGATTCAGTCTGAAACCCGCATGGAATATGCGTATGCCCGCATAGAACAACATCAGCATCAACATTTTCAAGCATTTTTTCAACTTCGCTTAACGGAGTATCCGGAAGAATGTCTTCATTGTTCTTTCTCGGTGAACCGTGTACAAGCAGGAATTTAACCCCTCCTGCCTTAACTTCTTTTTGAATAGGAAGATTTTTAAGAAATTCTTTTTCTACAGGGTTAAGAAGCTGAGCATCACTCTTTAAAGCTTCTGCCATCACAGGCGCTTTTTCTTTTAAAGTTCTGTAGAGTTCATCATTATAATCTGCAATCATCAAATCTGTATTTCCCTGAATCATAGTAAACCTTGAATCTGACTTTTTATTCATAAAATACTCAACAGTGCTCTGCGGTTCAGGTCCTGCCATTGCATAATCACCGAGGATAAAAATTTTGTCGCAATTCTTTGCTTCAATATCCTGCATAACGGCTTCAACCGCTTCCATATTGCCATGAATATCTGAGATTACAGCTATTTTCATATAAATTCTCCTTTTCTTCTGTATTGACAAAATGTTTAAAATCGTAAATAATATAATAGCAGGGTGAAGCCCTTAGAGTTTAAGTTTGGTCTAAAGGCTTTCTTCACGCCCTACAATTTTAAGGTAATTGCTAATACTAGTATTGAGAGTGCTAGTATTAGCATTATTAACTTGTCAATCATAGTTAATACCTCCTTTCTTCGCGAATTTCTTCAAAAATTACGTGTGCGAAGAGGAAGTTCAGTGCCAACCCTGCAAATCAATCCTATCATAAATTCGTCTTAGGTTCAATTTTATGCTACAATAGAGCTATGATAAACAGAAGAAAATCAAAACAAATTTCAATAGGAAATATAAAAATTGGCGGTGATGCCCCGATTTCAGTGCAGTCAATGTGCAATACAGACACAAGAGATGCTGCTTCAACTCTCGACCAGATAAGCGAATTAGCATCGGCAGGATGCGAAATTGTAAGGCTTGCAGTGCTTAACAAAGATGCTGCAGCTTCTATAAAAGATATTGTGAAAAAATCACCGGTTCCTCTGGTTGCAGATATTCATTTTGATTACAGATTGGCTTTGACCTGTATTGAAAACGGAATACACGCACTCAGGATTAACCCCGGTAACATAGGGAAAAAAGAGCATACAATTAAGGTTGTCGAAGCGGCAAAAGCACACGAAGTACCTATAAGAATAGGAATAAACGCCGGCTCTTTAGAGAAAGAATTCTCGGAAATGGATATTCCGCTTTCTGAAAAAATGGTTTTGAGCGCACTAAGGCACGTAGAAATTCTTGAAGATTTGAATTTTTATAACACAAAAATTTCCTTAAAGTCTTCAGACGTAATGACTACAATAGAAGCTTACCGCTCAATTGCCTCAAAAGTTGATTACCCTCTACATCTTGGCGTAACAGAAGCAGGCACGCTGAAAATGGGATTAATCAAATCATCAGTAGGGCTCGGCACACTGCTTAGCGAGGGAATAGGCGATACAATAAGGGTTTCTTTAACAGAAAATCCCGTAGAAGAAGTGCATGCCGGTTTTGGTATTTTAAAAGCCATGAACTTAAGACAAAAAGGCGTTAACTTCATATCCTGCCCTACCTGCGGAAGAACACAGATTGATTTAATCGGACTGGCAAAACAGGTTGAAGAACGTTTCAAAAATTTGGATTTGCCTATCACGATTGCAGTCATGGGCTGTCCGGTTAACGGCCCTGGAGAAGCCAGACATGCTGATTTCGGAATAGCAGGAGCAATTAAGGAAGGATATATTTTCAAAAAAGGAGAAATTATAGCAAGAGTTCCGGAAGCCGACTTGATTAATTCATTAGAAAATATTATAATGGAATCATATAGTTCAGTTAAATAAGAATGGGTGTTATGAGAAGAAATTTATTTTTAGTTTTAGCTTTATTCACAGCTTTATGTATCAGCGCAAGAGCAGATATTACTGTTGAACAGCAGACCAGCCCTGAATACCTTATCAATAATGGATATTCAGAAGCTGTTGCAGAACAGGCATTAATGCAGAAAAATCGTGTGGCAGGCGAACCTTGTGAACCGTTATACGAACAAAAACACAACAAATTTGTAAGATTTATGAAGGGCTGCTATTCTTATATAGACCCTGCTCAGGACAATATTGAAAGATATCACCACGATATTAAAATGTCACCGAGCCATACAGATTTATAATCCAAAAAGACGCTCCGCAACGGGGCGTCTTTTTGTTGTATAATAATAGCATGGAAAAATTTAGATTTTTAACATCGGGAGAAAGCCACGGCAAATGCTTGAACGCCATTATAGAAGGTGTTCCGGCAGGGTTTCGTATTAAGGCTTCTGTTATTAATGAAGATTTAGCACGCCGTCAGATTGGATACGGACGCGGCGGAAGAATGAAAATTGAAAAAGATACTGTAGAGATTAAATCCGGAGTAAGATTTGGAAAATCTACAGGCGCACCAATTTGTCTGGAAATTAAAAACAAAGATTTTGAAAACTGGCAGGATGTAATGAATGTTGAACATCAGGATTATCCTGCACAGGAAACTGTTAAAAAGATTGAAGCTAAAGCTTTCACAACTGTTCGTCCGGGGCATGCTGATTTTGCAGGAGCCAAGAAATATAATTTTACTGACCTTAGAGATGTACTTGAACGTTCAAGCGCCAGAAAGACTGCAATAGAAGTTGCTGTAGGCTCTGTTGCAAAACAAATCTTAAAAGAGTTTGGAATTATGGGATTTTCTCATGTTGTGCAAATCGGGAATGTAAAACTGGACTTTTATCCGAAAACATACACTCTGATTAAAGAAAAAGCAGAGAAATCTGATGTACGATGCGCAGATGATTTAACAGCAGATAGAATGCGCAACGCTATTGACGAAGCAGCTCAGGCGGGTGACACTTTGGGCGGAAAATTTGAGGTAATTTTCGGAAATCTTCCTGTCGGCTTAGGCTCTTATGTACACTGGGATAAAGCATTGGACGGAAGATTAGCTCAAGCGGTTATGAGTATTCCTGCTGTAAAGGCTGTTGAAGTCGGGGCAGGAGTTGATGCTGCTTCACTTAGAGGCTCACAGATGCATGATGAAATCTTTGTAAAAAACAAGCTTACATACAGACACACCAACAATGCCGGAGGGCTTGAAGGCGGAATGACAAACGGAGAAGCACTCGTTATCAAAGGCACAATGAAAGCAATCCCTACAATGAGAAAAGCTCTTGCAACGGTGGACATTAAAGATATGCAGCCTGCAAGTGCTCATTTTGAACGTTCCGATACCTGTGCGGTTCCAGCCTGTGCAGTGGTTGCAGAAGCAAGAGTTGCAATTATTCTCGTCGATGAAATGCTTGCTAAATACGGAGGAGATAACTTCGTGGAGATGAAGGCGCATTATGACTCATAATATCGTTCTTGTCGGAATGCCTGCAAGCGGAAAGACTACTATAGGCACCCTTCTAGCAGAAAAACTTGACGGTTATTCTCTTTATGACACTGACAGCATTATCGAAAAAACTCAGGGAATGACAATAAACGAAATCTTCGAAAAATTTTCCGAAGATTATTTCAGAAAACTTGAATATGATACAATTAAAATGGTCTGCACGGGAAAAAACCGGATTATTTCAATTGGTGGCGGATCATTTGAAAATCCTGATAACCGCGCTACATTACTAAAATTCGGCAAGGTATTTTATTTAAAATCAGACCTTGATATACTTTATTACAGGATATCACAAGACTCTACAAGACCGCTTCTCCAGAGAGAAAATCCAAGGCAGGTTCTTGAAAATATGCTTAAAAAAAGAGAAGAAAATTATAAAAGAGCTCATTTCACAGTAGATACAAGCTCTTTAAGCGAAGATGAAATCGTAAGGTTTATAATAAATGAAACAAACTCTGCAAGTTAATATAGATAACGGAAAAAATTATCTAATTGAGATTTCCGATAACAGTTTTGAAAAACTTAACCGCGGGATTGACGAGGCGACGAAAGGTCAAAAACGCCTGATTGTAATCTCTAAAAAGGTTTACGACCTTTATTACACAAGGCTGAACTTCTCAGAGGATGAGCTTTTTATTCTCAAAGACGGTGAAAAGGAAAAAAATTACAAAAACTATCTTAAAATTATTGAAAAAGCAGCTGAATTAGGCCTCACAAGAAAAGACGCTATGGTTGCGGTAGGCGGAGGCGTTGCAGGTGATTTAACCGGATTTGCAGCTTCAACTTATATGAGAGGAATTGATTTTATTCAGGTTCCTACAACACTTTTATCAGCAGTAGACTCTTCTGTTGGCGGAAAAACAGCTATTGATTTAGCAGAAGCAAAAAATATTATCGGAACTTTTTATCAGCCAAAAGCCGTGTTTATAAACATTAATTTCCTGAACACGCTTGATAAAAGACAATTTATGTCCGGTCTTGGCGAGGTGCTTAAGTACGCTTTTATTGAAAATAACTGCGGATATCAAACTGCTTTATATTTATTTGAATTTCTTACTCTCGGATGTGAAAAGATTATGCAGAAAGAACCTTTAACAATTATAAGGATGATTGAATACTGTCTTAACCTGAAGATTGCAGTAGTTAATCAGGATGAAAAAGAAGGCGGGCTCAGAAAAGTTCTTAACTTCGGACATACGTTAGCGCATGCTCTGGAAACGATTACAAAATACAAAAAATATACCCACGGTGAGGCAGTCGTTTATGGAATGTTTTTTATAATCGAATGGGCATATAATCACGAGTACATAAGTTATTCCTATTACAGGCTGTCAAAAGAGCTTCTGGAAAAATACGGATTTAAGCCTCTGGACAAGAGTTTTCCTGTAGAAAAAATCATTGAAATAATGAAAAAAGACAAAAAAGCTTCAGACGGAAAAATAACATTCATTATACCTTGTGATAAAAAGCAGGTAAAAGAAATCAAGCTTACTCCTGCGGAAGCAAGCTGTATGTTTTAAAAATTTATATAAGTTTATTATGTCTAAGATAAGCTTGTATTTTACTAAATCCAAATCGTACAATTTTAAGATTTTTTTTAATTTCTGAAAATATCATAAAATTTTGCATTACACCATTTATTTGATTATGTGCAAGCTCATCTCTCTTTTTCTTTATAGTATCTAATGTGGTAGAAAAAGTTTTTAAATCTTTCTCATTAAAACAGTTTTCAAGTAGTATTATATGCTTAATACCGATACAAAAACACAAACATCTTCTTAATTTTTCATACGTAAATGAATAACAACTTTTTATATAATTCTGTATTTCTTTCTCTAACTTAGAATCATTTTTACTTATTTTGCAACAAATATCATCAAAAGAATTTTCAATCCAACCTGCAAATTCTAAAAAAGCAAGTTTAAGCAACAACATTTCTTTCTCTGAATCATTAGCCGTATGATAAAGCTCTTCTATTTTCTTTAAGTTACTCAATAGACAGGACAATTACTTCTCTCCAAAAATCTTTTTTGCAGCCATGTATCTTTCTAATAATCTTGTTTTATTTGATGTTCCGTCTTTAAGCTTTTCTGGAGAAAATGCCAAATCGTTAAGAAGTTTTTCATACATTTGTTGTAATTGTTCTATAGATTTTTTTTCGCTTGAATCAATATTTTTAACAATTCCATATAAAATAGCGTCAATATAAACATTTCTAAAAGATTTTAACTTAATCTTAGATGCGACATTAAGCGTTCTTTCAAAAAGGAGTTTTTGCTTGTTTATCCAATCTTCATCTTCGTTTTGGTGCAAGCTTAAAAAATCACTCATGAAAGTAGAAAGTTTATTTTCATATTTGTCTAAATCATAGTACATACAAAAAAATAACAATATTCTTTCTTGCCCTTTCATTCTTTTATCACCAGCCAGTTTTTCAACCCAGCTTTTCCAATAGGTAAAATTATTACATTCATTAATTAACTTTATGAATGAACCTCTGTATACACAGTTTCTTATTTCTTGATTGCTTAATTTTAATCCGCCTGTATTTAAACGTTGGAAAATTTTGTATATATAATTCAGGTTATCTTTTTTTGAATAATCACATTTTATTACATTTATTGGTATAGTTAAGTTTCCAACTGCTTTTATCACCTCCGGATTATATTCTTTTATTTCTTCCAAAGTTTTTCCAGAAATTCTTGGATCTACATCATCTAAAATAGATAATTTAAATGTAGGTTTAACATCTTTTCCCAAAAATTCCAATATAGTTCCGGTTCTTTGCTTTCCGTCAATAACAAGATAAGAGTCATTGGAATCAACACTAAAACACATGCTTGGAATAGGAAGTTTTTTAAGTAGTGAATCAATAAAACGAGTTTTCTGTGGCATTTCCCATACATCAGATCGTTGAAAATCTGGAGTTCTACATAAATCGTTATCTTGTAACATTCGTACTATATCAAAGCAGGATCTGGTTTCATTGTATGAATAGATATTTGCAGGAGGAACAGGACACTCGCTTTCATCGTCTTCAACACGTTCTTCTTCTTGCTCCATTAATCTTTCATCTACATTACTAAATAATTTTTCCATTTTATACTCCTTGACATTGTTATATAAGATTATAACTAAAATATCTTTGTATGTTAATATAAAATAAAAAGGAGAATTATGTCTGATAGAATTATAGAGGTCTTTACAGGAGCATACGCAAGCGGAAAGTCAGAAACTTCCCTTAACAGGGCGCGTCAGTTTTCTGCGGCAGGAAAACCTGTTACACTTGTAGATTTAGACTCGGTTGAACCTGCTTACACACTCCGGCCGATTGCAGGAGAACTCAGAGAAATGGGAATTAATGTTATAACACAGCCTGATAATTTCGGACTCGGAGAAGCTGCTAGTTACGTAACACCGGCTCAAATAAATTGTCTTGCGCAGGACGGAGATATAATTATTGATGTCGGCTATGGAGCTGGCGGACTTGATATTCTGGATATTCTGACAGGAATTGGCGAAGAAGAAAATTTACAAATTTATCTTGTAGTGAATACTGCCAAGTTTGAAACCTCGACAGTTGATAATATTATTGAATATGTTGAGTTTACCCGCGGAACCGGAAAATTCAGTTTCACAGGTTTAATCTCTAACACACATTTCGGTGATGAAACAACAAAAGAAGATATTATAAATGGTTATAACAAGCTCAAAACGGCTGCTGAAAAGCTTAATCTGCCAATCCGTGCAATCGGAGTAGATGAAAGACTTGCGCAAGAATTCGGACTGAGGTATGACGGAGTCGAAATCTGGGCATACAAACGCATGATGCCGCGCGCCTTCTGGTAGTGCTACGCACGTAGACCTATTGTCGGTGAACATTTGCCATACTACTAAATTATTTTTACACTACAAGTTCACCTCAATCGTAAAACTACCAGTCTACTATCGTTTACCACCCGCACGTAGACCTATGGGCGGTGAACATTTTTTACACTTACGGGTTCACCTCAATTTACCCCCCCCCCCGCGCACATAGACAAAATGGCCGTATTATTTCCCCTTATGTACAATCTGCCACGCAGCAAGCTCTGTATAAATAGGCTTATGTTTCATCTTTTCCGCAACCATATCTGCAATCGCAGCCGTAAGCATAAGCGGAAGTATACATTCATACCCTCCGGTCATTTCAAACACCATAACCACAGCTGTAAGAGGAGTTCTTGACACAGAAGCCAAAAATCCCGCCATACCCAGTGAAGATATCGCAACAAGATTAACCTCCGCACCGAGAAGGTTTGCCCCAAAACCGGTTATATACCCGAGAAAAGAACCCAGCATTAACATAGGAAGAAATATTCCGCCAGCTGCGCCTGAGCCAAAACAAAGAGGTGTAATTATAAATTTTGCACAAAATATTATACAAACAAGAACTATTGGCAGTTCACCTTTAAAAAGCATTTCTACGCTTCCATTACCAGAAGATAAAATATAAGGCAGAAAGAGCCCTGCGAGTCCTGTTAAAAAACCTGCCAGAGCCGGTTTTATATAATTAGGAATTTTTATTCTTGAATAAAAATTATTAAAGAAAAAAATTGTTTTGGAAAACAGCACCCCGAAAACTCCCGCCAGAATCCCCAGCACAATACACACAGGCAGTATACTTCCCTCCATCGTAATATGCGGAAGAGCAGTATTAAAAGAAGGATTTGCTCCCAGAAAATGTCTTGCCACACTTGCAGAAACGACTGTTGCAACAAGCGTTGGAAAAAGCATTGAAGGCGTAAATCTGTGAATTAATTCCTCCAGTACAAAAAGAGTTCCTGCAATAGGAGCATTAAAAGTCGCGCCTATTGCCGCTCCTGCACCGGAAGCAATAAGCTTATCTCTATTGTGTTCATCAAGCTTAAAAATTTTACCGATAAAAGACCCCGCACCTGCGCCCAGCTGAACACTCGGGCCTTCTCTCCCCAGAGAAAGTCCGGTTCCAATACCAAGTACGCCGGCTATAAATTTAACAAAAATTGTTCTTACTCTTATAAGCCTTCCGCTTTTCAAAAGAGATATTTTAACATAAGGAATACCGCTTCCCGAGGTTTCAGGAGCAAATTTGTAAACCACAAATCCTGCCGCAAGTCCGCCAAGTGTAGTTATTAATAAAAACAAAAGAGGGGCAGCATAAAAATGCACCATTACAAACTCAAACATATTTTCTATCCCGAGTCTGAAAAGTACAATCACAATTCCTGTTAACAAGCCTACACAGAGAGCCTGCCAGAATATTCTTGTAAATCCTTTTTCCATATTATAATTATAACCTTAACATGTCTTAATAAAACAGATTCACACAGCAATTTTTATAAGAAAATATACTTTATATTAATGTAGCAGGTTTAGAAGGTAATATTATTATGTCTCTTGGCATACATAACGGTTTGAATAGTTATCAGTATCCGCAAAATGCAAATTTCCGCGGAACTTCGCCGGCTGCTCCGGAGATTATAACAAAACCGATTGAAAAAGTTGAAACGGTTATCAACAACACCGTTGACAGCTTCGTTAAAGAACCGAAAGATGAAGAGAAGAAAAAATCACATAAAACCGCTATCACTGCCGGAAGTACAGTGCTTGTATTATCAGCACTCATTGCACTTTTTAACCCTAAATTCTCCGGCAGATTTGTTAACAAACTGAAAAATTGGTCACACAAAGCAGGTGCAAATGTTCAAAAGAACAAAAATGATTTTATCAAAGGCAAATTCTACAGAGCTACTGAAAGAGGTTTAAAAGGAATTGCAGATTTCTTCCAGTTTACAAACACAGTTAACGCCTCAAAAGACATTGGTTTCAAATGGCTCTGCACAGCAGAGAAATTTAATGGTGTCAAAAATGAAAAAACACGGAAGGTTCTCCAAAAATGCGATTCCGGTTTTAGAAAAGTTATGTCAAATGTTCATAACTCTATAACAAACTGGTTTGACAGTATTAGTAAAAGAACTGTATACGGAAAATACAAAAAGGCTTCTAAAAACATGGATGAACTTGATTCTCTGATATACAACTACAGAACAAAGCTTTCTCCGGCAGAACAGAAGTCGCTTGATGCTAAACTTCAAGAAATAATGCATTCAAAAGAATATTTTTCAAAAACGCGAACCTCAGAACGCTTAAGCCTTCAGGAAAAAGCTATGGCAAATCTTGAACAAGATTTTAGAAACAAGCTTTTTAATGACTACTTCAAAAAGTTTGAAAGCCCTAAACAAGCTGGCAGCTTGAAACATAATGTTCGGCACATAAAAGATAATATGTCGTTCTGGGCGGAAGATATGCTTATGCCTAGCCGTAATAAATTTGAACAGGATGGCAAAAAAGCTGTAGATACACTTGTTGGTGACGGTAAGGGGGTTAAGGGTAAATATCATGAAGCTATTGATATTTTATCACCTCATATCAGCAAAGAAGAAAAAACACTGCTTGAAACCAGTCTACAAAAAACCGGTAAGCGTCTTAATAAAGCAAATCACAGTGAATGTGTAGAATACTTTGATAAGAAAAGAGATCTTGTACTCGGCGGCGCTCCGACAGATATACTTACAGGTATCGGTATGATAGGACTAAGCGGAATTGCTGTAGGAACTGCTGATACCAAAGAGGATCGCCTTTCCAGAGCTCTGACATTAGGCTTCCCTGCTGTGGCAGGTATAGGCGCATCAATGGCCTTAACCGCTATGCTCTTCTCCGGGGTGCAGAGTATGATTTACGGCTCTATTGCAAGTGCCGGATTAAGCCAGATAGGAAGCGCTGCTGATAAAGTTTTTAACCCAAGAAAACCAAAGGAGGTAATGAATGCTTAACGCAATTTTTCAACAATTTCTAGAACATTTTTACGCAATGTTTCGTAATCCTTGTTATTGTCGATTATATAATCCCAATCCTGAATATTATCCAGATCAACTTCAGTAACGTCATTTTCACCGACAAGCTTACCGCCTCTCGCTTCTCTGATTTCTCTTGAAGCCTCAACCCTGATTGATATTGCACCTGCTGCTTTGAAAACCTCATATTCGTGCTTAATGCGCACATCAGTTACAACAAGATTACCTTCCTGCTCAATAATCTTTGTAAGCCAGTAATCAGGACTCTGAGCCCTTCCCCAATTGCCTAAATCAATTAAGCCCTGACGGTACTGAGATTTGTTCTGCTCAATCTCTTCAAAACTAAGCCCGTGGTGTTTTCCGTACTCAATTTTAATAATATCACCCATTGCGCAGCGCTTATAATCGGGCATCGCGTCCATTAAAATCTTTGCTGCGGTGTCTTTGCCTGAATATTGTTTACCTGAAAAAATAATTATTCTGCTCATAAGATTTTACTCTTTAACTTGTAGTTTTACGATTGAGGTGAACCGGTAATGCTTATTTCTTGTGCTTCTAACGTCTGTTCACCGTCCACTGGTTGTAAAAGATTTTACTCTCTAACTTGTAGTTTTACGATTGAGGTGAACCGGTAGTGCTTATTTCCTCTTGTGCTTCTAACATTTGTTCACCGTCAATTGGTTGTAAAAGATCAATTCCGCCTTCATTAAGCGGATGACATTTGCAAATTCTTTTCACTCCGAGCAAGCCGCCTTTAAGAAGCCCGAACCTTTCTATTGCCTGTTTTGTATACTCTGAACATGTAGGATAAAACCTGCATCTCGGAGGTGTGTATGAAGATATTTTTTGATAAATACGTATTAGACAAATTACTATTTTCTTTAACATAATATTATTTTATCATGATATGATAAGCATAAAAGGAGAGTTTTTTATGAAAAATCTGGTTATTGCATTAATGGCAGTATTAATAAGCATTTCCGCTGCATCAGCGTACAACTATATTACAGAAAAACAGACTATTTTTTATAACCCTCAAAAATCAATCTGGACACTTATGCCTGAAACAGAAGACGACATTCAGATTACAAATAAAAGCTTTATAGGTTCAGGAGGTTTCTGCGAGTATTATTATCAGGACGGCAAGCTTGCAATCGGCCCTGAAATTAATATAGGTTTTGTTCATGATGGAGAATTCATAGGGATTAATTCTCAAGAACTCAAATTTTATAAATATAAATATCAAGATAAAAAATTTGTATCTGAGCTTCTTACGCAAGAAGAAATCCAGAAACTTTATCCTGAATACAAGATTATTAAAGTTTCAGAATTCAAGAATAATGAGATTACAATTAACAAAAAATTCTTCGAAAAAATCAATGTTTTACTTCTCAATGATACAGAGCAGTCATTTTACAAATACTCGTATAAGCCTGCTTCTGTAAATCCGGAATATATCAAGCCGTTTATACATATTTCACATCCGGGTAAAATAATTTTCTCTCACTACGGCAATGACACAAAAGAAACGCCGGCACTAAAAATAATCGTAAAGAACAAATTGTAAATTTTTATTACAAAACGGTCAATTATTTTCTGTAAGTATCCTTTTATATATAGAGGATATTATTATGTTTGGATTTGGCACAATTTCGAATACAACTATAAACGCAGATGGTCATTCTGTGCGTATGTATAGTAATAGTCTAAGTCCGTGGGGCTGTTACAACAGTTACACGAGTTTTTCACCGGGGTGTTTCGGCTTTGGCTTTCCTCCCTGCGGAAACTCTTTTGCAGCAGGTGCAGGCATAGGGCTCGGTTTTGCAGCAGGAATGGGAGTTATAAATCTAATTGGAAGATTATTAAATAACTGATGGTATTTCAAACATAGATTTATCAACTTCATCAAAGCTTGTTATAATACCTGAAAGACCGTCAATATCACGGTAAAATTCAATTGGTTCAATTGAATCTACTGCAATTATTTTACCAATTCCGGCCGCTTTTGCAGCATTAATTCCCGCGATTGCATCTTCAAATACAACACAATCTTTCGGGTTAAGGCCGATTTTGCCGGCGGCAATCAGGAAAATATCCGGAGCAGGTTTTCCGGGAATTTTGCCGTTTGAATAAACAATTTTATCAACATCAAACCATTTTGCAAGTTTGAATTCCTTTATATAAAACTCTACATTGTCCCATTCTGACATTGTTGCAATAGTCATGGGAATATTGTTTTCTTTCAAAAAATCTAAAAATGCAGCAGCTCCCGGGGCAAGTTTAAAATTTTCTTTATCAACCAAACATCTTTTTCTATAGAGTGCTTCTTTTTCTTTTGCATATTTTTCAACCATTTCAACAGAAGGCTTGCGTCCAATTGCATATTCAATAATATCAGCATTGGTATGCCCGAACATTTTGTCACGCATTTCTTCTTTTGTAAAAGATGTACCTCTAAGGATTTTAGAATACTCTATCCACGCATCATAGTGAAGTTGTGAATCCCAGTAAAGTGTTCCGTTAAAATCAAAAATTATACCCTTCATAAAAATTATTATACTATAAAAATCCACTCAGGTTCAGGATGTATACAGGCGTAAAGTAAACTAAAATTCTGGTTATGATAAAAAAATATACAATGCTTAACTATATTCCTGAAACTCTTTATACAGAAGTAGGAGTTAACCCTGCCAGAGTATTCAATAACAAAGTAATTACGCAGCCGGCAGCGTGCGTAATTACAAGGAATTTTCGTTTTGAAGATAATTTTGTACTCAAGTTTGCTCAAAATAATGAACATATTGTTATTTTCCTCAAGCCTGTTTTTGAAATTAAAGGCAAGCAGGAATTTTTTGACAGAAATTTCAATCTTATGCTGAAAAAATTTAAAAATTACCGTGTTTTTACTTCTCAAGCAGAAGTTGATGATTTTATTACAGATAATAAAATCCAAACCATAATCCGTGACTTTAACCCGCTGTTACAACCGCAGGAGGAGTGTATTGAAGTTGATGGATTAAACATTGTTCCGGCAAGATTTGTGAATGACCATAAAGAATACAGTGCACAGACACTCAGGAGAAAAATTTATTTTCATATTTCGGAATTTCTGACTGATTTTGAAGAAGCACCCGATAATGAAGGTTTCAAAGTTCTGCAAGAGTTTATTGAAACAAAACTGGACAAATATGCGGAGTACAGAAACAATGAATATGTGACATCAAGGCTTTCCAGATACTTCAACTGGGGATTTCTTTCACCTCAGAGAGCTGCTATAGAAGTTCTAAAATCAGATACAGACAGTGTAAACAAAGAAGCTTTTCTGGAAGAACTAATAGTACGCCGCGAGTTGAGCAGTAATTTTTGCCTTTATGCAAAAAATTACAAAGGCTTTGATGATATCCCCGACTGGGCGCTTATGAGCCTGAGGGCTCATGGTTCAGATCTCAGGATACATAATTATTCCAGAGAAGAATTTGAAAATGCTCAAACAGCAGACGAAAACTGGAATAAAATTCAGCAGTCGCTTGTAAATACAGGAAGCATACACCCTTATTTGAGAATGTTCTGGGCGAAAAAGATTTTGGAATGGTCGCCTGAGCCGGAAGAAGCTCTCCGGACAGCAATTTATCTGAACGATAAATACGCTTATGATGCTCCTTCTGAAAACGGTTATACAGCAATACTCTGGTCAATAGGAGGGTTGCACGACAGAGCATTCCGCGACATGCCTGTAACAGGTAAAATCAGACGCATGGGTGAGAAGAAAATTAAAAATATGTTATAATGAATTTATAAAAAAGCCTAAATATGTACATACAAGCTTCTGGAGTTAATAATAATTAAATGGCATTCAACCTCAACAACATTAAATACATAAAAATAATTTATCGTGACAATTGCGATATTTCGCACTGCGCTAAGGCTGCTATAAAGAATATTAACGGCCGTGAGATTTATGCAAGCGCAAAAGTTGAGATGCCTTTGTACATCAAAACTCCACAGGAGATTTCGCTCAGCATAGTATGTGAAGAGGGGCTCTACAAAACAAATACAACTTTAAAATTTGTAGAAAATAAAGATTCTTATGTATACTTCACAATAGACCTGCCTGACGGTATGGAATATCAGCAGAATAGAGAATATTTCAGAGTAAGAATGGCAGGAGATGTCCTTCTGCGCTTTGCTGGAAATGTAATCCCTGCAAAAATTTATGATATTTCTGCAAATGGAATACGCCTTGAGCTTGATAAAGATATAAAAATTCCTGAAAGTGTAACTTTAGATATTCTGCTTCCGCCTAAAAGTATTAAAACCAGTGCAAAATATATTAGAACTGATGATGAAGATAATATACTAAAAGCTTCGTTCTTTTTCATTAATTTACCGGAAGCAAGCAGGGACATTATTTCACAGAAGTGTATCCAGAAACAGCTTGAAAACAAACGCAATTCGATTATATAGAAACCCCAAAAAGTTAAATTTTGTAAAAATATTTACATTTACAGTCAAAAATTTTTTTGTGTGGTTTATATTCATATATGTAGCTGATTTAGATTAGGTAGTATGTCGATAAATATAGCAAAAATATATTCTATTTTAGGTAGCGAAAACTCTATTGTTCCACTTGCTGTGAAAGATAGCTTTTCCAGCCTTGGTATGACCTCAGGTTCTTTTATAACCGGTCAGGAAGAAGGATATGATAGATTTATTGATGAAGTTGGGACTGAAATTGTCTGGCTTGGAGGAGTTCCTATATACAAATGGTTATTTGATAAGACAGTGTTTAATATCTATGGGCTAGATTCAAAATACGATGCTAGAAATTTAAAAAACAAAGATATTTTTCAAAGAACAAAAAAGTACGCTCCAGATGAAGAGATAAAAAAAGCAATTGAAAAAATTGAGAAAAAACAAAAAATATTTAAAAATTTAGCAGCCTCAAAATTTATTTTATCGACTTCTCTTGCAATAATGAGCTATATAATGCTGACAAAATATAAACAAAAATATACAGAGAAACAAATAAAAAAGAAACTTATAAATGAATATCAAAAGAAACAAAATGATGACAGCTCGCAAGGAGAAAAAATACAAAAGAATACAGATTCTCCATCTTTCAAGTCATTGGGTTCTATGACAGAAAGTTTAGCATATAATTCTGTAAAAAATATGTGGATTGTTGATGGAGCAATTACTTCAGAAAGATTATTGGACTCAAGAAATCCACAAGAATTTATTGGATATGCTATCAAGGAAGCTTTTTCTTTATGTTTTTTATATTATGCTGGAGGAAAAATTCAAAAATTTCTTGAGAATAACGCAATGAAAAAACACAACCGGAATATTGCTTTGGATGCCAGAGTACTTGAAAACAACTACATCAAACAAATTTTTAAAGACGGCACAATAAAGTCCAGCTTAGATGCTTTTGATAAAATAAAAAAAGACCCTATAGAATTGTATGATTTTCTGCACAAAAACCCAAACAATGCAATCGTAAAAATTGCAAAACAGTCTGACATTATAGTTTCATATAAAAATACTGATAAGATTGATACAAGAGCTTATATTGATTTAGAAAAAATTGAAACCCTCAAAAAAGATCTCAATAAGCTTTATGAGCAATATAAAGAAGCTGCCCAAAAAGGAGAAAATACAGAAAAATTCTTTAAAAAAGTAAAAAAATTAAAAAGATGTTCAATAATAACAAATATAGGAACTTCTATTTTTGCCCTTGGAATACTTGCACCTGGAGTTATGCTTATCAAAAGGAAATTCTTTGACCAGGATTCAGAATTTCAAACAAAAAGAGATATACGTAACCAAATGATTAAAGATGGCATAATAAATTAATAATTTATACTCAATTATTGACATTAAATAACCATTATCCGATAATAAAACCATAATTATTTTACGATGTTAAGGAGAAAAATATGAATGTTGCACCAATCAATACACAGCAAGTAAGAAATAGCTCTATTTTAAATAGTACAAAATCAAAAAAATATGAAGGTATTGATACAAATCTACACCGTAATATATCATTTGGCTGGGAATGTCGTGGAGGCTATTATAGTACCCCCCGCGGAGGTTGTGCATCTTCCTTCATTGGAGTTTTAATAGGAGTTGCCACTGCGTTATTAGCTGCTCCTGCTGGACTTTTTGCTTCTACAATAGCAGTCACTGGTGGAGGGATAATTGGTGGTACTGCCGGTAAAATTATTGGTGGAAAATTAGAAAGTAACAAAAATAATAAAGAAAAAAGGATTGTTGATACAAAATTAAATATTAATGAAACTGATAAAACAAGCAAGCCATAGTTTAAGTTTTTCAAATCGGTTATGTAAACATTTGTAACAAAAACGCAATTTTTTATATCAGAAAGTTTTTCATGATATAGAAAGGTGTAGTGTTATGAATAATGTTTCATTTTGCGGAGGCGAAACCGCAGGAAGTATCGGAAAACGTAATATTAATCCATCAAGAATGGATAGAATAAAGATACAAACACCACAGACAGATACAGTTAATTTTAGAGGCCGTGACGATGATGACTCATCAGCATGTTCTACACTTGCATCAATAGCTGTTTTAGGAGCTCTGATTGCTGGCGGTTTGGGCTATGCTCACAAGTCAGGTTTTATTGCTAAAATTAAAAACCAGAATATCAAAAAGTATGTTGAAAAGGTTGCAGAACCCTGCTATAAAGCGTGTGCAGCCGTAAAAGATTTCGGAATTTATTGCTACGATAAGGTTAAAGGATTCTTTAAGAAATAAAAACCGACCATTGGGCTGCGTGCGGGGGTAAATTAAACTAGTAGGCTTGTCATGTTACGATTGAGGTGAACCAGTAGTATTAAAATAAGTTTGTAGTTTACACGTATGTTCACCGACAATTGGTCTACGTGCGTAGCACCCTATTTGCCTATGCAGAAGTGTTCAAAGATATTATCCAGAATATTATCCGTTATTAGTTCGCCCGTAAGCTCATCCAGTGCAAGAATTGCAGATTTCACATCAATTGAAATCAAATCCTGCAGTTCGTTAAGCTGTGCAGCCAGAAGCGCCTGTTCTATTGAAGCACGGGCTTTTTTCAGACATTCCTGCTGACGTGTATTTGTAACAAATTCTAAGCTCTCAGGCTCAATATCACAGACTTTCTGCCTGAGCAGGTTTTTCAACTCCGCAACACCTTCACCCGTAAGAGCAGATATACAAAGAGCATTTTCAGGTTTTTGATTAACTAAATCCGCCTTATTTGCAATAACAATATGCTTTTTATCCTTCAATAGCTCCAAAACTTCTTTATCATTATTATCCAGACCTTTTGAAGCATCATAAACAAACAGAACTAAATCCGCTTCATCAAGTGACTGCTTTGAATACTCTATACCGATTTTTTCAACCTTAGAAACTTCTTCATCTTCTCTTATACCTGCAGTATCAACAAGAGTTACTGGAATTCCCAAATCAAGAGTTTCTCTCAAAACATCTCTTGTCGTCCCTGCAATATCCGTTACTATTGCTCTGTCAAGGTTTAATAGGGCATTAAAAAGCGATGACTTTCCGACATTAGGTTTGCCTACAATCGCAACAGAAGCTCCCTGACGAAAAATATTAGATGTATCAGCTCCGGCAAGAACGGAATCAATCTGTTTAATAATACTGTCAAAACTCTCTATTAAATAAGAATACTCAGGTTCTCTGACATCTTCCGGAAAATCAATTCCTGCGGTAATTTTTGATAGAACCTCAAAAATATCATTTCTGATATCATTAACTTTTTCTTTAAGAACTCCTGAAAGATTTTTCATAGAAATTTTTGCAAAATCAGAAGTCTTGGAATGAATAATATCTGCAACCGACTCAGCCTGAGATAGATCCATACGTTTGTTCAAAAACGCACGTTTCGTAAACTCTCCTTTTTCAGCAAGTCTTGCTCCGTTTTTCAAAACTAGATTAAGAATATTTCTAACAACCTGCACACCGCCGTGGCACTGAATTTCTACAACATTTTCTCCTGTGTAGCTGTTTGGTGCAAAAAAAGGAAGTACAATAACACTGTCTATACGTATATCACCGTCACTAATCCAGCCATACTGAAATCTCCGCGGTTCAAAATTCGCATTTGAAAATATCTTACGAATAATATCAAAAGCTTTTTCGCCGGAAATCCTTATAACACCTACTCCGCCTGCACCCATAGGCGTTGCTGGTGCTGCTATAGTATCAAATTCTTCCAAAATATTCATATATTTATTGTAACCCAAAGGGGTAAATAATGGTATAATAGAATGAAGGTAAAATGTTACGCACCCTTCCAATTGATAGTCTGTTCAAAAGGAGTGCTTAGCAAAACAAAATAATTTAGTAGCACAGCGGAATGCACTCCGCCCAAATGGTGAAAAATATGAAGATTAAAGAATTAATTGAAGCGACCGGTGCTAAAGTTTTAACCGAAGTTGATAAAGATTTAGATGTAAAAATTTCCACTGACACAAGAACAATTCAGAAAGGTGATTTCTACCTTCCGCTCAAAGGCGCAAGTTTTGACGGGGAAAAGTTTATTAATCAGGCTTTTGAGAAAGGGGGGGCCGGAACATTTGTAACAGATAATCACCTCACCCTAACCCTCTCCGTCCAGAGAGGGAACAAAAACATTTTGCAAGTTAAAGATACCCTTACCGCATATTTACAGCTTGCAAATTACAGGAGAAAAAAACTAAATTTTACCGTTGTTGCAATAACAGGCAGTTCAGGAAAAACAACAACAAAAGAGCTTGCTGCATCAGTTCTCTCAGAAAAATTCAGAACCTTTAAAACACCTCTTAACCACAATAACGAAATAGGATTTTGCCAGACAATTTTTGAAGCGCCGGATGATACGGAAATTCTTGTACTTGAGATGGGTATGAGAGGTTTAGGCGAAATCGAATTGCTCTCTAAATATGCAGAGCCTGATATTACAATCATCTCAAATGTCGGAACTGCGCATATTGGGCGGCTTGGTTCCCGTGAAAACATTGCAAAAGCCAAGTGCGAAATTGTGAAATATCAGAGAGGAAATATCTTCATTGCACACGACGATGAATTAATAAAAAAGACGGTACAATTCAGCGGAAAAAAGATTTTCTACTCAATCAAAGATGTCAAAATCCTTGAAAAAGACACACATTATTCGAAATTTGAATATTATGGAAATATTTATGAACTGAATGTCGGGGGAGATTACAACATAGAAAACGCTTTAAGTGCAATAAATACCGGTTTAGCACTGGGAATGAAAGTAAATGAAATTCAATCAGGTCTGAAAAAATACACACCGATAGAAAAACGATGGGAAGCATTAAATGCAGGCGGGTTTGAGATTATTAATGACAGTTACAATGCAAACCCCGAGTCAATGCGCGCTTTTATCGATACTATTTTTGAACTTTACAAAAAGCCCGTTGTTATTTTAGGTGACATGGGCGAGCTTGGAGAGGATGAAATTAAGTACCACAGTGAGCTTGGCAAGTATATTAATTCCCACAAAAATCTCAGACAGGATGCAGAAATTTTATCCATTGGGAAACTTTCAAAATATATTACTGATGAAGTTAAAAACTGTCCTGCAAAACATTTTGAAACAATAGAACAGGCAGCAGCTTACCTCAAAAACAAAGATACAAAAGTGCAGCTTTTTTTGAAAGCCTCACGAAGCATGAAGTTTGAGAGGATTATTGAGGAGTTAAAATGAAAGCAGACCTCCATATTCACTCCAACTGTTCCGACGGAAGCGACAACGCTCTTGAACTCCCTAAAATTTTGAAAGATGCGGGAGTAGACATTTTTGCACTCACTGACCATGATACAGTTGAAGGATGCCGGCAATTAGAAAATTTTGAATTTATACGCGGGATTGAATTCACATCAAAATGCAAAGATATAAAATGTCATATTCTCGGCTACGGAATAGATATTAATAATCCGGAACTCAATGCGCTTATTGAAAAAGGAAAAAAGCTCCGGCGCCAGAAACTTGAAACAAGAATTAAATACCTGAAAGAGGTTCATAATTTTGAATTTACCCCGGAAGAGCTTGACTGGCTTTATACCAGAAAAAGTGTTGTAAAAACGCATCTTGCAAACATTCTTGTAAGAAGAGGATTAGCAGAAGACAACGTTTCTGCGATGAAAAAATATCTTGACTCGTGCAAAACCGGAAACACACGTTTTGACGGCATTGAAGCAATCAATACAATTATTTCTGCCGGCGGAATACCGGTTTGGGCGCATCCTCTTGGCGGTGAAGGCGAAAAACACTTAAGGCCGGAGGAATTCCTGCCTGAACTTAAAATCATGATTGAATGCGGTATTCAAGGACTTGAATGCTATTATTCCAGATACAACACACAAGAAACAGAATTTCTGCTAAAGTGTGCAAACGAAAATAATTTGCTAATCTCAGGCGGGAGCGATTATCACGGGACCAACAAAGACATTCCCGCAGGAATGCTGAATATTACGGCAGATAAACTAACTATTGTTGAACGCCTGCAAGCTGTATCAGCTGATTAATTGTATCCTGATATTCAATCTTATCATCAGTCGACTGCAATAAGAAATTATTAATATCTCCCATCATCTCAATCGCTTTGTCACACACAGGGTCAGAGCCTTTTACGTACGCACCGATATTAATCAAATCCTCATTCTTTCTATGAACAGCAAGCAGATTTCTGAGATACCCTGCAGCAGCTCTGTGTTCTTTTGAAGTCACATCACCCATAACCCTGCTCAATGATTGCAGAACATCAACTGCCGGATAATGGTTTTTGTGCGCCAAATCCCTTGAAAGCATTATGTGACCGTCAAGAATACTTCTTGCAGTATCAGAAATAGGCTCGTTAAAATCATCACCTTCTACCAGTACCGTATAAAGCCCCGTTATTGTGCCAAATTCATTTGTACCTGCTCTTTCCATAAGTTTTGGCATAAGCGCAAATACAGAAGGTGTATAACCTCTTGTAGCAGGAGGTTCACCGATTGCAAGTCCGACTTCTCTCTGAGCCATTGCAATACGGGTTACACTATCCAGCATAAACAAAACATCCAGACCTTTATCACGAAAATACTCTGCAATTGATGTTGCAACAAAAGCCGCTTTAATCTTAACCAGTGACGGCTGTTCAGAAGTTGCTGCAATTACAATCGAACGCTTCATTCCTTCTGCGCCTAAAATCTCTTCAATAAATTCCTTAACCTCACGCCCGCGTTCACCAATCAATGCAATTACGTTTAAATCAGCAGAAGTATTCTTTGCCATCATACCGATTGTAGTACTTTTTCCGACGCCTGAACCTGCAAAAACCCCCATTCTCTGTCCTTTTCCGACAGTCATAAAGCCGTCTATTGATTTTATTCCAAGTGATAACGGTTCGGAAATTCGTTTTCTTTTTAAAGGATTAATCGCGTCTGCCATTGTGGAGCGATATTCTGTAAACCTTATATCGCCTAGAGTATCAATAGGTCTTCCAAGTCCGTCCAGAACTCTTCCGATAAGCTGATTTCCAACACCTATTTTCATAGCTCCGCCCGTGTTAACAACAAGCGCACCAGGATGTATTCCGTCAGGAGAGGCAAGAGGCATAAGAAGGATTTTGTCGCGCTTAAAACCTACAACCTCTGCCATTGTAGGGGTATCATTATAATTGTTATAAATATAACATAAATCACCGATAGAAGATTTTGGCCCGTCAGATTCAATAGTAAGCCCGATAATCTCGGTAATCTTTCCAATCTCCTTAATCGTCTGAGTTTCTTTGATTATGTCAAGATATTTATTTTTGTTCCAATCCATCGCTCGAACCTGTAAGCATTTTTGCAGCAATCTCTGCTATTTGAACCGAAACCCTTGAATCCAATCTTGTATCAGGAGTTTCAACAATTACACCGTCCGCAGAAAGAGAGTTATCCTCCAGTATTTTTAGTGACTGGAGATTTGGAATAGCTTCCCTGAATTTGTCTGCCAGTTTGTTTATATTATTAACAAGCGCCGGATTAACTATAATAGTTATATTTTCTTTGTCGTTTAATTGTTTTACCGCATCAAGAGTAATCTTGTAAAGCACATTTATATCAAACTTCTGGTGGCAGACTTTATCTGCAATAGCGATTACAAGATCCACAATATCACGCGAAGCTGAGTCAATAATATTTTTCTTAATCTCATACGAGCTTGAAGAAAGTGTATCCAGCGATTTAAGAGCCTCTTGAGCATCGTTTTGAAACTTATATAAGCCGTCCTGCTCACCTTTCTTAAACCCTTCCTGATAAGCCTGCTCTTTTATCTTGTCGTACTCCTGCTCGGCTTTCTTTTTGGCATTAGCAATTATGTTCTCAGCCTCAGTATTAGCAGCCTGAATAACAACTTGAGATTTAGTTTCAGCATTATCAATAATCTGACGTGCTTTTGCATCGGTTTCATCAATTATCTGCTGAACCTTTGCCTGCTGGCGCGTAACACGTGTCTGCTCTATAGGCAGAACATAGTTATCACCCATCTGAATTTCGTCTGATTTTATCCTGCTGCTACTCAATTAATTCATCCTCAACACTTGCACGCGTAATAGTGATTTCACCTGTTGCTTCAAGATTTCTAATGGAATTAACGATTCCTGTTTGAGCTTCCTGAACCTCTTTTGCTCTAACAGGGCCGAGATATTCCATATCATCCGTAAGCATTTGCCTTGCCCTCTCAGACATATTCTTGAATATCTTGTCCTTAATCTCATCTTTTGTACCCTTGAGAGCAAGTGCAAGCTGTTTAGTATCGATTTCTCTAAGCAGCCTTTGAATAGCTCTGTCGTCGAGGATAATAATATCTTCGAATACAAACATAAGGTCGCGGACTTCCTGAGCCATCTGCTGGTTTTCAATATCAAGCCATTCCATAATATTCTTTTCTGTACCTCTGTCGCAGCAGTTCAAAATGTTTGCAAGAGATTCTACGCCGCCGGCATTTGAGAAGTCCTGAACAAGGAGTGCTGAGAATTTCCGCTCTACAATATCTTCTATGGTAGAAAGGATTTCCGGATTTGTAGGAGTCATGTCCGCAATGCGCATTGATACAACTGCCTGGATATCAGGAGGAAGGAATGCAAGAACCTGTGCAGCTAATTCCGGTCTTAAATACGCAAGTATTAAAGCCAGAAGCTGAGGATTTTCTGAGGCAAAGGTATTCGCAAGCTGTGAAGGATCAGCTTCGTTAAGAAAATAAAACGGGTTTGTATTAACCATTGAGTTAACTTTATCAAGAAGTTTGGATGCTTCGGCTTCGCCATAAGTCTGGGCAAGAAGCTGTTTTGCATAACTTACACCACCTTGAGCTATATAGTTACGTGCTTGAAAAACTGTTTTAAATTCGTCTAATACATCATTCAAATCTTCATCAGAAATCTTACCAAGATTAGCAATATCAAGAGTTATCTGCTCAAGCAAATCCTCGTCTTTTATATTTTTAAGTATTTCAGAAGCAGTTGCCGGCCCTAATGCAATCAACAGTGCCGCAACCTTCTGGCTCGGACGCGTTATCGTCTTCTTTGCCTCTTCTTTAGCTTTTTTTATTTCTTCTATACCCATTTTTATCCTTTTGTCGGCAGACAACCGTAAAACTACCAATCTATATTCTTATTCCCTGTCTGCCTCAATTATCAATCTACTAATCTATTGTTTACCCCGAGGCTTCATCCAGCTCGCCATACTACTAAATTTATCTTCTACTTACCGGTCACTACCGGCTGGATGAGCCCGGCCCCTCTAATCCTTTATAAACGATGTCAGAAGCTTGGCAGCATCCTCTGGAGATGCCATTACCGCCTCGTTCAATTCATTTATACTCTGCTCTTTTTGAGATTTAATCTCTTTTTTACTCAATTCTATACGCGGCAGCTCCTCTTCCTGTTCGACCTCATCTGGTTTCTCAGTAACAATTTCTTCCTGCTGTACTACACGATCCTGACGTTTTGCAGAAGGCATCTTTGATATAAAGTTTTTCAATATGTACAGTGCAAAACATCCAAGAATTAGAACAATGATAAGAGGTATTACAGAAGAGGTTATAAAGTAGAACATCTGTTCCTTCTGATACTGTTCTGCAAAATCTTCTTGAGCTTTCTTATCAATCGTAGCGCCTTCAAATTGAAGTCCTGAAACTGAAATTACATCTCCGCGTGAATAATCGACGCCGGAAGCAGAAAGAACAAGGTTTTTAAGCTCTTCTTTTTCAGATTCTGTTAAAATCTTATTAACCGCAACTGCAATGGAAAGACGTTTTATTGTACCTGGTGCATATACAACCTGTTTAACCTCTTTAGAAACGCTATAATTCACTGCTGTTTTTTGTTTTGAATAATTCAGATTGCGCTGGTTTACGTTATTTGGATTAGGCACATTGTTAGGATTTTCATAAGTTTCGACCTCTGTTTGAGAACTTGTAATTACGCCTTCTCCCTTATCATTAACCGGAATATAGCTTTCAATAGTCGATTTTGCAGAGTTGAAATCTATATCTGCATTAACCTGAACTGAAACATTTCCTTTTCCGACAATTTTCTCCAGAACGTCAGAAACTTTTTTAGCTGTGTCTTTTTCAAGATTACTCTTGAAACTCTCCATATCAGTTGAGTTTTTAGAAGTTTCATCCGAAAGGCTGTTTCCATTCTGGTCAGTAATAAACACCTGCTCAGGAGTCATTCTCGGAACTGCGTAAGCAACAAGATTTTTAATCGCTTTAACCTGAGAGCTCTTAATTTTATAACCCGGTTCAAGCACAAGAACTACTGATGCAGTCGGTTTTTCATCATTATCATCAAATATGGAACGCTCAGGTTCAGCAAGCTGAACTCTTGCATATTTAACACCCTGAATTTTTTCTATGGAACGGGTTAATTCTCCCTGAAAAATTCTCTGTTTTGTTAACTTGTTTTTAAAATCTGTAGAGCCAAGCTGCATATCATCCAGTAGCTCAAACCCGCCGCTGCCGTCCTTTATTAAATCATTTTCTGCTACGAAAACGCGCATATCATCACGTACATTAGACGGTACTAAAATTGTTTTATGATCTTCGGAAACCTTATACTGGTATCCGTTTTTTTTCATACTTTCAACTATGCTTATTGCATTAACTTCGTTCAAATCTGAATATAATACTACCCAATCCGGCTCCATTGCTTTTGATAAGAAAAAAGTTGCCGCAACAATCGTAACGACAATTAGTGCAAGCATTCCAAGTTTCTGGTTCCCGTCTAAACCGTTCCATAACTTCTTCACATCATTAGCTAAAAGTGCAAAATAATTATTTTCCATATCTCCCCGCGCACAATCCTTCAATATAATAATATCTTATCAAGAAAATCTTTTCAAATTGTAAAATTATATTAACCTGAAATACCAGCTTATTAAGTAAGGAAAAGTATAAAAAAACGCGTTCTAAAAAATACCATATATCTTCTGGTAACAAAACTATTCCTGCTGTTCGCCAAAACCATCAGGAAGCTCCTCTTTAAGCAGCCTGCCAAATTCTTCAAAACTTAAACCAAGAGCCTGAACTATCCTGAATAAATTAGTTGAATATGTCCTATTTTTGCCCTGCTCTATCATATAAAGAGTTGTTTTAGAAATATCATTCTCATAACAGAAAATAGTAAACTTTAAATTCCTGCGCTTTCTCTCTTTATAGATGACCTGACCTATAGCTTTCTGCATTATTTTGTCATAACCTTGCATAAAATCAATAATAGTGCTAGTATTAAAAAAAATGTTTCGCAAGTCGGAAACATTTTAGGACAATTCAAAAATGCCCAAAAATTTACTTTTTAATTTGGACATCAAGTTTGACAAAAATTTTTTAGATTTCTGGCAGATAACATCTAAGAGCTCTATAAGAGCTCTGTTTCTTTAATATATCTAGGTCTGCCCTTAACTTCATTAAATATCTGCCCAATATATTCACCAATTATACCCAGACAAAAAATTTCCAGACCGCCAAAAAATGCCAGAAGCACAACCAGAGTTGCCCATCCGCTCGGTGTATCGTGAAAGAAGTATTTTTCAAAAACAACTTCCATAGCAAGCAAAAAGCTTCCTAACATCGTCAAAACTCCAGTTACTGCTATTATGCGTAAAGGCACAATACTAAAAGAAGTTATTCCGTTCAATGCCAGACTTGTAAGCGAAAAGAAATTAAACTTAGAACATCCGGCTTTCCGCTGTTTTACATCAAAATGAACATAAGAGGTTTTTAAACCGATTTCATGAAAAAAACCGCGCAAAAATAATCCGGATTCAGAATACTTTTCTAATATCTCAAGCCCCCTGAAACTTACAAGTCTATAATCCGAGTGATTAGGCGGAATTTTTACGCCCAGTAAATTCATTAGCTTGTAAAAATAAAGTGCCGTATATTTTTTGAAGAAAGAGTCTGTCTTTCTATCATTTCGAATTCCTGACACAATATCCGCACCCTTATGATATTCATCTATAAAAGTTTCAATAACATTCTCATCCTGCTGCAAATCCGCATCAATAGAAACAACACAGTCACAGCCGATTTTTTTAACCCCGAGAAGCCCTGCTATCAAAGCTTTCTGATTTCCGTAGTTTCTTATAAATTTCACTGCTTTTACACGACTGCCATATATATTGTGCAGATTTTCTATAATCTCCCACGTGCAGTCTTTCGAGCCGTCATCAACAAGGTAAATATAACTTTCGGGAGAAATTTTTCCTTTTGCAATTATACTGTCAAGAACTCCTAAAAGTGTTTCTACAGTTGACTTAACAACGAGTTCTTCGTTGTAGCATGGAACTATTATTGCAAGTTTTGATTTGTTTTCGCTCATTGTATTCCTCTTGAAATTATAATACAATAAACATAATAGAAAAAGGATGCGCATGTCAGATAAAAAATTTATATTAAATGCCGATGATTTCGGTATGAGCGAAGCTTTTAACAGAGCCGTACTGGAAGGATACTCTTCCGGTATTTTAAAAAGCGCAAGTCTTGTAGCTAACGGAGATGCTTTTCAAGAAGCATGGAAAAACGTTATTCCTGCCTGCCCTAATCTTGGAGTCGGAGTTCATCTCAATATTATTGAAGGCAAATCTCTATGCTTAAATCTGGACAGATTAACAGATAAAGAAGGAAATTTTAATAACTCTTTTGGAATGCTTCTTTTGAAATCTTTGAACGTTAAAGATAAAGTATTTATGGAGCAGCTTGAAAAAGAATTCAGGGCACAAATCGAAGAAATAATGAATGTTACAGAAGTTACACACATTGATTCTCACGTACATACGCATTCAATCCCGAGAATTTTTGAACTCGTGTGTAAGCTGGCACAAGAATACGGAATTAAACAAATAAGAACACAGTATGAACAGCCGTACATTATTCCGGATGTTTTCAGACACCTGACTTTAAAATATCCGATTAATTTGATAAAAGTTGCACTGCTGAACTTTTTTACATTGATTAATGAGAGTAATGTGCAAAAGTATGAACTCAACACAAATGATTACCTTATAGGCGTTACATACACTTCTATGATGAACAGCCTTGCAATATCATACGGGCTTATGGCTATTAAGTATGACAAATTCACAGCAGAAGCATTAATACATCCGTGCAGATACGAGGACGGAACTATTGATAATCATTTTGTAGAATTTCAAATAACAAAAAACCTGAAGTTGAAAGAAAAAATTGAGAACCTCGGGTTTGAAATTGTAAATTATAGAGATCTCTCAAAATGCGAAGAAAAATCGTCTGTATAATCATTTTAATTTTTCTGTTTGTTCTTTTTCTTATATTTTTGCATCCGAAAGAAAAAGAATACTATGTTCGTGAAGTTATTTCTCCAACAGAATTTATTCTTGATAACGGAGAAATTTTCAAAGTAAAAGGTCTGGAAAGTCTTGACCCGTATTTCAGCTCAAGAAATAAAGAGCTTGCTTCAAAACTTAACCTGAGTGAAGAAGACGCGTTTGTCACAGGAAACCTTGGTAAATACTGGGCAAGAAATATTCTTGAAGGAAGAAAGATTAATATCTGCAACAACGAAATTATTTACCACAAATTCAACTACCGTTCTATATTTATGAACTCGCCTTACTGTATCAAAGATGACAGATTTGTTAACCCGAAAGCTTCGGAAAAAGTAATTAAAACTGTAAAGCGTACAAATTACCGGATACTAAACCTTGAAAATGACAAAGTTTATCCAATCTCACCTGATTTCATACCGGAAAACTATATTGTAATAAAAGAGGGACATAGGGCTTGGAGGTTTCATAATAAAGCTGCTCCGCCGGATATAAAGGGATACAAGAAGAAGAAGAAGAAACACACAACAACAATTGAACTTAAGGATTTCAAACTCTTACTCACCGATTTCACCCAAAAGCTCAAACCGGACAGAAAATGTTCAAGCAATATTTGCAAGGAAATCCTGAGTAATATTAATCAAGCCCAAAGTTCAATAGACATAGCAATCTACGGATATTCATCAGTACCGGCAATTGAACAGGCAATTAGAAATGCACAGCAGAGAGGAGTTAAAATCCGGCTGGTACACGATATGGACAGTAAAGGTAATAATATTTACGAAAATACCTCAAATCTTGCTAAACTAATACAAAATACGCAAAGTGACAGAAATTCCAAAGAAGCTTCTTTTATCATGCACAATAAATTTTACATATTTGATAATAAAACCGTAATCACAGGTTCTGCAAACCTTTCACATACAGATATGTCCGGCTACAATTCAAACGCAGTAGTTGTTATAAATTCAGAAGAAGCTGCAAATATTTACCGGAGAGAATTTGAACAAATGTACGAAGGCAGATTTCATTCTGTAAAAACATCAATGAATAAAACCTCTAATATTTATTTTTCACCTCAGGATAAAACCATAACAAACGGTGTTTTACCGCTTATAAAAGGTGCAAAGAATTACATTTACATTCCGGCATTTATTGTAATAGAAAACAGAATAATAGAAGAGCTTATCAGTGCTAAAAAACGCGGCATTGATGTAAGAATTATTGCAGACGCGCTCAACGCTTCTGCCAGACACTCGAGGGTAAAGGATTTAAGAGAAAACGGAGTCCCTGTAAAGATAGAGAATTACGCCGGAAAAATGCATTCAAAAACCATGATAATTGATGACAAATACCTGCTTCTCGGTTCAATGAATTTCTCTTACAGCGGTGAAAACAGAAATGACGAGAATTTTATAATTCTTGCAAATCCTGAGGCTGCAAAGTTTTATAAAAGCTTCTTTCTGTATCTCTGGGATAAAATTCCTGACAAATGGCTGAAATATTATCCAAAAGCTGAAGGTCTTGATTCGGTAGGTTCTTGCTCAGACGGAATAGATAATGATTATGACGGGCTTATTGACAGCGCAGATGAAGGCTGCCGAGCGAGGGGAGAGAAGAGTTAAACAGTGTTAAACTAAAAAAAGGAAAGTCTTGCAGTGTGTGCAAGACTCAAAAATATACATTTACCCCACTAATTTTATAGCACAATAAAACAACTTTGTCAACTACTACGCACGTAAACAAGTTGTCAGGTAAAAATTAGTGTCATTCTATTCGTTCGCGGACAATTTTTCTCTTACAAGAGTTTCTACCTGATTTAAAATTTCAGGATTTGCAGCAAGAAATTCTTTTGCTTTATCACGTCCCTGTCCAAGTTTGTCATCATTAAAACTGAACCAGGAGCCTGCTTTTTTAACAATATCCAAATCAACAGCTACATCCAGAATATTTCCTATTTTGCAAATACCCTTTCCGAATATAATGTCAAATTCTGCGGTTCTGAAAGGAGGTGCAACCTTGTTTTTCAAAATACGAACTCTGACATGGTTTCCGATGTCTTCTCCGTCACCCTTCAAACCTTCTACACGTTTGATTTCCAAACGGACAGATGCATAATACTTAAGTGCATTACCGCCTGTAGTTGTTTCAGGATTACCGTACATAACACCGATTTTTTGTCTTAACTGGTTAATAAAAATAACTGTTGTTCTTGTTTTTCCTATTATACCTGTAAGTTTTCTTAAAGCTTTTGACATTAATCTGGCCTGCAAGCCCATCTGCTGGTCTTCCATAGAGCCTTCTATTTCAGCTTTTGGAACAAGTGCAGCAACAGAGTCAACAACGATTACATCAACAGCACCTGAGCGTACAAGTTCTTCTGTAATATCAAGAGCTTGTTCGCCTGTATCAGGCTGAGAAATAAGAAGTTCATCAACATTAACGCCTAGATTTCTAGCGTATTCAGGGTCAAGTGCGTGTTCAGCATCAACGAAAGCAGCAATACCGCCTCTTTTCTGGCATTCTGCAACAATGTGCTGTGCAAGCGTTGTTTTACCGGAAGATTCAGGCCCGTAGATTTCTATAATACGGCCGCGCGGAATACCGCCGACACCGAGCGCTACGTCAAGTGCTAATGCGCCTGTAGGTATAGTTTCAACACTTACAGCAGGTTTGTCGCCAAGCTTCATTATGGCACCTTTACCAAAATCTTTTTCTATCTTGTCGATTGCAAGCTTAAGCGCTTTTGCTCTTTCATCTGTTACATTTGCTTCTACTGTTTCTTTTGCCATGTTTTTCACCCTACTGGCGGGCTTCATCCCGCTTCATTACTAATCTGTTTTTACCTTCCCCAGAAGCCCTTTTGAACTGACTACCGGCTTTGCGTGCGCCTGACACCCTACTGGCGGGCTTCATCCCGCTTCATTACTAATCTGTTTTTACCTTCCCCAGAAGCCCTTTTGAACTGACTACCGGCTTTGCGTGCGCCTGAGACCCTGCTGGCGGGCTTCATCCCGTCATACTACTAACTTTTGCTTACAACATAAAATTCGCATCTTCTTCTTTTTTAATATAGAATCCGCATAGAAGAGGTTTAAAGCTGTTTAAAACATTCTTTAATTTAAAGTTTTCTTTGTTCAGCTCATTAACTTTATTTTTCAAATTTTCGTTTTCAGTCTTGCATCTTACAAGCTCTAACACTACATCGTCCATACCTTCAAGCTTTTCATCGATAAGCTTTGTCATTGATGTAGTAATATTATTTTCCATCTTGTTGAGGGTTTCCAATAAACCGTTAACTACGGCCTGTGAGTTTGGTTTTGTCATAACGGGTAATGTCGCTTTCTTTTCATTCATTCCTGTAATCACTGATGATTTAGCATTTCTTAATTTCTTAACTTCATCTACTGAAAAATATATTTGACCTTTATGGTCTTTTCTCGGGGTAACTGAAGTTTTTTTACATAATTCAACTATCTCTTTATTATCAACATTTAAAAGTTTTCTTACATCATTAGGTAAAAGTACTTTATTAGCATTCATTTTAAAAAATTCCCCTCTATCTATACCCAATAGATATTCTAATCAATAAAAAAAATTATTTCCACTATTTGTTACAATTATTAAAGAACGCTTTACAAATTCTTAATATAAAGAGTATTGACCTATAATAAAAAATAATATATGTTTAAAACATAAAAATTTAGTGTAGAGCATACAATTATTAAGAAGAACGGAGGAAACGTATGGAATTTCATCACCAGCCATTAAACGGCGCAAGCTACACAGATGCAGACATCAAAAGACTCATTACAGAGTATAATGTTCAATTCATCAAATTACAGTTCGTAGACATAAACGGACAGGTTAAAAATATGGCTGTTCCTTCGGAGCACATTGACCGAGTTCTTAATAATGAAATTATGCTTGATGGCTCATCAATCAAGGGTTTCAGAAACATTGAAACATCTGACATGTTTTTCTATCCTGATAAAAATACTTTCCAGATTCTACCGTGGCAGGAACATGAAGGGAAAAATTCTGCCAGATTGATTTGTGATATATACAATTCTGACGGAACACCTTTTGAAGGATGTCCTAGATGCAACCTGAAAAGACTTATGGCAGAAGCTCAAAAGCTTGGTTTCTCAATGAATGTAGGGCCTGAAGCTGAATTTTTCTTATTTGAAAAAGATGACGATGGACATATTACAACCAAAACACACGATAGAGCAGGTTATTACGATGTAGGACCGGATGATTTAGGAGAAGCTGTACGTGCTGATATCGTAAGCACTCTTCAAGAAATGGATTTTGATATAGAAGCTTCTCACCATGAAGTTGCTGACGGGCAGCACGAAGTTGATTTCAAATACTCTGATATTCTAACAACTGCTGATAATGTTGCTACTTTCAGAGTTGCCGTTAAAGCTGTTGCTGCACAATATGGTTTGCACGCAACATTTATGCCAAAACCTGTTTACGGTATTAACGGTTCAGGAATGCACTGCAACATTTCGTTATTTAAAGACGGAAAAAACGCTTTCTACGATGAAAACGCTGAATACCAGCTTTCTGATACAGCAAAATACGCAATCGGCGGTATTTTAAAACACGTTAAAAGCATAACAGCAATACTTAACCCGACAGTTAACAGCTACAAACGACTCGTTCCGGGTTACGAAGCACCGGTTTACATGGCATGGTCGCTCGCTAACAGAAGCGCTCTTTTAAGAGTTCCGGCAAAACGCGGTATGTCAACGCGTGTTGAACTCCGTTCACCAGACCCTAGCTGCAACCCGTACTTAGCATTCGCAACAATTCTTGCTGCCTGCTTAGACGGCGTTAGAAATAAAATTGAACCGCCTAAACCGGTAGAAGCTAACATATACAAACTTTCTGACAAAGAAAGAAAGAAAATGAGAATTGAATCTCTTCCGGGAAGCTTAAAAGAAGCTTTGTATTATATGGATAAATCGTTGATAGCAAAAACAGCTTTAGGTGACCATATAGTAGAAGAATTTATGACTGCAAAAGATATTGAATGGGATTCTTTTAGAACCTATGTTTCCCAGTGGGAAATCGACAGATATTTAGCTAGATACTAAAAGGCTGAAAAGTAATAAAACCGGGAATTTTAAAAAAATTCCCGGTTTTATTATGGACAATATATTAAAATTATTGTAAAATAATTTTCGGGGACAGTACCCTCTCCTCCTCTGGCACACCAATATTAATGCTTGAAGTCAGAAAGGAGGTGATAAAATGGTTAGTCAAATAATAAAGCTATTATTAGCACTAGCAATACTAATAATAGCATTTAAATTGTAATCATTAAGGGGTACTAAGCAACGCTCTAAGAAAATATTAAATCTTAGGGCTTCCCCATATATCTATATTATTTATTATTTTTCACACTTTGTCAATATTGTTTTGTTTAATTCATACAAAAATCTCAGGCCTTCCAGAGTTAAATAAGGATTAACAAAATCAAACTGCCTGTTCATGTATTTAGAAATCAAAGAGGAATATCCTCCCGTTGCAATAATAACTGCCCTGTCACCCAGTTCAGCTTCACACTGCTCTATCAAACCTTCTATGGCGCAGGCAGAACCTCTGATTACTCCGGACAAAATCGCATCAGCTGTATTATTCCCAATAGCCTTATCTACAGTATTTGCATCTATCTTAGGAAGTTTTGATGTACTCTTATTCAGAGCCCGAAACTGTAAATTCGGACCCGGCATAATCACACCGCCCAAAAAGTCCCCGTTTTTATCCAATATATCAAAGGTTGTAGCCGTTCCTATATCTACAATTATTGCAGGCTTAGAATACAGCATATATGCGCCGCAGGCATTTGCGATTCTGTCAGCTCCGGCTTCTCTCGGATTTTTTAGTTTTAAATTAATTCCTAAATTCAATTTATTCGTAAGAACTATTGAATTTAGATGAAAAACATTATCTGCTGCATGTTTCAGAGTTCTTGTTAATTCATCTACAACAGAGGCTATTATACATGCAGTAATTTTGTATTTTTTAAACAGAGTATGCAGTAATATTTCATACTCTTCCTGCGGAAGCTCTTTATCCGAAGGCAGTCTGAAAGTTTCAAGAATACTCTCGTCCTCAAAAACTCCGAGAGTAATATTTGTATTACCTATATCAATAGTTAGAAGAATCATAATTTACTCACTGTAATTACTCAATGCTGATTCAAGAATTTGTATCATTTCTTCTCGATAAGATTTCGGGTTCATGATTTCGCATTGAGCACCATATCTCAATAATCTTGATAACAAAATCTCTTTACTTTCGTTGTGGTTTGAGATTGTAACACTCTCACCATCATAAGCTTTTATTACACTTTCATTCTCGCGTAAATGATAACCCGGCGCAAGAGCACCGCTTAATTTAAATACAACTACCTGTTCACTAAAGCTCTTAACAAATTTTTCACTTAGAACTTCTATTCCGGAAATCCTTTCTGTATCAACCATTTTGTCTTTATTTTTACACATTACATGAAAAAATGTTTTTCCTTTATTCTCAACTATATTAAGCGGAATGCAATCAAGAATAGATTTATTTTTAAACATCAAACGAACTTTTCTTTTATCTTTAATTGCATGTTCAAAGAGTTCTGCAGAAATATGATATGTTTCCTTATCAACTCTTGCAATACCTTTGTTTGAAAATCTATTCAGCTTATCAATAAAATTATCAAAAATCTTATTGTACTTGCTCGACATGTTTTCTCTTATAATATTTTGAAGTCTTTCAAGCAGACCTATGTCACCGCTTGTAAGCTCAAGACCAAAAGGCATGCTCGCAACAAAATATCTGTTATGAATTTTCAATATATTAATTCCGCAATATCTGCAAGTATTTATATATTTGCTTATTACACTGTTATTAAATACAGGCTCTTCTTCACTCTTATTTAGCCTTTCAATAAGTTCCTGCATGGTAAAATTACCTTGAAGCAGAACTTGCAAAGTTTTTAAAACCTGCATTGAGGATAGATTTTTTTTAATAGAAATCTTATTCATTATAAACATTCCTCATATTTATCAGCTTTTGAATAATTTTTTCTCTAAACTCTTGCGGCTCAAGCACAGTACAGTTTGCGCCGAAAGACAAAATTCTCTGCGCTGCAAGAAAATCATTATAATATCTGCCCTCTATAATATATCCGTCATCACGATTTTCTAATATTACTTCATTTTCTTCTATGCCTGTAACTCCAAAATTTTTCAGGAAGAATTTCACAGTAGTATATTCAATTTCAACCTTGCTGCTGCCGGAAAATCTTGCTAATATTGCACCTATTCTTTTTATATTGAGTACTACAGATTTCTTTCTTATCAAATCAAAGCCGTAGAGATAAATCTTATCATTCTGGAAAACAATTCTATGTGCACAAACTTCTTTCTGCGAGTCATCTTTTGCCTGAGGTGTCCGGTAAGACAATCTCAAAGTTCTATTCTGCCTGCAATCTTCAATCAAATCCTGAATAAATTCTGTATCAAATGTTTTGAGCACAGAAAGTCCGCGCAGAGTTTCTTTTGCCTCACTGTCATCAATATATTCGGCTAATTTTTTGAAAAGTTCATCATATTTTAGTATCAATTCAATATTAGAACTGTCTTTAATTTTTTTGTAAGCTTTTTTAATAACATGAATTTCATCCTTTAAAATATTTAGTGAAAAAGGATGCTTAAGCAGTCTATATTTAAAACCTGTTTTTGCATTTGCTTTTGTAATCTCACATCCGGAAGCTTTTAAAGTATTAATATCAATTCTCAGAATATCATCAGAATGTTCAGGTTCAAAAATATTCAGGTCTGTAAAAATTTCTCTTATTTCCTTGAGAGATCTCGGCGCTTCAATAAGCAGTCCTAAAAGAACTATACCTCTTAACCCTGTTAAAGAAACTTGATTTAACTCAGATTTGTCAGCAGGTTTAAACAAAACACCATTCCCTCTAAACTTTCAAAACTATATTTATTATTGGCACAAATTGTTTAAATATTCAATCATATTTTCACAATATCTTCTATCAGCAGAGCTGAAAGGTATTACATCTCCCGAAAGACTTTTCTTAATTTTGGCAATAACTGCCTGCTGTTTGCCTTTTGGAACATAGTCAATCTTGGTTGCAACTGTAAATATCGGGAGGTTATAATTTTCAACCCACTCGCGCATCTGGTAATCGTTCTTTTGAACATCATGCCTTGCATCGATAAATTGTATTAATGATTTTATCTGTTTTCTGTTAAGAAGGTATTCTTCAAGATATTTCTGCCATCTTGCCTGAGCCTCTTTGGAAACCTTTGCATAACCATATCCCGGAAGGTCTGCTATTGTAAAAGTATCAGCAAAATTAAAGAAATTAATTAATCTTGTTTTTCCGGGTGTATTAGAAGTTTTTGCAAGTTTTTTGTTGTTTGCAAGCGCGTTAATAAAAGATGATTTACCCACATTTGAGCGCCCCAGAAGCGGAAATTCCGGAATAGAAAAATCCGGGCACTGTGAAAGTTTTTCAGCACTTATGATAAATTCTGCATTAAGTTTGTTTATCATTTATCACCCTTTCTTTTTCTTTTACCCCCGCTCTGTGTGTCACAAGAGAAAGTAACTTATAGACTTTTTCGTTATTTACCACCGTAATCTGTGCTTTATTCTTCAAAAAACTAACATCAATTGACGGTTTATGCTCAAAAATATTTTCTGTCTGAATACTAACAATTTGTACAAAATTATCCCTCAATATGCTCAGGGGTTCTTTTAAAAATGTTTCGAAAGTCTTAAAAATATTCATATGTACCGCTTCAAACTTTAGTACAAATATTGTATAATAGTTGCAGGGTAAATGCAAACATGGACAGCAGGGAAAAAGAATATATTGAATCTTTCAAAACGTATTTGAGTGTAGAAAAAAACTTTTCAGACCACACTCTAAGCGCATACAATTCTGACATTGTAAGCTTTATTCTCTGGTTAAACGGTATGAGCTGTGTTAACGTTGATTTTAATAAGCTGCGTGAATATTTGCATTTTATTCAGAGATTTGATTATAAGAAGACAACTATTGCGAGAAAAGTTGCTGCAATACGTACATTTTACAAATTTTTATTTCGTGAAAGATACATTGACTCCGACCCTGCAATCTCTTTATCCGCCCCGAAAAGACCAAAGTCACTTCCGAAATTTCTAACACCTGAGGAAGTAGAGCAGATACTAAATAACGTTAAAATTGACACGCCGGCAGGATTTAGAAACAGGGTTATACTGGAGCTTTTATGGGCAACCGGAATGAGAGTTTCAGAGCTCAGCAATCTTAATTTCGGGGATTTGAATATTGAAGAAAACGAAATAAGAGTTTTCGGAAAAGGAGCAAAAGAACGTATCGTGCTTATGTCTGACAGGGCAAAAGGATATCTTGTTCAGTACATAAAATCAGCCAGACAGCTTCTTGCACCGGGATATGATATTGGAGATATCAATGATGATTCTCCGCTGTTTATAAATAACACAGGTTACAGACTTCAAAATAAGACAATAAGAAAAGTTATCAACGAAATTGTGGAAAAAATAGAACTTCCTAAAAAAGTTACACCTCACGTTTTCCGTCACAGTTTTGCAACAAAGCTTATTGAAAACGGTGCTGACTTGAGGGTTGTGCAGGAGTTACTCGGACATGCAGGAATTTCTAATACACAGATTTACACACATATTTCTATGAAGCACATGAAAGATGTTTACGAATCAGCCCATCCGCATTCCTAAAAAATAAAATTATTATATAATACTTTTAGGGCAGCACAAGCCACTTCGTCACACACAATTGTCGTAGAAATTGGACGAAAGGAGGCAAAACTATGGTTAGCAAAATAATAATGCTACTACTGGCCTTTGCAATCACAGTAATAGCACTAAAATTGTAAACCGTAGGGTGCGTAGAGAGTCTTTAAGCTCGCTTAGTTTTAAAGGCTCACGCCCTACATATACATTATTTACTATCTGTTATCTTTTGTCAATATATCAATTTATAACTACAATTTCCGGTATAGAGCCAAACCGGATTGGCAGAATGCTTGTTCCTATACCTTTTGTAATTATCATCAAATTATCGGTTTCTTTTATAACCCGTCTTGCAAATTTTGCACCGTATTCAGAGGGCACAACCGGTGCGCCGATTATAGGAAAACTTACCTGACCGCCATGAGTATGACCTGCCAGAATTAAATCAACTTTTTCTTTTACATCATAATAAACATCAGGGCTGTGAGTAACTAAAATTCCGGGAGACGCGGTTCCGTCAAGCGCTTTATTAATATCAGGAGAGCCGGTCTGTAAATCTTCCAGACCTGAAATATAAATACCTTTTAGTTTTGTATTACTATTTTCTAAGACTTTAATTCCGCTTTCATTAAGAACACGTGCAACTTTTTCCCTGTCATACCAGCCGTCATGATTTCCAAGCACGGTTACAACAGATGAATTAATAGCTTTAAATATTTTAGTCTGTTCTTCTATAGCAAGAGTATTTTTGCCGTCATGACCTTTTATAAAATCACCGCCAAAAATAACAATATCAGGATTTTGCTCATTTATAAGCTTTACAACACGCCTCAGCCTTCCCCGGTCGAATTTTGAAATGTGAAAGTCGCTTGCAAAAACAATCCTTATTCCTTTCAAAGAGTCAACTTGATAATGCTTTACAACAAGCAGATGGGGTTCAATAAAAAACGCCCAGATAAATATAATTATGATAAGAAATGATAAAATTTTTGGCATACAATATTATAATAATATAATAAAAATATGGAGGGTATAAAAAATGATTAGCGAAAAATTACAAGAAGCATTTAACGACCAGATTAATAAAGAACTCTTCTCTGAGTATCTTTATCACGCAATGAAAATCTATTTTCAGGAATTAAATTTACAGGGTTTTGTAAACTGGTTTGATGTTCAGGTTCAGGAAGAAAGAGCACACGCTGTCGGAATGATTAATTACTTAAACGACAGAGGCGGCAAGGTTGAATTGAGAGCAATCGAAAAACCTGTTATTGAAGGAACTACTCCTCTTGAAGTTTTTGAACATGTTTTAAGACACGAAGAATATGTAACCTCAAGAATTAATGCTCTTGCTGATGTTGCGGAAGAAGTTAAAGACAGAGCTGCAATGCACCTTCTTGACTGGTATATCAAAGAACAGGTTGAAGAAGAAGCAAATGTAGGCGGTGTTTTAGCTACTTTGAGGTTAATCGGAGATGATAAAAAAGCATTATTAATGCTTGATAAAGATTTAGCAGCAAGAACATTTGTTGCACCGGTTATAGGTTAGTTAAAACGGGTAAGCTTCCTGTTTACCACCATCCGACACAGACAGTTATGAGGACATAAGCGGAAAGGTGGTGATGATATTGGTATTCTGTATAACAGAAAAAGCACTATGGCTTATTCTAGCAATTACCATAGTACTTTTATTCTACCGATAGGGAAGTTATGAAAGACCTTAAGAGATTGAGCCCTCTTGGGTCTTTTCCCTATATAATTATTTTAGCATACTTTTCAATTTCTACAAGTATTACTTACGCTCTATTCTTATTGCGCTGTCAGGGCAGGTCATTTCACACTGACCGCAAGCAATACAGATTTCAGGATCCGGCGCAACTGCAGGTGTCTGATACAAACCAACTTCCTTTGACCATTGCAGACATTTTTTGCCTGCTTTATTCATAGGGCATTTTGCTATACATAAACCGCAGCCTTTGCAAAGGTCTGTATATACATAATAATCCGCTTTTCCTTTGCCGACGCCTTCTATTTTGTAACCTTTGTATTCTTTATCCATTAAACACCTGCTCTTTCTTTGATAAGAAACATGCCCATTTCTAACGCTTTGTAATTTAATTCTCTGAGTTCCGGTTTGGCATCAAATTTTTTACCCAAAGCCATTTCCATAGCGTTCTTAATATCGTCCAGTTTCAAAACATTAGTTGCAGCAAGCAGAACACCTAATATTATTATATTAAACACTCTTGCACTAAGTTTTTCATTTGCAATCCTGTTTGCATCAACCCCGATTATCTCTCTGCATTTGCATTCAGGCTTCTTTGTACATACAGATGTATCATAAACAACAGTTGAGTTTTCACTTACATAAGCAGTACATCTATCAATTGCTCTGTCTGAAAGCATAATTATAATATCACCCTTTGAAAATCTCGGCTCGCCGATTCTTTCATCAGCTATCTGGCAGAACGCAATAGAAACACCGCCTCTTTGTTCAACACCAAAGTTCGGGATGTAAAGTATTTGCTTTCCTGCTTCGTAACCAGCTTCTACAAGGATTTTTGCAATAGATTGAACACCTTGTCCGCCTTCTCCGGCTAAAACTATTTTTGTTCTTGACATTTTACACCCCCTCAGGATTCAAAAATTCTTTAACCTCGAAAAATTCTTCCATCTGCTGTAATCTTCCAAACGTATCAACATTGTTTGTTCTCCAGTTTAGAGGACAGATTGAAAGAACTTCTACAAAAGAAAAACCACCGTTTTGTACATTCTTTAAACCTTTAACAAAGGTTTGTTTAAGTTTCATCATATTTGAAACAGAAGAACGTGCAACAAAAGATTTATTCGGGTCAGCAATAGCTGCAACCATTTCAGCACCTTTTGCAGGTTTTCCGGTAACATCGCAATCTCTGCCGTAAGGAGTTGTTTCTGTTTTTTGTCCCGGCATTGTTGTAGGTGACATTTGTCCGCCTGTCATACCGTAGTTTGTATTATTAACTACAATAATCATCATTTTTTCGCCTCTGACAGATGCGTTAACAAGGTGCTGGGAACCAATTGCCAATCCGCCGCCATCACCCATATATGCAATACCGATTGCATCAGGATTTGCTCTTGTGAAGCCGTAGATTACAGGTGTTGTTCTGCCATGGTGGGTTTGAACCGTATCTAAATCCATGTAATTCCACGCTAAAAGAGAACATCCTATATCACAGCCGAAAACAGTTTTCTGCTGAATGCCGAGTTCATCTATAGCTTTTGCTAACGCTTTTAGTGTTATACCGTGTCCGCATCCGGGACAAAATTTACTTGCTCCAACCTCAGCATTCTGAGATTTTGGTAATTTTGGAGGAAGTGTTAATATTTCTGACATTTTATATTACCTCCTTAACTGCAATTTCTTCTACTTTGTTAACAATATCATCGCCTGTAACACCTACGCCCATTTTATATAGTGTAGAATATGGCGTTGTTAAGCCGTAAAGCTGTTCAAGAACCATTTGAGCAAGCTGGCCGTTTGCAGATTCTGTAAACAAAATTTGTTTTGCACGCTTAACTGCAGCTCTCAAAGGTTTTACAGCAAGAGGTCTTATTGTTATCGGTCTGAACAAACCTGCTTTAATTCCTTTTTCTCTAAGTTCATCAATAGCGGTTCTTGCAGAACGTGCAACTATACCGTGAGCAATAACAAGAATTTCAGCATCTTCTGCTTTGTATTCTTCCCATTCCTGAACTTCTTCTGACATTTTTTCGTAATCAGCTTTGTATCCTTCAAGAACTTCCATAAGTTCTTCTTCCATATTGTATGTGTTTCTGAGGTGAACTGATTTTCTGTCAACTCCAATTTCGCCTTCGCCAAGCAGAGCTTTTGTTGTAGGAACCATGTTAATACCGCGTGAAGCAGGATCATATAACATTACTGGTTCTCTCATTTTACCTTGATATCCATCAGCAAGAACGTAGGTCGGGAATCTGTATTTCCAAGCTGTGTTAAATGCTTTAATCATATAATCGTACAAATCCTGATGTCCGGCAGTAGAATAAACAATTCTAAACCCTTCACCGTTTCCGCCGAAGCAGGTTAATCTTGTTTCTTGCTGCGCGTAAATAACTGTAGCAGTGGAAGGTCCGCCTCTTTGCATTACAGCGCAAACAAATGGTATTCTCATCATTTCTGCCATTGACTGTGCATCCTGCATGATTACATTACCCGGGCCTGCTGTTGCAGTGAATGCCCGTTTTCCGGCTAAAATTCCGCCGATTGTTGAAAAACCTGCTGAAATTTCATCTTCTGTCTGCAAAAATCCCGCTCCTGTTTTTGGAAGCAATTTACACCATGTATGCATGATTTCATTCTGAGGTGTAATTGGATAGCCATACATAAATTCAGCTTCTGCAGAATTAGCAGCGTACGCGAGAACTTCATTTCCGGTTAAGAACATTTTTGTGTCTTCTTTAATAAGTTTGTTTACCATATTTAATAACCTTCCATTTAAATTTACAATAATATTTTACTACAATAAACCAATAGAGAAAAGAATTAGATTTATATTCCTTCTCTCCATTATCCTTCTCCCTTGATGGGAGGTGCTACGCACGTAGATAAGTTTGTAAATTAACGTTATTATCCTTCTCCCTTGATGGGAGAAGGTGTCCGAAGGACGGATGAGGGTGATTTATTATACAAAATTATGATAAAATATCGACATGGAATATATTAAAAATTTTGCTAAAAAATTAAGAAAAGAACAAACACAACCTGAATTAATAATGTGGAATATACTTAGACAAAGAAGATTTTTTAATCTTAAATTCAGAAGACAAGTACCTTTTGGGGAATATATTGCAGATTTTGCATGCTACGAAAAAAGAATTATTATTGAACTAGATGGGAGTCAACATTTAGAAGAAAAAAATTTATTAAAAGACAGAATTAGAACTGAATATCTCAATGATATTGGATTTACAGTTTTTAGATTTTATAATTCTGATATTCTTAATCATTTAGATAGTGTTTTAACTTTTTTATATGAGGAATTGATTGAATCACCCTCATCCGCCCTTCGGGCACCTTCTCCCATCAAGGGAGAAGGATAATAACGTTAATTTACAAACTTATCTACGTGCGTAGCACCTCCCATCAAGGGAGAAGGATAATAACATTAATTTACAAACTTATCTACGTGCGTAGCACCTCCCATCAAGGGAGAAGGATAATAAAACATCAAAAAGGGAGATTATTATGTTTATTAATATTAGGGATAAATTTTGCAAAGAATTAGAGCGGGTTTCAATTAACCTTGAAAAATCATGCTGGGATTTTTACACAAATTCTACGGCTGAAAACTTGAAAAGATACGAAGAAGCGCAGGATGAATATTCTAAGGTTTTTCAGAACAGAGATTGGTACAATAAATTTCTGGCAATAAATAAAGACGAATTATCAAAACATGAACAAAAACAGCTTAAAGAGCTGCTTAAAGAATTTGATGAAGAACTTAATACCGGAGAAGAATTAAAAGCGCTTAGAAAAAAAGAAAATGAAATTGCGCAGAAATATAATTCTTACATCCCGAAAATCGACGGTAAAGAAGTTTCTAAACCTGAGATTTTTAAAATTATGCAGACAGAAACTAACCCTGATTTAAGGAAAAAAGCGTACGACGCTAAAATTAAAGGTGCGGATTTAATTGCAGAAGATATGATTGAGTTTGTAAAAATGAGAAACGAATATGCAAAAAATAAGGGTTATGGAACTTATTTTGAATACAAGCTCAAAGAAGATTACGATGTTGATTTGGAATTTTTGAACAAATTGATTGACGAGGTTTACACAAATGCGAGCGGAAAAATTAAAGAGATTTTAGAAAAGAAACAAAAGGAATTAAAAGAGTTTTTCGGAGTTGAAAAACTTGAAAATTATCACTATGGTTTGCTTCTTAACAACAATCCTGAAAAGGGGGTAAATGAAATTCTGGAGGCTTCAAGCCAAGCTACTCCGCCGGATGAAAAGGGGGTAAATGAAGTTTTAATAAATCAAGATATTGTATCGATTTCCAAAACAATGTACAAAAACATGGGTTACGACATCGAAAAACTTGAAAAAGAAGGCAAGATTACTCTTGATTTGTTTGCCAGAAAAGGAAAAAATACTCACGGATTTTGTTTTGGAGTAGAAGCCGGAAAAGATTCCAGAATACTTGCAAATCTTATTAACAATGTGACGAGTCTTGATACTTTAAATCACGAGTTAGGTCATTGTGTTTATGATTTAGGAATTTCTACAGAGCTTCCGTTTTTAGACAGGAAAGCATCTTCTCCGGCCGTTACAGAGGCGATTGCCATGATGATGGGTGATATTATCAAAATTGAAAATGTACTTGATAAAATCGTTCCTGATGAGCTCTTAGAAAGATTTAAGATGACACACAAAGAAGATGAAGCTTCTTTTGTTGCAAAAAGTCTTTTGATTATAGATTTTGAGCGTGAAATTTACACTAATCCTGAACAAAATCCTGCTGAATTATGGCAAAATTTGAGTAAAAAATATTTAAATAGAGAGAATGAGCAGGATAATGAATGGGCTTCAATACCGCATTATCTTTCACATCCGGCATATTACCAGAATTATTTCAGAGCAAACTTGATGAAAGTTCAGATATATAATTATTTGAAATCAGTTCTTGGAAACATAACTGAAAACTATAAATCAGCAGAGTTTATGGATAAAAATATTTTCAGGTATGGTGCTTCTATAGAAGAATATGAGCTTATTAAGCAGTTAACAGGAAATGAATTTTCAGCCTCATATTTTTGTGAAGAATTGTAAATTTTGTCAAAAAATACACTTTTGGTAGTATGGCACATGTTATATAATAGGTGTATATAAGTATATTAATGACAGCAATTCACAGGGATACCAATGAGTATTGAAGGTCTATCGCCGTATTCGCCGACTACTGTATATGGACAGCTGACGTCGCCGTTTACGCCAAAAACAATTACAATAAATTCACATACACCTTATGATAAAGTAGATAATGACAAAGAAACTTCATCAGAGGTATTTTCTCGTACGTATTTTGAAGGAAAACCTCAGGCTAGAAATGTTTATGGAAATGTTTCAACACAAAGTGCTTATGAAAATGATTTAGCTAAATTATCTGATGATTTGGCTTCTGAAAAAATGCCTCTGGATGTTACACCTTTTTCTTCCTCTGAACTTTCTTCTACTGATATTGTTAAAAGTTCTTTAAAAAAAGGTTATGATACAAGAGAAGCTATAGTTATTCAGAACGCAAACAGTGCATATCAGAAAAGTGCTTTTTTAACTAACAATCCTGTTGGAGTTTTAAGTACTTGTTCATATAGAGTTTTCTAAAAGTTTTTGACATTTTATTTATTATATTAATTATTATTATTTAATTATATATATAAAATAATAATCATCATAATAAGCTCAAATTATTTGTTCAAAACTATCTGAAAGTATTATGAATACTGAGTTTTTCATGTTCAAAAAAATGTAGAAAGATTGTAGAAAAGTCGAAAGTTTTGAACATCTTTGAACATAAATTATGCAGAAAAATAAAATTAAATAAAAAAGATGTAGAAAACTCAAAGTTATGAACATTTTTTCTACATCTTTTAAACAATTTTCTACATAGTTTTGAACATTAATTTTCTAATAATTTTAATAGTTTATCTTTTCCATCTTGCTGAATATTCCTCAGCCTTTCTATAATTTTAGTATTATTCTTTCTCATTTTTTCCAGTTCATTATTATCAAAAATTTTTCCTTCAATAAGTTTTTCGTAATGAATATAACTATATTTCATTTTATTAAAATCTCCTATTTCAGGAGATAAAATTATAGGAATTATCCCATATTCAAGATAATCAATAATTTTAGTAGGGCAGGCAACACGATTTACTATAATATCATCACGCAAGATAAAACCTAAATCAGCTTTTTGATATTCAATATCTAAATTTTCAGGTAAAACAGATTTTAATACTACTTTTTGTTTTAATTCACCAAGTAATTTAGTAAATTTTTCTATCTCTGGAGATAGGATTATTATTTCATATTTATCTGCAATTTTCTTTATTGTATCAATTAATAAATCTATCTTTTGCCAGCTTTGTGTACCTCCTGAATAAATCAAAGTTAATTTATTTTTATTATTATTTTTAGCAAAATTTTTAATATCAGAATTAAATATAGGAAGATGAATAAAATTTGTTTTTATTCCGGTATATTTTTCTTTATAAAAATCAATCATATTAGTGTTTACAGACACTAGTGTATTTATTATAGGAAATGCAAATTCTTCAATATCTTTAAATTTTTTTATAAAATTTTTGTCTGCATTTTCAAACATTAATTCTTCAACAACGCATCCGTGAATGTCTAAAATAATTTTATCTTTAAATTCTTCTATGTATTCTTTTGGAATTCTTTCTAACATATGCAAACTATGAACATATATTTTTTTTGCATTTTGACATAATATATGAAAATTTGATTTAGATATATTATTGTATATTATAGGATTGTTAGTTAAATATTTTGAACCTTTTATTTTATTGTAAAAATGTTTAATAAACCATTTTTTAGGTTGTTTAAAAAAAGATGGTTTGTAGTCAATATGTTCAACATAAATTTTATCAAAATGAGCAAAAATTTTGTCAATAGCCAATTCTCTCAGTATCATACCATCTTTAATATTTTTCCGTTTAGGAATATTTGCAATAATTAAAATATAGTTGTTCATTATTTAACTACTCCTTTATATAATGTTTCTTTTAAATAATATTTTATTAATATAAAACTTGTATAGTAAAAGTGTAATTTTATTAGAAAGAATTGTTAAATTTTTCTTAACTTCTTTCGGATAAAAATTAGTTATTTCATAACCTTGAGCTTCAACAAGATATCCAAAAAGATTTTCCATAGTCCAAGCTAAACGAACAAATTTTTCATCTGTTTCAACTTCAAAATCAGATAAACCATATTTATTTTGTATACATTTGAGTAAGCTTGCTCTGATAACAAAAATAGTACCAACAAAGCATTTATATTTATTAAGAGGTAATAAATTATAATCTGATGCAATTTCATTAAAATTATGCGGGAAAGTTATTATTTCTTTGTTATATTCAACTAATAAAGGATCAAATCCCATCATACCAGTTTTATTATTTTTTTTAAATGTTTCTAAAATAAGTGGTATATTTTGTTTACCAAGTATTGCTTCTAATAAAAAATTTCTCCATAATTTATAACCTACATAAAATTTTACATTTGTAATTTTTGGAAGTCTACAAGTAAGTTTACGTGTAAAATTTTGTTTAGTATGTATTTTAAAAATCAGACTATAGTCATCTAGATTAATTTTGTTTAAAATATGAAAAAAAGGATATACGTCAGCACCTTTAGTATTTTTTACTAAATCTATTTTAATATTTACACTTTTGTTAAATGAATTATAGATATCATTGAACAAATTGTTATTTTCTTCTATGCATGTTATGAATAAATCAAAACCGGATATATTTTGTAAATTTATTAAATACTCTTTTATTTCATCCCACATATTCTGGTAATATAAATGTAAGATTACACATAATCTTTTTTTTTCCATAATTTTATTATTTCCAATTATTACTTGTTCCTACAATTGTAAATTTTTGTTCTTTATCTGCCAGCCACCACGCCAGCTCGCCAAATGTTGAACCGTAAGAATAAATTCCACTGACTGCTTTTGACATTATGTACAAATCTGTAATAGCATCATACATTGATTTATAGTTTTTCTTAATGAGTTCACATATTTTATAATCAGAATTATTTTTTATAAAATCCGATATGTCTTTATTCATTGCAGATAAATAAAATATTGTATCTTTTGGAAAAGTTTTAATTTCATCAAGAAATAATTGTAAATTTTCATTTCGTCCGTAATCATCCCAATCAGGCGCATTTCTCACTTGCAGCGCTGTGTAATTTTCAGGTAATGATAAACTATTTATGCGTTCTTTAACCTTGTCTGAAGGCTCGAGCATTTGAAAATATTTCTTAAATTTATTAACAACATCTGAGGATATATTATTTTTTGCTAAAGTTCTTTCAACCAAATCTTCTGTTATAAGACTTGCCTGAGGAAAATGGATAGTTCTTTCGTTTTCTGAATTTGTCCAGCCTTTGCATTCTTCTATAGAATTGTATTCAACTATCTCACACGGAAAATTTTGTTTGAATAAAGAATAAAAAGATTCATTTACCCAGCCTTTATTATCCCAGAAAAAATTAATTCTTTTTGGAGAATAATATTCAAGAGCATTGATGATTGCAAAAATACGGTTTCCTATGCCGTAATTACTTTCGAGAACAAGATTAACCGTGTCTATATGCTCAGGTTTTGATTTAATTTTAAACTTTATCCCTAAAATATTATATTCAATCCAACGTGCAGTATATTGTTTTTTGAACAAGAGATTACTCCATACTTTCTACAAAATATCTTTTTAAATCTTTTATAACATTAGAACGCTTGTGTTCCCAAATCCATTTACCAAGCGGATGCTTTTGGTAGAAATACTGTTCATTGCGTTTATATACCTCTGAGTTAACACCAGAACTTGTTGTGCTGTGGTTATGGAATACAAAAGAAATATTTGAAGTTGCAAGACTAAATCCTGCATACAATGCTCTCAGACAATAATCCTGGTCTTCCCAGAATGCAGGTGTGAAATTTTCATCCATCAAGCCGATTTTTTCAATAACTTCGCGCTTTACAATAACACAGCTGAAAAGAGGCTCAAGCATATATTTAAATGGCTTTTTAAAACATTTCAAATAATTCTCATAGTGACTAATATAATTATCAGAAGTTAATTTCTTTTTAAATATTTTTGGTCTGCCTGCATCACGTGGTGAAACCATACCAAGCTGTTTATCAAGTTCAAAAACTTCAAGAGTATTTTTAAGCCAATCCGGAGTAAACAAAATATCATTATTTAAAAGACCTATGTATTTGTAATTACCTTCCAACGCAAGATTAATTCCTTGATTGTTTGCTTTTGAATACCCTAAATTTTCTTTGTTGAGTATAAGTCTGATATTTGAATGTTCTTTTGCAAAATTTTCCAGATATTCAACAGTTCCGTCGGTTGAGCCGTTATCAATGATAATCAAATCAAAAGAATTTTCGTCAGTATATTGGTATAAAGATTGAAGAAATGGTTTTGTAGCCATCTCAAATTTATTAAATGCAGGTGTTATAATTACAGTTTTATTCATTATTAAAAAGTGCTCTTTCTATGACTACTTGATGTGATGATTGATAACTTCAATCATGTCTAAATACATATTGACTTGCTGTTCTGTTGCAATATTAACAATCATTTTCAATTTATTTTTGTTTGATGAAATATCTGCCATATCAATACCTTCAGATACAAAATCTTTTAGTGACAGCTTCAATATTTCTGTCATTTTGAAAAAATTATCTAAAGCAGGATAATTTTTTCCGGTTTCAATTTTACTCAAATGTTTTTCTGAAATCCCAACCATTTCTGCTAATTCAGACTGTTTTAAGCCTAAATCTTTTCTCTTTTGACGGATAACTTTGCCTACATATAATTTATCAACATTTGACATAATCAATAAACCTATTACCTTTAATTAAAATAAAATACATATGACTATCTATAAACAATATATGTAACGAAAAATAATTATTTATTCGTCAGATATGTTAACAAATTGATAAACTTATGTTATTATTTTGAGTAATTACAAGTATTACTTTTTATTTAAATGAGTGTTATGATATACGATTGCTTTCCGTTTTTTAATGAATTAGATGTTCTTGAAATAAGGCTGAATGTTTTATACGACATCGTTGATTATTTTGTTATAACAGAAGCTGATAAAACCCATACAGGGAGGCATAAAGAATACATTTTTGAGCAAAACAAGGATAGATTTGCCAAATTTTTGGACAAAATTATTTATATAAAAGTAAATGATTTTCCAGATTTAGAGAATTCTGAAACAAGTTCTGACGGAAACAAATGGCTCTATGAGAATTATCAGAGAGATGCAATAATGCGTGGTTTGAAAGATTGTAAACCTGATGATGTAATCATAATTTCCGACTGTGATGAGATACCAAATCCTGAAGCAGTAAAAAAATATAAAAAAGGGATATGTTCTCTAATGCAGCTAAGATTCGGATTTAGCTATAATTCTATTTATGTTACTATTCCGTTTTGCAGAAGTCCGAAAATTTGCAGGTACAAAGAGTTAATCAATCCTCAAAAAAAGATTAAAGAAAAAGATAAAAAATATTGTTTGTATTCAAAATACGGACTGCCTACTTATTTGAGATTTGTTAAGGGAAAAAAGATAAAAAACGGCGGGTGGCATTTTAGTTATATTGGAAATTTGGAGAATATTAAGTATAAAATGCATTCTATAGTAGAGCAGCAGGTAAATACGGTTAATAAAAATAATAATAAACTATTGCTTGAAAAGATTCAGAATAATGAAGATATCTTAGAGCGCGGTGATATTTTTGCTAATCTGGAGATGTCTAATATTTTTCCGCAATATTTTATAGCGAATATTGAAAAGTACAAAGAAAATATAAATAGTAATAATCTGGTTTCGTTTTCCAGAGCAATGTGGCAGCATAGAGTTTATAAAATAAAGAAGGTATTCAAATGCCTGTAATATCTGTTATTGTACCTGTTTATAATGTTGAAAAATATTTGGAACGATGCTTGGATAGTATAATAAACCAGACTCTTAAGGATGTGGAAATTATTTGTGTTAACGATGGTTCTACTGATAATTCTATAAATATATTAAAGGAATATTCTTCTCAGATTATAATTGTTAACAAAGAAAACGGAGGTCTTTCAGATGCTAGGAACAAAGGTTTAGATTACGCTTCCGCACCATATATAGCTTTTGTTGACAGCGATGATTGGATAGAGGAAACTGCTTTTGAAGAAGCGTATAGCGCAATTGAAAAGTATAAGACTGATTTTGTCTGTTTTGGCTCGCAAAAAGTTTATGAGGATGGAAAAATTGAGATTCAGAAACTGCCTGTGAAGGGATTTCAGAAAATGAATTACAAAAAAATCAGAAAAACTCCTGTAACAGTCTGGTCTAAGATTTTTAAAGCATCAATTATAAAAGATAAAGAATGTATTTTTCCAAAAGGTTTCAATTATGAGGATAATGTTTTTTGGATGATGTATTCTCCCTGGGTTAAAACCGGATACTACATAGATAAGCCGTTTTATAACTACTTTCAAAGGGCCGGTTCTATTATTTATACAGACAAAGAACCTTTTAAATATATAAATTTAATTCCGATAATTTTTGAATATTATAAAAAGCAAAATTTATTAGACAAATGCGGTGATGATTTGTATAAACGGTTTAAAGATTATCTGAAAATGGATTTTAATGATGCAATAGGGGGATAAATAGTGGGATTTAAGACTTTTTTTAAAAATTTGAGATATCTTTCAAGATACAATTTAAAAGAATTAAAGAGTGATATTCAATATTTAGAAAATCACATAAATTTTTTAAAATATGAATTAAAAGATGATATCAATAATCTTTATATTCCTAAAATTTTATCAGTTCGGGAAAGTGCAGAATACATTCTTAAAGAAGGAAAGAGTCTTGTACGTTTTGGTGATGGCGAATTTAAAATAATGACCGGAGATGTGGCAATATTTCAAAAGAAAAACAAAATTTTAACAAAGAGGTTAAATGAAATATTTGATTCAAACGATGAAAATGTAATAATAGGTATTCCATATTTCTGTTTTCATAGTATAAATAATGTAATTCCATATGATAATAAAATTTCAAGAAGATTTTTATATGATTTTTGTGGAAAAAATGTTGACTGGATTATAGACAGAATTCAGAAAAATAGAACTTATATTGAAGCGTGTATTTTTTCAATGGAAAATATAAAAGATAGTTGTGAAATAATGAGGAATTTGTGGAGAGATAAGGATATAACAATAATTTCAGGTGACAGAGTTTTCAAAGATATCAAATATAATGTTTTTGATTGTGCAAGATCTATAGAATACATTAATGCTCCTACAGTAAATGCTTTTGAAAAATATGACAATATATTAATGGAAGCTAAGAAGATTGATAAGAATAGAATTATTTGTATAATACTTGGTCCAACAGCGACGGTTTTAGCTTATGATTTAGCAAAAGAAGGTTATCAGGCTCTCGATTTAGGCCATATTGTAAAAGCTTATAATTTCTATAAGACCAATGGTGATAGAAATGTTTTTTCTGATAATGAAATTCAGGAATTTTATGGAAAAGATTAAATTTTAGTTTGTGGAGAAAACATTTGAAAAGAACAGCAGTATTTGCCCATTATGATAAAAATAATTTAATACAGGATTATGTTGTATATTATTTGTCAGAATTGAAAAAGTGTGCAGAAAAAATAATTTTTGTTTCTGATTCAGATGTGCTGCCGGAAGAATTAAAAAAGATAGAGGGTATTGTTGAACAATCGATTATTGGCAGACATGGTGAATATGATTTTGGCTCATACAAGAGGGGATTTTTGTATGCAAAAGAAAATAATCTGCTTACCGCCTGCGAAGAATTAATTTTGGCAAATGACAGCTGTTATGCACCTTTGTTTCCGTTCGAGGAAATGTTTTCTGCTATGTCAAAAAAAACTCTTGATTTCTGGGGTGCTACTTCTTCTGACTCGGGAATAAAAAAAGAGGATGAAAATGTTTATTGCAGATTTAATCATATACAGTCATATTTTGTAGTCTTCAAACCTGCTGTTTTTAATTCAGATATTTTTAATAATTTTATTACTTCTGTCAAAAAAGAAAATACAAAAGAAGAAATAGTTATAAAATACGAAATGGGTATGACTCATCTGCTTGAAGAAAACGGATTTAAGTATGATTCTTACAGCAAGCTCAGTAAAGAAGTTCCATCAGCGCATACCGCTGCATACATAAATTTAATACGGCATGATAAATCTCCATTTCTAAAAAAGAGATAACATTATACAGAAATGCAGAAGTTTTTTATCCTATTTTGACAAAGTATTTAATAAAAAGATATACAAAATACGATTACAATCTTATACGAAATGATGTTAAGAAAAATGCAAGATATCTTACGATTATGGAACATATAAAATACGGTTTCAAAACTTACAGACGGTTTATTTACAGAAGACGAAGGAAAGAACGCCTGATTTGTTTTTTAGGTAATTGGTATTCATACTGACATATTATCTAAAAACTCTTTAGACGGCTGTTTTTTGTACGTAAGTTTATGCATGAAAGTTTCGGATTTTAATTCATTAAACTCTTCCTGACTAAAATTTTTATCCATAATTGTTTGAAGTTTTCCGCAAATTTCTCCGTCAAGATAAGGCATTTTATCCCATTCTGCTTTAAGTTCAGGAGTTTTGTCAGAAAGCATTGTTGAAATATGTTCAAACATAAAATAATTAATCATGAAATCGTTTTCGGCCCAGTAATTTTCTAATGTCCTTTTTATAGCGTTTAAATTAGGGCTGTTCTTATCTGCACGGATAAAATAACAGGACATTTTGTTTTCCTGATTGTCTTTTTCAGGGTCTTTTCTGACCACGCAAAAACTCGAGTCGATAATCTCCTGCGGTATTTTATCTGTTAAAAGAATAGTTGAATCTATCCAAACGCCGCCGTATTGAGTGAGAAGATACATCCTCAAGATATCACTAAACAGTGCAACAGGCATTTTGCCGGAGCTTACAAGGTCATAGTATCTCTGAGGGAGTTCTACATAATCTTTGATTGTGTCAAAAGAAAGAATATTGATTTTTCTATCGCCCTCATATTTTTGGACACTTTCAAAGCATCTTTGAATTAATTCAGGCGCGTTTTCTTTACCCTGATGCCAGTACTGCCAAAGGGGTAGGGGTAAATCTATTTGGTCGGTTGACAATTGTTTATCTACAGGTTTGTCTTGTAATACTGGGTCAACCTCAAAGCGTGCCTCCACAGCTGTACAGCAATGATATTGGTCAGGCGGCAATTGTCCATCTGCCTGAACCTCAATATATTTTTCCAAATACCGTTTAGCCCAGCGTGCTTTGATTTTTGAGCGCTTGACTTTATCAAAGATAAAAAGTTCAATTAATATTTTAAAAATGCTGTTTTTTAACTCATTCCCTCTCCTGCGGGGAGGGTTAGGGTGGGGGTTAATCAAAAATGCCGAATTCTTCCTGTAATTTTTTATAAACTCCTTCAATATTTTTAGTAATTTCATCATTCCAAAACCTTATTATTTTATATCCCTTTTTCTCCAGATATGCAGTTCTTTTTTTATCATATTCAATATTTTCAAGTTTATTATGTTGTCCACCGTCAATTTCTATTATAATTTTTTTGTTCCTACAAACAAAATCGACAATGTAATTCCCAATAGGCGATTGACGACGGATTTCATGTCCATAAAATTTATGGTTTCTTAATATTTGCCATAACATATTTTCCTGTGGAGTAGAATTTTTTCTTAGATTTCTTGCAATATTTACATTATTCATTTTAATATTTTATCACAAATTTACCCCCACCCTAGCCCTCCCCGTTGGAGAGGGAATATATTATACTTTGCTGAATAATCTTTTTCTCAAATCTCTAAACGTATATTTTTTGAGAGTTTTCGGAATTCTTTCAATGAATGCCTTATAATCCTCCGGAATATACTTTCTTCTCCATGGTTTACCCGGATTTCCTGCATAATGCAGCATTATTACGTTTTTAACCTCATGTTTTAAAGTATCATCTGAATAAACATTTTTTAAGAATTTATACTCTTCAGACGTAGACCAGTCATCAGTATAATACAGGCTCTGGAATACTCCGTAGCGGTAAGGAAGGCTGTAAATCTTATCACAGGCAAGATTTAGAGTATCCAAATCAAAGAACTTCAATCTTGTGTTAAAGGTTTTTATAATATCAAATACGCGTGATACGAAATTTTCCTCGCGCATTTTCTTTGAATTAAAAATAATAAAACTTGAAATATAAGTCAATTCATTTTTATTTTCCGGAAAATACTTGTGACAGAGCATATTTTCGTTATTCGGCTCCATAGCCACTGCTGCGCATTCGTAATCTTTCAGATCAATATTATAAGCTTCTGTCAGATCGCCTTTGAATAAAACATCCGTGTCAGCATAAATTACTTTATCATATTGAGGCAGAAGTTCCGGTATAAGAAGCCTGTAATATACAATTTCTGTCCAGCTTCCGTTTTTATTAATCGGCGCGTCTTTAAATTTTTCTTTTGAAATATATTCAAAAGTTATAGAGTGTTTAGTACCTTCGCACATTTTCGCAAATTCCTGAGCAGTTTTATCATCAATATCAGGATGATAAACATAAATATCGTATTCAGTTTCAGGCTTTGCTGTGTCAATAAGACTTTTTATTGTAACTGCTGCACCTAAAATTATTCTTTTATCAAAAGTAAATACAACAGGAATTTTATTCATTTATTCCGCCCTTCGTGGTTATAAGTTTACGTAAATTTTCTTTAGAATTTTCATAAAGTTTATCAGCATAAGCTTTTAAATTCTTTTGCAGTTCGGAATATTTTTCAGAACTCATCTCAATTCCTTTTTGAAGAGCATTTGCAAATTCACTGTCTGTTTTGTACAAAATAGAATTTGAACTATCAAACCCGTTAATCGGCCCGAAACTTTCAATAATAATACAAGTTTTTGCAAATCCGTATACAAGCTGGAAGTTTCCGCTTGTTCCGGTTGTGTTGTACCTGATATGTCCGGGTTTGGTCTCGTCATAAGATGTTATAAGAAAATCGGCTTTTTCTATCTCGTCGTACATTTTGTCGAACGGAAGCCGGCCTTTGATATCAAAATACTGCTGTAATTCTTTTGGAAGTTTTTTCAAATGTCCTTTACCTATTACAGTGATTTTGAAATTACGAATGCCCTTTTCGTGTAATTCTTTTACAGAATTTATAATAAGGTCGTTGTTTTTCTTCTTGCCCTGAATTGCGCCAACTGTGACAAAGTTAACTATATCACTGTTTTTAGGCGTTAGTTTTACTTCTCCGAAATAGTGCGGATTAACGACAACAGAGTCTGCTTCCTTATAATTAAGTTTTCTCAATGTAATGATATCTTTTCTCCAGGTTCCGGCATCAACAGAGTGTTTAACTTCATGTTCTACAAAAAACAGTTTTGACTTGTCAGCCTCAGGATTAAAACTCTCATAGCATTGTTCATAATGAATACTGTCACATAGTTTTCCGGATGTGGTGACAAGAACACCGGAAACATCTTTCAGATTATTTTTCCGGAAAAATTCTTTTACCTCTTTGCGTGACATTTTGTTTAAAGTAAGGTTTTTATCTTCAAACCTTGAAAACAAACCGCCTTTGTAGTGCTGAGGGTTTACTATAACAGAAACGTGATAACCCAAATCAAGCAGATATTTGACATAACCCGGAACAACTTCTGAATGGCTCTTTGAACACGGTTCCCAGACAATAAAGGTGTTGGACTTTATTACAGGTTTTTTGTATTCAAAACAAGGCTTAATATAGGTTTCAAATAAAGCTTCGTAAAATCTCGGTCTGAATAAGAATAAAGGTCTGTATTTTACATACTCAATCAGCGATGCAATCTGGTTATCGTGTGTCCAGTGTTTTAAATCTTTTTCGCTTAATTTCCAAGGAGTTAGCTGTAAATACTTGAAATAGAGCGGTCTGTGAACGCTAAAAGATGCATAATGCCAGGGTTTTTTCTTTGCTACAAAATGTATAGCTTTCGGAGTTCTGGTGTAGCTTGAGCGGTTTGTAAAGTTGCTGGACTGAACGTTCCATTCATCTTCAACAAGCATTATTTTACCTTTTAAAGCTTCGTTTATAATCTCCTGATCACCTAATTTAATTGTGTCAAAATGTTCTTTTGTCCAGTTGAGGAAAATTTCTTCTGCTCCTGCTTTTTTAAGGTTAGTGATATCCATAACCAGCATTCCTGCATTAACATAATTAGGATTAATTTTAGTAAGTTTTTTGCTAATATCTTTGACGCCTGCAATCGGGTAATCACCCATGTTAACGTTGAATAGCTTTGCAAGACTGCTTGTTACAACAAAGTCACAGTCAAAATAGATTACTCGTTTAACATTCGGAAGCAAGGTCGGAAGCTTGAGTCTGTAAAATGTTGGGATTGAAATATACTCGTGTGTTCTCACATCCATATAATCTGTAAAAAGGCTGTTATCAATAGGAACAAACTTAATTTCACAATCCTTTATATCTTTTAAAGCAAGGATTTTATCTTTATTTTTTGATTTGATTCCACCGTCAAGTATATAAAAACACAAAGAATCATCAGGATTAGCACTGTCCAGTATAGATGCAATTACAACACCTGCATATTTTGCATAATTATCATCACAAGCCAGACAAACATTTATCACAATAAACCCCCGCTATCTATTACAATAATACATATTAAACCAAATAAATCAACTTTTACACTCCCAAACATCCAATAGGAATAATAAAAACGCCATCTTGATTGTAAGCATATTTTCCAACTCCTGTGAGTACCATTTTAAAAGCAGGAGCTTTCATGTTTGATATATCTATATTTGATTCTAATTTATTAAGAGTTGCAATACCTTCTTGAATGAGCTTTTCTCCGCCAAGTTTTATTTCTGTCAGTCCGTAAGCTCCTCCTCTTAAATGTATCACAGCATCGCATTCAAGTCCGTTTTTGTCACGGTAATGATATACAGTGCCGTCTAATGCGTCTGCATATATTCTTAAATCTCTGATACATAAATTTTCAAAGAAAAATCCCATTGTGTTTAAATCATTAATCAAATCATCCGGCCCTAATTCCATTGCTGCTGCTGCGATAGACGGGTCGGTAAAATATCTTGTATCAGAAGTCCTGATTGCTGTTTTTGAACGTAAGTTCGGATTCCACGCTCTTGAATCTTCCAATACAAAAATTTTCTTTAATGCTTCTATATAATCCATTATCGTAGGATTTGATGCTATTTCACTGTCACCGGAAGGATTAACGTCTTGTGAAAGAGAAGAAATTTTACTTTGAGTGCCGATTGAACGAGCATATGAGCGCAATAACCTTTTGGTTTTTTCAGGATTTCTTTTAACATTATCTACGCGCGATATGTCATTATTAATAACAGAATCGTAATAATCAATTGCCTGCTGCAATGCTATTTCCCTTTTTTGTCCTATAGATTTAGGCCATCCGCCTCTGCAAATTAGATAAGCAATTTGTTCTATATCAAGATTATTTTCACAATCAATTTCTGCACTGCCTTGGAAAAGTTTTTCTAAAGAGATACTACCCGAACTGTCCCCTGATTCATAAAGTGACATCGGACGCATTAACATTCTGGATATTCTTCCGGTGCCGGTATGGGAAATTTCTGAAAAGTCGGCAGGAACTACTGAACCTGTCAGTATAAATTGATTAAACTCGTCGCGTTCGTCAACTTCATACCTTATTGCATCCCATAATTTTGGAGCAAGCTGCCATTCGTCAATAAGGCGCGGGGTTTTACCTGCAAGCAGTCTTGATGGATTAATTTCAGACATTCTTATATTCTGTTCTCTTTCTGCAGGATCCTGCATTTTTAAAATACTTTTCGCGACTTGTGATGCAGTAGTAGTTTTTCCGCACCACTTTGCTCCTTCTATTAATACAGCCCCTTTGCTTGATAATTTTTTAGATAAAATTTTGTCTGAAATTCTTGCTCTGTATTTTTTCATGTTTTAATTATAACATTTATTTTATAGTTTGGCAATGTTTCATTTTATAGTTTGGCGTTCTTTTATTTTATAGTTTGGCATAAATTTATGCGACTGAAGGCGATTTGGAAAATTAACATACATTTGACAGAACACATTTGTCGCCTGACAGTTGGTCTTTCATTTACCCCCGAGCGTAGCTCCTTAAAATACGTTAAACGGGTAGTTTTACTATTTAGGATGGCTTGGAGGTTAAATATTGATTTGTAATTTTGACGATTGCCATCCGTCCATTTATCTACGTGCGTAGCACTCTTGTCATGGATAGCAGAATTTCCTGCGGAATATAAGTATTCTTTACTCCGGAATCAGTATTTGCCATAAAAAATTCAACAGTTTCACCCGGTTCAATTCCCAATTTATCAAAAGGAATACAAACATCAATAACATCTTCGTAAACAATTGTTATTCCTTCAGGATTATCAAGAGTCCACATATTTGGATGCAGAACCGCAGTTAATCTTGGAGGATACAAAGTATCTTTCACAAGCGTAAGCGCAAGTTCGTGTTCAAACTTCTCCAACAAAATCGGATAAGGATTGTCTGTTTTGCTGATAAGCCTTATATATGCTCTGTCGCCAACCCTTGAAGCATTTCTTGTGTAAATATAAAACTGATTAATCCTGTCAACAAAACTTATTTCGCCCGACCCCTTATTTACATGCAGTCTGAAATAAATATTGTCTTTGTCACAGCCGAAATTAATCTTATCAACATTCTTATTTTCTCTAAACACCGGCCCGTCAAGCATGCTGAGCGAACCTGAATTATACCAATCGTCAGAACTTCTGTTTAAACCATCCATCCTCGGAGTAATATTTCTTTTAGGATGTCTGAAAGGTACTTCTATAGTAGTTATCAGGGTTTTATCCAGATATTCGGGATAATTAATGCCCAATATAATGTATACATTTTTTAAACGTTCTCTGAACATGTAGTCAAAAACAAAGTCCTGACCTGAGTTATTTGGTTCTCCGTACCACCAGAACCAGTCACTGCCTTCTGCAATAAGTAATTCGCGTTTTGCCTTATTAATATTAGGATTGGAGCTGTTTTCTTTAACATAGTTATCGAAATCATCCTTTGTCTTTTTCAAATAAGCCCAAGCTTTATTTTTCTCCGGCTCTCCAATCCAGAACTGGAAAGTTTTGTCTATCCATGAACCTGAAAAAATTTTCTTTAAGCTCTTTTTATGCTTGTCTTCTCTGATATAATCGCTTATAAGAACGGTTTCAAGCGTTTCATCGTTTTCAATCATTGAATAAATATTTTCAAGAAAATCTTTTCCGTCATTCTGGTAATTTTCCCAGCAGTTTTCGCAGTCAGACGCTATTGTAAGCAGGTGTGTTTCGTCAGGCGAAACAAGAAGTTTGTTTTGTATCATTTTGATTTTTTCATACAAATCACCGGCAGCCATTTGAGAATTTATTCCTGCATACTCAAAGTTTATAAGATTAGGAATAGATCTGTCGCGGAAAATGATATCAATTTCTTTTTCTTTTGTTTCGTAGCTGTAAACCTTTAAAAGGTGGTACGGGTCGTTTAAATTTCCTTTAAAATCTCTGATAAAATCAAAGTTTATTGAGTTAGCAAGGACTCCTTCGTCCGAAATAGTCCATTCAATACCTTCTTTTGCAAGCAGGTTAAGAGTTTTAGGCCCCAGACACAGTTCAGGCGGCCACATACCTTTCGGCCGCACTCCAAAAACTTCTTCAATTCTGTCCAGTCCGCTTTTTATCTGATATTTTGCATCATCAAGCATTCCTAATGACTGAGGAAGTCCTTCTATTGTAATAACATTTTTTGTTGAACTTTTTACATCTATCAAAATCGGCAGGATTGAGTGGTAATAAGGGCTTGTAGTGAGTTCAATTCTTCCTGTCTGAATATACTTTTTATACGCTGGTATAATTTCTCGTATAATTTGTTTCTGTATATCAATAATTTCAACTCTGTCCTGCTGTGTATATCCATTTTGTTTTTCCCATAGCTCTTGAAGTCTTGGATATCTTTCAAAATGAACAGGGTCAATCCATACAAGGTTGAAAAGCGCCATTAAATCAGAAAATTCCTGTGCAGAAAAATCTTCTATTGCAGCAACATCTTTTGCAAAACGTTTTTGATACAGTTCTTTGTAATTCTCGCTTCTGTAAATCATTGTTTCGTATTTTGAACTGAAAAAATTATTTAATATAAACGCTTTTTCTTCGTCTGTTAAATTTTCTGTATCAGAAACGGTGAGTTCGGAATGAATATCGTGGTATCCGTTTTCTGTATAATCCAGAATAGCGTCCAGAAGTGCGGGAACAATATTAAAATTAAGTTTTAATTTTGGAAACTTTTCCAGAATTAAAACCATATCGAGATAATCTTTTACTGCATGAAGTCTGACCCACGGCATAAGATACGTGCCTTCGAGTTCGTAAACCGGTTGATGCATATGCCAGTATATGGCAAGAGAGAGTTTCTTCACACGCTTATTCATACATCTAGAGTATAGCGTAAATCTTATGGATTATCAACATATCAAACCTTCGCACAGGACAAACCTGCCGAGCGGAGTCACTTCGCAGTAGTTTTTCAGCGAATCAACCAGACATTTGTTTTCGCAAAAACCGCCGGATAAATAGATTTTTTCAGGTTTTTTGCAGAAATTCCACGCATTAAAACCTATACCGTGTACGAATTTTGAGATTGCTTCTGAAGGTTTTGCGCCTGAGGATATTGAGTCCATAATTTTTTCCATCCCGAAAATTCCGCAGGTTACTGCAAATTTTTCCGGTGTAAATTTTAATTCATCTGGTTTAACACTGTAGAATTTTAAGAGCATTTCAACTGTTGCGCCGGTAGAGCTTGCGCAGGATGTATTCCAGTCCATATCGTGAAATTTTCCGTGTCTGAATTTAATCCACTTAGCATCTCTGCTTCCCAAATCAAGAATTGTTGCTTCTTTTGCCTCTCTTACTTCGGGATTTTTTTTGGCTCCTTGCGCCAGTGCAATAATTTCATTCTCGCTTGCGTTTGCCATGTGCCCGCAGGAACGTTCCGGAATAAGGTTTTGGGACTTTATAATATTCGAAGGCAGTATGAAATAATGCTTTCCGTCTTTTTCATATATTTCGTCTTCAAAAAGCTTTTCATCTGATATTATTTTTGAGTATGTTGTTCCGGCATCTAAGTAAATCATAGTTACAGTCTTGAAATTTTTGAAAAATGCGTTAAAATAAGAATACAGGCAAGGGCAGCGTGAATGCCCGTGCCCGCACCCTGATTAAAGGGTTCTGGCTATGAGAATTAGTACAATAATGAGTGCTAATTCTCTTTCGCTGATTTTGATTATCATTTTAACCTCCTTTCGTCAGCGAAAATAATAATTAAAATCTTTAGCCTGTATTCTTATTTCAATGTACAAATTTATTGTAATTTAAAAAATGTATATAATCAATGTATTTTCCTGCAGCAAAATAAGCTTTTTGTATTACAATGAAGAATATGGAACGTTTGGAAAAGTATTATAATCAAATAAAAAATTCTCCGGTTTTTTACGGTATGAATGACGAGGAACTCCGCGGTCTGCTGGAGTGCTTTAATGCCAGAATACGCCGTTACGAAAAGGATGAGATGATTATTCGTCAGGGTGATATGATTGCAAATATATACCTGATTTTGGACGGCGAAGTTAATATTGAAAAAGACTCTTACTGGGGAAGAAGAATTATAATTTCCAGACTTTCACGCAACGATAATCTTGCGCTCTCTTTTGTCGGCTCAAAAGATGTTGAATCAAGCGTAGATGCAATCGCAATCAAAGATACACTTGTGTTAGTTTTGAGTTATGAAAAATGTACATCTATGTGCCAGAATGCGTGTACAAGACATAAAGTTTTAATTAATAACCTGTTTCAGATTTTGTCTAAAGAGAACATTGAACTTATACAAAAAATTGAGAATGTTTCGCAAAAAACTATCCGTGACAAGCTTTTGACTTATCTTTCTAATGAAGCTCAGAAAAGACATTCAAACAGTTTTGATATACATTTTAACCGTCAGGATTTGGCGGATTATTTGAATGTTGACAGGAGCGCAATGAGTTTTGAATTATCAAAGCTTCAAAAAGAAGGTTTAATAGAGTACAACAAAAATCATTTTGAATTATTGTCGTAACATTTTTGATAAATGCCACAGTCTTTTAAGATTTTATCTATGATTTCGTGTATTGATAGTGAAGGATTTTCTTTATAATATTCATATTTGCAAAATGATTCTTGTTTACAGGCTTGCTTATTTATTCCCTGGATTTCATAAGCTCTTTCAATTGCGTTTATCACATCATCCAATGTTAACTTTGATAAAAGATTTTTAAAATTTGTTTCTTTTTTATATTGTTCAAGATTTTCAAAAGAAAAATTAAATGCTTTATTTATATGTTTTAAATAATCTTTAGGTTTTTCTACCGGTTTAGAAAAATTTGTTTTGTGTAATAATATCCACAATTCAAAAGAAATATTAGAGTATCCAAGCTGAAAAACAATGCTTTTTTCACGTTTAGTAGGTGTAAGTTTTCGAAGAAATTCTTTGAATTCATCTTCATCATTATAACATTCTTTGTCAATCAAGTAGTATACAGTTTCCTTATAAAGATTGTTGAAATAACGCCGTATTGCAGAAGGATCCTTACCTTTTTGAGGTGATGGTATAGTGCATTTAGAGGTTGCATTTGGTGTATTATTAATTTGTTTAGCAAGCCATTCTAAATAATATTTTTCCGTATCCCCTTCTATTGCAAATAAATATTTTTGTGCAAATTTTTGTTTCATAATTATCTCGTATAAACAGTGTTTTTTAATTTATATCCCGTTTTTTTCAATATTTCTTCAAAAATAGGTGCAAAATCAATATCTTTTATTGCTCCATATTTGCTTATAAAATAATTTTTCATAAAATTGCTTGAATTTCTTACTGAACCTTTGCCAGAAGTTGGAAAATCTGACAATGAATATAATTCACTAAATTGATCATATTCTCTATCAACAAATTTTATTTCATCACGTCTGAACAATTCATTATTCAGAAATATTGGATTGTGTGTATTAAATATAAGCTGTGCATTATTTCTATTGATATCAGGATTGTGAAATAAATTAATAATATTCATAACTATCATAGGATGGAAAGAGCAATCAAATTCATCAACAATAAGAGCAGCGCCTTGCTGAAACGTATGAATAAGAGGCATTAACATATTTATTAAACGAATTGTTCCACAAGACTCTATTGCTTCTGCAGATATTGCAACTTTATTAAAGATTGAACACAATTCAGGTTCAGAATTTTCATCTCTACGTATATAAGCTATGCTATTTGAATTAAGCCCTATAGAGTTGACAAGCTTATTGATATCATCTGGCATAATAAAAGCTTTTGCTTCGTTGTCAACAGGACCTATCATGGATTTATAATTTTCTGAATGATATATTATAAAAAAGTTATTATTAAACCAATTTAATAATAATTCGACTAATCTTGGTGCAAAAATATTCTTAAACCCATTTGTTAAAAACAAATCATCATATTTTAATGTACTTGATGCAATTAAACGTCCAATATTAATATTTTTTTCTATTATTAATTGATTGTATTTGGTTAATAAAGCGTCGTTTCCTAAGTTAAGTTTCATTCCGCTGCGCAAGAATATTAAATCATCATTTATATACAAAGCTTCTTTAAAAACTCTGTGTATGTGACTTTCTTCAAGAAACCTGCCAAGATTTATGTCTAACTTATAATTAATAACAACATTATCAACTATAAATTTTATTCCAAAAGAAACCGGTTTTCTTTCTTTTTCCTGATTATTAGGAATTAGTTCTAGATTATCTGAGGCAATGTTTGAAGTTCTTTTATTTAAAGATTTATTAGACGATATATGTCCTCTTATTATTATTGCTTTTAAAGTGTCCATAGCTTCAATAATATTAGATTTACCGGCTGCATTAGGGCCATAAACAATAGAAGAACATAAGGCTTTGTATTGTTTACCATTGATATTTTTATGCAAAATACTGTATTCCAAATCTTTTTTTCCTGTATCTGGAATAAGTGAAAAAACAAATTCATCCTTGAATGAGCGATAATTTTTGGCTCTAAATTCTAGTAACATGTAATTGCTCCATTTGCATATTTTCTGCAAAATTAATTATAGCATGTATTGTTTTTAAATCAATCGTCTATGTTTAGAATTTATTTTGAATTATTATCGTAATAATGATAAACTAACATTATGAAAAAGATTTTGATAGTATTTTTATGTTTGTTATTTTTTGCACCAGCATTTGCAGTAAATGATGTAAGTTTTATTTATATAAACGGTTCTAACAACAATGATGAGAAGATGAAGAACTGGTATGAAGAAGGTGTCAGGAAACTTCATCCGGTTCTCAGGAAAAAGTTTGAAAAAAATTCTGCTATTAAGAAATATTATTCATCACTGGGCGGTTTGAATGTTGAAGCGGAGCCTGTGATATTTTTCTGGGGAGATAAGAGTGAAAAAGATTTAGCTTTTGTAAAAAGCCAGCTTGACGTTTCAAAAGCAATAAGCTCTACAGGTGCCTATATTGCCAGAAGCCTTATTGCTCAATATATGCACGATGCAATATGGGTTCAGAAATCGCATAATATGGTTCCGATATTAGAGGAGCTGAATACTTATGTTAAAGAACAGAGTGCAGAAGGTAATGATGTTATTCTTTACGGATATTCAGCGGGCACTTTTATTACATATGAATACTTATTCAACAAACTAAGATATATAAATCCGGAAAAATTATTTGAGAGCTTGAAAATGGATGATGAGTTTCTTGAATATGTAAGAGAAAATCCAAAGAAAAACACCTGTATTTCTGCTCTTTCTTATAGTTATGCAGGTATTGGAACTGTTTCTGAAACAGGTCAGATAATTTTAAATCAGGATAGGGAAAAGCTTAAGGCTAATTATTTAAAACTTGATGAGCAGACAGAGCTTGCATGTGCACCTGATATAAGGCTTAAAGGAATTGTGAACTTTGCAAGCCCTCTGGTGCTTTTCTATTCTGACCTTGCTGATTCGGACTATGAGCTTAATTATTATAACAAATTAATGACAAAGTATATTTTTGAGAACGGAATTTTCTGGATAACAGTTAATTTTAGAGAAGACCCGCTTGGTTTTCCGACAAGCAGAAACCTTACAGTTAACGAAATTCAAGACAGACTGGATATGCAGATAGAAAATCCTTCCGGTGTTATTTATGATGATTCAAGTGTCTGGAGCAAAAGGTTATTTGCTTTTGCTCATACATCATACTGGTCTGCAAGAGGAACTTTTTCTAAGGCTGTTGTGAAAAGTTTTATTAACGGATACAAATTCCAGTATGACCCGAAATATCAGGCAAAGATTTTAAAACGTAAGGGCAAAAAAGCGGAGCTTTAATGTATATAGACTACGAAAAAATTGGTAATATTCTTGGTTTTGGTCAAAAATTTTTTTACAACATGAAGGTTGCACAAAATTGTGCGTATATTAAGCGAAACATACCGCTTGTAAAACAGCGATTAAAAAACAAAAAGAAACTAAAGGTTTTATTTTATGTTTATGATTCTTCTCGTTGGAAATCTCAATCCGTCTACGACTTGATGTTAAAAGATGAACGATTTGAACCATTAATAGTAGTAACAAAAAATTGTGCACAAGAAAATAATGCTAATTTTCAAGATTCAAAGGACGTGTTAAAAAATTATCAGTTTTTTAAAAAACGTGGCATGAATGTTGAGCTTGGGTTTGATATCGGCAATAATAAGTTTATACCATTTGAAATTTTTGAACCGGATTTAATTTTTTATTCCCATCCCTGGTATGTAGAAAGGACTCAAGGCCCTGTTGTATGTTCAAAGTTTGCTTTAACATATTATATACCATATTTTTTAACGGATTCGGATAAATTCTTTTTTGAATATGATTTGCGATTTCATAGATATCTCTATCGGCATTATATAATCAATGATTCTGTAAAAAATGCTTATGCTTCCAAAATGTCTAATCACGGTGCAAATTTATCTGTTGCCGGACACCCGCAGCTGGATTATTTTTATTTGGATACCAAAAAACATGAAAAGAAATATTTAATTTATGCGCCGCATTGGACTGTTTGCGGTAATAACATAAGGTACTCTACTTTTGATTGGAGCGGAAGAGAAATATTAGAATACGCAAAAAAACATAAAGGGTTAAGCTGGGTATTTAAGCCGCACCCTGCATTATATAGATTTCTGTTTACATCCGGATATATGACAAAAGAAGAAGCAGATGCGTATTATGCAGACTGGGGAAATTTTGCAAAAATATGGGATGAAGGCGATTATTTAGATTTATTCAATGATTCTTACGCTATGATTACCGATTCAGGTTCGTTTTTAACGGAATATTTATTGACTGGTTCTCCTATCATACATTTGTTTTCTAGTGAAAGTGCGGAACGTAATGAAACTGTAAAAAAAATATGCACCGGATATTATAGAGTTAATAATCTTGAAGAAATGTATAAAACTTTTGATGATGTTTTAATAAAGAAAAATGACTATAAGTATGATTTACGTATAAAGATAATGGAAGAAGTGCAGCTTAAAAATAATTATTGTGCAGAAAATATTATTCAAGACATAACCGGAGAACTGTGCTAGAATAGTGTCATGCAAAAGAAGTTATTAATGGTTTTAGGACCGACAGAAGTAGAGCGTGAAATATTAGATATTGCATCCGAGCCATTGGAGTACATGCGCACAGAAGATTATTCTCAAAAATGGGAACAAATTTTTTCGGGCTTAAAGTATGTTTTTCAGACAAAAAATCCTGTTGTTGTATTTTCTTCCTCAGGAACTGGCGCAATGGAAGCCGCTGTAACTAATTTTTTATCTGCAAATGATTCTGTACTATATATAAATGCCGGTTCTTTTGGAAAGCGATGGGGTGATATTTGTCAAAAACATAGAATTAATGCAATAGAAATTCCTTTTGAATTTGGATTAAGCCCTGATATTAATGTCATAGAAAAATATCTTGATAAAAATTCTAATGTAAAGGCTTTTTTTGCAACACTGAATGAAACATCATCCGGCGCTTTAACCGATATTAGGGCAATTGGCAATCTTTTAAAAAAATATCCGAATATATTGTTTATAGTTGATTGTGTAAGCGGACTTCTTACGGATGAATTTTTAACGGATGAGTGGGGAGTTGATGTTGCAATTTCTGCTTCACAGAAAGCTTTTGCATTGCCTCCGGGACTGGGATTTATGTCTGTTTCTCAAAAAGCACTGAAATATGCAGAAAAAGCAAATTTAAGAACTTTTTATTTTGATATATTTGATTATGTTAATAATTACAAAAGAAACCAAACACCTTTTACACCGGCAGTTAGTTTGGTTAATCAATTGCAGAAAAGGCTTGAAAAAATTAGAAGCGAAGGTTTAGAAAACTTTAGAGCAAGATATAGAGAACATACTGAATATTTGCGTATTGGACTTGAAAAGCTTGGATTTAAATGTTTAGCTAAAAATTCTGCAAATTGTGTAACTGCAGTTATGACAAACGATTTTGATGCAAGTTTGATTGTCAAAATAATGCGTGAAAAATACAATGTTGAAATTGCACCGTCAGGCGGGGAGTTAAAGACGAAACTTTTCCGAATAGGAAATTATGGTGCGGTTGGTCTGGATGAAATTAATCACTGTCTGGAAGTTTTAGAAAAGGTGAAAGAAGAATTACATGCAAACAAGAGTTTATACTGATAAAATAAATATAGATAATAATTCAACAAAAGAATTTTGGCAAAAAAGAGCAAATAATATTAATAATTTGCAAACAGTTCTGCTTGGCTCTGATAATACCGGTTCTGAACAGAATATAAGGAACGAAAATGAAAAAAGAATAGTTGAAAAAATCATTGAAAAAATCCAAAATCCAGGAATTTTAGATATAGGCTGCGGGATTGGTCGTTGGGCTGAGAATTTGCAAAATAAGTTTGAATATTACGTTGGAGTAGATTTTTCAGAAGGTTTTATTAATTATGCTTCTAAAAAATTTACAAATTTTTCTAATGTAAAATTTTATAACAATTCGATTCTGAATTTAGATAAAGATATATTAACATCAAGATTTAATTTGATAATTTGTACAGGTGTTTTAATGTATATTAATGATGAAAATATTTCAAATATTTTTAAAGCATTTAGGCAAGTTTCTCCTGAATATTTATATATTCAGGAATCCATTAGTCTAATGGAAGGTCGTTTGACCCTTAATAAATTCGAGTCAAAAGATTTAAAAACTGATTACAGCGCAATATATCGAACAAAACAAGAATATGAAGAATACTTTAAAACAAATGCTTTTAATATTATTAAAACAGATTTATTGCTTGATAATAAATCTGGTGCAAGAGAAGAAACAAACGCTCAATATTGGATACTAAAAGGATAAATCTATGATAGGAAATAGAACAGTAGTTTACACATCAGGTACATTTGACATGCTGCACATCAATCATCTCAAGATGATTGAATACGCGCGAGCTTTGGGCGATATTCTTATTGTTGGTGTCAACACCGATGAACTTGTTGCTAGCTACAAATCTGAACCGATTATTCCGTTTGAGGAACGAATCGCGTTGATGAAGGCGATTAAATATCCTGATATTGTAATTCCTCAACACAGCCTAGACCATAGGGATAAGGTTAAAAAACTGAATTTTGATATTTTTGTAGTAGGTGACGATTGGACAGGCAAATACGATTACCTAAAAGATATGGGGGTAACCGTTGTCTATTTCCCTTATGGTAAAGGTGTTTCTTCTTCATCATTAAAAGATAGAATTTATGCAAATTACGAAAAATTAAAAGACAAAGCAGACAATCACTTTCCACTGGATGTATGTGTAAAGGAATAAACAATGTTTAAAAATTTATTTAATATTATCAATAATTTATTTCCATATAAAATGCAAGGTAAAAATAACAAAATCTATATTACATATAACGGTAGGAAGAAAAGATTAAAGAGAAAGCTAGATGGTTTAAATGTTTCAATTCATGGTGTTAATAACTATTTAGAAATTGAATTGCCAATATCTTTTAAAGATACAAATATAGAATTAGCTGGTGAAAATGCAGTTTGCATAATTAAAAAGACACCTATTAAAGTAAACAAAGCCAGTATTTATGTTAGCAGCTGGGGACGTTGTTTTATTGATGAAGGTATTTGGCTAAATCAACCAAATTTCAATGTAATTGTTAATAACAATGAACGTTTTAAACCGCATAAACTTGTAATAGGTAAAAGAGCTCAATTGGGGAGAGAGCTTACAATTAGAACTTCTGACGGACATTCAATATTTAATGCGGGTGAAAAATTGCCTTATAATGAACCTCAAGATGTTATAATTGGTGATGATGTTTGGATTGCTCAAAGAGTAACTTTGATTAAAGGGGCACAAATTCCTTCAAATTGCGTAGTTGGAGCTTGTTCTTTGGTAAACAAAAAATTTGAAGAGGAAGGCTGTATTATTGCAGGTAATCCTGCAAAAGTTATCAAACGCAATATTAGATGGAAGTTTGATTCTTATGGTTTTGTTACAAATAAATACAAACAAAACAGTAGCGGTGATAAAAAAATCAAATATATGATTATAAAAAGATTAAAACATAAATTTCTAAAATTTGTGTTTCGTTTTTATTTCTAATAATGGTGCAATGGAAAAATTGGAAGGGAAATTCCAATAATCAGGGTATTGAACCTTTATATACCCATCAGGATTATTTGGTGCCCAAAATTCAAAATCTTCAAATTTTACTCTTTTGCGCGGGAATATCATATCTTGGCTCATTGGACCGGTTGGATTTACGATATAACTTCCAAGACTATCTACACCATAATATATAAAACTACTTTTTTCTACTATATTTTTGTTGTTTTCGATTTCTAAATTTAGAAAATCAGTCATATCTTTCCAGGAATCAATTAAACCAAGTTGGTTTTTTATTTTTGATATATATTTTTTATGTTCAGCCAAAGTGTAGTTGTCTTTGTAGTATTCGTGCGGGAATACTTCAATTAATCTGCAATTTTTGAAACTTTCACCTTGATAAATTTGAATGTATTTAGGTCCTGCATAGAATAAAATTTCGCCGCTGCTGTTTTTTAAGGCTGAGTCAATAACCTGAATGGAATTGCCCTTTGAAACAGAAATCTTAGAAATATCAATTGCTTTAAAATTATCTTTTAAAATTAATTTTAATCTTTCATAATCCTTGCGCATCATTCCTACGTCAAAATCATCATCCCAAGGTACAAAACCGCCGTGCCTAACAACACCGATTAATGTTCCTGATGTTATAAAGTATTCTAAATTATGCGTATCAAAAAAATCTGTCATTTTTTTTGCAAATTCAACACAATCAAGCTGAAACTGTCTAAGTTGTTTTTCTTGACAAGGCTTCACTGTTTTTATGTCAACTATATCAAGCATTAAATCTGCTAACGGTTTAGTTTTTTTGTATAATTCTTTGTATTTTTTCTCTTTTGTGAATCTAAATTTGCGTTCTACCTTTTTAATCATTACTTGTTTATCAAGACTAAATTTAGCAATATCACAAGCTTCTCTATAACCAATATGTGATTTGAACATAATTTTTTGGGGCATAGACATATAATCTTTTCCATAATTAATCAACAAAGACTTTTCAGGAATATTTGGTATATAACATTGCGTATCTTCGTAATCAGCTTTTTTTACAGGTAAAATCTCACCTGTCTTATACCAATCCGTAAAAGGTAAAAATGTAATGTCGTAGTTGTCATAGCCATAATATATTTTGTTTGATTTTACACCTATTCTATTGTTATTTAATCTTAATTCTTTTAGATATTTATTAAGCTCAGCAAAATTATCTATTTTATTTTTTTGACGCTTAATTAAATCCATATCTTTTTTAATTTCTTCTTCTGTGTAATCATCAGCATAAAAATCATAAGGATGAATATCTAATGTCATAAGATTTTTCATATTGTTACCTTGCAATATTTGCAGGTGAGTTGGAAAAACAGCAAAAGCCATCTGATTTGGGTTCTTTTTAATAAATTCATTAATAACAAAACTTCTGTTCTTTTTAGAATAATAAATTTTGCTAACATCAACTTCTAAACAGTTTTTTCGTAAATGCTCTATAAGTTTGTCAAAATCATCTCTAAGCATTCCGATATCAATATCATCATCCCAAGGAATAAAACCTTTGTTTCTGAAGGCACCAAGAAGATTTCCACTTATCAGAAAGTATTTTACATCAAATTTTTCAAACTTTGTAAACCAACTTTTTGCGAAATCAAGCGTTCTTAGTTGATATTCTCTTAATTTGCCTTTGCAAGGTTTAAGTGTTTTGGTATCTGCTATATCTTTTAAAAATTGATAAGTATGATAACTCTTTTTATAATAATTCTTAAGCTTTTCTTCTTTTGATTTAAATTTGTTCTTTAATCTTTTTATTAAAACTGATTTTTCCATTATTTACCTAATAAAACTTTAATTGTGTATAAAATTGTCGGTTCAACTATAGAACGGACGGGCTTGCCTTCGTTTTCAGTATTTATAAGTAATTGATATTCTAAATAATCACACAAACTTGTATCATCATAGAGTGCAACTAAAATTACATCCAAATCAAACTCTTTCAATTCTTCCGGCGCAAGAGCTAGGTATTGAGTCGGATTAGAATCTTTTGAAGTTTCAAATTTTTTATCAGCAATGCCGACAATATTTAAATTAGATAAATCAAAATTATTTTTTAAAATTTGAAAATATTCACCAGCACCATAAATTACAATCTTTTTATTTTTGTATTTGCGTGCAAGTTTATTAATTTGTCTTTGCGCGTGTACCGCCTTCAAATAACCTAATATATTCATATTTATCCTTTGTTAATCAGTAAATTTATTTATCTAAAACACTATAGACATACTACCATAAAAATAATACACTAACATATATAGAAAGGATTAAAATATGAATAACATAAATGAAAGTACTGTTGAAAATTTTATTGAAATATTAAAAAGACATGAGAAAATGACAAATGTATTTAATCCTTGGAAAGATTTTGACGAAACATATGATTTGGATAATAATGCTGTTAAAATAAGGTGTCAAAATCTTAAAAATTATCTTACATCAAGAAAAAATGTAAAATATGTTTTAATTGCAGAAGCACCGGGATATCAAGGATGTCATTTTTCCGGAATTCCCATGACTTCTGAGAGAATATTTAAAAAATATAATCTTCATGACATGGAAAGAAGTTCCTGTAAAGATAAATTAAAAGAAAAAAGAAAGGCTAAAACAATTCAAAGAGATGGTTTTACAGAGCCTACTGCTACAATAGTCTGGAGTTTCTTGAACAGCAGCAAAAAGCTTAAAACAACAGATTTTGTTTTATGGAATGCATTTCCTTTCCATCCTCACAAAAAAGACCAACTACTATCCAACAGAAAACCTGTGCAAAACGAATTAAATTCAACACGAGATATTTTGGATGCATTTTTAAAACTTTTTAAAAATGCCAAGGTTATTCCAATTGGAAATATAGCTGCAAACCTTTTGGAATTCGAAACGGCTATCCGCCATCCTTCTAATGGAGGAAAGAAAAAATTTGAAGTACAAATGCGAAAATTACTCTCTTAATTTTGTTAATTTTTACTTAATTCTTTTCAAAGATGACAGGAAGTTAAAGTTAATCACATCACCGTCAACCGTTGTCAAGAATACCTGACAATCCTTTTCGTCAGCATTAATTGGCGGAAGCTGTGAAAGCTCAGCCGCGTAATAGTTGCTGTCATTTCTTCCGCTAGCAGAAATTCTGTTTGCGATACTGTTTAATGAAATGTTTCTCAAAAATCCTGCAAAACCCTCGCCTTTGTTAGACATTTTGGTATAAATTCTAAGAGATGCATCATTAGTTATTAAATCATATCGCCCGATGATAAATGAACTCAATTGTTTTGCAGAAGATTTTATCATCATTCTCTGAACGACATTGTCCTTAATCTTCATCTCACCTTTAATTACGTCGAAATCCCCGTTCGGAATATTTACTAAATCACCGAATGTTGCCGGAGAAATCATTGCAAGCGGATTTCTAAAGAGCGACGCTGCTTTCAGGATATATTCAACATATCCGACTTTTTCAATTGTTCCATTCTGGATATCAAATTTAATTTCGCCGTTAAGTTTCAAACTCTCATCAGAGCTGATTTCTATCAAACCTCTGGCCTTGCCGGAAATTTCCCGCGGAAGTCCCAAAACTGCTGATGCCATTACATCAGAATTAACGTCTTTTATTCCCAATCTCAAATAGTATTGTTTTTTGATTAAATCTGCTTTAACTTTCAGAGTAGAAATACCTTCTGCAATATCAAATTTATTTGACTGAACCTGTAAAACACCATCCTTATCAAGCGTTAGATTGGCGTGCAGATTGCCCAAATTGACCTCCTTGTATTTACCCTTATCAAGATGAAGCATACATTTTTCAACAATGATTAATCCCTTTGTAAATGTTGGAACATCATCACTGTCAGTTGTCTGTTTATCTGCATCAAGCACCTGTTCGGTTGTTTTTTGAGTCGTTTGAGAACTGTTTACTGCGAGTAATTTTTCTATATCGACATTATCTAATGTGAGGTTTACGCTTTTGACCACAATAGGAAGGCGTAAATCGTTTACAATATATCCGTTAAAATCATATTTTGTACGTTTATATCTGCCTTCTGCAATTGCTCCGAGCTTGTCGCCTTTAGCGCCGACTTTTGCTGACTTGATATATAATCTCTGTGCCGGAATAAATACTTTGTCAAAGCTTATTACACCATCCATTTTAGGGAATGCTCCGGAGTTATCAATACTGATTTCTCCTGAAACCGTACCTTTCTTGAATATTTTCTGGCATGCGAGGAAGTTCAAAAATTCACTCGGAAGCGGACGCGGAATATTAAGATGAATATCCAGCATTTTCATATTATCAGCCATATCAAGATTACCCTTGATGGCAAGAACAGGTGTGAGTCCTTGTTTCAGCTCGTTAGTAATGTAATAATCAATAGTATTAATTTTCAAAATGTTTTTTACAACGCTCAAATCAACCTTGAACAATGTTTTGTAATCCTTCAAGACCATTGATTGGTCGCCTAACTTGAAGCCTTCTCCCTCATTAAGAAGAAAATACCATACAACATCGCAAGAGCCGTTTTTCGATGTGAGCGTCAGCCTTGAGCCGGCGTCACCGACAAGCGAAATCGGAGCACCCAGCATTTTTGAAATATAATTCTTGAAGAAATCATCATTTACAAAAATATCCGAAACAATTTCAGTATCGCATGTTTTCCAGTAATCCTTTACACTGCCCGACATAACAAGGCTGTTTTCTTTTTTGTTATTGTAAAATCCTTTGAAATCTTTCAGTGTAATGGTTGTATTTCCAATTTCAACCAGCCCCTGCGTAACTTTTACAGGCATGCCTAGAAGATCTTTAATCTTAAATTCGGATTCGTTTACGTTAACATCACCGCGTATAGTGTTTTTAGCTAAATGCAGATTAAAATCTACACTTCCCTTAACATCTAGTATCGGCGCCAGAAGCTCCTTACCGTTTGGAATAATTATATTGGATGTTACTATGTTAAAAATATCTCGCGCAGAGAAGTTTTTTGATGCAATATTTATTTCCATTCCGGTTTTTCTTGAGGCAAAAGCGTCAATTATGACATTAGACCTGTCGATTTCTATCGGGAATTTATCAATGTGGAGCTCGCCTCCGCCCATGTAAATTCTGTCCTTGTCATCAGCAGAAACAGTAATTTTTTCTTTGCCCTTTGTCATCTCAAGGTCAAAATCAAAATGCAGGGGGTAAATACCATCAGCTCTTGTTCTGTCAAGAAGAACATTTTTTGCATCGAATTTTATTCCAAAATCAGAGGTATCATATGTTATTAAACAATTTTTTACACCCAGAACTGCTGAAAAAATATCAATTCTAAAGTCGCTTTTTTTCTGTTCTTTTTGTTCTGGCTGCGGGAATAGCTCAACCAGACCGGAAGCGTTTACGTAAACATTTTCAGCAAGAAGTCTCTCTACAATCAGACGTTTGGCAAAAATATCCTGAAAAGAAAATGCTGTGTCGATGTTTTTAAGATTTAAAAGTTCTTTATTATTCTTAGATAAACTAAGTTCAGCGAGTGTGAATCCTATTTTTGGATTTAATCCTGTGCTTAGTTTAGGATTTGTAATTTTTAATTCTGCTCCCAGAAACTTATTAGTTTCTTTTGTAACAATGTTGTTGGCCCAGCTGCTTGATACTACGGCCGGTAATATCCACAGATAGGAAGCTGCTGCTGTTCCTGCAAGTATTAAAACGGTTACTCCGCTCCAGATAAAAGCTCTTTTTGCAAATCTTTTCATACCAGTAATTATAGCACAAATTATATAAACAAATTAGAGTTAGAATAGCTGCTTTCTTCGATATATTTTGCAACGCCGCCAATTTCAACTCCGTCAATAAGTTCTTCCGGCTTTATTCCCATAACATCCATTGACATGTTGCAAGCTATAAATTTAATGCCGGCTTCTCTAGCTTGAGTTAAAAGTTCATTTAAGGTTGAAACATTTTTCTGCTTCATAACCCACTTCATCATTAATGAACCTGCTCCGAGCATATTCATTTTTGATAAGGTAAGTTTTTCAGTGCCTTTCGGCATCATAAGCCCGAACATTTTGTCGATTATCCCTTTTTTAACCCTGCTCTGAGGTTTCCTTAAAATATTTAACCCCCAGAACGTGAAAAATAATGTGACATCTTTGCCGGCAGCTTTAGCCCCGTTTGCTATAATCAATGCTGCTAACGCTTTGTCTAAATCATTCGAAAATACTACAATCGTCTGTCCGTTTCCCGAAGATTTCTCAATAACAGCCGGCTTTCCGTCTTTTCGAATGACTGCTGTAATAACTTTTTTCTCTGTTTTCAAATCCAAAAGAGAATTGCCTGTCGTTTTGCACCAGGCACCAATATCAGATTTAAAACCTCTGTCGGTGGAAGTAACTTCAATAATGCTTCCTTCATTCAGTTCTGCTATCTTAGAAGCAACCTTCATAATCGGCCCGGGACATTGCAGACCGGAAGCATCAACTTTAATTACATCAGCAGAATTAGACACTGCTGCATGTGTTGCAACTCTTTGCGGCATAGTTAGTATACCTTTCTTATCTTTTACAAGTTCTTTGTACAAGCTAATTCCGCCGCATAAAGAATAAACATTGTTAAATCCATTCTGAATTAAAATTCGGGAAGCATTGTAGCTGGTATATCCTGTATTACAGAACAATATTACTTTCTTATCACGCGGAACTTCATTAATTCTATTTCTTAATTGAGCAATCGGAATGTTTACAGCACCCTCAATTGTGCTGATTTCAAAAATCTCTCTTTGTCTTACATCAATTAAATAACTATTTTCCAAATCTTCAAAGTAAGCAGGTTTGAGAAGCCCGCGCAAAATATTATCAGCATTCATGCCTAATATATTCACCGCATCTTTCGCAGAAGAATACGGCGGTGCATAACAGAGTTCACTATCTAAAAGCTCCTGAATTTTACCGCCATTTCTCATAATTGAGGAAATTACATCAATTCTTTTTTCAACACCATCAAGGCCGACTCCCTGTGCACCAAGAATTTTACCATCAGGAGAAAAAAGTAATTTATATAAAACTTCTACCGCCCCCGGATAATAACCGGCATGGTCTTTTGAGAACACAAAGGTCTTCCAATAAGGAATATTTTTAGATTTAAGCTGCTTTTCATTATTGCCAACACTTGCAGCAGTTAAATCAAAAACTTTTAGGACTGAAGTACCCTGCGAATTTTTGTATGCAGATTCTATTCCGCATATATTATCTGCAATAATTCTTCCCTGTCTGTTTGCAGGCCCTGCAAGCGGTATTAGAGTATTTTCGCCGGTAACAAAATCTTTGATTTCAATCCCGTCCCCGCCTGCGTAAATGTCAGGATTTGAAGTCTGTAAATTTTCATTAACAATTATACCTCTGGCCGTTTCCAGACCTGCGTTTTTAGCAAGTGTAATTTCCGGACGCACGCCAATCGCCATAATGATAATATCAAATTCAATTTCTCTGGAAGAATTCAATATAACTTTATTATCATTAAACTTCTTAACACCATCAGATAATACAAGTTCAACACCTCTATCACGCATTTCATTGTGTAAAAATGCTGCAATTTCGTAATCTACAGGTGCAAGAATTTGATTTTGTTGTTCAATTAGAGTTGTTTCTAATCCCATTTCATTGAGATTTTCTGCCATCTCTACTCCAATAAAACCACCGCCAATTACAATAGCTTTCCGAACGCCTTTTTCCTTTATATAACTTTTGATATTATCTGCATCAAATAATGTTCTTACAGTAAAAACTTTTTCCTCAGGTATTCCCTCAATAGGCGGAACAAAAGGTTTTGCTCCCTGAGCAAGTACAAGCTTGTTATAATTTATTTTTTCACCATCTGCAGTTTCTACAAATTTTTCATCAGGATTAATATTTATAACTTCTGTATTTAACTTAACATTAATACTGAACCATTCTCTAAATTTTTCAGGTGAAGAAACGAGCATTTTTTCTCTGTCATTAATCACACCTGATGTATAATATGGAAGCCCGCAATTTGCAATAGAAATTTCACCGGTTTTTTCCAGCACAATAATTTCAGCAGATTCATCAAGCCTTCTGATTCTGGCAGCTGCGCTAGCTCCGCATGCTCCTCCGCCTATTATAACAGTTCTCATTTAAACCTCACTATGTATCAATATTGGTTGCATAAACAGCATTTGACTCAATGAAATCTCTTCTAGGCTCAACCTTATCGCCCATAAGAATATCAAACAGCTGGTCGCACATCATAGCATCCTCGATATTAACTTTTAGTAAAGTTCTTGTTTCAGGATCCATAGTAGTTTCCCATAACTGCTGCGGCATCATTTCTCCAAGACCTTTAAAACGCTGAATAGTTAAGCCTTTCTGACCTCTGTCGTCAACAAGCTTCTGAAGCTGCTCAAATGAGGTAATCTCAACTTCGCCGTTTTCGGTTTCAAGAATAAGCATTTTTTCTTCTTCAATCAAGAAATCACGAATCAGAGGATAAGAATTTTTTAATCTCTTGAACTCATTACTCTTAATTATGTTTGAAGTAATAAATTCATGCTCATTTTCAAACAAATCAAGCTGGATAGAATATTTTGCATTCTCAGGGTTATATTTTAGAGAAACTTCATAATTCTTAGCCTCTTCAATGTTGTAGTTTTCAGCATGATCTTTCAAATAATGTGAAAGATATGCGATAACTTCATTCATTTTAGCCTGATCTTCAAAATCTTCCGGCTTAACATCAGAACGTATTAAGCCTCTTAAAACAACAGCCGGAATGATGTTCAAAATCGGGTTGTTGTAAGATTTGTAGAATGTTGACATGTTAGATAAAAGTGTCAGCAGTTCGTCGCCTGATTTAACTTTTGTTTTTGTCTTGTCAGACAAACTCAAAGATTTAATACCGCGTTCTTTAAGCATTTTATCAAGCGCATGTTCATCATAAAGATACTCAGAAGTCTTGCCTTGAGTAACTTTGAACAACGGCGGCTGTGCGATATAAACATAGCCGTTTTCAATAAGCGGTTTTGCATATCTAAAGAAGAATGTTAATAACAGAGTTCTAATATGTGCACCGTCAACATCAGCATCGGTCATGATGATAATCTTGTGATAACGAAGTTTTTCAAGGTTAAATTCTTCTTCGTTTTTGCTAATTGTAATACCAAAAGCTTGTACCATTGATTGAATTTCATTATTTGCATAAATTTTATCTAATCTTGCTTTTTCAACGTTAAGAATTTTACCTCTCAAAGGCAAAATTGCCTGAAACATTCTGTTTCTGCCTTGTTTTGCAGAACCGCCGGCAGAATCACCCTCAACGATGTAAATTTCGCATTTTTCCGGCTCTCTGTTAGAACAGTCGGCGAGCTTACCCGGAAGTGTAGAGTTCTCAAGAACAGATTTTCTTCTTGTAAGTTCTCTTGCCTTACGTGCAGCTTCACGCGCTCTCTGAGCTTGAAGTGTTTTTTCAATAATAAGCTTTGCAAGTTTCGGGTTAAATTCGAGCCATTCCTGTAACTTTTCTTTTACAACATCCTGAACAGCAGGCATAACTTCCGAGTTCCCGAGTTTTTCTTTTGTCTGCCCTTCAAATTCAGGATTTTCGATTTTAACTGAAACAATAGCTGTCAAACCTTCTCTTACGTCATCTCCAGAAAGGTTTTGTTCCGAGTCTTTAAGGATTTTATTTGTTCTTGCGTAATCGTTTAGAACACGTGTGATTGCGTTACGGAAACCTGTTAAGTGAGTTCCGCCCTGATGGGTGTTGATGTTGTTGGCGAATGAGAGAATAGATTCGTTATAGGAATCTGTGTACTGCATTGCAACTTCAACTTTAATTTTGTCGATGATTTTTTCCATGTATATAGGTTCATCAAACATTACAGTTCTGTTATGATTCAAGAAAGCAACATAACTTGCGATACCTCCTTCATAGTGGAAAGTTTCATCTTTTCCTGTATCTTTTTCATCGTGAAGTATAATTTTAAGTCCTTTGTTTAAGAAAGCCATTTCTCTAAAACGCGTAGCGACTATATCAACATCGATTTCAGTGGTTTCTGTAAATATTTCAGGGTCTAACCAGAAAGTTGATTTAGTTCCGGTTTTTGTAGTCGGCACAGTTTTTTCAACAGGGCCTGTTGGTTCTCCTCTTAAATAAGATTGACGCCAAACATATCCGGCACGTGAAACTTCAACAACCATTTTTTCAGAAAGCGCGTTAACAACAGAAGCGCCAACGCCGTGAAGTCCGCCTGATACTTTGTAACCGCCGTCACCGAATTTTCCGCCGGCGTGAAGTACAGTGTGAACAATTTCAAGAGCAGATTTTCCTGTTTCAGGTTTAATGTCAACAGGGATGCCGCGGCCGTTATCTTCAACGGTTACGCTATTGTCCTTGTGTATTGTAACGTGTATTTCTGTACAATATCCGGCGAGAGATTCGTCGATAGAGTTATCAACAATTTCATAAATACAGTGGTGCAGACCTCTTTGTGAAGTTGAACCTATGTACATGCCGGGACGCATTCTTACAGCTTCCAAACCTTCTAATACACGTATATTACTAGCGTCATACCCTTGTGCCATCTTTTATATCCTTCTTTCTAACTTGTTTTCTCTTACCACCGTATTTTGCATTTTGTTTTCCATATTGGTCTTGTTTCTACCTGGCAAAATACTATACCATTGTTCAGGCTTTATACCCTTCTTTCTAATTGATAGGTGTAACTCCAAAATTATCGTTTACCCCTTTATACCTTTCTTCTACCTATCCCCGAACTCCAAACGGAAAAGTTTCCTATGGATATTGTAGCACAAAAATAAAAAAGGGTTAAATAATTTACTCCCTCTCCTTAGGGAGAGGGCTGGGGTGAGGGGGCAATTCAGAGGCTTTAAAAATACTTCCGGCGCACACAGTTAACTAAGAATTGGCTAGAAAGGAGGGTTAAAACTATGGTTTTAGGCAAAATAATAATGCTACTAATCGTAGCAACGCTATTCATAGTAGCATCAAAATTCTAAACTTATAGGGTACTAAGGAAACCTCGACATCTTTTGCCGGCTGTCGGGGTTTCACCCTATATATATATTATACACCATTTAATGTAAAATTCAAGGCGGAGTAACAAAAAACGTTCCCTATGAATTATTTTTCACATAGTCTTTAATATTATAGCAGCTCCCAGATTGCCTATTATGCAATTTTATTATCATTTTATTGTAATAAATGGACAATAATATTGTAATTGTTTTGCAATTGAATTTATAAGAAACATATTATATCCTGTATGAAAGAGGTGAAATATGTACATAAAAATTTTGAAAATTTATGAAAAGGTGCAAGATATTATATTGGAAAACAGTGATTTGATAGAGATTGTGCGTGGATATTGTGAGAATTGGGCGTCAGATAATTATGACAGCAGCGCAGTTGTAACTTTAATGGAGAGAATAAAGCAGAACCAAGACCATCTGTTAGATACAATAGATGAGTGTGACGCACAGCTTTATGACTTGTTGCAGGAAAATGCAGTATTGTAACACTTAATAAAACGACTTGATTTTTTAGTGTTTAGTTGGTAGTATAGGTTTTGTAACGCCACGGACTGGGCAAATAGGATTGGTTAAGCGTTCCTATTCCTCTGGTGGCGTGACAACAGAATAACAATCGCCACGGGCCTGTGGTACTCTGCCGAGGAGGAAGATTAAGTATCTTCCGAGGAGAGGTAGGTAGCGCAGGAAACGAAGTTTCCAACGCTAACGCAGCGCCTAAAGCATGACAACAAAATAACAATCGCCACGGGCCTGTGGCGCAGCGGTAGCGCAGAGGACTCATAATCCTTTGGTCGTGGGTTCGAATCCCTCCGGGCCCAATTATAAAAAAAATACATCTTTTCAAGGATGTATTTTTTTTTGTCTTTTTTCAGCTGCCATAGCGTCTTCTCTTGTATATTTATATTCAGAGAGGTCAAGTATAATACGGCCTTTTGACTCTCTTGCAAGAGTATTTTTAACTTTGTACGGGTAGGTTTCATTACCTTTGAGCTGTCCTTTATGGATTAATTCAATAATCTGGTTGATATATTTCTGGCAATATTTTGGAATATTCGGGAACATATTAATGAATTTATAAAGCGGCATGTTTGAGCGCAGATTGTTTGCACCGGCAGAGGTTAGCATGAAGTTTGCGATATTGTTTTCGCCTTCTTCCGAATTTGGTTTTATGTGTTCTATTGTTGCTAACGATGTACGTATAAGTCTTTTGGCAATCTCCTGCTGTGTTCTGTCTGCATACTTTACTATAAATGCATTTTCGCTTGTCACTGATGTCGGAAGATAAACTGCTCTGTCTTTTAACTCGTCAAAAACTTTCTTTTCGCCGCGTTTGGGCTGAATTTCATCAAGTGAGTCAAGAAGAATGCGTCTTTTGAAAGTATCTTCCTTTTTGTTTTCAAGTATGACCTGCCTGCAGCGTGTTGTTTTTGCATGTACTGCGAGTGCATTCTGCGGTGAAAGTTTTAACGAAATTTTATCTACATCATCCAGAACATTAAATTCATCAAGTTTAAGTTTTGTGATTGCTTCGTCATACCAGAGTTTCAAGCAGTCCTGTAATTGTGCGTCCGGATTTGTTTTTGAAAATTCTTCAAATCGCTTGAAAATCCTTTTTTCCGTTTTCAGCATAAATTTCCGGTATTTTTTCAGAATAGTGACAACTTCTTTTATGTTGGCGCAGCTGTCAAGACGTTTTTCAATTCCGGCAAGCTCTTTTCCGGAAATCATTTCCGCGCCGAAGTACGGGCACTTTAGTTTCTTTAGCTTTCTAAGCGGATTTCCGGCCGAGGTGTTAGCGCGAAAAGAGATAAACACATCTTTTTCCAAACCGGTGTTAATATAGCCTGACGTTTTCAAATCGTTTCGCGCCGGCCGGTTATAGAAATTAAAGTTTATCGGTAATATTTGCATTTTTAATATTTAATTTAGTAGTATGAGATTTGAGGCAGACATGTGGTTTCTATTATAGCCTGTAGTTTTATGGGATGTCTGCCGACTATTTTCCAGCGTGCGCAGCACCTTTATCAGCGAGTTCGCTGTCCATTCTCAAGAACACAGGTTTAATATTTTCCTTGTCTATCAAATTTCCTGCTTGCAAGCTTTCGCAGGTGATGTCATCAAGTTTTGTATTCAAATCATATGATAACTGCTCTGCCATGGCTTTTGCAATATTCGGACAGTAGGGGTAAATTAGAGAAGAAATCACTGTCATTACCTGTAATACATTGGTCAAAACTTCTCCGCATTTATCCATTTGCCCTTCTTTTGCAAGAGTCCAAGGCGCGTTATCAGTTACGTATTTGTTTGTAATATCAACCAGTTCAATAATCTTTTGTCCTGCTTCTTGAACCTCAAAGTAATCAAAGTGGTGTTTTACAGCCTTAACGGTTTCAAGTGCTTTTTCTTTGAGTTCATTTTTACCTAAAAATTCAGGTTTTATATCGCCTCCGAAATATTTAACAAGCATTGAAAGAGTTCTGTTAAGCAGATTTCCCATTGAATTTGCAAGGTGTGCATTAACTTTTTCTTTGAAATCTTCGTCAGAATAGTTTCCGTCTTTTCCGCACGGTGCAGCAGCTGCCATGTAATATCTGAGCGGGTCAGGAATTTCTAAATTGAATGCTTCAAGTACGCCTGTCGGTGAAATTACGTTGCCTAATGATTTTGACATTTTTGTCTGGTCGATTGTAATCCAGCCGTGTGCAAGAATATGTTCCGGAAGCGGAAGTTCCAGAGCCATAAGAATTGCAAGCCAGTAAATACTGTGGAATTTCAAGATATCTTTACCGATTACCTGAACATTTGCCGGCCATAATTTTTCAAATTTTTCACTGCTTCCGTCAGGATCATATCCGATTGCAGTAATATAATTTGAAAGTGCATCTATCCAAACATAAATTACCTGTGAATCGTCACCAAGAACAGGAATACCCCAGCTTACGTTTGAATTAACACGTGAAACAGAGATATCTTCAATGTTTTCCAGCTGGTTCAAAACTTCGTTTGCTCTGAAAGACGGAACAATAAAATCTGGGTGTGTTTTTATGTGCTTAATGATTGCGTTTTTATATTTTGTAAGCTTAAAGAAATAGTTTTCTTCTTTTACTACTTCAGGTTTTTTAAGGTGGTCAGGACAAAGGCCGTCTTCTGTAAGGTCTTTTTCGCTTAAGAAAGCTTCGCAGCCGGAACAATATAATCCTTCGTAAGCGTGCTTATAGATGTCGCCTTTTTCAACGAGTTTTTTAAATATTTTTTGTACAACTTTTTCGTGCTGTTCATCTGTTGTTCTGATAAACTGCGAATATTCAACATCAAGTGCTTTCCACGCATCTTTGAACTTCTGTGCATTCATATCGCAGAATTCCTTAGGAGAAACCCCGTTTTGAGCAGAAGTCTTCTGGATTTTTATCCCGTGTTCGTCTGTTCCTGTAAGGAAATATGTATTATCGCATCTTTGCGTAAAGTGTCTGTATATTACATCTGTAAGAATTTTTTCATAGGCGTGGCCGATATGCGGTGCGCCGTTTACGTAATCAATTGCCGTTGTTGTATAAAATTTTTCCATAACTCACCTCTATTTATAGGAAAATTATAACAGAAAAGGCAATTTTTTGCAGGAAAAATACTTTATATATAATATAGAAGGTTATTTTATGTCGAATAATGTTGTTTTAAATATGAAACAGACGCGTGATGCCGGACAAATTTACCGTTCGCAGGGGATGCTCGGTAAATTTTTTGACCGGGCTTACCATGTTACGGGACTCGGGCTGAGCAAGGACACGGTTGATATTGACAAAAAACTTGATAAATATTATGACCAGCAGAAAAACAGCACAGAAATTGCGATTGATTTAATGACAGGTGTGTCTGCTGCGGGTGCATTCAGGTTTGCTAAAAAACTTCAGGCATATTCGCACCTTTATGTAAAGAATAAAAAATTTGAAACAATAAGCACGCTTATAGGGCTTGGAATTTCTGCGTTTGCCGGCATGGTTACAAAACCTGTGCTTAAAGGGATTAACGCTCTCGGCACACCGCGGAAAGAAAGAAGAAAGGAAAGTACTGTTTTCAGAGATATAGGAAGCGGTTTTGTTGACGGTGCAGCAGCTCCGCTTGCGTATGCTTACAAACTGGGTATCATAGGTGCTGCGGGAATTAATTCTGCTTCAAGATATGTATTTAATAAAAAGGCTGATAAAGACAGCAATTTTGCAGACCACCTTTCTAACAGCTGGTTAGTAAAGGCGCCTGCGCTTGCGCTTGGCGCCTTCTCGGCGTTTAAATTCCATAAACGTATTGATGTTGTTGAAAAAGCAATCGTGAAAGCAAAAGATAATGTCAAGAATATTGAAAAATTTAAGGGAAAAATGCCGTTAAGTGAGCTTGCGGACTTAGCAAAATCAAATCTCAAAGATAAACAAACGCAGTCTGATTTAATTCAGGCGACAAAACGCGGATTTTTCAGTAAAACATACATGACTCTTACATGGCCTATCCGCAAATTATTCGGCGGAAAACCTAATCCTGCGGCTGAGGCGCTTGAGCTTGTGCCAAAACCTCTGAAACGCATAACTTTTATGAACAAAGAACTCATTAAAGAAAAAGAAATGAATAATATAATGCGTGAGATTGAACAGTATAATATTTTCTATCCCAAAATGATTCAGTCTATGCCGAGCAATATAAGTTCAATGATTAATATCGTCGGAGATGGCAAAAATCCGCTTGAGGAGCTTATTCAAAAAACTTCGAAAGAAAGTAAAATGGGCGGTTTCTGGGAAAAACGCTCCGCTTATATTGCAGAAAAAGGGATTAATACGGTTAATGATTTTCTAAACAAATACAAAAGCAGCTGTCCGCCTTCCAGAACAGTAAAAGAGGCGCAGAAATACGTTTCAGAAACGTATGGAAAACGATTTACTCTAAAAGGCGACAAACCTCTAGGTGTTGGAACGATTGCAGAAACTTTCCTTGCAAAAGACAATGAGACAGGTAATGACGTTGTTATCAAGATGGTTAAAAAATGGGTAAGTCTTGATAAGTTAAAAAAAGACAAAGAAAATATGCTTAAATCACTTGAGCGTGTGAAAGATAAGATTAAGCCTGATGAATACGATTATCAAAGAAAGCTTGTAGATGAACTTTACAGCGCTTGGTCAAAAGAAGTTGACTTGAAGCTTGAAGCAGAAGCCGCAAAAACTCTCGGCAAGTACGCTGTGAATTATAATACAGTTGCTCCAATAGCTGTGAAAAATAATATTTTTGTAATGGAAAAAGCAAACGGCGTTCAGTTTGATAAGTTTACTAAATATTTAAATGATAATAATGTTAAATTAACTAAAGATGAGGCAAGCGACCTTTTGAGGAGCTATGTTCAAGTCTTCTTTGAACAATTGCTTTCTGTACCTAAAAAGGGTGAGAAAGTTATGCACGCAGACCCTCACGCAGGTAATATATTCATAGATTTGAAAAATAAATCTAAGCCGTTTACATTCATTGATACAGGAAACGTAATGAGATATACTCCGGAAGAAGCTATACAGAATGTAACTTCACATATTGATTATCTGATAGGTAACTCTAATGCTATTGCAAAACGTTTGTTAAAAGGTGCGCTGCTTCCTGATGGTATGAACGAAAAACAAGCAGTTGAGCTCTTATCCAAACATCTTGATGAAACATTCTACTCCGGTAAAAATCGAATTTGTTCTGATCCGTTCTCAACAATAAATAATGAAAGTATTGATTTTATGAAAAAACATAAAGTTATACTAAGTTCCAGAAATACAAATCTTGTAAAAGCAGAAATTACATATTTGATGAACATGGCTAGCGTTACTGATATATTTAAGCACATTGATAAAAACTCTAAATTTAATGAACTTGAACAAAATGAAAAGATGAAACTTATGTGGAAACAAATTGGTGATTCACTATATAACAGTGTATTAAATAACAAAAAATGTACTACTCAAGAGGTTTATTCAAGATACAAGTATCTTAAAGACAATCCGGAACAATTCTTTACAACACTTTACTCATTTATTCCTCCGGCAGGCTAAGGGCTGGAAGAAGCCAGGCATACAATTTCGGTAATCCCGTTTTCCTTTAGGGTCTTAATCATCTCTTCAAAAGTTGTACCGGTTGTGCAAATATCATCCAGAATAAGAACGGGCTTTTTCAAATCTTTTGTTAAGTCAATCTCGAAAGCTCCGGCAAGGTTTTTTAAACGTTCGGCACGCGTCAGTTTATATTGGGGTTTTGTATCCTTAATCCTTTTAATCAATTCGTAATTAGGCGTATAACCGCTCAATTTGCAGAATTCTTCTGCTGTAAGTTCCATATGGTTATACTTACGTTTTCTAATCCTGTTTTTATGCAGAGGCACAGGAACCACCTGAAAACTTCTCTTGTCGCCAAGGTCGTACCAGTATTCGTACATAAATTGTGCCAGATATCCGGCAAGCTCTTTTTGTTTGTGGTATTTTAAACCGCGAATCAGCTTCTGTAATGTTTTTTCGTAAATTCCGCAGGAATATACATTAACGCCTTCTACTATCCTGTTAGGCTGAAATTTAGCAAACGAAAGCTCCTCGTAACACTTTGGACACATCTTTAAAGATGATTTTGAAGAAGAACAAAAATAACATTTCTTCTTGTAAATTAAATCAAGAAGTGAAAGCAAAATCTTTTTCATAGAGAAATTTTAGCATGAAAAAAGCCCTCAACAAGAGGGCTTTTAATTATTTAAGCATTTCTAAAATAGCTTTGAAATCGTTGTTGTTTGCTGCTTCTGCGTTTTGCCATACATTCAACTCATTTCCTGTGATTGTTCTACCTGCGCTGAAGTTGTACCACTTTTTCCGGGTTTTAACCGTACAAGCTTCTTTGATTTTTACGCTTTCAATTTTGCCGTTTTTGATTGTGAACACGTTGCCTGCATCGGTTGTGTAAGTTGCGTTTGCAATTGTTGCGCCTGATGGAATGTTTCCTGTTTTTGCAACATCTGTCATACCGTGTTTTTCAAGATATTTTGCAACTTCTTGCGGTTTTTTGATTGTATTCGTTGTTACATCAAACGCTTCTTTTACCTTTCCATTACTGTCAAAAATGAATCTTCTGTTAGCATTGCTGTATTCGTAAATACATTCTTCAGGTTTCAAACCAAAGCCTTTGCGTCTGCCGAACTTACCAATCTCATCAGCGTAGTCTTCCGCAAGTTTAGCCAATTCGTCATTGTTCAAGTGAGTTGTTTTGCCTTTGAATAAATAAGTTGCATCTAAAAGTTCGCCGTTTTTCACCATAAGAGTAATATCTTTGCCTGTATGTTCGACAAATCGTCCGTGTTCTATTAACTGAATCTTTTTACCTTTAAGAGTATCAGTGAACGTTTGTGCTTTTTCCGTAATCTCTTTGTCTAAGTCATCAATGTTTACTTTTTTATTCTTAACGAATGCTTCAATAATATTGCCCTCTTTATCAAGAACAACTTTGTAATCTTTGCCCTTATGCTTAATTGTTCTTTCGATAGAAGAGAATGTAACGTCTTTTGAAGTTGCAGATACGCCTGACGGCAATCTTACACCTGCTACATTCTTAACTTTCTTTTCAGCTTTGGTAATAATGTTAGAAACTCCGCCGTTTTTGATTGTAATCAAGTCTGTACCGTTTTTAACCTGACATTCGTTTAAGCCTTTGCCTTTGATAATATTAGAAATTTTTGCAGCAGCGTCGTCAATTTTGTCAGCAGCTTTTTCTGCTCCTTTTTTGAACCAGCTGTTATAAATATTTTTAAATCCTTCTTTTATACCTTTTCCGTTCCCTTTTTTAGCAGCATAGATTAAAGCCGCAGCACTTACTGCTGTACCGCCTACAAGTAATGCTGTATTACTTGAACTTCCTTCTGATTTGTCAGAACCCTTAAAGGCCGGGTCTGTTACAGCAGTTGTATCAGGAACCTGAACATCAGAAACTGCCTGTGCTGCCTGCGGATATTGTTGAACGCCCATAAAATTAGGGTTGTATCCATTGTAAGCGTACATAAAATAAGGGTCGTTTGCATAATTGCCTATGCTTGAAATACCATAACCAGGAGCCATAATAACCGCCTTTCCTATTAACTTATTAACCTGTAAAATTTCCCAAAACTTATATCTTATATATTCATGAAGTTTTTTTAAGCAGGAAAATTGCCTTTTTGTAACAAAACTTAATAATTTGTGCATTTTGGCACAGGCTTGTATTTTCGCGCCGTTTATGCTCTAATAAAATTGAATAGGAACAAATCCCAGTTAGAATAAGTAGGAGAGGTTATGAAAACAGAAGAAAGAACATTCGTTGCGATTAAGCCGGACGGCGTAAAAAGAGGGTTTATCGGTAAAATTATTGAGAGATTTGAAAACAAAGGTTTTAAAATTGTCGCAATGAAGCTGCTTCAAGTAACACCGGAACTTGCATCTAAACATTATGCAGAGCATCAGGGCAAACCTTTTTACAACAGACTTGTTCATTACATTACAAGCGGCCCTATTGTTGCAATGGTTATTGAAGGTTACGAAGCTATACAGAGCGTCCGCCACATTGTAGGCGCTACCGACCCGCAAAAAGCTGACGTGGGAACTATAAGAGCTGATTTTGCTCAGGTTATGGAATATAATATTATACACGCTTCTGATTCACCGGAAAGCGCTGCAAGAGAAATCGGATTATATTTCAAACCGGAAGAAATTTATGATAACTGGCAGTCTATGCTGGAGATGATTACTTATGACGAAGAAAGATACAATGGTTAATGGTTTCAGTTATGAGTTAATACATACAGACAAAAACACCGGAGCACGTGCCGGTGTTTTGCATACGCCTCACGGTGATATAGAAACACCTATATTTATGCCGGTTGGAACAAATTCAACCGTAAAACTGGTTACGAATAATAACCTTTATGATACAGGAGCACAAATTATTCTCGCAAATTCATATCATCTGTACCTTCGTGCAGGGCATAAGTTAATAGAAAAGTTCGGCGGTATTCACGGATGGATGAACTGGCAAAAACCTGTATTAACTGACTCAGGCGGATTTCAGGTGTTTTCACTTGCACATCTGCGCAAAATTACCGAGGAAGGTGTTGAATTCAGAGATCCGAAAGACGGTAAAAAACACTTTATCAGTCCGGAAATTTCTATGGAAATTCAGCAGTCAATCGGTGCTGATATAATTATGGCATTCGATTGGTGCGCACCTTTCGGATGTGATTACAATACTGCAAAAGAAGCTATGGAGCGTACGCACAGATGGCTTGAAAGATGTATCAAAGCAAAAACTTCAACAAATCAGGCACTTTTCCCGATTTGTCAGGGAGCTTTCTATGATGATTTAAGACGCGAAAGTGCAGCTTTTGTATCTTCAATTGACGCTGTCGGGTATGCAATCGGTGGTTTGAGCGTTGGTGAAGATAAAGAAACAATGAACCATTTTGTAGAGCTTACTGCGCCTCTTTTACCACATAACAAACCAAGATACTTAATGGGAGTAGGAACTCCGGAGGACTTGCTTGATGGTATTAAGCGTGGCGTGGACATGTTTGACTGCGTACTTCCTACCAGAAACGCAAGGCATGGTTCTTTCTTTACTTCAGAAGGTAAAAAACAGATTAAAAATGCACAGTTCTGGGATGATCCGCGTCCTCTTGATGAAAACTGCGATTGTTACTGTTGTAAAAATCATTCCAGAGCTTACTTAAGGCATTTATACAAATGCGGTGAAGGAACTGCTCAAGCGTTAATGTCTATTCACAATATTAAATTCCTTATTGATTTTGCGAAGAAAGCAAGACAGGCAATTCTGGAAGATAGATTTGAAGAATTTTTTAATGAGAATTATCCAAAGGTTTTAAACTAAAAAACTTTTCGGGATGAAAACATCTTCATAGACATCTTGTGCGAGTGTTTCAATTTTGTCTTTTGGTGCGCTTAACAGACCGGCTTTTTCAAATTCTTTATTTGCAAGATAAACTTTATCGCCAATAACTGCCATGTTGTCATTGGTTTTGATGTTTGTAAATTTCCCCATGATTGAGGCAAAGTTTTCATCCGGAATATTGCATTTGGTACTCAAAACATCGCACATTGTTGCTGAAACTTCGTTGCTTGCTCTGCGGCAGTTCGGGTCTATAAAAGAGCTTTCGCGTCCGCCAAATACGAGTGCACGAACTTCTCCGTATTTATTTTGGAAGTCTTTGACAAGCCTTTCAAAAGCTCCGGCAAAGTTTCGAGGATTGAAATCCTCCGGCTTTATATGCCCGAGGAGGTTTTGCTCTCCTGCACGGAGCCCAAAACCTGAACAGGTGTTAATGCCTGTTGTGTAAAGACTATTACCGATTTTTGCGTCGCGCAGTGTGTAACGCATACCTGCGCCAACCTCCGCTGCAGCCGGCAGCTTGCTTATAAACGGTTCAATTGATTTTACGAAAAATAGTTTCATTTACTAAATCCATCTTACTATTTATATAAAGTATTTTTGTGTGAAAAAATTGCCCGTAAAAATATTACTCCCTCTCTGGACGGAGAGGGCTGGGGTGAGGTGATTTAATCTAAACTTTCAAGTATTTTCTTATATATACCTTCAAGATTTTTATTAATATCATTATTCCAAAATCTTATAACTCTATAACCTTCGTGCTCTAAAAACTCTGTTCGTTCTTTATCATATTCAATATTTTTTTGTTCGTTATGTTGGCCGCCATCTATTTCAATGATTAATTTTTTTTCCCTGCATACAAAATCTACAATATACTTGCCTATTACATATTGTCTACGAAATTTATAATTACTTAATTGTCGATTTCTTAATAATTTCCACATAATTTGTTCTTGTAGAGTTTGATTTTTTCTTAAATTTCTAGCAATTTGTTTTTGATTATTCACATTATCACCTCACCCTAACCCTCTCCGTCCAGAGAGGGAATAAAAAAGAGGCGTTTTTAAACGCCTCCCTCTTTTAATTATACTTAAACGCGATCTTTGATTTCTTTTTCTATTTCAGAAATAAATTCATCAACAGATTTTGTACCAACCTGACCAACACCGCGTTTTCTAACCGCAACAGCGCCGGCTTCAATTTCTTTGTCGCCGATTACGCAAACATAAGGAATCTTTTTGTCCTGTAATGATTCTCTTATTTTGTAATTCATTGATTCAGAGCGGTCATCAAGTTTTACCCTTATGCCTGCAGCACGCATTTTTTTGTAAACCTGTTCTGCAAAGTCTGCGTGTTTTTCGTTTGAAATCGGTACAATGGAAACCTGTGTAGGCGCAAGCCATGTAGGGAATGCACCTGCATAATGTTCTATCAGGATTCCGTGGAATCTCTCCATTGAGCCGAAAATTACTCTGTGAAGCATAATAGGAGTTTTCATGCTGCCGTCTTTGTCCTGATATTTGATATCAAATCTTGCAGGCAGGTTGAAATCGAGCTGAATTGTTGCACACTGCCAGGTTCTTCCGATAGCGTCTTTAACCTTAAAGTCGATTTTCGGCCCGTAGAAAGCACCGTCGCCTTCGTTAATTTCATATTTCATGCCTCGTCTGTCCATAGCTTCTTTAAGTCCGGCTTCTGCTTTGTTCCAGTTTTCGATTTCGCCTACAAAGCTTTCAGGACGGGTAGAGAGTTCAACTTCGAAACTCATCTTGAAGATAGCCATAGTATCTGCTACAAAGTCAATGATTGCATTAATTTCATCAACAAGCTGTTCAGGAGTACAGAAAATATGAGCATCATCCTGTGTAAATCCTTGAACACGGGTTAAACCTGCAAGTGCTCCTGATTTTTCTTTTCTGTAAACAGTTCCAAGTTCTGCCATTCTTAAAGGTAATGAACGGTAAGAATATCTGTTTGCCTGATAAATCAGGATATGGAACGGACAGTTCATCGGTTTTACGACGAATTGTTCGTCAGAATCTTCATCTTTTTGAACAAAGAACATGTTTTCTTTGTAGTGATCCATGTGACCTGAAATTTCCCAGAGCTTAGATTTTGCGATTTGCGGAGTGTTAACGATTACATAACCGCGTTTTCTATGTTCTTCTCTCCAGTAATTTTCTATTTGTTCTCTCACAGTTGCGAGGTTCGGATGCCACAAAACAAGTCCGCCGCCTAATTCTTCTCTTGTAGAGAATAAATCCAGCTGGGTTCCGAGTTTTCTGTGGTCGCGTTTTTCTGCTTCTTCAATAAATGTCAAATAATCCTGCAAATCTTCTTTGTTCCAGTAAGCTGTAGCGTAAATTCTCTGGAGCATTTTGTTCTTTTCGTTACCGCGCCAGTAAGCTCCTGCAACTTTCAAAAGCTTAATAGCATTTCCTTTTATATATGATGTATTCGGAATATGAGGCCCTGCACAAAGGTCGTTAAACAAAATATTCCCGTCTTTGTCTTTTGTAAAATACAACGTAGGATTGTCGTTTCTGTGTTCTTCAAGAAGTTCAGCCTTGTAGATTTCGCCTTCTGCCTTAAATTCCGCAATCTGCTTGTCCACATCAGGAATTATGTACTTTTCGAACGTAAGATTTTGCTTAATAATATTTTTCATTTCTTCTTCGATTTTGGCTAAATCATCCTGTGTGAACGCATAACCGTCAGTTAGGTCAAAATCGTAGTAAAATCCTGCGTCTGTAGCCGGTCCGATAGCCAACTTTGCCTGTGGAAACAGCTTTTGTACAGCCTGTGCCATAATGTGTGAGCATGAATGTCTTAATACATGCAATGTTTCTTTGTTCTTTTCCATTTTCTATCCTTTCCGGGGTAAATATTCCGGCACACAGTAACATCCGTTAGCCTATTTATCCCTTGTTAGGGTGGATCCCCTATAACTAATTTACATGGTTATTCTAGCACAAAAGGATTTGTGATATCATAAATGTATGAGAAAGCTTATAATATTATTATTTTTTATTTTAATAAGTACAACTTGTGTACACGCTTCTGATTGTACAAAGTATCTTGTTGATTTATATTCAAAAGAGTATAACTGTCCTGTTAAAATTGTTTCTAGACAGGAATTTGTGAATACATATGAGCAGAAATTCGGTGAATATAATCTTAAGTCAATTGTTTATGGTTTTGGTTTTATGAAAAGACCTAAGTGCAGAAGGGTTCGTATAACGTATATTGCGTTGATGGATGAAAACTGCAAGCCCGTCTGGGGTTATGTAATGCCTAGATAAAATAAAAAGAGACACATTTTGTGTCTCTTTTTATTTGCCGATGGCCGGGGTCGAACCGGCACGTAGTTGCCTACACCAGATTTTGAGTCTGGCACGTCTACCAATTCCATCACATCGGCATATACCGTCTCATTCCCTCTCCTCAGGGAGAGGGTTAGGGTGAGGGGTCAGCCCGCACCTGAATGAGTCTATTAAACCAGAAACAAATCAAAAATTCAAGCTTTCAGGTTGAAATATTAAAAAATTGTTTATTTTTTAAGGTTTTGTCAAAAACAGTGATTTAATAATAATGTAGAAAGAAAAAATATAGAAGGGATATTAAAAGCCTTCACACAAATTTAGTATTTTGCCTTGTAGTAACAAAGCAGATACGGAAAATAAAAAGCAAAATACGATGGAATGATAATATAATTTAGAAAGGATGTTAGAAAATATGGCAAAGACAATTGGTATTGACTTAGGTACAACTAACTCGGTTGTAGCCGTTATGGAAGGCGGTAAGCCAACCGTTATAGCAAACGCAGAAGGTATGAGAACAACTCCTTCTATCGTTGGTTTTTCTAAAACAGGTGAAAGATTAGTCGGTCAATTAGCAAAAAGACAGGCTATTTTGAACCCTGATAAAACTATTGCTTCAATCAAAAGACACATGGGCGAAGATTACAAAAAAAATATAGATGGAAAAGATTACACTCCTCAAGAAATTTCTGCAATGATTTTGAGAAAATTAGCAGACGATGCAAGCGCATATCTTGGCGAAAAAGTTACATCAGCTGTAATCACAGTTCCAGCTTACTTTAACGATGCGCAAAGACAGGCAACAAAAGATGCCGGCAAAATCGCAGGCTTAGATGTTCTTCGTATCGTAAACGAACCAACTGCTGCGGCTCTTGCTTACGGTTTGGAAAAAGATAAATCAGAAAAAGTTCTTGTATTCGACTTAGGTGGCGGTACTTTTGATGTATCTATACTTGAAATCGGTGATGGTGTTCACGAAGTTCTTTCAACTTCCGGTGATACTCACTTAGGCGGCGACGACTTTGATAAAAAGATTATTGACTGGATTTGTGCAGAATTCAAAAAACAGGAAGGCATGGACTTAACTAATGATAAGCAGGCTATGCAGCGTATTAAGGAAGCTGCTGAAAAAGCTAAATGTGAATTATCATCAGTAGTTGAAACAACTATTAACCTTCCGTATATTACAGCAGATGCTAACGGTCCTAAACACTTGGAATTATCTTTAACAAGAGCCAAGTTTGAAGAACTTTCTCATGACCTTCTTGAAAGATGCAAAAAACCGGTTGAACAAGCTTTATCTGATGCAGGTTTAAGCAAGAATGATATTAATGAAGTAGTTCTTGTCGGCGGTTCTACCCGTATTCCTGCTGTTCAGCAGTTAGTAAAAGAATACACAGGTAAAGAACCTAACCAGTCAGTAAACCCTGATGAGGTTGTTGCGGTTGGTGCTGCGGTTCAAGCAGGTGTACTTGCAGGTGAAGTTAAAGATATCGTTCTTCTTGATGTAACTCCGCTTACACTTGGTATTGAAACATTAGGCGGCGTTATGACTGCGCTTGTTCCTCGTAACACTACAATTCCTGTAAGTAAATCTCAAGTTTTCTCAACTGCTGAAAATAACCAGACTGCTGTTGATATAAATGTACTTCAAGGTGAAAGACCAATGGCTTCTGATAACAAATCTTTAGGTATGTTTAGACTTGAAGGTATTGCTCCTGCGATGAGAGGAGTTCCTCAAATCGAAGTTACATTTGATATAGATGCTAACGGTATTGTTAATGTTTCTGCTAAGGATAAAGCTACTAACAAAGAACAAAAGATTACAATTACAAACTCTTCTAACCTGTCTGAACAGGATATCGATAAGATGGTTAAAGAAGCAGAAGCTAACGCCTCTGAAGATAAGAAGAAAAAAGAAGAAGCTGAAATCAAAAATAATGCTAACTCATTGATTTCTTCTTCTGAAAGAATTGTAAAAGACTTTGAAGGTAAAATCTCTGAAGAAGATGTTAAAAAATTAACAGAACACAGAGAAGCTTTACAAAAGGCTTTGGATGAAAATAAATCATCTGATGAGTTAAAGAAATTATCAGAAGAGCTGCAGCAGACAATGTTTACAATTTCACAAAAAGCATACGAAGCTGTTCAAAAAGAAGGCGGAGATGCACAGAGTGAAGCAAACTCTCAAGGTGCAGCATCAGAAGATAAAAAAGATGACGATGTAATTGATGCAGAGTTTACTAAAGAATAATAAAAAACATTAATTAAAGATAAAAATAGCGGAAATACGAAAAGTGTTTCCGCTATTTTTTAGGAAAGGAGTTTTATGTTAAAAAATTGGGGAAAAGAATTAAAGGAATTTATATTACACGGCAATGTTCTGGACATGGCTGTAGGTATAATTATTGGTGCGGCATTTGGTAAGATTGTGGACTCTCTTGTAAAGGATATTATAATGCCTCCTGTCGGCTTAATTCTTGGAAAAGTCGATTTTTCAAATTTGTATCTGCAAATCTATCCTTATGGAACTCATTACCCTTCGCTTGATGCAGCAAAGGCTGCCGGAGCAGTAACGATTAACTATGGTGCATTTTTGAATAATGTAATAAGCTTTATAATAGTTGCCTGTGCTGTGTTCTTAATTATTAAATCAATTAACACGCTTAGAGCTGCAGCCTGTAAACAAGAGGAGGCAGAAAAAGAGGTAACGACAAAGGAATGCCCGTACTGCTATTCTTGTATTCCTGTAAAAGCTGTGAGATGTCCTAATTGTACATCAGAATTGAGATAATTATAAATTGTATATAGAAATTACTAATCAGATTGATTATGGTATTAACTTTTCTTCTTACCGCAGACTTATTTGTGATAAAATTCTTGTATGAGAGTACTGGCTAAAATATTTTTTTGTTTTTTATTTTTAGTATTTTCACTTACAAATTATATAAGTGCTGATACTTCATACTCTCAAAATAGTGTTTCAGCACAGCCTCAAATGTCTTATCCGGATATTTATGTAAGTGCCGATAAAGAAGAATATTTTATATTGCCGTCCACTAATTCTGATAATGGCATTTCTTCCGGATTACACTGTGGAAAAGTGCCGGCATTCAGTAATAATTTATTATTTGTTGATACAGAACAAAATATTTTTAATACATATATAATAGCTCTTTTATTTAAGACGGAAATCAACGCGAATGCACCTCCTTCAGGTGTATATTGTTGATTAGTATAAAAAAAAGGAGAAAGATATGGAATTAATTCACAGTTTTGTATCAGCGCACAATGTGCTGATATCTGCGGGATTACTTATCTTAGCGTATATCTTTATCGCTACTGAAAAAATCCCGAAAGTTACTATTGCACTTCTTGGTGCAGGTATTACAATTTTCCTCGGGCTTGTCAGCCAGACAAGAGTATTGGATGGGGTACTTAACCCTACTTATTTTGTTCAATACATCGACTTTAACGTAATATTCCTGCTTGTGTCTATGATGATTATAGTTAACATTACAACACGAAGCGGAGTATTTTCTTATCTGGCAAATGAACTATTAAAAATGACAAAAGGTCATCCGGTATTAATTTTAATTGCACTGGGTGTTTTCACTGCTGTAGTAAGTGCCTTTTTAGACAACGTAACAACAGTTATTCTGATTATGCCGATAACTTTTGCTATTGCAAGAAAATTAGAAATAGATCCGATTCCTTACCTGTTGACCGAAGTATTCGCTTCAAACATCGGCGGTACTGCAACATTGATTGGTGACCCGCCAAATATTATTATAGGAAGCGCAGCAGGATTTTCATTTATGGATTTTGTAAGCAACCTTACACTTGTTGTTGCTGTTATTCTGATTGCAGTTTTAGCTGTTATGGTACTTTTCTTTAGAAAAAAATTAGCAACTACTGCAGAAAAAATGAAAGAAGCTGCAAATATTGATAATACTCATACAATTACAGATGTTCCTTTGATGGTTCGTTCAATGATTGTTCTTGCTCTTGTAATTCTTGGTTTTGTTACTCATGATATTACACATATTGAAACCTGTGTTGCAGCTATGCTTGGCGCAAGCTTCCTGCTTCTCTTTGAAAAACCTACTGATATTTTAAGAGATGTTGAATGGAACACAATATTCTTCTTTATCGGTTTGTTTATCATAATCGGCGGTGTTGAAGCTTCTGGTGGTATTAAGCTTATGGCAGAATGGATTCTGCGTGTTACACAGGGCTCTCAGGAAGCTGCTTCTATGCTTATCCTATGGGCTTCAGGAATAATATCCGGTATTATTGATAATATTCCATACACAGCAACAATGTCCCCTATGCTTGTTGAAATTCAAAAAACAATGGGGGCAGATTACACAACCCCGCTCTGGTGGTGTTTATCTCTCGGAGCATGTCTGGGCGGTAACATGACTATGATTGGTGCTGCCGCAAACGTAATCGTTTCTGAATCCGCGGCAAAAGAAGGACATCCAATGTTCTTTCTTAGATTTATGAAATACGGGGTTATTGTGGTTGCAATATCACTAATAATTAGTTCGCTGTATATCAATTTAAGATATATGTAAAGGACAAATAAAGTTAGTAGGGGCGGGTTATTCAAACCCGCCCCTTATTTTTAAGATTTTATTATATTAGTTGCAATCCACGTTGCAGCACGTACACCTAAAGATTGCTTAATCTGCATTGGCATATATTCTTCCCATATAATATTGTCATTCGGCTGTTTGGAAGCAAGAGCTCTTAGTTTCTGTAGTTCTCCATTATCAAGAAATTTTGCACCGCACATATTGCAGACATCAATCTCAACATCAGTTTGTTCACCTAATTTAACCATAGGAATATCGCATAGAGGACAAATTCTGGTCTTTTTAATATCAACTTCTTTGAAACTTTTTTCTTTGATTGCAGTTAAAATATCATCAATATTTTCATGCGGTTCGTCAAATTTTTCCAGTTCTCTATTGTCAAAAAGCATTCCGCCGCACCCATTTAAACAAATATCAACATAAATATTTAAATCAGGTATTAAAACTTTTACCATATCTTCGCCGCAAGCAGGGCATTTTATAATTTCTTTATTATCAGCCATTTTATACCTTTCTTTTTATCCTAAAACTAAATCGCCGTGTTTTTTTATGTGTTCAATCAAACCTCCATCTTCAAGAAGCTTAATCATAACGTCAGGAAGCGGTTCAATAGCAGTTATTGTGCCTTTTGTTAGATTTTTGAGAGTTCCTGCTTTTATATCCAGATCTAGTTCATCTCCGGCATCAATTCCATCAGTGTCGCATTCTATAGCGAGAAGTCCTATGTTGATGGCATTGCGGTAAAAAATTCTTGCAAAAGACTTGGCAATAACAGCTCCAACGCCGGCAATTTTTATAATTTGCGGTGCATGTTCTCTGGAAGAGCCAAGACCGAAGTTATTTCCGGCAACAACAAAATCTCCTTTATTCATATTCTTTGCAAAATTTTCATCAGCATCTTCAAGCACATGTTTTGCAAATTCCTGCAAATCAGAACGCAGGTGGAACAAACGTCCCGGTGCGATATGGTCTGTTGAAATATTATCACCGAACTTAAAAGCTTTCCCTTTCATTTTACACCCTTCTGGCGGGTCCTTCTGGCGGGTTTCATTCCGCCTGCCTACTAACTTGTATTTTACCTACTGGAAACCCTTTTGACCAGACTACCAGTTTATCGTCAGCTTTTACACCCCTCTGGCGGGTTTCATTCCGCCTGTTTTTATTATCCTCTCAACTGTACCGGCATTACCAGATACAGGTAATCTTCATCAGAAACCGGTGCAAAGACTGTAGCAGACAGATTGCTGTTGAGTTTAACATAGATTTCTTCGGATTCTGCTATTTTCAAAAATTCAAGAATAAATTTGTAGTTAAATGCGATAACAAGCGGTTCACTCATATATTTAATATCAATTTCGTCCTGCGAGTTACCTGCATCAGGAGAATCTCCGGAGAGTTTTAGAGTATTGTCTGCAAATTCAAATTTTACAATACTATTCTTCTCGTTAACCATAACTGCAACTCTTTCGAGTGCTGCTATTAAGTCACTTTTATTAACAACAGCTTCTTTTGGGAATGTTTGCGGAATAAGCTGGTTGTATTTAGGGAACTGACCCTGCATTAACCTTGTAACAATCTTAGTCTTATCAATTGTTATTACGATTTTTTTCATTTCTTTGCAGATTTTTATTGTATCAGATTCTGCAAGAAGTGAAATCTTTGAAAGCTCAGATAAAACCTTTGATGAGATAAGCATTTCAAAAGGTTTTTCCGCATCGCTTGAGCTATTCTTTACAACTTCTCTAACTCTGGCAAGTCTGTTACCGTCAGTAGCAGCCATTTCCAGAATATTCTGGTTAACTTCGCATACAACGCCTGAGAGCAGGTTATTTGTTTCATACCCTGCTGCAGCTGAAACAACTTCTCTTATAGCTTTTGTGAAAGGTCGTGTTTCAATTTCCATACAATCTGTTTCTGCAATGTTTTCTTCTACTTGAGGAAATTCATTTGCTGAAATACCAATAATATCGAATTTGGATTTTTTACTTGTAATTGTTGCAGTTGAGCCGTTTAATTCAAGGTTTATAAGTTCATCATTCAGTCTTGAAAGAATTTCTACAAGCTTCTTTGCAGGAAGTGTGAATTTACCTTCGGTTTCAACATTAGCATTAATAAGTGTAATAATAGACAAGTCGAAATCAGTTGCAGTAAGTTTAATTTGATTTGTACCTGCGGTTTCTATCAAAACATTGGCGAGAACCGGCTGCAAACCCTTAACAACTGTTGCTCTTTCTACAATTTTAATCCCGTTTAGTAAGTCGTCTTTATTTGCAACAAATTTCATTTATACACCCCTTAAATAGTCTTTTTTACAAGGTAATTCTAATACAAAAAGCATATTTTTACAAGTATCCTTGACAATATTGTAACAGGCATTAAAAACACTGTATGGACGTATATTTTGATGCTTGAGTGTAAACATTTGTAACAATATTCAAATGAACTCTAAAGTTTCATAAAAAAATGCCGATATAAAAATTGTAAGCAAAACACTCCGATAGTTAGGAAAGGATTAATAGTATATGCGTATCGAAAATGAAATGTTATCAAGATTCAACACAGAAGCACAATCAAACAACTTAGAAATGTCATTATCACAAGAATTGGATTTCTTCTTTGATAATGTTATGGACACTGTGGTCGATTATTTTAAAGAAGAAGTTAGAGTATAAAGTAAGACTCAAAAATATACATTTTACTTTCAGAGGCGGTTTAAATAAAACCGTCTTTTTGTTATTCTGGAGGAGGAGGTAAGCATGCTGCCGGATTATTTAAAACGACCTATAATTGACACAGAAACAACAAAGACTGTGCGAAGAATTTTGAAAACAAAGTGTCTTAATACTGTATGCGAAGGTGCAAGATGTCCGAACAAGAGCGAGTGTTATTCTCATAACACTGCTACCTTTTTGATAATGGGAAAAGTTTGTACCAGAAATTGCAGGTATTGTAATATTTCTCCGGCTCGTCCTGAACCGCTTGATTTAGAAGAACCTAAACACGTTGCAGAAGCTGTTAAGGAGCTCGGACTCAAGTTTGCGGTTATAACTTCTGTAACCCGTGATGATTTGCCTGACGGAGGTGCGCAGCATTTCAAAAATTGTATTGATGAGATAAGAAAAATTTGTGATGCGAAAGTCGAAATTTTAACTCCAGATTTTCGTTCTATTGTTCCCTCTCCAGAGGGGAGGGTTAGGGTGGGGGTTAATCCTTCCTATGATGCTCTTGATACTATTATAAAAGCACATCCGGATGTTTTTAACCACAACATTGAAACAGTTCGTTCCATATTTAAAACGGCTCGTCCGCAGGGAGATTATGACCGCTCGATTGAGGTTCTAAGGTACGTAAAAGAGAATTCAAATATTGTGACAAAATCCGGATTGATGGTCGGACTAGGTGCTACGCACGTAGACAAATGGTCGGCTGACAATTGTTTATCTACAGGCTTGTCTTGTAACGACCGGTCAGCCTCGGCGTGTTCCTCGACACCCATTGTTTCACTTAAAGGTGCTACGCACGTAGACATTGGGTCGGCTGACAATCATAAAACGACTTGTTTATCTTGTAACTCCGAGTCAGCCTCAATGTATAGCTCTGAGGTGGAAGAGATTGAACAGACCCTTGTTGACCTTAAAAATGCAGGGGTTGATATTATAACAATCGGGCAATATATTCAGCCTTCAAAACAGCACCTTCCTGTTGCAAAGTATTATACACTGGAAGAGTTTGAGGAATTAAAAGAACTTGCGCGCAAAATCGGATTCAAGAACTTTCAGATAGGGCCTCTGGTCAGAAGCTCGTATCATGCGATGGCGAGTTATGAAACCTCCTTGAAATAAATTGATTTAAAAGGTACAATTTAGGAAGAGAGAATTTTATGTCCGTTGTAAATCAAGAAGTTGAAAAATTAATTAATATTGGTTTTACATATCATCAAGACGGGTGTCTTGATGAGGCGGAAAACGCTTATCAAGAAGTTCTGACTATTGACGGTAAAAATGCAGAAGTTTTTAATCTGCTCGGGGTGCTGAAACTTCAGCAGAATGATGTAATTTCAGCAATTAACTGGATTGAAAAGGCTGTTGAAATTAAGCCTGATGTTTATTTCTATGAAACTCTTTTTCAGGCATATGTAAGAGCCGGCCTGTTTAAACAGATTGTTGCAAGAGAAAAAGAAGTACTGGAGAAATTTCCGGATAATTTTTCGCTTCTGTTCAATATTGCGCTTGCAAATAAAAAAACTAAGAATATAAGAGCTGCAATAAAGTTCTACGATAAAGCTCTTAAAATCAATCCGGGTTCTTATCTTGCATGGTTTAATCTATCCCACCTCTACAGTATTGAGGGAGAAACAGAAAACGCGGTTTCTGCTTTAAAAATATGTAAGAAAATAAGACCTAATGATATTGATACAGATTACTTTTTGAGTCTAGCGCTTATGCGTACAAAGAATTATGATAAGGGATTGAAACTCTTTGAAACCCGTCTTTGCAGGGAAACTGCTACGGCACTTCAAAATAAAACTTATCCGAATAAGGCTACTAAAGAAACTCTCTGGAAGGGTGAAAATATAAAAAATAAAACAATTTATGTTTATTACGAAGCCGGGTTTGGCGATGTAATAATGTTCAGCAGATACCTTCCGCTGCTTGCTAACAGGTGCGGGAAGCTTTTATTCTTACCGCAAAAACAGCTTGTACCGCTATTTAGAGATAATCCGTTAGGTATTGATGTTGTTATTGATAAGTATATTCCTGAATGTGATATGAATTTTGATGTGCATGCTCCGCTTTTAAGTATTCCGTATCTGCTGGGATTAAAGGGCGATAAGGTTTTTGCGTATCCTGAAGGGTATATTCGTCCGAATAAAGAGCTTGCAGAGGAATTTAAGAAGAAATATTTTAATAATGATAAGATAAAAGTCGGGATAAAATGGCAGGGAAATACCTATTATGATCAGGATAGAGTTATTCCGACAAAGTTTTTTAAACCGCTTATGGCAGTTGAAAATACGCAATACTATTCATTCCAGACTTTTGAAGGTTCTGAAGATGCAAAAGAACTGGATGGAATTATTGATGTTGGCAAAGACTTAATTGATTTTGGGCAGACTGCTGCTGCACTCAGCAATCTTGATATTGTTATCTGCAACGACACTTCTTTAGCGCATCTTGCAGGTGCAATGGGCATTCCATGCTGGGTTATTCTTCCTTACGAAGTTAACTGGAGATGGCATACAGATTTGAGTGTTTGCGACTGGTATAACAGCGTAAAACTATTCCGCCAGCATTCAATAGGAAACTGGCAGAGCGTTTTTGATGATATTTTGAATGAAATGATTGAAGCCTGAAATAGTTGAGGCTTTCTGAGGTGATAATCCCTCACCCCATCCCTCTCCCTAAGGAGAGGGAGAAAAAGTTTACTATTTCCCTAAAGCACATGCTTTTTCTGTTGTACTCTTTATTACATCGTAAAAGAGTTTTTCTGTATTGTATTTATCCATACAATCAACTCCAACACGCGTGCAGCCGCCTTTTGTTGCAACATTAGAGATAAGTTCTTCCATAGAAATTTCACGGTTTAATGCCATTTTTGCAGAGCCGATTGCAGTTTGAATACTTAATAACAAGGCTTTCTCGTAATCCAATCCAAGTTTTTCGCCGGCTCTTGCTATTTCATTTATTACTTTGTAATAAAAAGCAGGGCCTGAACCTGAAATTGCTGTTACTATATCAATCTGGGCTTCATCATCTACGACAATGCATTTTCCGATGGTAGAAAGCAATTTATAAATATAGTCTAAATCTTCTATTTTTGCGTATTTTCCGCCAACCATTCCGCTCATGCCTTCTCCTACAAGTGCCGGTGTGTTTGGCATAATTCTTATTACCCTTGTGTTTTCAGGAAGGTGTGATTCCAGTTTTTCTGTTGTAACTCCTGCTGCAATAGAAGCAATAAGTTTATCAGAAGTTATAAAAGGTTTTATTTCTTCAAGAACATCAGCAGCCTGATTTGGCTTTGTTGCTATAAATATGACTTCGGAATTTTGGGTCAGCTCTTTGTTATCTAAGATAATTTTTATTCTAAGCTCTCTGGATTTTTCATCAATCCCTTCTGTTTCTGCCTGTGTTGCAATTAATTCTTCCGGCTTTGCAAAACTTGTCTTGATAAGTCCTTTAATAATTGCGCCGGCCATTTTGCCAGAGCCTATAAATCCGATTTTGTACATATTTTTCACCCTTCTTTTTATTTATACTCTTATGTTAAACTACAAAAACATGTTATAATCAACTTATGCAAGAGATAACAATAGGCAAAACATACAGGCATTATAAAGGTAATGTTTATAAAATTATCGCACTGGGCAGGCATTCAGAAACGCTTGAGGATATGGTAGTTTACCAGTCTGTTGAAACAGGCGAAGTATGGGTAAGGCCGAAAGCAATGTGGAATGATAAAATTTCGCAGGATGCAGGGAATGCATACTCCGAGGCTGACCAGTCGTTACAAGCCAAGCTTGTAGATAAACAATTGTCAACCGACAATAGGTCTACGTGCGTAGCAGTCACAAGTGAAACAGCTGGCGCGGAGGTACACTCTGAGGTTGACTTGGCATTACAAGCCAAGCTTGTAGATAAACAATTGTCAACCGACAATAGGTCTACGTGCGTAGCACTGAGGTTTACGCTATTATGATTACAAAAGAAGTTAGAGAGTGGATGCAGAAAGTTGAGCGAGGGCAGTACTCGTATGATGATGCAATGTATGAATTTATAAGATTTTCATCTTTTCTTACGCGAGAAGAAATGAGAATGCTGAAATCACGATTGGAGAGCTTATGTTCAAAAAAAATGTAAAAACAAATATGGAATTAGAGATTATTGAACAAACCAAAATCATTCCGTATATTTTGATGAAATATATTAACCCTGAAACAGGCGAAATTAAGATTGATTTGCCGGATAATATTACAAAAATTATCCTTGTAGCAAGCGGTTCTTCATACCATTGTGCGAGATTTGCAGTTGATTTGCTGGAAAAATTCTCCAAAATTGAATCACGTGCGATTTATTCAAGCGAATTCCTTTTGAAGAATGTTATTCCGCATGATGAAAATACACTCTATATTTTTATTACACAGTCTGGTGAAACGAGTGATACTATTAAGTCTGCTCAAAAAGTTAAAGAGCTTTCTAATCTCGCCACACTTTGCATAACTAATAACGAAGAGTCTACAATCTGGAATTTATGCGATTATAAAGTTGCTTGCTATGCCGGTACAGAACAGGGAATTGCTGCAACAAAATCGTTTACTTCGCAAATGTTATGCCTGATTTTGATATCATTAAAGCTCGTTGAGAAAATTCACGGCGATAACGCAACTATCGGGTATAAAAAATCATTATTCAGCCTTCCGGCCGTAGTAGATAAGGCTCTCGCAAAGCGCGAAGATATAAAGAAACTTGCTGCTATTCTTGCAAAAGAAAATACAATAGTAATTACTGCCGACGGGATTTCTTACTCCCTTGCAAAGGAGGCAGCCCTGAAAATTAAAGAAACATCATATAAAAATATTAGTGCCGCAATACTGGGAGAATTTATGCACGGGCATGTTGCAGTTTTGAATAATCCTTCTATGCTTATCTATATTGCGGTGGATGAAATTTCAAAGCGCTCAGTATCTAATCTTAACAAGATTAAAGAGGATTATAAATCGAAACTTGTTATAATCGGCCCTGCCGGAGAAGAAGTTAAGCCGGACTGCAATATAAATATTGTTTCAGAAAACGAAATCCAGCAAATGTTTGCAAATGTCGTAATCTGCCAGCAGCTTGCTCTTGAAACAGCATTAAAACTTAAAAGAAATGTTGACCATCCGCGAGGGCTTCATAAAGTTGTTGTAGATAAGAATATTTAGCCTTCACTTATTTCTTTTTTCTGATATCTCGCTGATTTTGCATTTATTGCATAACACGCAGAGGACAATTTTTGTGAGAGCATAAACATGTTTCTCTGAATTGCTGCAACATCGTTCATTGCCTCCAGCATCTTATCAGGATTAATCATTGACTCCATTGCTTCATGGTTATCAACTTTTTCGTCTGCATATTTTTTGACAAGCAGCTTGTCGATGTAATCTCTTGCTCCGACTGCCATAATTAAATCTCCTAATCCCTATTAATTCCTATACATATATAAAAACAATTAACAGGAAAAAATTGACTTTTATGTAACAAAAGGTTAAGCTTTGATTTGCATAATTAATGGCATTTTGCCAATTTCTCTTATCTGGCGCTCAAAATCAGAAATATCTACGCTTATTGCATCAAAAGTATTGTAATGCATAGGTATAATCTCGCTTGCACCAAGCCATCCTGCAGCTTTTACCGCATGTTCAATGTCCATAGTGTATTTCCCGCCGATTGGAAGCATTGCAACATCAGGCTGATAAATCTCGCCTATCATTTTCATTTCGGAATTAAGACTTGTATCACCGGCATGGTAAATTGTTTTACCCTCTATTTCAAAAATAAATCCGCAAGGGCAGCCGCCATAGATACCATCCGGAGTTGAACTTGAGTGAAACGCAGGAACGGCGGCTGCCCTTCCCCAGCTGTATTCACACCAGCTTCCGAGTCCTATGTCATTTGTTTTTGCACCTTTCTTGGCGCAGTAATTAGCAAGTTCGTAGACCGCCGTAATCGGTGCACCGCTATTTTGTGAAATTTCAATTGCACTTCCTAGATGGTCGCCGTGTGCATGGGTTACGAAAATGTCGTAAATGTTTTCAGGTTTATAATCCGGTACACAAACAAGAAACGGGTCTATTAAAATTTTTTTCCCGCCGGTTTCAATCTCAAACGCGCTATGACCTAAATATTTTATTTCCATTTTTATCCTCTTTGACTTGTAGGTTTTGCTACCAACTTATTTTATTTACCCCCGGGCTTCATCCCGCTATACTACTAACCTATATTACTTAGTTCCAGAAGCCCTTCTGAACAAATTACTAATCCAATGAGCAGCCAGTCCTTTCCATCAACTTTCTCAACCTTTTATACTCTTTACCCCATTTTTGCATAGAATCAATTACAGGTCTTAATGTGTATCCAATATCTGTAAGATAATATTCTACTTTGGGAGGAAGGCCTTCGTATTCTTCCCTGACAACTAATCCGTCTTCTTCAAGCTCTTTAAGACAATTGGTAAGAACTTTTGCTGTACAGCCGATTTTATTTTTTAACTCGACAAATCTCATCTCTTTTTTCAAGAGTTCTTGTATTATTAAGATTTTCCACTTTGCTCCGACAAGCTGCAATACCACACTTACCGGATTTACAGCTAAATTCTTATACTGCATTTTGTTTATTTCTTCTTGTCTTTGTTATCATCGTCGCTGCCCCAGAGTTCTCTTAGTTTATCTTTAACTCCGATGCGTGAAAACCATTTTATCACAAGTCTTTCTTCATATCCAAGTCCGCCGCCTAATTTTGTACATCCATTTAAAGAATATACACCTTCTGAGATAGAAATTCGAACAATGAAATGAGGTTCCTGAAACCTTCCTCTATCCATCCAGATTTTTATATTATTGTACTTTGTAAAAGTTGTATTTCTGATGTTGTGAGCATCTGATTGCTCGTCCGTTAGAAAACTTTTTAAGCTATCTTCTAAGTCTTTAAACGTTGCCACTTTAGTCTATCCTTAATTATTCAAACTATGTATAGGGGCTGGAATACGTCCGCCTCTTTCAACAAAATTTTTGGATGAAAGCTTATTAACATCCATAATAGGAGCTTCACCCAGAAGCCCGCCGAATACGACTTTTTCTCCCACTTTTTTGTTAGGAGCCGGAATAAGCCTTACTGCGGTAGTCTTTTTATTTATCATACCAATAGCCATCTCATCTGCAATCATACCTGCAATGGTCGAAGCCGGTGTATCTCCCGGAATAGCAATCATATCAAGTCCTACTGAGCATACGCAGGTCATGGCTTCAAGCTTGTCAAAAGTTAAATACCCCTTGTCAGCCGCTTCAATCATTCCGGCATCTTCTGATACAGGTATGAACGCGCCTGACAATCCGCCTACGTAAGAACTTGCCATAATTCCTCCTTTTTTAACTGCATCATTAAGCATTGCCAGTGCAGCTGTTGTTCCGTGTGCGCCGGCATGCTCAAGACCCATTGCCTGAAAAATCTGTGCAACACTGTCGCCTACAGCAGGTGTCGGGGCAAGTGAAAGGTCAATTACGCCAAATGGTACATTGAGTTTTTCGGCAAGTTTTCTTCCAACAAGTTCACCTGTCGTTGTAATCTTGTATGCAGTTTGCTTAATTTTATTAGAAAGTACACCTAAATCAGCATCTTTATGTAAATCCAAAATAGTGGCTCTAACTACTCCAGGGCCTGAAACACCAATATTGAGTGCACATTCTGGTTCTCCGTAGCCGCAGTATGCGCCTGCCATAAACGGGTTATCACTTACCGAGTTGCAGAATACTACGAGCTTTGCTGCGCCAAGTCCGTCTTTGTCAGCGGTGAGTTCTGCTGATTGCTTAATAATGTCAGCCATTTTTAATACCGCATCCATGTTTATACCGGCTTTTGAAGTTGCAACATTAACTGAAGAACAGAGTCTGCTTGTTGATGCAAGAGCCTCAGGTATTGATTCAATAAGTCCTAAATCTCCTTGTGTGAAACCTTTTTCAACTAGTGCAGAAAATCCGCCGATAAAATCTATTCCAAGGCTATCAGCGCAGCCATCCAGAGTTTTTGCGATTTTAACATAATCCTTATGGCTGCACGATTCACCCAGAAGAGAAATTGGAGTCACTGCTATTCTTTTGTTAACAATAGGTATGGAATAATCATTTTCAATATCATTCGCATATTTAACAAGATTGCCTGCATATTTATCAAGTTTGTATTTAATTTTGTCGCAGACTTTGTTAACATCTTCGGAAAGACAGTCTCTCAAACTTATTGTAAGCGTCACAGTTCGTATGTCGAAATTGTGAAGCTTAATCATGTTTATTGTTTCCAGAATTAAGTTTTCATCAAATATAGTCATTACGCTAAAAATTATAACATATTTTATAAAAAATTTGAACATTAAAAATCTTTTTTATATATAATAATATTTACCGGAGGTATAAATAAAAATGCTAGTTGTAATGAATAGCCACGCTACAGAAAAAGATATTAAGCGTGTAGAGTTGTTTATAGAATCGAAAGGGTTTGAAGCGCGTGTATCGCATGGAGAAGCACGAACTGTTGTACATGCTATTGGTGTAAAAGAAGTTGACCAGAGAGATTTTGAACTTTTACATGGTGTAGATGAGGTTATTAAATTATCAACTAATTACAAACTTGCAGCGCGGGCCTGTCAGGGTAAGGATACTGTTGTTGAAGTTAACGGGGTTAAGTTCGGGGACAAATACACCGGTTTGATTGCAGGGCCTTGCACTATTGAATCTTACGACCAGATGGATGAAACTGCACAGGAGCTTTCTGAATCCAATGTTAAGATTATCAGAGGCGGTGCATTTAAACCTAGAACAAGCCCTTACGCTTTTCAAGGACTTGGTGAAGAAGGATTAAAGATTATAAGAAGCGTTGCTGATAACCATGGCATGGCTGTAACTTCTGAGATTATGGAAGTATCACAGCTAGAAATGTTTGAAAAATATGTTGATATTCTTCAGGTTGGCGCAAGAAATATGCAGAATTTCAATCTGCTTAAAGAACTCGGGCATGCGCATAAACCGATAATTCTAAAACGCGGGCTTTCTTCAACATATGAAGAATGGCTTATGTCTGCAGAATATATTATGGCCGGAGGAAACAATCAGGTAATCCTTTGTGAAAGGGGGATTAGAACTTTCGAAAAATATACAAGAAATACTCTTGATTTAACTGCGATACCGGTTATTAAGAGATTAAGCCATCTTCCTATAATCGTAGACCCGTCGCATGCTACCGGGTTAAGAGATAAAGTTGAACCTATGTCACGTGCTGCTGTTGCAGCAGGATGTGACGGCTTAATTATTGAGGTCCACTATGACCCGGACAGAGCCGTTTGTGATGGTGCACAATCATTATATCCCTGGCAGTATGATCTTCTTTATAAACAGATTAAACAGATTGCGCCGATTGTCGGTAAAGAGATTATTTAACGCTCAGATAGAATTTATACATCAGACGCGTTAAATCGTCATTTGCGCGGATAGCACCGATTAGTTCTGTACGCAGTTCATCAATCGGTTTTAATTGTTCGAACATATAAAGCTCATAGATTTCTACATTCAGCGCTTTTGCAATTTTACTTAAAGTGTCCGGTGTAGGATAGAACTTCCCTGTTTCAATATAACTTATATTAGATGTGCCGATTTCAATCTTCTCTGCCAGCTGCTCCTGAGTAAGTTTATTAGATTTCCTAAGTTCTTGTATCCGTCTGCCCAGTCTTTTCTTAATATTGTTCATTATAACATTATCTTTATATTAAAAAAGAAAATAAATAGTATGTCATTGGGTAATATTGTTTTATTTATGCTATGATATTGTATAAAATATGCGATATTATAGAGGACATTGTAATGAAAAATAATATTCTCCCTAAGGTTTCAATAATTATTCCGTGCTACAATCAGGCAGAATATGTAGGAGAGTCTATTGAGTCTGCATTGAAGCAGACTTACGAAAATCTAGAAATAGTTTGTATAAACGACGGTTCAACTGATAACAGCAGCGAGGTTATAAAGTCTTATGCAGAAAAATATAACAATATATTATTTCTGGATGAAAAGGCAAACCGGGGTGTATGTGGGGCTCGAAATACGGCAATAGCTGCATCAAGCGGAGAATATATTTTACCTCTTGATGCTGATGATAAGATTGAACCTCAATATGTCGAAAAAGCGGCAAGGGTTTTGTATAACAATCCGAAGGTTGGTATTGTTTACTGTAAGGCTGACTTTTTCGGAAGAAAAAACAAGCTATGGAAACTGGAAGAGTTTGATAAACGAAAGATTATTTTTGAAAATCAAATATTTAATTCCTCACTTTTTCGGAAAAAAGATTTTAATGAAATCGGCGGTTACAAAGATTATATGAAATATGGCTGTGAAGATTGGGATTTGTGGCTTTCTTTTGTTGAAAAAGGGTTTGAAGTTCACAGAATTAATGAAGTTCTATTTCATTACAGAAAGTCAAAAACTAATACCCGTTCGGATGAAGCTTTTCCACATACAGATGTTATAATTTCAGGACTTTTCAACAACCATATCAACATGTTTTTGGAAAATGATGAATTTTATACGCGTGTATTTACTGATTTTTCTACAAAATACAAAAAATATAAGAAATTATTCAATAATCTTTTGATAGCTGTAATAGTAGAAGCTCTTGTTATTTTAGCAATGATTATTATTGATTGAAAAATTCAATAATTTTTTCTGCAATCAAAAGAGCAGAGTTCTGGTTCTGTCCGGTTATTAAATTTCCGTCAACTTCTACGTGTTCTGCCCAAGGTTTTTCTGCTACAAATTCCGCGCCTAGATTAATAAGACAGGTTTCAAGAAGAAAAGGAACAAGCTCTTGAAGTTTAACAATACCTTCTTCTTCGTTAGTAAAGCAGGTAACACGCTTGCCTTTGACGATATCTGTGTTAACAAAAGCAGCAGGACCGTGGCATACTGCGCTTACAAGTTTGCCGCTCCGGAAAAAGTATTCAACAATTTCTGCAACTTCTTTGTTCTCTGCAAGGTCAAACATAGGGCCGTGGCCGCCCGGAAAATACACGCCGTCAAAATTTTTATAATCAACTTCAGAAAGTTTTTTAGTTTCCCTTAGCACTTTTATGCAATCATCCCATTCTTCTGGATTTGAACAGGACATTGATTTTTCATCCACAGGTGAAAGGCTGCCGTTCGGACTTGCAACAGTTACATTAATGTCTGATTTCTGGAAAACAAGGTATGGTACTGCAAATTCTTCAAGATAAACTCCTGTATTTTGGATACAGTTACACTGCGGCGCTCCGCATTCGCAGCCTGCATAATTAGTTGTAATTATTAGTAAATTCTTCATAGGTAATTCCTTATATATATTTCATTAAAATGTTCATCAAATCTTCTTTTTTTCTCAAACCGCTGAAACGTTCAACCTCTTTTCCGTTATTAAATACCAGAAATGTAGGAAAAGAATGCACGCCATGACGCATTGCAAGCTCTGCATTATCATCTGTATTAACTTGTCCTATCCAGACTTTATCCATTTGTTTAAGCTCATCTTCCTGTTTTTTGCAATAACCGCACCAGGGAGCAAAAAATTCGACAAACTTCAATCCGGTCTTTATCTCATCATTAAAGTTTTCATTTGTTAATTCTTTTAGCATAAAAAATTCCTCCTAAATAAGATTAGGAGGAATTGATTTAAATTTCATTACCGAACTAGACAGTTCTTTTTATGAGTTTTTCTACGTGACTAATAATCTCATTATTATAACCGCTTGAAAGATTTCTTGGATTTACAATCTTCAGAATCTCATCCATACTCATAAGTTTATGCGGAAGGCATAGGAATTTTCCTGCAGTAGCACGAATATCTGCAAGCGCCTGTTTTAATGCCTCATTAGGATTAGGAATATCACGTCTGCTTATGTCGATTAGCTTTCCGGATTTTTTGAGTTCTTCAATCTGTTTAATTTCTTTCTGGCCGTTTTCTTTTGTTTGTCTGATAGCGTCAATTGAACCCATAAGGGTGATGTAGTTTTGGGCATTAACAGCAGTTTTGTCTAAAGAATTTTTGACAATAGCGTGATTTTGATCCATGTAATTTCTGGCTGTTTGCATACGTGACATGCCTTCACTCTTTTGCCACAATCCCTGACCATATTCGTATCCTTCTTGATGTTTATTTGACCAGTAGTTATATTTATTTATTGCATCTGTTACATCTGCATCACGTGTTGTAAGTTGTTTTTCGAATTCTTTTCTTAATTCTTGTTTTTGTTCTAAAAATTTTCCAAGTTTTTTGTCAAGAACTTTCAAAGAATCTTCCCTGTTCATAGATGGCATTTCGTCAATTGTTCTACGCATTTTGCCATCGTAAGTTTTATAGTAAGATGTTGTGCCTAGAATATCCCCAGAAGTTTCTGCATAATACCCCTTATTTTTTGTATAGATTTCTTCATTATCAGGAAGCATATTTGCATAAATATTTATACGTTCTTTGTTTGCCATTTTCCCGGTATTATTGCTTTCCCAGCTGTACGGCTGGTATTCCATACGCCAATTGCCGTTATTTTGTGCTGATTTGTCTGTAAAAAGACCTTTGAAATTTGTATTTGTATTAATTGCTTGTATCTTCATAATTACTAACCTCTCTTAATTACCTTAATTCCTTGTTTTGCATAGAAGTTTTTCAATTCATCAAAAAGCGGAATAAGTTTTGCCTTGCAATCTTCTATAAAAGATTTCTTTTCTGCAACTTTTCTATCGATACTGGAAACATCTGTTTTTAAAGCTGCAATATATTCTTTCATATTTTTAATAGTTTTTGCACATCCTGCCTGAATTGATTTAAATTCGGCAATTGTATCCTGAAGTTTCTTATGTTCTTCTTTTAATGCTTTTTTAGATTCAGACATTCTGTAAGCTTGGTCTTTTTCACTAGTGATGTTTTTGTATGTTTCTGGGGTGTTCTGGTATTTTCCGTATTCTAAAGTTTTGTCTTGTTTGTTGTGCATTCTTACAGTAGCGGCTCCATACATACTTTGTTCATTTATAGCACCATCGCTGGCAAGCTGGCCTAATTCTTTATAAGGTTTTTCGAGTTTTTCTAAATCAGTAATGTGTTTATCAATATTTACTTTTAAATCCTGCTGAGCTCTTAGTTCTTGTTCTGTATTGCTAATACCTGAAAGAATTTTTTCTTTTTTAGTACTTAAGTTTTTTACTTCATCTTCAGCAGTTTCTTTTTTGTATCTTAAGTCGCCTGCATTATCGTACATGCGTGTACATTCTGCTGCCTGCCACTGCTGGAATTTTGCATCTGCCTTATCTGCAAAACCTCCCATTTCTCTTCTGTAGTAATATTGTCTAACTTCTTCAAAATCATCACGGTAATTTTTTCTCTGTGTTCCGAAATAATTTTTGCTTACTTCATCGATTTCAGGATAAGCCGGTTCGTTATCATATACGATATAATCAGCTCTTTCCTTTATAGCGTCGGAAATTGGCTCCATCGGGTCTGCGAAATAAGCCTGTGAAGTTTTATTCACATGATAAGCTCCCAGAGTTTGTTCAACACTTGAATTTTTTTGCCACAACTTATTGTTCTTTAATATGCTTTCATTGTAGTTGTACGCAAACTGTCCTTTAAAATTTGGTTTAGATAAAGTACTGCTAATTGGTGATATTTTCATTTTAACCTCCTTAATATCGATGCAAAATTTCCTCGTGATGTAAAAAATATATTGGGTATATGTTAGAACAAACATATATTTTTGCATGTTAATGTTCATAAAAATTTACAAAAGAAAAAAGAAGGCCGGAGCCTTCTTTTTAAATGGTGTCGATAGGGGGAGTCGAACCCCCAAGGATTTCTCCACATGAACCTGAATCATGCGCGTCTACCAATTTCGCCATATCGACATATTATTAAATTTTCAATTGCCGAGCTGGAAGTTAGTTTCACTTAGGCGAAACGGAGCTCTCGCTCCCCTCCATTGGCTTTTTGCAA
>QWCN01000240.1_pt1 | contig 177895 bp, 154 predicted proteins | sample 1972711 | NCBI WGS metagenome assembly QWCN01 (sample SAMN09866707, study PRJNA288562) | Human gut metagenome isolate term1_stool, whole genome shotgun sequencing... | isolation source: gut | host: Homo sapiens | place: USA: California | reverse complement strand
ATACATCAAGATTTGCCGGATGATCAGGAGCTTCCTTCATTTTCAAGTAGCGTTCCCGGACAGACTGCGGCATTCTGCCCTGACACATATACTCTCCGAAGATAACATTGCTTGCATCAACGAACTGCTTAACCTGATTCAGGATTTTCCGGAAATAGATATCACTGCCACCAAAGCCTGCAGTTCCAAACAGAAAAATCTGTTTATTCTTTAACTGCGATAATAGCTGTAAGGTCTTGGTATCTGCATTTCCCTTATCGGTCCAAAATCCGATATAGAGCAGTTCGGAGGAAGGGATGTTGTCTCCTTTCATAGGATCATGAAATTATCATATCGCATTCCTATTTTAGTTCGGAAAGCATGATTTGTCGAATGAATTTTCCATAAACATTTTACGGGGGCTGCCCCGGTATCATTTAATGAGGTAGAAAAGTTGACAGAAGAGAAATATACGATCCGAAAGTATAAAAGAATTTTATTTTATGTAGTGATATGTGTGCTGCTTGCGGCATTCCTTTTGGGACAATATATTTACCCAAGTGAAAGGGAACCGGTCACGGAGGAAAGCATTACTTATACCGGAACCTTTTACCGGGTGCTGGCAGACGGAACCAAAGAGGAAATCCCGGTTCCGGGCAAATGTGATGTGCCTGCCGGAGAGCCTCTGGTCATCCGGTCAGTGCTCCCACAGGATTATCATGAAAATACGATCGCCATCAGGTCCTCTCTGGAGAATGTGCGCATTTACATCGGTGGGGAACTGAGGGCGGTGTATGATACGGAGAATACCAGACCTTTTGGGAAAAATTCTGCCAGTGGGTATGTGTTCTGCGAGACATCCGGCGAGGATGCGGGACAGGAAGTGCGGATTGAACTGCAGTCCTTTACCGACAAGTATTCCGGTGTCGTCAACACGGTATATTGTGGGGATAAATCAGATATCTGGGCATATATGTTCCACTGCTATTTTATGGTAACTCTGATCGCCTGCGCCATGCTGTTTGCCGGACTGGTCGTGCTGATCATCAGTCTGGTGCTTGATATTATATATAAGACGAGATTTGATCTGGAGTACCTGGGATGGTGCATGCTCCTGGGAGCAGTGTGGATGCTGGGAGAATCGAAGCTGCGCCAGCTGTTTGTTTCCAATGCTTCTATTCTGTCGAATATGTGCTTCTTCGTTGTGATGCTCTGCCCGGTTCCGATCATGTTCTATATTGACAGTGTGCAGCAGGGAAGATACCGGAAGGTCTATCATGTGGCAGAGTGTACCACTTGTGTGAATTTGGTACTATGCACGGCCTTACAGGTACTGAATATCGCAGATTTTATCTCGACAATGTTTTTGTCCCACATGGTGATCGCAGGAACCTTCCTGACGGTATTTATCACCATTTGCAGGGATCTTATCCAGGGAACAGCGAAACATTACAAGCTTCCGTTGATCGGACTGGTGGCTGCCATGATCGCAGTCATGCTGGAGGTGACAGCAGTGTATCGAGTGGTGTCTCTGTCCGGAATCTTTATCGCAACCGGACTGGTGGTCCTGTTGGTCGTTACTCTGATCCAGACGATGGACCGCATCCGCGAGCTGGAGCTGGCCAGGCAGAGAGAGGCAAGGGAAAGCCTGGATTATCTGACAGGTCTTCCCATGCGTCATAAGGGTGAGGCACTGATCCTTGAGAAAATGCAGAAGCAGGGTGGCTGTCTGGGATTTGTGGATATGGATAATCTGAAGAAGATCAATGATGTCTATGGACATAAGGCGGGGGATTATGCCCTCAGACTGGTGGGAGCGACGCTTACAGAGTGCATGAAGAACGCAGTAGTCTGCCGGTTGGGAGGAGATGAATTCCTGTTCTATCTGCCGGAGGTATCGGAAGCAGAAATGAATACGAGGATGAGAAGTCTGCTTGACAGCTTTCGTGCGGCAAAAAATGCTGCGGCGGAGACTTCAGCGGCATCCCTGTCCTGCGGTCTGTGCATGTGCAGACAGGGAGACAACTTTGAAGAATATTATATAAAAGCGGACAAGGCATTGTATTATGTCAAACAGAACGGCAAGAATAATTACCGGTTCTATGAGGAGCTGGAGGAACGGCAGCCGGATGCACAGAAATTAGATGGAATCCCGGGCAATCAGCATGACATCCAGTAATACCTCCTTGCCCATGTAGATAGGATTTTGTATGGCAGATAGCAGCTCTGTTACAGCCAGCTCTGCTTTCCGTTCCATATTCTGATGGATGGTAGTCAGCTTCGGAACGGTAAGGTGGGCGTAATTGATATCATCGAATCCGGCAATCCCCAGGTCTGCGGGGACCCGGATACCTTTGGAGCCTAAGTAACTGATGGCCTCAATGGCAAAATAATCTGAAAGAAAGAAAGCCGCCGTCTTCGTTGGAAAGGGAATCTGACGCAGTAGCTGCTGATAGAAGCTTTCTCTGGTGATCTGGGTCTCACCGATATTGATCAGACGTATCTTTTTCTCTTTGTTTCCGGCAGTCAGTTCCTCAAACATTTCTCTGGCACCGGTCCATCTCGAATAATCCACACCATAATCGTTGGTGGCACATACCAGTATGTTTTCATAACCGCATTGTAACAAATATTCTGACATCAGGGCACCCCCTGTGGAGTCATCCAGACCAATGTTGGTGACGGGAGTATCATCGTGAGAGATTCCGTAAGCATCAATACAGACTACGGGCTTGTGGATCAGGTGCCAGATCTTATTGCAATCGTTGCGGGAGAAGGACAGGGCAATGACTCCATCGATATTCCATGCCATGACAGTACGGAAGACTTCATTGACATCATCTGTGGAGTAAAGCAGCATATAATAACCCAGCAGACGCAGCTTTTCTTCGATAAAGCCGATGATCGTACCGTAAAAGGGATCGGAGATCACGGCATCCTCATATTTTTTGTGGGTATGGATGACTACAGCCACCATTTTGGAACTGCTGTTATTCAGGACACTCAGTCCCATTTTCTGGACATATCCCATTTCTTTGATCAAGTTCTCGATCAGTTCAATCGTGGCGGGAGAGACCTTTTTCGTATTCCCATGGATCACATTGGATACGGTAGCGGTGCTGACTCCGGCGCGCTCGGCAATATCTTTGATAGTAGTCATAGATAGGTTCCTCCTGTACTCAGACTATCTTAGTTATAACAGAATCCCCAAATATTGTCAAAAATGTACAAAAGAAAGAGGTTTTCATTTGGCTATTAAATAGGTTATGAACATAACCTATTTACATATTTGCACTAGAGTGATATGTTGATGATACAGAAGTTATGTACATAACCAAACGAAAAATAGGGATAACGTAATGTATGGAAAGCATGCAGGACGTGCGAAGGAGGTAAATAGCTTATGAAAAAGAAAGTAGTGGGATGTATCCTTACAGCAATGATGATCACCGGTATGTTCACCGGCTGCGGAAATAGCGAAAGTCAGAGTGGAGATGGTACGAATACCGGTTCGGGAGACCAGGTGGTAGTGGATATCTTCCAGAATAAAAATGAGATCAGCGATGCGCTGCAGGCAGCCATTGAGCAATATGAATCTGAGAACCCGGGGGTGACAATTCATCTGGAAACAGTAGGCGGATCGGATTATGCCTCTTCTCTGAAAGCAAAGATGCTGGGAAATGACCCGGTAGAAATCTTCACACTGGGAGGACCGGATGATATCGCAAGCTACAAAGAATATCTGGAGCCCCTGACCGGAGAAGAATGGGTATCCCATGTGACTGCAGGAGGCTGTGACAATGTGACGGTGGACGGTCAGGTATATGGAATGCCGATCGCGGTGGAAGGCTACGGACTGATCTACAATAAGAAAATCTTCGAGGCAGCAGGCATCGATGCTTCCACACTGACCAGCTATGATGCGATGGATAAGGCTTTTGCAGATCTGCAGAGCCAGATCGATGCGGGTACTCTGGCAGACCAGTTCCCTGTGCTGGAAGCAGTCGAGGAATATGCTGCAAAGGAATCCTGGATCGTAGGTTTACATACCAATAATGTGGCACTGAGTCAGGAATTTGGAAGTGCAGCAAAAGCATTTGAGAGTCAGACGGTGAATTATACTTATGGTGCTGCGCTGAAGGATCTGATAGACCTGGAGACCAGATATACCAGCAGCAGGGACGATTTATCTTTGCTGAATTCCGTAGACTATGCGACACAGGTCGGCGGTGGACTTGCTATTGAACGGGTAGCGGTGATCCAGCAGGGCAACTGGATCTCTCCGGAGATTTCCAATGTATCTGAGGATCTGTTGCAGGATCTCGGCATTCTGCCGATCCCTCTGAAGGGTGTGGTTGAGGATTCTATTGCAGTAGGAGTATCCAATTACTGGTGCGTGAACTCCAAGTCGTCAGAGGCAGAGAAGACAGCAGCTAAAGCTTTTCTGAACTGGCTGTATCAGTCTGACGAAGGCAAAAATATTGTGATCAATGAATTGTCTCTGATTCCTGCATTTGATAATTATGATGGCATTGAGATCAGCGATCCTCTGTCTGCGGAAGTGATGAGATATATGAATGCAGGCAAGACCATCCCCTGGGTATTCTCCGGTCAGCCATCCGGTTGGGATAGCAACGTAGCAGCCAATGTACAGGCATATCTGGCAGGCAGCATGACCTGGGAGCAGGTGATCGCACAGAACAAGAGTGATTGGGAAGCTATGAGACAGCAGTAAAACAGGAGATAGGATTATGAGAAGAAAACAGACAGGCTTCTGGTTGTTTATCCTCCCGGCACTTTTCGCCTTTGTACTGGTGGTTCTGGTTCCTGCGGTAAAGGGATTCTACTATTCCTTTACCGACTGGAACGGAATCGGTAAAAATGCCGTATTTGTAGGAATATCAAATTATGGAAAACTATTGAGCGATAGCAGATTCTGGAATTCGTTTCTGTTCACCTTTGTATTTGCACTCTGCTCTGTGATCTGCATTAATGCCGTGGGCTTCGGACTGGCAGTGTTGGTGACCAACAAGATCAAAGGTGCCAACCTGGCAAGAACTGTGTTCTTTATGCCAAACCTGATCGGAGGAATTTTGCTTGGATTTACCTGGCAGTTCATCTTCGTGTCTATTTTTGAAGCAATCGGCAAAAATACAGGAATGACCTGGCTCCAGGGCTGGCTGTCCGACCAGAAGACGGGATTTATCGGTATGCTGATCGTACTGACCTGGCAGTTGGCAGGATATATGATGATCATTTATATTGCACAGCTGGAAAGTATTCCGGAATCCTATCTGGAGGCTGCAAAAATCGACGGAGCGACAGCGTTTCAGACATTTCTGAAAATCAAGCTGCCATTGGTGGCACCGGCATTTACCATTGGATTGTTCCTATCGATTTCAGATTCTTTCAAAATGTTCGATCAGAACCTGTCCCTGACAGCAGGCGGTCCTGCCAACAGCACGGAAATGATCGCACTGAATATCTATAATACGGCATTCAAGGAATCGAAGCTGGGACAGGCACAGGCAAAAGCAGTGGTGTTCCTGATCGTAGTGGTCGTGATTTCCGTAACACAGTTGATCTTAAGCAAGCGTAAGGAGGTGGAGATGTAATGAAGATGAAAACCTGGAAAAAGGCAATGCTGATTCTGCTGATGCTGGCATTATCCCTGATCTTTGTGTCTCCAAGCCTCCTGCTGCTAAACAGCTCCTTTAAGGAACTGAAGGAAATCTATCTGGATGTGCTGGCACTTCCCTCCCATTTGGGGATAGACAATTACCGGGAAGCGTTTGAAAAACTGGATTTTGTACACTCTTTCCTGAATTCCCTGGTGATCACAGTGGTGTCCACTGTGCTGATCATACTGGTATCATCCATGGCAGCCTGGGTACTGGTCCGCTACAACACAAAAGCCAGCAAGGTGATCTTCCTGCTGTTTGCGGCTTCCATGCTGATCCCGTTCCAGTGTGTCATGCTTCCTTTGGTAGACTTCATGAGTGACCTGAATCTTATGAACCGTCCGGGAATCGTGTTTATGTATGTGGGCTTTGGATGCAGTATGTCCATTGTGCTTTATCACGGGTTTATTAAAAATGTACCTCTGGATCTGGAGGAAGCGGCGACATTGGACGGCTGCAGCATGGTAAGACTGTTCTTCGGTATCGTATTTCCGCTGCTGAAAACTATTACAGTGACGGTGGCAATTCTGAATGTTATGTGGATATGGAATGATTTTCTGCTGCCGAATCTGATCATCAATAAGACAGGCTGGCAGACACTGCCACTAAAGACGTACCTGTTCTTTGGACAGTTTACCAAGAGATGGGATCTGGCAACTGCTGGGCTGATCCTGTGCATGATCCCCATCATTATATTCTACACCAGCTGCCAGCGGTATATCGTGAAGGGTGTTACTGACGGTGCAGTCAAGGGGTGATGGCGCGGTATCAATGTCAGGGGACAAAAGCCCACGGCATCTAAAAATAAAGTAACAATATCAGAAAGACAGAACAACAGGAAAGGTTGGATAACGATATGGATAAGAAATGGTGGAAAGAAAGCGTAGTATATCAGATATATCCCCGCAGCTTCTGCGACAGCAACGGAGACGGCATCGGTGATCTGAGAGGTATCATCTCTAAGCTGGATTATCTGGAAAGCCTGGGTGTGGATGTATTGTGGCTGTGCCCGATCTACAAATCTCCTAATGATGATAATGGCTACGATATCAGTGATTACCGTGATATCATGGATGAATTCGGCACTCTGGCTGATTTTGATGAATTGCTGGAGAAGGCACATGAGCATCATCTCAAGATCATGCTGGATCTGGTGGTGAACCATACCTCTGATGAACACAAATGGTTCATTGAGAGCAGAAGTTCTAAAGACAACCCTTACAGAGACTATTATATCTGGCAGGAAGGGAAAAACGGTAATCCACCCAACAACTGGGATTCCAACTTCAGCGGCTCCGCATGGAAATATGATTCTCGGACGGATATGTATTACCTGCATCTGTTTTCCGAGAAACAGCCGGATCTGAACTGGCGTAATACAAAAGTGCGTGCGGAAGTCTATGATCTGATGAAATGGTGGCTGGATAAGGGGATTGACGGATTCCGGATGGATGTCATCAATATGATCTCCAAGGTGGAGGGATATCCTGATGGCGAACCGATTCCGGGCTCCAAATACGGCAACCGCCTGCCTTATGTGATGAATGGACCTCATGTGCATGAATATTTACAGGAGATGAACCGGGAAGTTTTGTCTAAATATGATGTGATCACCGTGGGTGAGGCTCCCTGTACTTCTGTGGAGGATGCCATCAAATACACCGGCTTTGACAGACAGGAGCTGAATATGGTATTCACCTTTGAGCATATGGATGTGGACAGTGATAACGGTTCCAAATGGACAGACAAAAAGCCGGATCTCGTAGAACTGAAGCGTGTGTTCAGTAAATGGCAGACCGGACTCAATGGAGTGGGCTGGAACAGTTTGTATCTGAACAATCATGATCAGCCGAGAATGGTATCCCGTTTTGGCGATGATGGAAAATATTGGAAGGAATCCGCTAAAATGCTGGCAGTCTGCCTGCATATGATGCAGGGAACCCCCTATGTCTATCAGGGGGAAGAAATCGGTATGAAGAACATGGTGTTCCATAATATTGAGGAATGCAATGATATTGAAGCCATTAATGCTTATAAAGAATATACATCCGATGGCAGGATCACACCAGAGGACATGATGCGTTATATCAATCGTAAGGGCAGAGACAATGCCAGAACTCCTATGCAGTGGAATGCGGAGAAAAATGCCGGATTTACCACCGGTACACCCTGGCTTATGACTAACCCCTGTTACACAAAGATCAATGTGGCAGCCCAGGAGGAGGATCCCGATTCCATCCTGAATTTCTATCGTAAAGTAATCCGTCTGCGCAAGGATTATCCGATTGTGGTATATGGATCCTATGAACTGCTGTATCCTGAGCATGATAAGATCTATGCCTATGAGAGAATCCTGGGACAGGAAAAGCTTTTGGTTGTATGTAATTTTGCAGGAGAAGCTATGGATCTGGAAATTCCTGCGGAATTCGTTGAAAAGTCAGCAAAACTGCTGATATCCAATTACCCGGGGACGAAGATCACAGATACTCTGCATCTGCAGCCCTATGAAGCAAGAGTATATCATATCGAGGGATAAGGGGCATCAGCCATGGACAAGTATTTATATAAATTACACATAAAGGGGATCCAGCACATCGGGATCCCTACACAGAAATATCAGGAGACTCTGGATTTCTACCGTTCTCTGGGATTCGAGATCATAAATCAGGAGAATTATCAGGGACACAGAGTGGCTTTCCTGAGAATACACAACGTGATGCTGGAGGTGTACGAAAGCGAGACTACCGCAGATGCCACGGGCAGCATCGATCATATCGCATTATCCGTGGAGAAGGTGGATCAACTGTTCCGTGAAATGCAGGGAGTATACCGGCTCCTCAGCACGGAAGTGGAGCAGCTGCCATACTGGAAATCCGGCATCCGGTTTTTCAAGGTGGAGGGTCCTAATCATGAAGTGATTGAACTGTGTGAGATGCTGTGATGAAATTGAATTTTCAAGATATGAGTATTCTAATTGAAAAAGCAGGGCGCCGTCTGTAAGGACGGTTGCCCTGCTTTTTCAGATTATGTTTTAGGTGGAGGATCGGACGATTAATTCCGTATCCAGCAAAATATGCTGTGGAGGTGTCGAAGGATTTTCGATAAGATTAATCAAAATTTCACAAGCCTGATGACCTAATTGTTTTTTGGGCTGATTAATGGTAGTTAAGGCGGGCACAACCATTTTTGACAGACTGATATTATCAAAGCCTACCACGGCTATATCCTCAGGAACACGTAGACCGTAATTCTGAATTGCTTTGATGGCTGCAGCCCCATATACGTCAGAGACACAGTAGATTGCATCCGGGCGGTCGGACCCCTTCAATAAAGAAGTAATTACAGAGACGGCAATGTCAAAATCAATTTCTGTAATATGCAGGATCCAATTGCTATTTGCCTGCAGACCGGCCTTGCGCAGGGCGGAGAGAAAGCCCTTTTCGCGAAAACGTGCATAGGCATTTGTCAGCTGACTGTTAATCAGGGCAATCCGAGAGCGCCCGATAGATAATAAGTAGTTGACTGCTATTTGCGATGAATAAACATCATCAATGGAGACAAAAGAAACATCAGGCAGATTGCAATGCTCTGAACACATGACTACTGGGTATTTTAATTTTATTTTGTTTAACTGTTCTGTATCTAAAACATTGTGTACTAATAATAAACCGCAAAAATTGTTCTGATCAATAATTTTTTCGTATTCATATAAAGAAAAGCGTAAATCAGAAGCTGCGTAAAAAAAAGTTCTGTAGCCGCGAGCCATAGCTGCATTTTGGATACCTTCAATAACATCAGCATTAAATGGATTTTGAAAGTTGGGAAGGCAGACTAATATGGATCGTGAGTCTGCGGGGGCCTTAATACCACAGTAAGTACTGGGATTCAGTCCTAATTCTGCCATTGCCTGAAGAACTTTTTGCTTTGTTTCGGCTTTGGTGTTTCCGGCCTGGTTGATGACGCGTGATACGGTTGCAATTGATACGTTGGCTCTTGCTGCAATTTCTGAAATTGTTACATCCTTGGAAATAGCCATATTCCCCTCCTGCATGAAAAATTTTCACAATACTTAGTAAAAGTGCACTAAAAACGAAAAAGCAATATATCGCTTGTTATGAAAATTATATAGGGTATTGAAAAATAAGTCAATGATTTGTATAATAAAAATGTAAAAAATAATGAAAAATGTAAATTACATGAAAACAAATAGGAAAAGGAAGGGAAGCTTATTGAAACAGGGATTTATTACATCGGTGATGGCAGATTATTCATTTGAACAGGTGGTGGATTTCGCATCAGAAAATGGTTTTGAGTGTCTGGAGGTTGCATGCTGGCCCAAAGGAAAAGCGGAACGTAAATATGCAGGTGTAACGCATATTGATGTATCCACCCTCGATTCTTTCAAAGCAGAAGAGATATTGAGATATTGCAAGGATAGAAAAGTTACAATTTCGGCCTTGGCTTATTATCCGAATGTTCTGGATGAAGATGACGAATGCCGGAAGAAAAGTATTGATCATTTGATGCAGGTAATTAATGCAGCAGCGGAATTGAAGGTTAACATGGTTACTACCTTTATTGGAAGAAATCAGAACTTAAATGTTTCAGATAACCTGGCATTGGCAGAAAAAATATGGAAGCCGATTTTAAACTATGCGGAAAATAGGGGCGTGAAAATAGCTATTGAAAATTGCCCGATGCTATTTACTGAGGATGAATGGCCGGGAGGAAAGAACCTGGCAATATCACCAGCTATCTGGAGAGAACTGTTTAAGCGTCTTCCGAGTGATATGCTTGGATTGAATTTTGATCCTTCCCATTTCATCTGGCAAGAGATGGATTATATCAAGCCATTATATGAATTTAAGGATAAAATATTTCATGTTCACTATAAAGATATCAAAGTGAATAAAGATGCCAGAAATGATGTCGGAATATTAGCAACGCCACTTTCGTATATGCTTCCCTGCATACCGGGGCACGGCGATGTGGACTGGTCAGAATATATAAGAGTTCTTTTAGAGACAGGATATAAAGGAGCTGCATGTATTGAGATTGAAGATAAATCTTTTGAGAATGATAAGGAGAGCATTGAAAATTCATTAAAGATCAGCCGGCAATACTTGAAACAATTCATTAACTTTCCGGAGAAGGGTAAAAAGTATGAAGAAGATTAGGGTTGGAGTAATCGGTTTAGGATTCATTGGAAAACAGCATGTAGAGGCACTGAGGAGACTTCCCTATATTGAAATTGTAGCGGGATCCGACAGTAACCTGAGCATGCGTGAATGGTGTGAAAAAAATGGAATTCAAAAATATTATTCAGATTATAAAGAAATGCTGACAAATGAAAACATGGATGTTGTACATAATTGCACACCAAACAATTTTCATTATGAAGTAAGCTGTGAAATCTTGAAGACAGGATGCCATGTATATAGTGAGAAGCCATTGACAATAAAATCTGTCGAGGGAGAAAGTCTGATAGAACTTGCAGACAAAAAGGGACTAAAGACAGCTGTTAATTTTAACTACAGAAATAATTTGATGGTACAGGAAATACAACAAAGAATTCAAAATGGACGAATGGGTATGATCAGCCATATTCAGGTAGAATACCTGCAGGACTGGCTGTTATATGACACAGATTTTGACTGGAGAGTCCAAAAGGATAAAGGAGGTGAATCCAGGGCAGTGGCAGATATAGGCTCTCATTGCTTTGATACGATCCAGTTTATTACAGGAGAGAAGATTGTGTCCGTATATGCGATGTTCCATAAGCAGTATCAGAAGCGATATATGACAAAGCAGGCAGATACGTTTTCTCTACGACCGATTGACTGTGATAGTAAAGGAGAACCGGTATCGGTTGAAAATGAAGATGCAGCCATTATTCTATTCAGATTGGAAGGAGGGATGGTAGGAAACATAAACGTCACACAGGTATGCGCCGGAAAAAAGAATAATCTAAAAATCTTAATCAGTGGAACAAAGGAAGCCTATGAGTGGCAGCAGGAAACACCGGCAAATTTGTGGATAGGCCACAAGGATTCCGGGAATGAGATTATTTATGCAGGTAAAAATAATTTATCTGAAAAAATCAGATGCTTTGCAGATCTGCCGGATGGACATTCGGTAGGATGGAAGGATGCCTTTGAGAAAGGCTTTGAGATTTTCTACGGAAGCATATTAAATGAAACTGAGGCTGTTTATGAGAGTCCGGATTTTGCGGAAGGATGGTATGTTACTAAAATTGTTGAAGCCTGTTTGAAAAGTAATCAGACAGGTCAGTGGCAAAACGTTTAATTTAGGGAGGATAAGAAAATGAAGAAAAAAATTGTAAGTATGTTAATGTGCCTTGCTATGACTGTTGGAGTGCTGAGCGGGTGCGGAAATGCTTCTGAGCCTGCTGAAAGCACAGCTGGATCAGCAACAGTCGGATCAGTGACAACCAACAGTAGTGAGACAACCGGAGATAATAAGTTGACCATGTTTTTAGATGATGCTGCGACGCAAAGCAATTTCCAGGATTATCTGGATGCGGCAGAAAAAGCAACCGGACTTGATATTGAAGTTATTGCCATGCCTACAAATACCGCAGATAGAACAGCTAAATTCATGACAATTTTATCATCGGGAGATGATACGATCGATGTAATTTCGGCTGATCAGGAAATGCTGCTTCCGGTTGTTAACGCAGGATATCTGGAGCCTTTGGATGATGTGCTCACGGATGAAGTTAAAGCGGCATATCCGGAATCCTTTATCGAAATGAGTGACGGAAAAGGTGTTCCTATGTTTATGGAAATCTTTTGTTTCTGGCTCAACAGCAAATATGTAAAAGAAGCAGGCATGGATTCCATTCAGACCAAGGACGAGTTTGTGGAATTTCTTGAAAAAGTATCCAAGGACAATGTGTATGGATATGGCGGAGGATGGGAACAGACATATGTCTGGAATGATATCGGTGAATTTATTAATTTATTTGGTGGTGATTTATATGACTGGTCTAATCCACAGACTCAGGAGGCAGTGAAGTTTTTAAAAGAAATGGTAAATAACGGCTGGACCGCTAAGTCACAGATTGCAGATCAGTATACGGAATTAAACCAGAGAATTATGGATGGTAGCGTTGCATCCATGTTGAATTATTCCAGCTTTATGCCTACTTATGATAAGGCGGGAAGATATGGAAAAGATGATATTTATATTGCACCAATGTTAAATCTTGGAGAGGAGAAGACTTATGCAAATGGATGGCAGTACGTTTTAAATGCTGCATCAACACGTAAGGAAAATGCAAAAATCTTCTTGAAATGGGCCGCTAGTCTGGAAGGACAGAAAGTATATGCTGAAACATTTTCCAGAATCCCGGCAAGAACGGATGTCGTGGAAGATCCGGAGTTCTCTGTGCCCGGTATTGAAGAGCTAAAGCCGTATCTGGAAAATACTACACTGGTAGTACGTCCGTTACCTGCAAATTCATCTGAGTATATTAACGAGATGGGTGCGGAATTTCAAAAATATGTCAGCGATGAGATCAGCTTTGATGATTATATTTCAAAGATGCAGGAATGCATGAAGACTTATTTCCCTGATGAAGTGAAGTAGAAAAATCTGGAAGGAAGCTGTAAGACTGCAGTTTTGATTTTACAGCTTCCACATATTCATAGCAAAGTGAGGTAATGCAAGTGGCTAAAGTCAGTAAGAAAAGATGGCTTCCATGGATTATGATTTTACCGGTAATACTGATAAGAGGCATAACAACAGTTTATCCGGTGTTTATGACCTTTATTAACAGTTTTAGAAATTTAAATGTGATCCAAGGTGGAAAAGGTGAATTCATTGGTTTGCAAAATTATGCGAGAATGCTCTCGGATGAAAAAATTGCCACTTCATTAGGCTTCACTTTAATCTTCACAATGGTATCAATGATTTTTCATATTATTTTGGGAATTGTATTGGCTTTAATCCTGAATATGAAATTTAAAGGTAAAAAATTTCTTCGTACAATTGTGCTGATTCCATGGGCAATGCCAATGATTGTTGCCGGAAGAGCTGCCCGCTGGGGATTTAATGGGCAGTATGGGTTTGTGAATGATCTGATTGGAAGATTTGTGGAAAATTTCCATTATGACTGGCTGATAGATGTGGATTCTGCCAGAATAGCTGTTATCATCGTTGATCTATGGAAAGATATCCCATATTTTGCAATCTTAGTTCTGGCAGCACTACAATACATTTCGGGGGATATCTATGAAGCGGCCAAGATTGATGGAGCTAATGCCGTCCGGGCTTTTTTCAGTATTACATTGCCTAATATTGCAAAAACGGTTTTATCAATTTCAATTTTTTTCACAATGTGGAGAGTGACAAATTTTGAACTTGTATATGCAATGACATCAGGAGGTCCACATGATGGAACGGCAGTTTTAGCATATAAGATTTTAATAGAGGCATTTAATAATTTGAATCTCGGTTATGCATCGGCAATTGCGGTTGTATTGTTTGTCATCATGTTAATATTGAGTGGTCTCAATGTAGCCGTTTCAAAAAAATATCTGAAGTAGGTGAACAGTATGAAAACTAGAAAAAAGATTGCATTTAAGATATTTCAATGGCTGATAACAGCTATGGTGGCGTTGATTATACTTATTCCTATATATTGGATATTTATATCCTCAATTAAACCCAATGAGGATTTATTTACAATCCCTATTGAATGGATTCCTAAACATTTTACCTTGAAGAGCTATAAAACACTTATTGATCAGGTAGGAATCATTCAACAGATTGGTTGTACAATGCTGATAACTATACCGACATTGATTGTATCAACAATAATATGTGTATTAGCAGCATTTGCGTTTGAAAGATTTTCTACACCAAAGCTATCTCTGGCATATGGAATGATTGTATTTTCGGCATTGATCCCTGCAATAGTTACAGCGAGACCGTTATATGATTTCTTTAAGAAATTAAAGCTGGTGGATACTTATCCTGGACTGATCATTCTATATACCAGCGCTTTGATTCCGTTTTCCATTCTCATATTGAGAAATTATTTGAGTGGAATACCGGTTGATATAGAGGAGGCAGCAGAAATAGATGGAGCAGATCTCGGACAGAAAATATTTTATGTTATTATTCCCTTGTTGAAACCGGCAATTGCTACGATATGCATCATCAATTTTATAAATTGTTTAAATGAATTTTTCATTCCGCTCTTCTTTTCGCAGAAGATCAGTGTTTTAACAGTGGGCATTTCAACATTGCCAAGAGCAAATGCATATGATGTACCATGGGATTTGTTAAGCGCAATGGGTTGTGTTATTTTATTGCCTATTATAGTATTTGTCATGATTTTTGAAGAAAAAATCATGGATGGAATTATGGCAGGAGGAGTCAAATCATAAGTTATGGGTATTATGAAATTGAAATGCCGTAAATCTATTATCATGGAGGAAATAAGATATGTACAAAATAGATATGAAAAAAATCAGAGAAGAAAAAGATATTTTACAATGTGCTAAGGATATGAAAGAGGCAGCAAAAAATCCGCTTGTTCCCGGAGCCAGAATTATTCGTGGTGCAGATGCGGTACCGGTATATGTCAATGAATCAGCATGCAGACAGTGGTTTTATCCATTATCTGAGGTCAATGACCTGGGAATGTTCACTTATATTGAAAAAGAAGCAAAGACAGATAATGACAGAGCATGGACAATCCAATATCATCCGGATGTAAATTTATATTATTACATTCTGGAGGGAAGTGGAAAAGTAATCTTTGGAGATGATAATAAAAGCTTTGAAACTGAAGTATATGATTTCACCGAGCAGGAAGTGGTAATCATTCCCAGAGAAGTGCCTTACTATATGGAGGGAGAATGGAAAGCAATCTGTTTCCATGCCAGGACGGGAGTGTTTGGAACGGTAGCCGGAACGAATCGTTACCCTCATCCGGTGGTTACTGTAAATAAACCTTCCAGACCAACGGAAGCTGAAAGTAATAATCAGAAAGAACCGGGAAATTATACCTGTTATGATCAGACAATGACGCGGCAACTGGATTTTGGAAATGTGTCGGGCAAAAGATCAGAATACATTAACCTTGAGAATGTCAGGAGCGATTATACAGAGAAAAGCGGAACTTATGATATTAATGATCTGTATGCTGAAGTAACACCTATAGATGAGCAGACACATATCATCAGCAATATAAAAGAGGCAAAAAAGAATGCCACAGTATTGGGAGCAAGAGTGCTGAAACGTAAAGATGCACCACCTGTTTATAATGCAAATGCAGGACTTAGGCAATCCAGTTATCCATTGACATGGACAGACGATATTGCTATCTGTAATCTGGCAGAAAAATTAGCATCCTCAGATGAAGAGAGACCGTTCGATTCTCATTCACATCCGGATATAGAAGAGTATAAATTCATCTTATCCGGGTCGGGCAGTGTTACTATTGGTGTAGGTGATGAAACCTGTGAGGAAGAATACTATGAATTTAAGGCAGGGGATCTGGTTATTCTGCCGAGAGGACTTGCACATGTTGATGCAGGTGGTTATTCGGCTTTGTATTTCCATGCAAAACAGAGTGTCTTCGGAAAGACCCCGGGAGACAGTCTGTATCCCCACATTGCGTATGTATATACGAGACCGCACAGACCTACAAAGGAAGAGGAAGAAGCATTGAATGATCCCGGAACGTTTATTAAAATGAACTCAAGGGAAACATATAATGTTTATTGCCCGAATCCTATTGAACGCATAGAGAAGAATCCTACCGATATGACACATTTAAGACCGGATTTGTTCCCTGAAACAGAAGCCTGACAATATGAAGTGTCTGAAATTTAAGCTTAAATTTCAGACACTTCTTGATGCTTAATTAAGAGGAGACCATAGTTATGAAGAAAGATCTGGATGTAGCAGCACTTGGAGAAGTGTTAATTGATTTTACTACGGCGGGGACTTCCGGACAGAATCATATGCTGTTCGAAGCCAATCCGGGAGGGGCACCCTGCAATGTGCTGGCTATGTTAAGAAAACTGGATAAACACGTTGCATTTATCGGCAAAGTCGGGAAAGATATGTTTGGGGATTTCCTGGAAAATACGATCCGGAGTAAAGGAATATTGACCGACGGACTGGTTAAGGATACCTGTATTCCTACAACGCTTGCCTTTGTACATACAGCAGCAGATGGAGAGAGAGAATTCTCCTTTTATCGCAATCCCGGTGCTGACATGATGCTTGGGAAAGAAGAAGTGGACGGAGAACTGATAAAAAGATCCAAAATTTTCCATTATGGTTCCTTGTCCATGACGCATGATAAAAATTATGAAGCAACACAGTATGCCATTCAGGTGGCAAAAGACAATGGATGCCTGATCTCCTTTGATCCCAATCTGCGGCTTTCCCTGTGGAAGACACCGGAAGAAGCCAGAAGGAGGATCCTGTATGGGATGAAGCAATGTGATATCATGAAGATATCGGAAGAGGAAGTTGCCTTTGTATCGGAACAGGAAAGTCTGGAGAAAGGTGTTTCCTTTATCCGGGACAACTCTGACATAAAAATATTGTTTGTTACATTGGGGAATAAAGGCAGTATAGCATATTATAAGGATGAGAAAATATATTGCGGGGGGATCCATCAGGAGCATGTCGTTGATACGACCGGAGCCGGAGATACCTTCTGCGGGGCAGTCTTAAGCCGGATTCTGGAATTAGGGACAGATGCCCTGACAGAGAAGGATATACGTGAGATGCTTTTATTTGCAAATGCTGCCGCATCCATCGTTGTTACCAGAAAAGGTGCGTTATGTTCTATGCCGGAGCCGGAAGAGATCCGGGCTGCTTCTTCCTTAATTGACAAAGTCCTGTAAAATAGGTAAGCTATATTTGTAAAATGATACGTGGAGGTATCGCATTATGGCTGAAATGAATCCTGGACAAACATGGGAGTGTGAACAGAAGCTCCCGCTGCCTATTGGTGTGTCTAACTATTGCCTTGCGGCTTCGGAGTACTATTACATCGACAAGACGATGATGATAAAAGACTTTATTGATGAACGCCCCATGGTAACACTTTTCACCCGCCCCCGGCGTTTTGGCAAGACACTCAATATGGATATGCTGCGCACTTATTTTGAAAGAAGTGATAAAGATACTTCTGTGTATTTCCGGGATAAAAAAATATGGTCCTGCGGACAAAAGTATAGAGATTACCAAGGCAGATATCCGGTGATCTTTCTGACTTTCAAGGACGTGAAGTTTGACACATGGGAAGAGACCTTTGCGGCACTTCGTGACATTTTTGCAAAAGAGGCACAGCGGCACAAAGAGTTACAGAGCAGTGAAAAATGTGACGGATACAGCAGAAAAGTCTATGAAAGGCTGGTCAATGGCAGTGCAACAGAGGTGGAATTATCTTCGGCACTCCTTGATCTGTCCGCAATGCTTCACAGCCATTATGATGTTGCGCCGGTTATCATCATTGATGAGTATGATACTCCCATTCAACAAGGGCACAGTGAGGACTATTACGACAAGATTATCCGGTTTATGCGGAATCTTTTTTCAGGAGGTTTTAAGGACAACAGTCATCTGTCATTTGGGTTCCTCACCGGCATTTTGCGGGTAGCCAAAGAAAGTATTTTTAGTGGAATGAACAACCTGTCTATTAATTCTGTGCTGGACAACAAATACAGCGCTTACTTCGGATTTACGGCAGACGAGGTCCGGGAGATGGCAGCATATTATGACGCGGCTGATAAATACGACGAAATATGTCAGTGGTATGATGGCTATCTCTTTGGAAAGACAGAAATTTTCAATCCCTGGTCGGTGGTCAGTTATTTCAGCAACAAATGTGAACCGAGACCCTTCTGGGTATCTACGGGAAGTAATGATGTCATTGGTGAAGTACTTGCGGTGGCAGACAATGAGATATATGACCGCCTTACTTCTCTGGTCAATGGTGAAACTTTTACCACATTTATTGATACGGATGTGATCTATCCACAGATCAAAAGCAATCCATCGACTATTTATAGCTTTCTGCTTATGACTGGATATTTAAAAGTGTTGAATACATCTCTTTCTTTCAATGGGGATTTCCTATGTGAGGTTGCATTGCCAAACCGTGAGATTTCTCTGGTATATAACAAAGAGATTCTACAACGTATGGAAAATATAATTCCACAGGCCACAGCCATTTCGATTCAGGAGGCCACTTTTTCAGGTGATCATAAACGGCTGAAATCGCAGCTCCAAATGTTACTGACGCAGTCAGTGAGTTTTTTCGATACTGCCGGAGAGAATTTTTATCATGGGTTTATGCTGGGACTGTGTGCATTGATGAGTGGAACTTTTGCGACTTCTAACAGGGAGTCCGGTGACGGCCGGTATGATATTCAGTTAAAACCTATCCGCAAGGGGATGCCGGGTATATTGATTGAACTGAAAGCCGGGAAAAACTGCAGTGATGAAGAATTGAAAAATATGTCTGAAGCCGCATTGAAGCAGATTACGGATAAAAAATATGATACAGAGATGAAGAATGCCGGGATTCAGACAATCTATAAGTATGGAGTGGCCTTCAGTGGAAAAAACGTGGAGATAGCGGTCGAATAGGAAATGGAGCTGACTACAGCAAATAACAAAACCAAAAGAATGATCCAAGAAAGGGTGCCAGATAAGCAGGCATCCTTTTTCTATAAATTTTTTTATTAAAAAGTTTACAAAATTTTACGATAATGTTCAAAAATATACAATTTATCAAAAGTGATGTAGACAAACAATAAAAAGATGGGTAATATGTATATGTAATCAGCCAGATGAACGAAAAGTATGTACAACATGCTACATATTTAAAGCAAGAAATATAAAATAAGGAGGAATGTTGCCGATGAAACAGTTCAGCTATATCATTAAGGATGAAATCGGTCTGCATGCACGTCCTGCGGGACTGCTCGCCAAGGAAGCGAAAAAGTATCAGAGTACAGTGACACTTTCCTGTAAGGGGAAATCAGCTGCAGCAAGCAAGCTGATGGCGATCATGGGAATGGGCGTGAAGCACGGAGACAACGTGGAAGTCACGATAGAAGGAGCGGATGAAGATACTGCCGCAGCAGAGCTTCAGAAGTTTTTCCGTGAGAACCTCTAGGAGAAGACCTGCACGACAGAGTTTGGAAGGTAGAAAATGGAAAAATATATTGGAAAATCCGTATATAAGGGAACAGCGATCGGACCTGTCAGTGTTTTGAAGAAAAAGGACAGTCTCGTTAAGAGGATCCATATCGATAACACAGAGGAAGAACTGAAACGGCTGGATGCGGCTAAGGAACGTACGATGACGCAGCTGGGGCAGTTATACGAGAAGGCTCTGCAGGAGGTCGGAGAAGTCAATGCGGCCATTTTCGAGGTGCATCAGATGATGCTCGAGGATGACGATTATCAGGATGCCATTCACAGCATGATTCAGAACGAAGAAGTGAATGCAGAGTATGCGGTGGCAGTGACCGGTGATAATTTTGCAGAGATGTTCGCCAACATGGATGATGAATATATGCAGGCCCGCTCTGCGGATGTCAGGGATATCTCCAACCGGCTCGTCCGCAATCTGTCCGGGGAGGAGCAGATTGACTGGAGTACCATGGAGCCATCGATCATTGTGGCAGATGATCTGACTCCCAGTGAGACGGTACAGATGGATAAGAGCAAGATCCTGGCCTTTGTCACAGTACATGGCTCAACGAATTCCCATACTGCGATCCTTGCACGTATGATGAATATTCCGGCACTGATAGGGGTACCATTGGAACTGGAGAAAATCCATAATGGGACCCGGGCTATTGTGGACGGCAGGGAAGCAGTATTTTACCTGGATCCGGAGGAAGAGCAGATCCGGCAGGCAGAAGCGGCACAGCAGACGGAACAGAGACTAAGAAGCCTGCTGGCAGAATACAAGGGACGTGAATCCGTGACAAAGAGCGGACGCAAGGTCAATGTATATGCAAATATCGGCAGCGTATCGGATGTGGCATATGTACTGGAGAATGATGCGGAGGGTATCGGCCTGTTCCGCAGTGAATTCTTATATCTCGGAAGGGACTCTCTTCCGGATGAGACAGAACAGTTCAATGCTTACCGTCAGGTGCTGCAGATGATGGCAGGGAAAAAGGTCATCATCCGTACCCTTGATATCGGTGCGGACAAAAATGTAGATTACCTCGGACTGGGCAAGGAAGATAATCCTGCCATGGGATACCGTGCGATCCGGATCTGTCTGGAGCAGCCGGAGATCTTCAAGACACAGCTGAGAGCACTTCTCAGGGCGGCAAAATACGGAACATTGGCTATTATGTATCCGATGATCATTTCCGTGGAGGAAGTGCTGGATATTCAGAAAATCGTGGCTGAGGTGGCTAAGGAGCTGGAGGAAGAAAAGCTTCCTTATGTAATTCCGGAACAAGGAATTATGATCGAGACTCCTGCGGCTGTCATGATGAGTGAGGAGCTGGCGGAGCATGTGGATTTCTTCAGTATCGGCACGAATGATCTGACACAGTATACGTTGGCTATCGACAGGCAGAACAACAGATTGGACAGATTCTATAATCCACATCATGAGGCAGTCCTGCGTATGATACAGATGACTGTTGATGGGGCACATAAGCATGGAAAATGGGTCGGCATCTGCGGAGAGCTGGGAGCGGATACGACACTGACCACACGATTTGTACAGATGGGAATTGATGAACTCAGTGTGGCACCGTCCATGGTACTGAATGTCCGTAGTAAAATATGCGAAATGGAGTGAGAGATTCATGAGAATATACAAAGCGAAAGATTATGCAGATATGAGCAGAAAGGCTGCAAATATCGTATCGGCACAGGTTATTATGAAACCGAATTGTGTTCTCGGACTGGCTACGGGATCTACTCCCATCGGCCTGTATAAACAGCTGGTGGAATGGTTCCGCAAGGGAGACCTGGACTTTTCTGAGGTTATGACAGTGAACCTGGACGAATATAAGGGGCTGAGCCGGGAAAACGATCAGAGTTATTACTATTTTATGCACCAGAATCTGTTTGACCATGTGAATATCCCGGTGGAAAATACACATCTGCCAAACGGAATGGAACCGGATTCGGAGAAAGAATGCCGTAGATATACGGAACTGATCCAGTCACTGGGCGGCGTGGACCTGCAGCTTTTGGGAATTGGACATAACGGGCACATCGGCTTCAACGAACCGGGAGAGAGTTTTGACAAGCAGGTACATTGTGTGAACCTGACAGAGTCTACGATCGAAGCCAACAAGAGATTCTTCGCATCGGCGGAGGATGTCCCGAAGCAGGCATACACCATGGGGATCAAGACCATTATGCAGGCGAAGAAAATATTGATCGTAGCCAGCGGCGAAGACAAGGCGGAGATCGTACAGAAAGCTTTCTTCGGCCCCATTACACCGCAGGTGCCGGCATCGGTATTACAGCTTCATAATGATGTGACACTGGTGGCAGACGAAGCAGCGCTTAGTAAGCTTTCTGAATAAGAAAGGGGAAGCTGATAGGTCATGAGAATCAGAAATGCAAATATATATACAGAAGAGCATCGGTTTGTCAGAGGGGATGCAGCCGTGGAGAACGGCAGGTTCGTAAGCTACACCGGGGATCCGGCAGGTGAGGAAGCTGTTGTGGATGCCAAAGGCATGTATCTGATACCGGGACTGGTGGATATTCATTTCCATGGTTGTAAGGGCGCAGATATGTGTGACGGTACGAAGGAAGCACTGGATGTCATCACATCATATGAAGCATCTGTCGGTGTGACAAGTGTCTGCCCGGCTACCATGACGATCCCTAAGGATGAACTGCTGGAGGTCATGAAAAATGCCGGCAGCTATGAGTATTCCGGTGGATCCCACCTGGTGGGCATCAATATGGAAGGACCTTTTATCAGTCCGGCGAAAAAGGGTGCTCAGGCTGCAGAAAATATCATGCACTGCGATTATGAATATTTCAGTCAGCTGCAGAAAGCGGCGAACGGGCTGATCAAGCTGGTAGATATCGCACCGGAGGAGCCGGGAGCGATGGAATTTATCGACAGAGCCAAAGGAGAAGTGGTCATTTCACTGGCGCATACAGCTTCCGACTATGATACAGCAAGGGAAGCCATTGAACGTGGAGCATCGCATGCGACACATTTGTATAATGCAATGCCGCCGCTGAACCACAGGGAGCCCGGCGTGATTGGAGCAGTGAGAGATTCAGAGAAATGTCATCCGGAGCTGATCTGTGATGGTGTACACATTCATCCGTCAGTGATCCGTGCAACGTTTGCGATGTTTGGCGCTGACCGCATGATCCTGATCAGTGACAGTATGCGTGCAACGGGACTGGAGGATGGTGAATATACGCTGGGAGGACAGCCGGTTACTGTCAGAGGCAATCTGGCTACCCTGCATGACGGCACGATCGCCGGATCTGCGACGAATCTGATGGATTGTATGCGGTTTGTAGTAAAAACAGTCGGTCTCCCGTTAGAGACGGCAGTGATGTGTGCCACGGAGAATCCGGCGAAGGAGATCGGCATTTTCAATGAAGTGGGCAGTATATCCGTTGGTAAGAGGGCAGATTTCGTACTCCTGGATCAGGAACTGAACATTGTAGCGGTATATATCGACGGAAAGGAGTTCACATGTTAGATTTTTTGAAAGGTAAGCGAAAAGGAAATTGTATCGGATCTCCCTGTAAGGGGAAGGCAGTTGCTCTTACGGAGGTGCCGGATCCTACATTTTCCGAGAAGATACTTGGAGACGGATTTGCAGTGATCCCCTCTGAGGGGAAAATATATGCTCCCGCAGACGGAGAGGTGACCGTGGTATTTGATACGCTCCATGCGATCACCATGACAACGGATCAGGGAGCGGAGCTTCTGATCCACATCGGACTGGACACCGTGACACTCAAGGGAGCCCCCTTCACGGCACATGTTGCTGCCGGAGACCATGTCAAAAAGGGCGATCTTCTGCTGGATGCGGATCTGGAGAAGATTCAGGAAGCCGGACTGCATATCATCACTCCGGTACTGGTCTGCAATACTGATGAATATAACAAGATCAGTATTCTGAAAGAGGGAGAGGTATCTCCCGGCGAGGACGTGCTCCAGATCTCTTAAGAGCGGTACGTCCGTATCAACTAATGAAACTGACCGGAACTGTTCCGGTTTAGTATAATGTAAAGGAGGAGAAATGTATGAAGTTTCTTCAAAAACTGGGTAAAGCGTTAATGCTTCCCGTAGCGGTTCTGCCGATCTGCGGTATCCTCATGGGTATTGGTTACTGGTTGTGCCCGGCAACAATGCAGGGTGGTGCGATCGAGGGTGTAAGAAATCTGATCGGTCTGTTCCTCGTAAAAGCTGGTGGTGCTCTGATCGACAACATGGCGATCCTGTTTGCAATCGGTGTAGGTGTCGGTATGTCAGAGAAAAATGACGGTACCGGAGCCATTGCAGCTCTGGCTTCCTGGCTGATGCTCACAACACTTCTGTCTACCGGATTTGTTACGACCATTATGCCCTCTATCGCTGAGGATGCTACCAAGACACTGGCATTCGATAAGATTGCGAATCCCTTTATCGGTATTATTGCCGGTATCATCGGTTCCATGTGCTACAACAAGTTCAAGGATACCAAGCTTCCCGACTGGCTGTCCTTCTTCAGTGGTAAGCGCTGCGTAGCTATCGTAGCAGGTGTGGTATCTATTCTGGCATCTGTTGTACTGCTGTTCGTATGGCCTTTACTGTTCGGCGGTCTGGTAGCTCTCGGTGAAGCTATCGTAAGTCTGGATGTATTCGGTGCCGGCATTTATGCTTTCCTGAACCGTCTGCTGATCCCTACCGGATTACATCACGCACTGAACAACGTATTCTGGTTCGATACCATCGGACTGGGAGATCTGCAGCACTTCTGGAAAGGTGAGACAAGCGCTGATGTATCCTGGAGCCTTGGAATGTATATGTCCGGCTTCTTCCCTTGTATGATGTTCGGTGTCCCCGGTGCGGCTCTGGCAATGGTAAAATGTGCAAAGCCCGCCAAGAAAAAGGCAGCGATCGGTCTGGTAGCTTCCGCAGCAATCTGTTCCTTCATCTGCGGCGTTACCGAGCCCTTTGAGTTTGCATTCATGTTCTTAGCTCCCGGACTGTATGTGATCTACGCAGCACTGTACGGCATCTTCACCATGATCACTGTTGCTCTTGGCTTCCGTGCAGGCTTCAGCTTCTCCGCAGGTGCGATGGATCTGCTGTTCTCATCCCGCCTGCCTGCAGCGGCCAGAATCTGGCTGATCATCCCTCTGGGCATTGCAGCATTTGCTGTATTCTACTTCGTATTCCTCTTCGCTATCAAGAAATGGGATCTGAAGACCCCCGGTAGAGAAGATGATGATGTAGAAGCAGAGAAGAAGATCGAGCTGGCAAATGATGATTTCGCAGCAATCGCAGCAACCATTCTGGAAGGCTGCGGCGGCAAGGACAACATTGCAAGCATTGACAACTGCATCACAAGACTGAGACTGGAAGTAAAAGACATTACCGCAGTGAATGATAAGGTGATCAAATCTGCAGGCGTAGCCGGTGTCATGAAACCCGGTAAGACCTCCGTTCAGGTAATCATCGGACCTAAGGTTCAGTTCGTAGCGGATGCATTTTCCAAGCTTTGCGAATAATAAAGCACTGATAAAACTGAATATATGACCGGAAGAAAGACCTGCTTGGGAAGACCACGCGGGTCTTTCTATCATCCCACTTTTATGCTCATATCGGGGCGGGTCATAAGGTCTTTCACCCACTTATGAGCAAGCTCATGTGGGCTTAGACCTTTTGACCCTGGCATCATATATATTTAATAATTACTTTATTGACATTTACTTTGGAAATGATAAAATCATGACGGAGAAAATCAGTGGGCCTGATGCCTGCGGAATGTATTGTAATGTAATGGAGAGAAAAGTCATGAAAAAATCAAAAGGAAAGAAGGGAAACGGGGGATTTTCATTAGTAGAGCTGATCATTGTAATAGCTATCATGGCAGTGCTGGTGGGAGTACTGGCACCGCAGTATCTGTCTTATATACATAAGGCAAAGGTGGCGGCAGATCAGGCGAATCTGAAGAATTATTATACGGAGATTCAGCTGGATTATGCTTCTACAGGAGTGTATAATCCGCAGGTGCCGCTGGTGGATAATATTGGAGAAGGCGGTTATGAACTCAGAGAGATTCACTTTTTAAGTGGGCAGACTGTGAAGCTGAAGGCAGGATACTATGCTGTGACAGAAAACACCAGGGGTCAGGGAGGTTACAATATATGCTATTATTGTGATCTGTGCACAGCTGCTGATGCGGATGAACAGACAAAGCAAAAGCATCTGGATACTTGTGTCATTACATTTCTGTGATGGCGGCTGATAGGAATATGTTATTTTTCCAGACATAACCCAATATTATCAGAAATGCAGCAGATGTATCCATGTTTCGCGGCGTAGGTGGCTGCTTGTCTGCGGATGGCAGGAACCGTTGCGTATTCCAGAGTATAAGCGGTACAGCCGTGTGACATAGCAAAATCTAAATAATCAGTATAGTATTCACGTGTACTTTTATCGTTTATGGTATAGGTATCATTTGAAAAATCGTACGCAGTAAAAACGTTCTCCTGGTTTACCCCATCGATGAGAACGTTTTTTTCAGCTGTAAGATATTTTTTTACAAAACAGTCCCCACCGTTGATCATGATCTTTCTGCCTGTATGGTTCATATAGTCCAGAATTGTAAGGATTCCGTCATAGATGGATTCCTGCGGATAGTTATAGTATACATCCGTGTTATCGACAAAAAAGCCGTCCACACCCTTCTGTACCAGGGCGTCTACTCTGGAAGCTGTACATGCCTGCCATTCCGGAGCTGAGACATCGATCCATTTTTCCTCCGGCCAATTCTCATAGGCACCCAGAGTATATTTCTCAAAGTCTGTATCATAGGACCGGAAGCTCTCGATCGATCCGATATTGATATAGGAGTAGATTTCATGGATACCATTTTCTCTTAAACGGGCAATGTCATTTTGGGAAAAATATTCCGCATCTATGACAAGCAGATCAATGTCAGAAAGTTTTTCTGTGATCTCAGGATCTTCGCCGATCAGGACAATGTATTTTTCTGCACCATCGGAGGTGCTGGCGGAGCAGGCACTGAGCAGGGCTGTAGATAATATCAGAATGAGAACATATATTATTTTTATGAATAGCTTCGTTTTCCTCAATTAACGGTACCTCCTTTTTCGCTTGGTCTGCTTCAATATTTTTATCCAGATAATTATACTATAGATGGCTCTACATTTCATTTATTTTTGTTAACTATTCAGAGCCATACAAAATACTGCATTCAGGCAGATAATGTCGAAAAAAATATCTGTAAAAATATTAAAAAGGGCGAAAAATATTGAAAAATGTGGTATAATTTTTTATGCAAATATAAGATGATACCGGGACAAAAAGCCACCGGATTTGATGCGTTCAGCGGTTAAGACAACCGGGAAAGTAGGAAGTTATATGAAGATTCAGGATTTTTGTGACATGGACAAATTTGAGCAAATCATGAAGAACTGGGCAAGCAGTACAGGACTGGCAACCGTGGCTGTGGATGCAGACGGAAAATACATCAGTGACTGTTATAATTTTACGGAGTTCTGTATTGATCTGACGAGAGGAAGCGTAGAGGGGAAAAAGCGCTGCGAGCAGTGTGACAGAGAAGGCCATGGTGTGTATCCCTGCCATGCGGGACTTGTGGATTTCGGTATTCCGATCACACTGGAGGATGGAACCGTGCTGGGCAGTATTATCGGAGGACAGGTGCTGCCGGAGAATCCGGATGAGGAGAAGTTCCGTCAGACAGCAAGGGAACTTGGCATTGATGAGGATAAATATATCAAGGCCTTGAAAAAGGTAAATGTGAAGACTAAGGAGCAGATCGACGCATCGGCAAATCTGCTGGGAGATGTGATCAACATGTTCGTAAGAGCCAGCTACGTCAACAGGAAAAACGAGAATCTGGTAGGTGAGCTAAAGGGTGGCATTACGAAAGCTGCGGAACAGATCGAGGAAGCAACGGACAAGACCAAGGAAATCGATGGCTACAGCAAGAGACAGCAGATTCTGGCACTGAATGCTTCGATTGAGGCTGCAAGAGCCGGAGATCAGGGCAAGGGCTTTGCCGTGGTGGCAACGGAAGTACAGAAGTTAGCAAGAGATATGGCGACCTCCAGTGCGGACATTAAGAAGCTGTTGGGAGAGCTGCATGTTACGATCAACCATTTGAATCAATAGTAATTTAGGATAAAGTTTACAGGAAAACCGTTTTTCTGATCCACAAAGGCGCAGAAAGGCGGTTTTTTTGCACATTTTTGCATGTTTCCTTTTGGTGTGTATAAAAAAGTCGGAGAAGTTGTCCGATATTCTCAATAGAGGAACCAGGTAAACAAACGGATTTGGCATTTATTTTCAAGGAGGAAATAATTATGGCGGGAATCGGAGCAACCGGCAGCGTAGGTGCGTATGCTGCGCAGAGTGATTACAGCAAGAGTACGAAGACGAAGAAGCCTGAGGTATTCGGAACGCCGGATAAGACAGCCGGCACAACAGGTACGGGAAAGACGTCCGAAACGGCACAGACCAGGGGAAAGACTGAGGATTACGGCAGAACCATCGGTCAGCCGGAGCTGTCGGAGAAGGCTGCGAAATACTATGAGCAGCTGAAGAAGAGGTACGGAAATTATGATTTTATTCTGGTCAGCAGAGATCAGAAGGAGAATGCAAAAGCCAATGCTGCAAAATATGCCAATGGCTATAAGACGGTTGTTCTCATTGATGAGGACAAGATCGAACAGATGGCAACAGACGAGAAATTCCGCAAACAGTATGAGGGAATCCTGAGCGGTGCCGCTGCACAGATACAGCAGTTAAAGACCAGCCTGCAGAGTTCCGGTGCGCAGGTCAAGGGCTTTGGAATGCAGGTAAATGATGGAGGAACACTGTCATTTTTCGCTGTATTGAAGAAATCCAGCGCCGAGCAGAAGGCCCGGATCGAGAAAAAGGCTGAGCAGAAGAAAACAGAGAAAAAGGCTGCGGAGAAGAAGGCTGCTAAGAAAGAAAAGGAAGAACGGCTAAAAGACAAGAAGTCGGATAAGGTAGCAGACAGCAAGGAGGAAGCCGGCACAGAGGATACGGTGACAATCAGCGCCGGTTCCATAGAAGAACTGTTGTCTAAGATAGAAACCTACAATTTTAATCAGCGGAGTGACAGTGTGCAGACCGCAGGCGAACGGCAGGTCGGCCAGAACTTTGACTTCAGAGGGTAAGGTGATGCTGTATGATTTCTATGGGGAAGTCCGGAGGTGTTTACGGGAGCGGCAATACCGGTTTGCCGCAGGCATTTTCCGGAGGAAAGAAGACGCAGAACAATCAGAAGAGTATCTTCGGAGCAAAAAATAAAAGTTCTGTTACCGATATTCGTAGAATGCTGTCCAGAAACAGTCAAAGTACGCAGACGCAGGCAGCGAACAGTTGGGGACAGGAGTCTATCGTTACCAGCACGCTGAGTTACAGTGAATCGCTGCGCAATCAGAGGCAGCAGACGAAGAACACGACGCTGGCGCTGAAAAAGCTGAAGTACCAGTTTAAAAGTATTTCGTCGAAGATACTGCGGAGCAAGACTTCCCAGGCGGCAAAGCAGGCAGCCGGACAGGCGAGAAGAGAGATCATGCGCCTGAAGCGTCAGAAGCAGAACAGTGACAGTGACAGCGACAGTGAAGAGATCAACGCAGCAATCGCTCATGCACAGGCTATGGAACGTGTGGCGAAGAAGAAAGCAAAACATCTCGAAGAAGAGGAAATGATGAAGGCTGCCGGCGGAATCTGTCAGGGAGACCGGATCAGCGAAGAAGAAACGAAGGATGTGCCAGACGCAGAAGCTGAAAACGCGCGGAATGCAGAAGAGATGTCTGCGGAAGATTCCGCGAATGAAGTGTCCGGGGATTTCTCTGCGTATGAGTATGCCGGGGACAGCTATGATATATCCGATTATGTTGATCTCGGCATGGATGAATTCTATGCACAGGCAGGAGACTTTATGTCGGAAATGAGCGATTTCACCTCTGAGATGATGCAGGAAATGTCTGACAGCTTACGTGACCTGATGGAAGAGATGGGACTGGACGGCTTATCGGATACTGCGGTCTCGGTGGACAGGGAGATGGATCCCGCAGACCTCAAGATGATGAAGATCAAACACCGCAATAAAGAGATGAAAGACATCGTCAAAGCCGATGCGGAGTACCTGAAGGCAGTCTTCGATCATCTGGAGAAAATGAAAGATAATGCAGTCATCCCCACCGGGAATGCAGGAGCGGTTTCCTCCGGCATGACAGGGACTTCATTTTCCGCAGATGCTGTCGGCGTAGGTGTATCGGCGGCGCCTGTGCCGGTGATCAATATTACATTATAGGGTGGACATATAAGAAGAAATTTGACATCCCGGACACTGTGCTTGTGAGACAGACACAGTGTCCGGGATGGTTTTATATAAAAACATTTTTGATTTTCGTGAAAAACCACGTGAAAACATTTTTGGATTTCGTGAAAAACTATACAAAAACATTTTTGATTTTCGTGATTATTTCCGCCCGTATAGGATTCCCATGCCGGAGATCATCCAGGGAGCAGCGGCATATCCCGGGATAAAATCCAGTTTCTTCTCAAGATTGCCGATGTAGTGAATTTCTGTGATTCCTTCTTTTTTCAATTCTTCGACAAATTCTTCCATGTCACCGTAGAGTGCTTTCTGGGAGAACATGTCCTGAAAGGAGAAGGCACCGCCCTTTTTGACTATGCGCAGAGCTTCTCTGACCACATCCCGTTTATCCTTGGCGGAACGGACTTCGTGGAAGACAAAGTTGCTGACAGTGGCATCGAAGGTCTCATCCGGATCTTCCAGATGGGCGGCATCTCCTTTGTGGAAGGTGATCCGGTCGGCAACACCCTCCGCTTTCGCATTGGCTTCACATTGCTCTTTGGCATAGTTCCACTCGGCACCCCAGTAGTCCATACCGACGAGTTTTGCCTTGGGGAAAGCCTTGGCGCAGCGGATCGTCAGGGCAGCCGCACCACATCCGATGTCGAGCAGAGTGCCATCGCCGTCCCATTCCAGATGATCTACGAGATGCTGATGGACTTTTGCCATCATGTTGCCTTTGCCGAAGGCAAACAATTCATGACAGATGTGCATGTAAATGCCATAGACCAGGCAAATCGCGGCAAGAATGCCCAGGATCCATGTCGGAATGGCAAGATGCAGCACCGGTCCGGTCACGCAGGCGGCAATGCCGAGCACGGCTGCAGCAACATAACACAGTGCCAACATTTTTTCAGGTACCCAGTTTCCGTAGTTCACGTTTTTGTTCATAACTAATCCTCCTACTTGTTTTCTGAATATAACAAAAGTTATATTTGTTATTTTTTATAAAAGAAAATGCCCACCGCATTAACGGTGAGCATCCTTCTTACTCTTGAAATATGTAATTAAACTCTGCGTTCCGGCATCGGCGTGAATACCGATGGCTTTCGTCAGGAACAAGCGGTGTTCCATATCATAATCTCCTTTGATCAATTCCAGAAATCCGTGTAACCTCATGGATGTCAGAATCCGTAGTAATTCTTTATCGGGCACATAGCCTAGTTGTTTTTCATAATAGCCCTGAAAGGCCGTGAACATATTGTTGAAGACGACATCCCGGAAAGACTCGTATTTGCTGCCGGAGCATTTCTCCAGTACCAGTTCACATTCCTGCCTGTGCGCACAGATATATTCCATGATCTCACGTTCATTCTGCTCTGCGGTCTCAGGATGTTCCTGTTCTCTTTTGGTAATTTCATACATCATTTTCTGATATTCGGCAATCAGGGGATCCAGAATTGCCCCCAGCAGTGCCTCTTTATTTTCAAAAGAGAAATAAAAAGCCCCGGTAGTAACTCCGGCCCGTTTGCAGATATCCCGGAGGTTCGCCCCGGCGTAGCCTTTTTCCAGAAATTCTTCCCTGCCGCAGCGGATTAAGTTTTCTTCCGTGATTTTCTTACGATCTGTCTCCATAACAATTGTTATATTAGCATAGACTAACTCGAGGGTCAAGAAAAAATCTACAGGTAAAATATTTTTGATTTCCGCAAAAATCTCTACAAAAATGTTTTGGTTTATCGTTATTTTAAGATATAATAAAAATAGTAGCAGGAAAACTAAGATAGTGATATATAGCGGGGAAATGAATATGGACAAAGACCCATTTAAAGAATATCTGAGAGAATCCGAACCGAATAAAGCAACAAAAGGGTATGTGTGGAGCACGGCGGTTGGACTTCAGGCAGTAGATGGTCTGAAACCCTCGCAATATCTGATTGACACTGCAATTCAAAATATTGAAGGTAAGATCACGCTAAAAGAGGCACAGAGTCTTATAGAAAGCTATTACAATGAGAGACCTGTCCGTGTATCAGATAATGAACGCACGGAAGAAGCAGATAAAGTTTCCAGCCGTATTGCGGAGCTCCTTTCCGAAACGGCGTTTTCCTTTTCACCGAATGAGTATATAGCTATTCATCGTAAGCTTTTTCGTGGAATATATAAGCATGCCGGAAAAATAAGAGATTATAATATTACGAAGAAAGAATGGGTGCTTGATGGCGCAACGGTCGTTTATGGGAGTGCTTCAGAACTGCGTGCTACATTGGAATATGATTTTTCGCAGGAAAAGGATTTTAGTTATAAAGGACTTTCGATAGAAGAGAGCATTCATCATCTGGCTTTGTTTGTATCAAGGCTATGGCAAATTCACATTTTTGGTGAGGGAAATACAAGAACCACAGCGGTTTTTTTCATAAAATATTTGAGAACACTTGGTTTTTTGGCAACAAATGACATTTTTGCGGAAAATGCATGGTATTTCAGAAATGCACTTGTCAGAGCCAATTATACGAATTTACAAAAAGGAATTCATGAGACAACGGAATATTTGGAACTCTTCCTCAGAAATATGCTTTTAAATGAACACAACGAGCTGCACAATCGAAATATGCATATCAGTGGACTTTTAAAGGATACAAAAGTGGACATTGGAACTTCAAAAGTGGACATTGGAACTTCAAAAGTGGACATTGAAACAAGATTGGCTGAAAAAACGCTGAATTTTTCAACAAAAACAATTATGCATATCCGTGTATTATATGAAAAATTCGGAGATTGTCAGTTTTTTGGCAGAGGAGAGGTTATGGAATTGCTTGGGCTGAAAAGTTCAGGCGCTTCTAAAATAATATCCAATATGGTACAGGCTGATGTAATCGAACCGGTATCCGGGCATGGAAAAGGAAAATACAAATTCAAAGAGTTATAGAGTATATTGGATTTAAAGGCATCGGAACATCCGGTGCCTTTTTTTAAAATACAGGAACCTTTTTACCGTCCGGCGACTCATATAGTATGAAGCCGGCGAAGAGAAGGAGGTGTTACTTTGTCAGTTATGACAAAAGAGGAATTTGTGCGGGAAGTGCGGGGCTATACCCTGCATATGTACCGACTGGCATATTCTATTCTGAATAACAGTACGGATGCGGAGGACGCTGTCAGTGAAGCGGTGCTGCATGCCTATGAAAAATTAAGGACACTGCGGGATCCGGACAGCTTTAAAAACTGGATCTTACAGATCACGGCAAATGAAGCGAAAAAGATTTATCGGCAAAATAAGCGGACCGGTGCGGTGGCATGGGAGGAGAATCTGTCCCCTGCGTTTTGTGATGAACATCACGAATTGTGGGATGCTGTCATGCAGCTGGATGGCGGATACCGGGATGTGATCGTACTGTTTTACTATGAACAGTGCACGATCCCGGAGATCAGCAGGATACTGGAATGCAGACAGGGAACCGTAAAATCGAGATTGTACAGGGCGAAGGAGCAGTTAAGGGAGAAACTTATGTGACCGTGCGTACTTGGCACAAATTCGTTATGCGCAAATGAGTGTGCAGAAATGAGGTTTTATATGAGAGATGATTATATAGATAGAAAAATAAGAAAAATGGCGGAGTCGGAACGGATGGCAGTGCCGGAGTCTCTGAATACGACGGTGGAGAATATTCTGGAGGGACTTAAGCCGGAAAATGCGGACAGCAAAAACACGGATGGAAAGGGAGCAAATCAAACGGTACGCCATTATGGCTTTAGACGAATCGTGATTTCGGCAGCAGCCTGTCTGCTTTTGGCCTCTGTTACCGTGACGGCATCGGGCTTGTACCGGACGCGGATGGAGAGCATGAATCATGAAAAACTGGAAACATATTTTTCAGGGTTGCAGGAGGCAGATGTTGCAGCGGATAGCTACAGCAGACCGCTTATGGACAGTGAAAAAAACAGGCTGGAAGAACTGAGGCGTGCATATCAGGAGGAAGGATATTTCCCGAAAAGGGAACTTACCATGCTTGATAGTCCTGAAAAATACAAAAAGGGCGTGGCTTTCTATGCAGCGCGGAGTACATTTTTCCTGCCGGAAGAGGAAATGACGGATGAGGAACTGTTGGAGCTGATCGATTTCCGTGAGAAGAGAGATTATAGTCTGGCGAAAATCACAGAAGAGATTGAGGCGGGCGACTATGAATATGTGAAGACAGAAGATAGTGCATTACCAGGTGATATGTCACAGGAGAGCGGATCACAACAGACACAGGGCGTAGGAGAGGCAAGTGCAGTCCCGGGGGCAGACACGGCATCACAGGAATGGCAGATCGCCTATGCGGGAGAGATCAGTATCCGGTGTGCTGTGGCGGCAGAACAGGGTCTGTATGTCGGTGGCTTCACCATGGAAGGGAAAGCACGGGTGGAATATCTGGCTTACGGCAGTGGGACCCCAAAAAAATTATATGATGATTTCGATGAAGACGGCGAAGTATATAGCCTGTGCACAGCACCGGACGGAAGTGTCTATGCGGCATTGCGCGGACTGGCATCTTCGGGAGCAGAACATGGCCGGCTGCCTGTGATCTACCATATCAGTCAGGAAGGAACGCTTTTGGACAGCTTTGCGGCAGGAGACCGGGAGTGGAATATTGTGGATAGCATGGCAACGGATGCACAGGGTAGGCTGTATGCACGAATGAGAATGCAGGAGGATGGCGGCTATATGCGGATCTATACGGCAGAGGGAGAACTCATTGGAACGGTGGCAGATGACGGTGCGTATGCAGTGCAAGGTGCCGGAGCCCTGGGCCGGGGAAAAGACGGAAAAGTCTATGTAGCAGCACTGGCAATGTCTGAGGTCACGGCAGTGGATGCCCCTGTGACATTAGTGTCAGTAGACCCGGAGCGGTTGTGTTTTCTTCCGGTGCAGGGGAATGTAACGGAGAATGCGAAGGCTGCTCAGAGCACAGGGACGATCTACCAGTGGAATATGGTGGCAGCAGGTGTGAGTGAAGATGTCGATTTTATCCTGTGGGGATACAGCGGCGTTGATACCTACCGTTTGGAAGATGCGGAATTTACCAGAGCGCAGGAAGTCTGGGAGATGCCCTGCGGTACGGAAGGAACCTGCGCGGTAATCGTTCCGGATGGACGGATCCTCTATATCGGAGCCACAGGCGGTGTGCAGGGACAGACGGCAGCCGGCGTAGACATCTCCGGAAAAGACCCGGCGAAGACATATTTTTATTATGAACCGCTGAAGTAACAGAAAAAACTATAGTGAGATGGGTTGAGCGAGTGGAAAATGGGAAATTTCCACTCGCTCTATTGTGCTTATGATACGTTATCCTGTATAATAAAATAAGAATAAATGGCAACGAAAATGGTCACAAAGCAGTCGAAAGAAAACGAAGTATATATGAAAAAAACAACGTAAAAATAGCAGTTTTTCTTAGTAGAATTTTCCTAATTCTATATTTGAGGCAGGGAGCATTGCAGTGATAAAAATAAATAAATATATTGAAGTAGTAGAACAAAAAGGCATAATAGAATGCGGTAAGTACAAAGTTGGCAAAGATATTCCCTGTGGTGAGTATTATCTATGGGGGAATGATATTTGGTATTCCTATGTAAGAAAGAAGGAAAAAAGTTCATATGAGTATGAACGAGAAGCGTATGACATATTTGAAAAAGGAGATCTTTTAACCTTAGAAGCAGGGAGAATGACGCTGACAGATAATTTACGATATTTAACAGATCCGAAAGCGGTGATTTTACCTGGCCACATTTATAGAGTAGGAAACGAAATCCCTCAAGGATACTATTTATTTAGATATGATGAAAAGTATTTTAGAAATTCATATGAATTTCCCGAAAATAGGGATGAATGTGTTTTTAATTTACATGAAAATTATGCAAACTCAAGATATCATAGAGAAAGTGGACGATGTGGGTGCGTGTTGCTAAATTCGCATATAAGACACATGACAATAGAAAATGGAACTGCGATTTATTATGGAGATGAAAAATTTGATGAAGAAAGAATAGTGTGGGATTGTAAAGTTGAAGCTAATATTTTTTTTAGTAAAGGGGTAAGAATTTTTAAAAATGAAATAATAGAAATATCAATATATGCTAAATATGATAAAAAAAGTCGATTTTATGGAGCTACTCCAGTGGATGTGGTACGTTATGAAATATATACAATGGGTGATGAGCTGAAGTGGCAAGCTATAATACAACCGTTATCTTTTCAAAGACCACACACAATGACTATACGTGTAACAGATATGTTCAATAAAAATACTACTTATATTACTAAAATAAATAAATTTGGAAATTTTCGCAATAAGGATAATGCTGGTGACTTTTATTATTTTTCTGCAGTATTGTCACGGAATTTAATAGGAAAGCAACTAAACTTTGAATTGCTTGAATATAACGGAAAAAATGTTACTGAACCATTAGGTGAAAATTTTGATATCTATAAGTATGGAAGAAATAGAGAAGAATTTCTGAAATTAAAACAACTGCTTGAAAAGTTTGAAGGTTTAGATATTGAATATGAAGTGAAATATCTCGAAAAAGCACCGGACTTAGTAAAAGAGATTAATGAGTGCTTAGAAAAAATAGTAGATAAACGAGATGCGATTCAGAATATAAATGGCGAAGTAGAACAGAAAATAATATTTTATGTTCCTGTGACATATGATAAGAAGTTTTATTGTTGTGCTAAATTAGCGGATGATGCTTGGCGAGTGGAAGCAAATGAAAGACATACAGAATACAAAGTTGTTTTTAGAGGAAGCCAAATTAATGAAATAGAAATTATGAGTTATCTATTATATGGTATATATAATAGAAACGAAGTACCGAATAAAGATTATTTAAGGAATAACAGTTATATTTTTTATGCAAAAGATGGTATCCAGCAGAAGATTGATAGCTTAAATGAAAAATATGGATACTCGTCAATAGTTACAAATTCGGTTTTAGTGCGCATTATTAAAATATTGAACAAAAAATTGCAACAAAGAGTAGATAAGCTGTATTCTGAAATAAGTAGAGAAGGTCGTATTCGGACAAAGTGGGGAAATGAGTACCATCTCTTTCTACTGATTAGCAAATATGTACACAATGCGACCTATCAATATCATTGCGAATGGTTAGGAAAACAAAGTTATGATATTTACTTGGAACAATATAGAACAGCAATAGAATATCAAGGGAAGCAACACTATGAAGCAGTTGAACTGTTTGGAGGTGATGAAGGATTACAAGATAATAAAGAGAGAGATAAAAGGAAGAAAATGTTATCAGAAGAACATGGAATAAAGTTATTAGAGTGGAAATATACGGTTCCTGTCAATGAAAAAAATGTGATCAAATTTTTACTTGATAATGGTATACAAATAGAAAAAAATGGAAAAAAGAATTGCTCAGATAATGATGATCGTATAATGATGGCTCCCGTCGTTAAGAATGAAAAAAGGAAGAGGATAAAAACAAAGATAGAGAGTGTTAAAGAGAATAAAACATATATTGTTAGTTATACAACTGAAGGGGAATTGAAAGATAGATATGATACAATATGTGATGCAGCAAAATCTGTGGGAATAAGTAGTACTAGTATATCAAAAGTTTTGAGAGGAGAACGCAATACTGCTGGTGGACTTGTGTGGAGAAAATTTTTAGCAGGAGAAAATATACCAAACAGAATTGAAATTTCGTTCAATGCAGGTTTGACTAATTTGGGACAAGCTAGACGAGTTGCTAAACTAGATATGAGTGGAAGAGTTATTCAAGAATATGAATCTATTATGGAGGCATCAAAAACAAATAATATTGAATATAAGAGAATACAAAGAAAAATTAAGAAAAATCAAGGGTGGAGGTATTTATAGTTAGGGGAAGAGATAAGCGTTTATTATTGATAAAAAACGGGGTGATGAGGACAATACATTGAAATAAAAAAAGTTAGTGAAAAGCAAAGTTTTGAGTTATGTTTAAACGAAATAGAAATTAATGAACTTGTTGAATGCATTTTATTACATAAAAATACTCCGTCAAATGAAAAAATGAAGTGTATAAATTAGCAGAACGTAGCAATATTGAAATTAGAGAAATAGATTTTGAGAATATATATTTATTGTAAGAAAAGGAAGTGATCATATGGCAATTCCAACTAGCATTAAAACACTTTTATCAGGTGATGTAGTTGAATGGGCAAGAATTGAATTTAAGGAAACATGGGACGCAGCAGCGTCTTTAAAATCGATTTGTGCATTTGCAAATGACCTTGATAACTGGGGTGGCGGCTATATCGTTATTGGTGTACAGGAAGATGCCGGCAGACCCGTTTATCCTTTAAGAGGAGTTCCATCAGATAAGGTGGATTATTATCAGAAAAATATATTTGCACGGTGTAAACTCTTAAGACCGGCTTATACTCCAATTATTGGTATTGAGACATATCAAGATAAGCAGTTTATTGTTATATGGTGTCCGGGTGGGGATAATAGGCCGTATTCATCTCCAAAGACAATGGAGAAAGATAATAAAGAACGAGTACACTATATTCGTAAAGCTTCAAATACCGTAGAACCTTCGGATGATGAGGAAAAAGATCTGTTTAATTTGGCAAATAGAGTTCCGTTTGATGATAGGGTGAATCACCAGGCAGAACTTGCAGACTTAAATATTACACTAATTCAGAATTATCTTAAAGAAATAGGAAGTTCACTTTATGAAAAATCAAAAATAGGAGATTTTGCTGAATTATGTAGTGATATGAATATTATCAGTATACTTCCGGAGTATGAAAAACCGAAAAATGTGGGATTAATGTTCTTTTGCATGGAACCAGATAAATTTTTCCCGTGTACACAGATAGATGTTGTACAATTTCCGGATGGATTGGGTGGTGATAATATTATAGAGAATACATTTAAGGGACCGATTCATCAACAACTTAGAGAAGCATTGCAGTTTATTAAAAATTCAATCGTAACGAAGAAAATTGTAAAGAGTGCAGATAAAGCGGAGGCAGACTGGGTATATAATTATCCGTATGCAGCGTTGGAAGAGGCCTTAGCAAATGCAGTTTATCATCGTGGGTATGATATTAGGGAGCCAATCGAGGTAAGAGTTGAAAAGGAAATGATTGAAATTGTCAGTTTTCCGGGACCTGATCGCTCAGTGACACGAGAGGGATTAAAGCGATATAAGGTCTCTAATCGAAGATATAGGAATCGTCGCATTGGAGATATTCTTAAGGAATTGCATTTAACAGAAGGCAGAAATACTGGATTTGGAAAGATTCTTAGAGCACTTGAAGAGAATGGCTCTCCAAAACCAGAGTTTGAGACGGATGATGATCATAGTTACTTTATCTCGAGATTGTTTGTGCATGAAGCATTTTTAGAAGAAAAATTAGGATATAATCAAAAAAGAGCCGAAAAGGAGCCAAAAAGGAGCCGAAAAAAGGAGCTAAAAAATGGAGCCGATAGAAAGATAGATATATTATATCGAATGGAAGAAAATCCAGAGGTAACGCAGGTTAAACTTATGGAGGAATTTGATCTTTCAAGAAAACAAATTCAAAGACTTATAAAAGATATGCGAGAAGAAGGTTTGGTTGAAAGACGTGGTTCTAATAGAAACGGGAAGTGGATTGTAAAGAAGTAAATAACAGGAGAGATTTTATTTGGCTTGATGAGTGACGAAAGATGTATGAAGAAAATTAACGTAAAAGTGACGTTTTTTCTTAGCATAATTGCGGTTGTGATGTTGGCGGCAGGTATCCTGTGCGGACATGAGGTCTGGCTGTATGAGCACCCGGAGATGCAGATCACCTTCAGCTGCGACAAGAGAGAAAATATATATCGCTCCTATCCTTTTTGCGCTATTCGTGGCAGATCTCATATCGGACAGGGATATGCGGCACGTTATGATGAGGAAATACAGCAGTTCCGGGATGCAACAGGGGAAGTGTTTCAATGGATTTACGAAAAGTACGATTCCCCATTATCCGTGTCGTCGGATGTAACGATAGGTGAAGGAAAAACGGTAATCACTTTCCGGGGAACAGGGAAATCTATTGAGACCGGAGCGATGGAGGAAATCAACAGGGACTGCGTTCTGGAGTACGAACTGGATGCAGAGGTATTACGTTTGGAAGAAGCACCGGAGCTGGCAGAAAATGTTTGGAATCCGAAAGAGAAGGGACAGCAGGGACAGGCGGAGACGATTTATGATTCGGAAGCAGGTGTAACGGTGACTTTGCGGGATATTTCCAATGTGGGTGCTAATCTTATCATCAGACGTGAGGATGACGATGACGGGGCAGAGGTGATCTATGGAGAGGCTTATATCCTCCAACGGCAGGTAGACGGAGAGTGGCAGGATGCAGAGACGGTGCCGGATAATTATGGTTTCCCAATGGTGGGTTATAATGTCCCCGGTGGTGAGGAAGCTTCGATCTACTATAATTGGGAGTGGCTCTACGGAGCACTGGAACCGGGAGAATATCAAATGGTCTGGGATGTCTCAAGAAAAGACGGCGGTGCGGCAAGCGCACAGACATACCGGGAGTATATACGTTTTCGGCTTTAGAGAGGGGAAAAGCTAATGAAGAAAAAAGCATTATGGATAATAGGGGTATGTATCATCCTAATCAGTATATGGGGTATCAGGGAAATTTATTTGTACAACAATCCCGAAGTAATCATTACATATAGCAATGAAAACACAGAGGAAGCACATCGCTCCCTTCCAATCTATGCGATAAATCCAAAGTCAAGATTTGGGCAGGCAGCCCGCTATGACAAGGAGATGAAAGACTGGTGGGAAGCCACAAATGAAGTAAATCTGTGGCTCCACAATGATCTGAAAGCACCCATGGATGTATCTTCTACGGTTGAAATTGTGGATGGAACTGCGAAGATTACCTATCAGGGAACGGCAACTTCTTTAGAGAATGAAAAGGTGGAGATATACAAAGAGGTGGTGATTGATTTTCCGGTGTCCGCGAATCTGGAAATTGAGAAAACAGAGTGAAATAGTGATGTCTGAAAGGTCCGAAAGGAAACGGGGGAGTGTGTATGAAGAAAATTAATGTAAAAGTAACGGTTTTTCTTAGTGTGATCGTATTGGCAGTGATAATCCTTTTGTTGAATTTCATTGAATTCCGCAGGGCGGTGGATTTTACGGTATCAGGAATACGGATGCCGAAGGAAAATGCGTCCGGAAAGCAGGAAGAGGTACAGGTAAATGTCAGTGGAACGTATTCTTATCGCGTATTGCCCTGGATTTATGCTAGCTCTTTTAATGGGAAGATATCCTTTGCAGGAGAGGGAGAGGAGCCACAGGATTATTTCTTTCTGTACGGGGGAAGAAAAGGCATTTTCCAAAGCGGGAGAGGTGCCGGACAGATCCTGACGCCGGATATGAGCACGCTTGCAGCGATTTATGAGGCAGTGCAAGATGTGGAAAAAGGGATGATTTCTGCCACCGCAAATTCGGCGGAAGAGAATCAGACATTCTATATTTTGTACCCGGCGACGACATTGGAAGAAGCGTATGAAATATCCGATGTATTGTATCCCGGAATGTTGGGAAAATAGATTTCTTGCTTGACAGATAGGTCGGTAGAATGTAGACTATACTTATAAGGTCTATATTCTATCGACTATCGGTGGCTGGTGCAGCAGAGCGGAGGGGCTTATGGGTGAGAACATCTACAGAATATTTGACGTTGTATGGAAATTAAGTCTGGTAGGAGGATACTGTGTATTGCTGGTGCTCCTGGCCAGACTTTTGTTGAAAAAAGCCCCCAAATGGTGTTCTTATCTGCTGTGGGGAATTGTATTTGTGCGGTTGTGCTGTCCGGTGTTGCCACAGACGGGGATCAGTCTGATTCCAGAGAGGCTGCTGGCGGTTGGAACGGAGACGATGTACGGGCAGTCGGCAGACGGCTATGGTAATAATGGTGTGCTTCCAGATGTGGATCCTAACGGACAGAGCACTTGGCAACAGGCAGGAAATTTGCATGCCGGGACGGCAGGAAATATGCCAGGAGCCGTAGGATTAGCGAACGAAAACAGAAATGTTGCGAATGCAATCGATAACGAAAGCGATGCGAATGCATTCGGAACAGACGGAGCCGATGGAAGCCAGGCAGCAGGTAATGCTGCAGATGGTGGCTACTTAGCTGACAATCGGGACAATGCGGATGGGGCTTTGCAAATCACAGGAGCAGAAAACAGAAGCAGTGGTGCAGCCATGGAGGAATCGGTTACCGATACAAACGGCACAATTATCGCAAACACACTGTATCGCCCGGTAGATTTCCGTGTCCTTGCAATCGCATGGCTGCCCGGAATGGCAGGATTTATGGGGTATCATGCGTTTTCCTATTTGCGTATGCGTAACCGGCTTCACAGACCTGACAGCGGTGTCAGACAGGTGGAGCCGGGGATCTGTGAGATCGATGGAGGACATCTGTCCTTCGTCATGGGGCTGGTACATCCGGTAATCTATCTCTCTTCGGGCTTAGATCCTGAGAGCAGAAAAGTTGTTCTGTGTCATGAACGGGTGCACTTACAGCGCAGGGACTATCTGTTTAAGCCTGCGGCGTTGGTGATCTGCTGCGTCCACTGGTTCAACCCACTGGTGTGGCTGGCATTTTATCTGATGAATATGGACTGCGAGATGTCCTGTGATGAAAAAGTTGTGAAGCTCCTCGGCGAGGAGAGCAAGAAGATATATTCCTATACATTGTTGGAAGAGGCTTCCGTCGTCATGTACTGGATTATCGCAAGCCGCCGTTCTGGGTCATGATCGGCGCGGCAGCAGTGATCGTGGTACTGGTGGTGTGCCTGTGCAGCAACCCCGGTGGAAGTGGGAACGGAGCAGGCACAGCGGATCGTGCGGATACAGACAACAGCGCAGGGGTAGCAACGGATGTAGACAGCAATGCGGAGACGAGTGGAAATATTGCGCAGTTTCCGGACAGCATCAAGACACCGGAAGATTTTGCAAAGGTAACGATTCGCAACAGAGAAGATTTTGCCGCTGTTTTTGATGTGGAAGCAATCGAGGAAAAGCATTCCTTTGCAGCGGATCAAGTGGCATATGACCTGCTGGTCCGTGAAAACAATACGAATGCTGCGTATGCGATATTCAAAGCACTGGCGGAGGAACCTTCATCCGAGACTTATAGAAAATATACAGATCCGGTAACGGCAGCGGTGTCACTGTTGCACCTGGGTGATGGAAGCGGAGCCGTGACCGAGACGCTGTATCCGGCAGGGCGGCAATATCCTTATTATCGGGAGGACTCTGACCGGCCGGGAGAAGGCTCTGTGGTGAATGTACATTATACTTTTGCGGATGGATCTGCCGTAGATATTCCCATGGTCATGGCGGAGGAGATGACGCAGCTGTGGCTTTTGTCCTTTGGAGATCCTGACAGTGCGGAGGACTTGGGATATGGTCCGCTCACCGGTGATATCTGTACCAGAATGGTCTATGGGGAGTACGAACTCCGACAACCGGACAGAGCGGTCTACTGGGGCTGGATGGACTGGTATCCTGTGGATGTCGGCAGTTATTCGACTTATTACCCCCATGTACAGATTTCAAATTACGGGATCTATACCATGAGTGAATTCGTGGGAACGTCCGGCAGTGTATTTCGCTGCATTCAAGCGGAACGCATCATGGCAACGGGCTGGTATGACGTTACCTGTGAGCGGGGCGCATATGACACATCGGATGCCTATACACAGCTGCAAAAAGATCTGCCGGATGTGACGGAATGGAGCGGCGGCAAGGTCTATTATCTGACAGATCCCGATGAGGCGCATCTTATGACGGATGAGTGGATGCCGAGGGTACTTCGGGAGTTTGACATGAGTACCCATACTGCCACCGATACGGTTCTGCCGGTGGATTTGCAGCTCAACAGCGACACGACGCTTCATGTTCATGACGGATATTATGACATTTACAATAGTAATCCATCCATAAGTATGCGGTTTGCGCTTAGCGGGGCGGATAGCCAGCACATCGAAAGAGCAGACATTCTGGCCTATCCGGGTGTGGTATTTGATGTATCGGAGCGGACAGAAACTGAGACATCGGCGCAGCTGGATCTGGATGGCGATGGTGTGCCGGAGAAGATTTCTCTGCATCCTGCGGAGCCGGTAACGGGATATTCTTTCGAGGAATATAAGATTTGTGTAAATTTGGGACTGGGTCAGATGAATTGTTATGACCTGCGGGATGCAGTGTTGGAGATAGACGGACAGACGATTGAGATTCCGGACAGCACGGGAAATATGAGCAATTCGATCTTCGCTTTCAGCCCGGATGGGGAACAGCTCCTGATCGCATTGTACGATGACGGAGAAAGCGCAGATCCATTGACACGAATCTACCACTATGAAGACGGAAAACCGGTGGAAACAGACCGGCTCGCACAGGATCTGCGAAAGGCATGGATACAGGATGGACAGATGGTTATCACCGAACCATATTTTGCGGTGCAGAATGATTATATCCAGAAAATCTATCAGGTAACATCGAACGGAAGACTTCGGGAAGTGCCACAGGAGGAATATGTATTAAGTGCCTGGGAGGAAGTGGAGCTGCGGCAGGATATAACGCTCTACCGTACACCGGACGGGGATGAGACCTTTGTGCTGCCCAAAGGAAGCAAGGTACGCATGACGAAGCTGGATGCAACACAGGACTGGATCTGCATCGAGATTACGGATGGTGTGAAGGGGTGGTTTCGGTTACGGGATGGAACGGATTACAGTGACTATTTCAGCGGTTTATATTTTGCAGGGTAAAGTGTGAAAAGGAGATACAGATCATGCATTGGAGTAAAAAGAACAAAGGAATCGTAATTTTTCTGATCGTTATAGTTGCTGTAGTCCTGCTGTGTCTCGGAGATTACGGATTGCGATATTATGATACTCCGAAAGAGGAAACATATGATTATGTTGGCAGTGGCATGTTAGTCGGTTTGGTAAATCCGCAATTTTATCAACAGGTTCCGGTAGAGATTCATGCGAAAAAGGCACATTTTATCTGGAAAAATCAGGAGGATTATATTCAGGGAAATGTATGGCTGGATGGAGAAAAGATTTTTGGTGATGAGGAAATGGGATTTACGACACTTTTCGTAAAAGCGGAACCATCGTATTCCTGCATCACAACTACCGATGGAGATACATCCGGTAATATGTTCCTTATCTCAAAAGATCTAAAAAACGTATTATGTGGAGTAAGAATAGAAGAGGAAGAGTTCCTGCTGGTAGTACCGGCTGAGGATAAAGCAACTGCAGATGGCATGATCGACAATGCAGCAAAACAATCACAGGCGTTTTCCTGGTGGCTGTTGGAAGTATACAAGGATATCATAAAGGATACTGTGAAATGAGATAAATAATGAAAAATGGGGAGGTTGTGCTTATGATGCAGCAGTTAAGTTTCAGTCCGGTGGAAAACATATTGACAGTCCTGTTCGCAGCGGCAATTCTGGGATATCTTCTGTACCTCCTGGTGCGGAGCTTACGGAACAGGCAACGGGGATATCATATGGTGAATCGCGCAAAAGTCTTCAGCAAGAGACAGGCTACCGCTGTGAATCAGCCGGTATATCTGGCAAACGGCACGGTAAATTCCGGAGTAACCGAGGCGGAAAACGTCAAGACTGTCATTTTTGAAAATCTGGAAAAAGAGGGCGAACAGATCACCTTGGAAGTTTCCGACAGAATCTACGGAGAATTGCAGGAAGGCGATTGCGCAAGCCTAAGCTGCCGGGACGGAAAATTAGTGAGCTTCGGAGCGTTACAGAACAGGGATGACAGAGAGCGGAGCTTCCGCGGATAGGGAAGCAGAGAACATAGGAGGGACTTTATGGTGGAAGGTATCTATCGTTTGTTTGACAGTATATGGCGTCTCAGTCTGGTGGGAAGCTATTGTATTTTGTTGGTGATACTGGCCAGATTTTTACTGAAAAAAGCCCCGAAATGGTGTTCCTATCTGCTGTGGGGAATCGTATTTGTGCGGTTATGTTGTCCGGTGCTGCCGGGGACCAGGATCAGTCTGATCCCGGAGCGTCTGTTGACCGTAGGGACGGCGACAACCTCTGCACAGTTGGCTGCCGGGAACAGTGCCGGATCAGTTGACAATGAGGGAGTTTATAATGGCAGCCTCATTGGAGACAATACTGTGGATGCAGTGCTGTCCGGGGCGGATAACACGGAAAATCTGAATGGCGGGACTTTAGGAGCAGCCGGAAATGGGGAAGGTTCTGCACCTGTGCCGGGACAGGATGGAAACGTAGAAGGCATGAATGAAATTGGAGATGACGGTGTCGGCGGAATTCAGGCACCGGGTAATGTTACGAATGCCTTGGATGATGGTTACCCGGTGGATAACCGGGATAATGCGGACGATTCTTTGCAAAGGATCGGTGCAACAATGGGAAAAACATGGTTTCGTGTCCTGTTGATCGCATGGTTACTTGGAATGGCAGGATTTATGGGGTATCATACTTTTTCCTACCTGCGTATGCGTCACCGTATCCGCAGACCTGACAGCGGTGTCAGACAGGTGGAACCGGGAATCTGCGAGATTGACGGAGGACACCTGTCCTTCGTCATGGGGCTGATCCATCCGGTGATCTATCTCTCTTCGGGGCTGGATCCGGAGAGCAGAAAAGTCGTGTTGTGCCACGAGAGAGTGCATCTGCAGCGCAGGGATTACCTTTTCAAACCGGCAGCGCTGCTGATCTGCTGTGTGCATTGGTTTAACCCGTTGGTGTGGCTGGCATTTTATCTGATGAATATGGACTGTGAGATGTCCTGCGATGAAAAAGTTGTGAAGCTTCTCGGCGAGGAGAGCAAGAAGATCTATTCCTATACATTGCTGGAAGAAGCTTCCGGCGGAGAGTGGAAGCGTTCGTCATGTACTGGATTATCGCAAGCCGCCGTTCTGGGTCATGATCGGCGCGGCAGCAGTGATCGTGGTACTGGTGGTGTGCCTGTGCAGCAACCCCGGAGGAAATGGGAACGGGGCAGATACAGCAAATGTGTCTGACGTTTCCGATGCGACAGAAGAAGTGACGACCGGAGAATTCACAGAGGACGGTTCAGACGATGAAGGCAGGAAAACCGAATGGCTGGCGGCATTGGAACAGGGGATTCATAGCAGAGAAGAATTCAGTGCGTTGTTTGATGTGGATACCTTGGAGGATACCCGGTCTTTTGCCGGACAGGACGGCATTCAATATCTGGAATACAACGGCGTTGCGGCGAGAAAACTGCACAGACAGATCCTGGATGGGGATACCGCAGCCCACGAGACTTATAAGGATCCGGTAAAAGCGGCGGAAGCACTGCTGCATCTGGAGGGTGGCAGCGGAGAAATGACGGAACTGCTCTATGAAGCGGAAAGGCAGTATTTATTTTTCCAAAAAGATTCCACAAGACCCGGCGAAGGCTCTGTGGCAAACGTACATTATATTTTCGCTGACGGATCCGATATTGATATTCCCATGGTATTCGCCGAGGAGAGCAGTCAGATCTGGATGCTGTCACTGGGAGATATCGACAGTAAAGGACGGCATTCTTACGGTCCGTTGGATGGAGAGAATCAGGCAAGAATCGTCTATGCGGAATATGGACCGCAGGATGTGGAAGAGGATCCTTTGGCGGGAGCCCATCCCGGGGATTATACGCAGGTACCTCAGGGATCTTTTAGAGATCAATATGCTACTTATCAGGTGTCCAGTTACGGCATCTATGTGGCAACCGGGAGTGATGCCGGACTGGATTGTGTCGTACCGGGGTATATTGCGCCGGGATATGTAGCATCCCACTGGTCATGCGTATATCAGGATCGGAGACTCTTCAATACTTCGGATCAGTGTGACTATTTAGATTGTTACCGGGATGAGATAGAGAGCGTGCGCTTGTACTACCTGGCATCCTCTGACTATCAGGATGGCGACTTGGACATCTGGATCGACACGATCCGGGAATATGATACTTCGGGACAGACCGGAGAAAACGGGGTCACGGACTGGAAGCTGCCGTCGGAGGCGCAGGATTTCGACAAGGCTTCGTTTCGTGCAGAGGACGGTTACTGGATCTTCGAAAATAGTGATGGCAGCGAACAGCTGAAGCTGCCGATCCTGTCTGTAAGGCCGGTATGGAACGGGAAAACAGCAGCGGAACTGACCGCAGAGGAGACAGATGCCTATGCAGCCGCACAGAGGCAGGAAATCCTGACAAAAGTAGGAGTTGTCTATGATGTGTCCGAGCGTGCGGCACAGGAGACCTATGCGCTGCTTGATTTGGACGGAGACGGAACCGCAGACCGGATCACGCTTCGTTCCAGGATGGCGCAGGCACTGAATACGCCGGATCATTCTCCGCTGGATCAGTATGTTTTTACGGTCAACACGACGAGTGGCGAGATGCGGACGGCACAGAATCTGGGGAACAGCATCTATGCCTTCAGCCCGGACGGCAGACAGATATTGTTAGCCCTTACCAGAAAAGATGAGCAGGGGCAGTACGAGAGCTTTCTGTTCCGGTACCGGAACGGCGAATTACAGGAAGTGGGAAGCTTCGCACAGGATATTCGTAAAATCTGGGTGCAAAACGGACAGATCACTACCGGCCGGAACAGTGATGATATCATATTTGCAGAACCCAATATGACCGGTGCAAACACAATTCAAGATTCCAGAAATTCAGATGGAACACCATCAAGGGCATATGTAGAAACATTGCAGGAGAAAATTTCGGCAGATATGGTTGCCGGGAAATTACCATTTGTAGTTACCTCCGTCATTAGGGAAAATCCACTGAGATTGGAGGTGGAACTGACCGAGATGACAGACGAGAATATAAAGATCATTCGATCCTATGAAACAAATGGCAGTGCCATAACATTTGCACAAAGCAGTGGCAATGTACAAGAGCTGCAGCATAATAATGATTCGCAAAGTCAAATAGCACCCCAGATTTCAAAAGAAGATGAAAACGATTGATTAACAGAAAGAGTTGACAGAGAAGAATAATGATGTTCAGGCGGTAATTATCAGCGGAAATCGAATAGATCATCGTTGAATTACCGCCTCAAATTTTATGCAAAGGTATCTGGACGGTAAATAGAAATAAGCTACATCGGAATTGTTTATTTTAATATGAAATTATTGGAAACAGTTAATGAAAGTGCAACAAAAATATGATATTTTAAATTCGTAATATAAAAAGAGTTACGGATTTAAAGTAAGAAATGCGTGAGAATTTTAAGCAGTAAGGGAGATTATCATGAAAAAACAATACAGATTAGCAACATTTGCACTGTCCGCCTGCCTGTTAATGGCATGTGGCGCCCGGGAGACCAATGCACCGGAGAACAACGAAGCGGAGAAACAAACCGAAAATATTTCCAATATAGACACTAAAATAGATGAGGCAGAGACCTCCGGAGCTCTCACAGAGTCCGAATCCCGGGAAACACCCATTGCACCGAAAGAGATCCTCATAGATTTCACTGGAATCTCGGAATTTCACCCGGAAGGAACTGCGGCGCAGCCCTATTCCCTGGAAATCCTTTCCGAGACGTATAACAATATTACTTTTGCAGACGAATGGTACAATGCATCGGAAGACATTTCCCTTCCCATGATCGGAGAAAACTGGGACTGCTTCTATGATGAAAATTATACCTATCAGTGGGAGTATACCTATCAGTGGGAGGATGGAAAACTCAGCATTTTCGATGGTGAGAACTGCCTGTATGTACTGGAATATCCGACAGACAAATGGTACGTCAACGGTAATAATGCCTGCCTTGAGAACGGAATTTTTTACGGGGCTTCAGTAATGAACGGTTATGCGCAGCCGGACAGCTGCTTTATGTTTGCCTATGATCTGGAAAATGAGAAACTGCTGTGGCGAAGTGCAGACCAGACTTATAACAGCATGAATTTTCTCGTGAAAGGGGACGTGATCTTCTGCGGCTATGGCTTTACCGCAGAGGACGATTATCTCTATCAGCTGGATAAAAATACCGGAGAGGTGATCGACCGCCTGCCTCTGAAAAAGATGCCGGACCTCATGGCAGAGAAGGATGACCGGTTGTATGTGCACACCTATAGTTATGATTATGTGATTGGGATATTTTAAATTGAAAATATCAAAATAATTGATATCGGTCGACTATCTTATCATTAAATATTGAATGTGCAATAAAAATATGCTATTTTAAAAATGTAACATAAAAAAAGTTACATTTTTAAAAATGGTGACTATATGAAGAATTTTTTGGAAAAAACATTGCGTCAAAATGTGATGATAGAAGAAACTGAATATTTGAATGAGAAGCTGCCCCTGGCCTTTCGTGGAAGATACACTTTTTATAAGGTTGAAACAAACGGTTCACCATGGATAGCAATTCAACCCAAGGCAGATGTTGGCTTGGCAGCGCTTAGAAAGGACTGGATTAAAATTGAAAAGGCAGCAGGTCTTAATTGCGCCATTTTTTTTGATTCTACATCATTTTATATTAAAGAAAAATTATTGGAAGAGGGAATTCCCTTTGTACTGAAAGATAAACAGGTGTACTTGCCTTTTATCGGATATTTGCTGTCCAATGAGAATGAAAGGAAAATTTCTCCGGTTCATTTAATTTCATTTTTAACACAAAAAGTTATATTGGTTGCAATATATGAAAAATGGGAAAATGTTACTGCATCAAAAGCTGCAATAAGATTAGGCGTTACGAAAATGTCTGCAAACAGGTGCTTTGATGAAATTGAGTATCTGAATGTGGATATTTTGGGTATGAAGGGTAAATCCAGGGTGATAACTGTTCCGGCGGATATTCAGAAACTGTGGAATGATGTACGGGTCATATTGAGAAACCCTGTGATTGCAAGGTATGAGCTAAAAGAGGATATTCAATTGGAAAAAAAGGCAGGAATCACTGCACTATGTGAGTACTCATTACTTTCGGATAATGAATATCCGACTTATGCAATTACCAAAAAAGAAATAACAGAATCCAGAATTAGAAAAATGAAGCAGGTACATTCCGGGGAAGAAATAGGATGCGTTGTTCTGGAACTGGGATACTTTATTGATTTTAAGAATAAGAAACTGGAAGATCCATTGAGTGTGACATTGTCGCTTACAGAGAGCGAGAAACAGGATGAAAGAATTGGTATTTCTATAAAGAGGATGCTGGAGGAATACGTATGGTAAAAGGCTTTTGAAAAATCTTGTGGGAGGAGGATTCAGAAAAAGTATGTACAAAGCAAAGATGAGGTGTGTGGCATTATTAATAATTATGTTAAGCATGGTAAGCTGTGGGCAGAATAGACCGGAACAGAATGATACAGAACAGAATACTTCAGAAGTTACCGAGGAGATGACACCTAATACCATAACGACTACAGCAGTATCAAATGAAGAGACTGAACCGGTTGATTTATCGGAAGATTTCAGTTTGGAAAATTTAAAAGGGAAAACCGATCCGGAAGTAATCAGACAGGAATTATCCGTCCTTCCGTTAAATATAGAAGAACTCAAAGATTATCCGGTGTATGTCTTGGATTGGCAGTCAAGGGAATGCAGCGGAGCAGAATTGCTGGACGAATTTTACGAGCAGACATCAGAGAATCAACCGGCGCAATTAGTGATTGTACACCATTTAGTGAGTGAGGAATTGGTTACAGCGAGATGTATTTCCATTCCCTGAACATAATTAGAAAGCAGCCGGAACAAAGTGAAATTGAACTAATAATGATAGTATTTACGGATCAGGAAGATGTCTCCGATGAAAAGGCGGAACAGTATGTGGAACTGTTATATGACGGGAAGAGACCGGAGAACGTAGAGGTGCGTCCTTTCCTGAATTTACGGAAGACAAGTTAAGTTATACAGTGGGAAGTTGTGGCAGCAGTGCTTGTTTTTTTACCTGTTGGAAAAAGAATGATATTGTGATGACGTGCGAGGGGATTACGAATGAAAACTTTTAAAACAATAGCATTATTGCTTGTAGGTACAGTATCATCTTTGCTGTTAATGGGATGTGGAGAAATAGACGCCGGGACGAAAACATCTGCGTGGGAGAAAGAGACTGCTGCAATTGTGCCGGAAGAACCTAAAACGGAGATTATACTTGGAGATATCGGGAGAGCGTCGACATTACAGGAAGCAGTAGCTGATTTTAATAGTAAAAATGACGGAATAACAATCACAATACATGATTATTACGAAGAAAATATAAGCGACGGAATTAGTCGTTTGTATGATGATATTTTGACAGGAAAAGGACCTGATATCATTAGTTTTTCGACAGATGAAATGGACGTGGAAGTGCTTAGAGAAAAGGGTGCGATAGAGAATCTTATTCCTTATCTGGAGAAAAGTGATGTGATTGGGGAAGAGGACATCGTTGATTCCGCGCATCAGGTTTTGACATCGGATGGCGGCTTGTATATGTTGCCAACGAATTTTGTGTTATATACATTGATAACAAAAGAAAAATGGTGCAGTAACAAAGAAAATTTTACCTTCGAGGAAGCCTTGCGGGCCGTTCGGGAATGTGAAGAGGATCCTATGATTTCACGGGATTTATTTTTACAGGAAGGGGCAATCTGCGGAGGATATTCCGGGGAAACGGAAGATAACAGATTGGAACAATATATAAAAATTGCAGAACAATTACCGCAACAGGCGATGTTTCAAACGAATGACCTTTTGATGCGGGAAGGAAAAATTCCATTCAATCTTGAGTGCATAGGTGACATGCAACAATATTTATATAAAAAATCCGTATGGGGTGAGGATGCAGTCTATACAGGATTTCCGGGAGCAGAAGGAAACGGAAGAATATTTATTTTTGTCAACTGTTTCGCCATTAACAGTCAAAGCACGCACAAAGAAGAAGCATGGAAGTTTGTGGAAAGCTATTTTACTGAGGAAGGACAGAAAACCATTGCTCCCAATTGGAATTTCTCAATATTGCAAGATGTGCTGGACCAACAGCTTAGTGATAGCAGAAAGCAGGAATATTATCAGACATCGGATGGAAAAAGAGAGAAACTTCCTATTCTGACATACGAAATTGGCGGTACCTATGAAAATGTTTATGCGGCACAAGATGAGGATATACAGGATGTAAGGGAGATGATAAATAATACGAAGGTAATGCAACGCAGTGACCTTCCTTTCATAGGGATTACGCAGGAAGAGACGTTGTATTATTTTAATGGAGAAAAAAGTATAGAAGAAACAGCAGCGGCTATAAGGAATAAAATTGATGAAATGCCGAATGCAACAAAGGCACAGACAGATATGGATGCCGTTATCAATATAGGGGATTTTTCGGTTTCCTTATATGAAGGTGAGCAGGAAATATTGGGGAAGCTGGATAAGATGGGGTTGTTGTATGAAAAGGTTGAGGATTCGGATAACAAAAAATATAATTATTATTATAACGTAGGTGATGGGGAAGTTCAATTTATACAAGTTTATTTTCTTGAAAAAGAATGTGTCAGAATAAGAATCAGCAGTAATGAAACATTTGCACATACCTCGAGAGGCATATATTCCGGAAATACTTATTCTCAAATGGTCGAACAATATGGAGATTCTTATGAAAAACATACTTATATAGGCAAAGAGAGATATACCATTTATCGTTATGCTTTAGGAGAATGTTTCCATGAATTCGGCATACCGGGGGAAGCGACCGGTGAAATCTATAATGTTGATGTTTATGTTTCCGGTCAGATGCCTATCTATGATTATGGAGAAGAGATTGTAGAGGATTAGAAATTTTTTGAAAATATGTAAGGCGATGAGACGGACTATATGGAATAGTTGAATGCAAACGAAGGTAATGTTGAAGAACTGGAGATTCCATATTTTTCATTTACAGAAGAAAATAGAAGATAATAGGGGATAAACAAAAAGATGACAAAAAAGCAGAAAGTAGTATTTGCGGTTGTGGCAGCAGTGATTGTGCTGGGGATGATTATGTCTTACGCATTTTTGATGGAAAATCAGCATATAGACAGTACACCTGAAGAAAAAAAGATGCCTGCCATGAGTGATACAGAAGACTATGAAGTACGTGAAAGTGATGAAAGCATTCAAAGCAGCGAAACAGAAGAAGATTATTATATGACATCTACAGGAGTAACAGCAGAGGAGCAATTTGCTGAAGAGATTAAAAATGATGTTTTAAAGCATGATTGGGATGCGCTATCCGAGAAAATTTCATATCCTATTGCAATAAATGGTACTACGGTTAATAATCGTGAAGATTTTTTAAAACTCGATATTGATGGAAAGCTGAATCAAGAATTTGTAGAGGCTATTCGTGCTGAAACATGCCGAAAAATGTTTTGTAATTGGCAAGGGGTGATGATGGGGGATGGACAAATCTGGTTTGACAATGTTTATAAAGGAACAGGACCTTGGAAACTATCAATTATCGGAATTAATAATATGCTCGAGACAGAATCGGAAGATCTGAATGCGGAAGAAACGATAGAGCCAGATCCGGAAATAGCAGATGGCAGTGTGGACGAATTATCCATGGATGAGATCAAGGAATTGCTTTTTGGTGAGTGGAAAGTTACAAAATTGCTTGGCTTTACACACGTACAAAACGATTATACGAATTATCCGGAAGGACATGATATCATAGGCAATCATATTGTGATAAATGAAGATGTATTTTCCAGTGAAGGGCTTGAAAAATATGAACGTTATCAATGCGAGATTTTAGAACCTTCTTATGAGGTATCTCCTATAAAAGAACGTAATTTAATCTATTATGTAAAGGAAGCTATAAAAGACGATCCGGAACTCTATGATTGGATTCTGAATTATGATGAATTTCAGAATTTGGAAATAAGAGGCACGAGAGATGGAATAAAACGACAGCCTCCGGCAGTGGACATAATGATTTCCGGTAATACACAATTTGTTATTCTTACGATGGATTGTGCTTTTTACCTGTTGGAAAAAGAATGATATTGCGATGATAATTGGGGGAGGAACAAAAGATGACCAAAAAGCAGAAAGTAGTATTTGCAGTTGTGGCAGCAGTGCTTGCAGTTGTGGCAGCAGTGCTTGTGCTGGGGATAATTTTGTCTTACGTATGCTATCATTTTATTTATGGGACAAGAATCACTTCCCGGGAGGGAGAAGCATACCACAAATTAGAAGGAAAGGGAGTATACAGCCCGTTAGCGGTGTTTCCTTCCGCAGATATGGATACCGTTTCACAGGATTTTTATTATCAGACCCGTGATGAAATCTTTGCGGCAACCTGCCAGATCTATTTGGAAAATCAATATACCAGGGAACAGTATGAGGCAGAAACAGAGCGTCTGCGGAATTTGGAATTTTCTTATCAGGATCAGACGAATATGCTCTATCAGGATGAAGAAAATTATTGCAGCGTTGCGTATGTGGCAATGGCAAATTGGACCGACCGATATGAATATGCCATCACGTTAGACGACAGTAATACCATTATTTATGTCTATTTACAGAACATGGATGCAAAGGACATACATATGCAGGCTGATTACCTTCCGAAATATTTTCAGGATAATAATGCCGGAAAGCATCAGGATACAGACCCTATGACCTCGGATTACAGAAGTTTCTATGCGTTCCGGATAGGAGATCATTATATAGACTGTATGGACTTGGCAGATCAGATTGAAATCGCCGATACCGAGCCGAAGATTCAGGCAGAGGATGTAGCACAGGAAGTTGAGACACCGGAACCTCAGACGATTGCTTCGGATACATCTGAAGAAAAGGACACGAGCAGCATGCTCATTAATTCTGAGATTGAAATAAGTGCAGATTTAGATGGAGATGGGAAAGAAGATATAGTGCGTGTTGTAGATAACGGCGATATCGATGACTTAGCAAAAGATGGTACACGACTCATAGCGAATGTGAATGGCGCAGATACGGCAATAAAGGATTACGAAGGATACGTTTATAGTTCGAGGATTACTACCGGTGATCTGTCAGGAGATGGTAAAGCGGATGTATTATTGGAAAGGTACATCTTCGGAAGCAATTATGGTGCTGTTACAATTTCGATTCTGCATTTAGAGGATACCGGATGGGTGGAATATCCATATAACTTTATACATAATCCCAATATTGATTCAGAACAGCCTGATAAATTCGGTGATGTTAAGATTGATGACAAGCGGCCAATAGACAGTTATATCGGGGCAACCATATTTGAAAAAGACGGAAAAACGATGGTTCGTTTTATCTCATTACAATATGAAGTCGATGACGAAAGCACGGTAAAATGTACAGAGGCATCCTATCGGGAAGATGGGTGGTATATAGAAGATATTAGATTAATTGATAATTATTATGATAAGAGAGAAGAACTATTAGCGCCGCAGGATGATACACTGACGATAAGAGGAGAAGTGGCTGGGAACGAGGATAGAAAAATAGTATACGAGATAGCAAAAGAATTTTCGGAGGCCTATTTTCAAGGTGATTCGGAAACAATTAAAAAGTATTTAGTGGAAGATTACAGTGGAACACTGGATACTTATGCAGAGTTCCGGGAATCTAAAGGAAAAGAAACTGTTTGTATAAATAGGATAAAAGGATTAGCGGATGTTGGGGATGAAACGGGGGTAACCTATACAGTGCAGGCGGAATTTTTGCCGGCAGGAGAAGACTCCTTGTTTTATCTTTTTATGGACTTTGAGAAGCAAGAAGGCGGATGGCGGATAAGGACATACGGATTAGAAAAATAAGAGCTTAAGGAAAGCACACAAAAATTTAAACTTTTCAATATGCAGTTGACACAGTCAGTGAATTGCCATATTCTAATTATAGAGAGGTCTCCATTAACCTTTGGTAATCAAGCCATAAAGAGATGAACATTAACGAGTGGGAAGATTCGTCTTCCCACATTTTTTAATCCAGTATTATGTGTGCACTAGGGGAAAAACTAATAAAAATGCGTACTCACCGGTTCAGCCACCACACCCCCAGATTCAGATACCCCGCGAACGCCACCCATACCAGATAAGGCAGCATCAGCCATGCGGCAGGCTTCGAGATGCGGTAAAAGGCAACGGTAGTGGCGATGATCAGGATCCACAGAGCGACCAGCCACAAAAAGGCGAAAAGATACCATCCCAGGTTGAAGAACCAGATGGACCAGAAAAAATTAAAGATAAGCTGTACAGCATACAGGGTGAGGGCTTTCGTGTCCTCACCTTTTTGCATGACAACGAGATAAGAGGCGATTCCCATGAGGACGAACAGGATACTCCACACCACCGGGAAGAGCCACATAGGCGGTGTCAGGGGAGGCTGATTCACTGTTTCAAAGGCTTTCATGCCGTCCATGGTGATCCAGGCGGAGAGTCCACCTGCCGCCAGAGGGATGGCAACGGCAGTGATGAGGTTTTTCCAGTGAATATTGTGAAATTTGTCGGAGAATTGCATGGGAGCCTCCTTTGAAAATACGATTTTGCATGTGTCAATATCCGTGTATTTCTGATTAGTATTGTATGAAAATGAGATAAAAATTATGTGTCTAGCTATAAAATGAGGACAAAAATTTGGGACTATCGGCAAACGGAGGTTTTGGTGTATGATTAAGAGTATAATAAAGCATTATGACTATCAGAAACAGGAAATATCCAAGAAAAGGTAATAGGTAACATAGCTATGAGCACAGAACAAACACAGGGTTCCCTGACAAAAGAAGCAATCCGGCTGGCGTGGCCGGCGGTCTGTGAATCCTTTTTTATCGCACTGGCGGGTATGGTGGATACTTTTATGGTGAGTACGCTCGGGGCCAATGCGGTGGCAGCAGTAGGGCTGACTACACAGCCGAAGTTCCTGGGGCTGGCACTGTTCATCGCAGCGAATGTAGCAATCTCCGCCCTGGTGGCGAGACGATTTGGAGAGAAGAGGCAGCAGGCGGCCAACGAGATTCTGGTGATGACGATCTGCTTTTGCATTGTGGCAGCGGTGATCATCAGTGCACTGACGGTGGGATTCGCGGATCAGATTATTGAATTCTGCGGATCGAGTGAGGACACGCATGCCATGGCGGCGAGATACTACCGGATCATCATGGGTGGCATGATCTTCAACGTATTGTCCATGGGAATCAATGCGGCACAGCGCGGCGCGGGCAATACGATGATCGCCCTTAGGACGAATCTGATCTCCAATCTGGTGAATATCTGCGGCAATTACCTGCTGATCAACGGCCATTTCGGATTCCCGGCACTGGGGATCACCGGAGCCGCCATTGCCACGGTATTCGGTACGGTAGTGGCATGCGTGATGAGCATCGTCTCAATCTGTCCGAAAGACGGATTTATCAGTATTCCGTACATGATCGAGCATCACATCAGACTGCGATTAGAACCGCTGTTGGAGATTATCAAAGTCGGCTATTCCGTGTTTATTGAGCAGGTATTGATGCGTATCGGTTTTATGTCTACCGCTATGATGGCTGCGAAAATGGGTACGGAAGCCATGGCGGCACATCAGGTAGGCATGAATATCCTCGGTCTGACGTTTTCATTCGGTGACGGTATGCAGGTAGCGGCGGTGGCGTTGATCGGCCGGAGTCTGGGCGAACGTGACCCGGAGAAAGCGAAAAGCTATGGAGCTATCTGTAGACGTATCGGTATGGGAATCTCTGTTGCACTGGCGGTTATCTATTTCTTCGGAGGGGAGACCATTTACCGGATGTTCTTTAGAGAAGAAAATATTATTACGTACGGTGTGAATATTATTCATTGCATTTGTATCATTGTCCTGTTCCAGGTGTCTCAGGTCATCTACATGGGATGCCTGCGCGGCGCGGGAGATACCGCATACACGGCAGTAGCTTCTACGATCAGCGTTACTTTGATCCGTACGGCGGCATCCTATATTTTCGGGTTTACTCTGGGACTGGGAATGACCGGTATCTGGATGGGTATTCTGGCGGATCAGGTATCCAGATTCCTGTTTGCGTCGATTCGGTTCCGACAGGGAAAATGGGTGACAATTAAGATTTAATGAGCGCAGGTAATGAGCTTATGATAATAACAAAACTCCCGGAGCAATATCGCACCGGGAGTTCTTGCTTTCAAATAACATGCAATGATTCACTGTGAGTTCTATTTCGTCTTCAATGTCTTTTTCATAGCAGTGAAAGTCTCTGCACTGATCACATGCTCGATCCGGCAGGCATCCTCAGCAGCAACGGTGGGATCCACACCGATGGAAGTCAGCCAGTCCGTAAGAAATGTGTGACGTTCATAGATTTTCTCTGCAATTTCCCGCCCCTTATCCAGCAGGGTGATGTAGCCTTCCTTGTCCATTTCAATATATTCCCCATTGCGGAGATTCTTCATAGCTACGCTGACGCTGGGCTTGGACACACCCAGATCGTTGGCAATATCAATGGAACGGACCACACCGTTCTTTTTCTTCAGCACTAAGATCGTTTCCAGATAATTCTCAGCAGATTCCTGTATTTTCATGTAATGACCATACCCTTCCCATACATAGCATTTTGAACCGAAATACCTGCTCTACATGTGGAAACTTAACCATCCGCAGGCATTACAATAAGAATAGCAGAAAAGGGTAGGAAATGCAAGATTTCAACTTAATGAGAAAAAATATCAATAAGAAATTCCTACGAGATTTCTATGAAAAAAATCGAAAAAATATATTGACAGTAAAAAAGGGTTAGTATATACTAACCACGTGAATTGAGAATGAATCTCATTAAGAGCTAATGAGAAACCACAAGCAGTTCAATACTATTGAAGGGAAGGAAGTGTGTATGATGCCCCTGAGTATGGTAGGTGCCGGTGAAGAGAACACGATCCAGAGGATCGGCGGCAAAGAGGAGACGAGGAAGTTTTTAGAGACCCTCGGATTTGTAGTAGGTGGTAAAGTGACAGTTGTGTCCCAGACCGAAGGCAACCTGATTGTGAATATCAAGGAATCAAGAGTAGCCATCGGCAAGGATATGGCCAATAAAATCATGGTGTAGCGGGCAGCTGTACCAAAAGATGCTAATAGGAGGAGAAAATGAAGACATTGAAGGAAGTTCCCTGCGGACAGACCGTAAAGGTGACTAAACTGAATGGTGAAGGTCCTGTCAAGAGACGTATCATGGACATGGGCATTACCAAAGGTGTTGAGATCTATGTGAGAAAGGTTGCTCCTTTGGGAGATCCCGTGGAAGTAACTGTCAGAGGCTATGAGCTGTCTCTTCGTAAGGCAGACGCTGAGATGATTTGCGTTGAGTAAATGATCTTTTTTTTAGCAGGAAGGTTAGCTGAAACTAATTAGTGAAAGCTAATCACATGAGCAAAAAGGAAGCTCTGAAAGAGCGTTTTGCGAATGGGGTCTGAATAGTTATTAAATGATTTTAGAGGAAAGAGGTAGAAAAATGGCAATTAAGATTGCACTTGCAGGTAACCCTAACTGCGGTAAAACGACACTTTTCAATGCTCTGACCGGTTCCAACCAGTTCGTAGGTAACTGGCCCGGCGTAACCGTTGAGAAAAAGGAAGGTAAATTAAAGAAGCAGTACGGTGGTAACGGTGATGACGTGATCATCATGGACTTACCCGGTATTTATTCCCTGTCTCCGTATACTCTGGAGGAAGTGGTAGCACGTAACTACCTGATCGGTGAGAGACCCGATGCAATCCTGAACCTGGTAGACGGTACCAACATCGAGCGTAACTTATATCTGAGCACACAGCTGATGGAACTGGGTATTCCCGTTGTCATGGCTGTCAACATGATCGATATTGTGAATAAAAACGGTGACAAGATCAACGTAGGCAAGCTTTCCGAGAAGCTGGGCTGCCCCGTTGTAGAGATCTCCGCTTTAAAGCTGACCGGTATCGAGAAAGCTACTAAGAAAGCGATCGAACTGGCACAGAAGAAGAGTGCAGCCGTTGCGGTACATAAATTCGCGCCTGAGGTTGAGAGCGTGATCGAGACCGTAGAGAAGAAGCTGACCGATGTTCCCGAGGAGCAGAAGAGATTCTTCGCTATCAAGCTGTTAGAGAAGGATGACAAGATCCAGGCACAGATGAAGAGTGTTCCCGATGTATCCGCAGAGATCAAGCAGCTGGAAGCTGCCATGGATGATGACACTGAGAGTATCATCACCAACGAGAGATACACATACATCTCCTCTATTATCAAAGAATGTTATACCAAAAAGGAAGGCCAGAAACTGAGCACTTCTGACAAGATCGATAAGATCGTAACCAACAGATGGCTGGCACTGCCGATCTTTGCAGTGGTTATGTTTATCGTATATTATGTATCTGTTACTACCGTCGGTACCTGGGCTACCGACTGGGCAAACGATGGCGTATTCGGTGATGGCTGGCATCTGTTCACCATCGGAACCGGTGCTTATGAAGAAGCAGCCGAGCCGTATGATGATGCAATGAATGTGATCAACGCATTCGTAGAAGCTGACGGTGATGAAGAACTGGCAGCAGTCATCGACAGCGAGTCTGAAGACTATGATCCTGCAGCAGCTGTTGCAGCAGTACAGGAATTTGCAGCAGGCATTGATGCATCCGCTACCGCTGATTACACTCTGGAAGACGAAGAGACACTGGCAACCGAGGATGTAACTTATACCGGTGCTGATCTGGCAGATGCTGTTGCAGTATATGCCGAGGACGGCGCAGAAGCTCCCGATCCCGCAGACTACGGTATCTGGGTACCCGGTGTACCCGCACTGTTAGAGAGTGGTCTGGATGCGATCGGATGTGCCGACTGGCTGAAAGGGCTGATCCTTGACGGTATTGTAGCCGGTGTCGGTGCAGTGCTCGGTTTCGTACCTCAGATGCTGGTACTGTTCATCTTCCTGGCATTCCTGGAGTCCTGTGGTTACATGGCACGTATCGCATTCATCATGGACCGTATCTTCCGTAAGTTCGGTCTGTCCGGTAAATCCTTCATTCCTATGCTGATCGGTTCCGGATGTGGTGTTCCCGGTATCATGGCTTCCCGTACCATCGAGAACGACAGAGACCGTAAGATGACCATTATGACTACCACATTTATTCCTTGTGGTGCGAAGCTTCCCTTCATCGCCATGGTAGCAGGTGCTATCTTCGGCGGCGCAGCATGGGTTGCTCCTTCCGCATACTTTTTGGGAATTGCGGCAATCATTTGTTCCGGTATTATCCTGAAGAAGACCAAGATCTTCGAGGGCGATCCTGCTCCTTTCGTTATGGAGCTCCCTGCTTACCACTGGCCTACCGTAGGTACGGTACTGCGCAGCATGTGGGAGCGCGGCTGGTCCTTCATTAAGAAGGCAGGTACCATCATCCTTCTGTCCACTATCGTTGTATGGTTTACTACTTATTTCGGATTCACCGAGGACGGCTTCCGTATGCTGGCTGAGGATGAGATCGATATGAGTATCCTGGGCAAGATCGGTCAGTGCCTGGCATGGATCTTCATCCCTCAGGGCTTCGGTAACTGGCAGGCAACCGTTGCATCCATCACCGGTCTGGTAGCTAAGGAGAATATCGTAGGTACGATGGGTATCCTTTACAGCGCAGGCGAAGGTTCCGTATATGCGAACATGGCCGCTACCTTCACCGTAGCAAGCGGTTATGCTTTCCTGGCATTCAACCTGCTGTGCGCACCTTGCTTCGCAGCAATGGGTGCGATCAAGCGTGAGATGAATAACACCAGATGGTTCTGGATCGCTATCGGATATCAGTGTGGCCTGGCTTATGTAGTATCCCTGTGTGTATACCAGATCGGCAACCTGATCCTTAACGGATCTTTCGGCATTGGAACTGTTGTAGCATTCCTTCTGATCATTGGCTTCATTTATCTGCTCTTCCGTCCTTACAAGGAGAGCACCACTCTGAAGGTTGACACCAAGAAGGTTGCATAAGTAAAATAAATGATAGAACTTTCCCACAGGTGTCCGGCGTGACTGCTTGCAGGCAAAGCCAGATACCTGTGAGGGAAGTAAACAGATAGAAACGTAACATTACTTGCGGATCTTCGATAAGAGGATCCGCAGGATTTCAAAATAAGAGTAAGGAGGCAGTCTATGGGAACCGTAGTTGTATTGGCGATACTGGCCGGTGTAGTCGCATTGATTGTCCGCAAAATGATAAAAGACAAAAAGAATGGAAAATCCATTCAGTGTGGTGGCGATTGCAGCCATTGCGGAGGTCATTGTGGACACTAGGGAACAGGTAAGCTATCAGACCACGAAAATGCAGAGAGAGATCATATTGACCAAGCTGAAAGAAAAAGGCTGCCGTATTACGAAGCAGCGACTTCGGCTGATTGATATTATCCTCCAGTATGAATGCTCCAGCTGTAAGGAAATCTTCTACCGGGCATTGGAAGAGGATGACAAGCTGGGAGTCGCAACCGTATACCGCATGGTCAACCTGTTAGAAGAGATCGGTGCCATCAGCCGTAAGAACATGTATAAGGTAGCTTACTCTGAAAATTGTATGATGGAAAATGCCTGTACCATTGAACTGGACGATGGATCTGTACACCATCTGTCAGCGAAAAAATGGAACTCGGTGATTCGCGCCGGTTTAAAGTCCTGCGGTTATCTGGCAGACCAGAAAGTGACCAACGTGACCATCAAGCCTTGCGAATGTGCGGAGCAGGTATGTTAAGACAAGAGTATAATAAGTAGAAAGTAAACCGGTGTAAGGGGCAGGCAGTCTGGAGAGACAGTACTGTTTCCTACACCGGTTTTACTTATATGGGTGGCAGGAAAATATTAATCTGCATGAAATTTTGACAGATATTGTAGCAAAGATACTTCTGAGAGGAGTATATTTTTTTGAAAGAAAACAATAAGGAGAGTGAAAAAATGGGAACTTATATTATATGCGGTATATTAGTAATAGTAGTTATTGCGGCGTTGCTGGGATCCAAAAAGCATTTCAAGGGAGAAGGCGGATGCTGTGGCGGAGGCGGAGATGTGAAGATCAAGCCGAAGCACTTAGATACTATCGTAGCGACCAAAAAGCTTCATATTGAAGGAATGTCCTGTGTGAACTGCCAGAATCGTATCGAGAATGCCCTGAATGGCATGGCACAGGTCAATGCCAAAGCAAGCTTTAAGAAAGGCGAAGCAATCGTAAAGCTCGGCGCAGACATCCCCGAAGACGAACTGCGCGAGGCTGTGGAGAAACTGGGATACAAAGTTACTTCCATTGAATTGATGTAAATGGAAAGTTAGTAAAGAAATGCTATCAAATCCCCGTAGAAAATTCACATCCGGAGACCTTACATCGAGACATGTGTATCGCATGCTCCGGGAGTTCGTGGATTTTGCCAATGTATTTAACTAACTCTCAATTCACCGTCATTATCGAACGAAAGAACTATATCATTTATCCGATGATCATAACGCAAATCCCCGTTGAACAAAACCAGTATATTTACAGAATCCCCATAAAACCCATTAGCTATTCGAGATGCTTAATTTTTTAAATAAGCAAAGCCTCCCTCGACAGAGGGAGGCCCGGCATAGCGAACGTATTACCCGTTCTCTTTCGCAAAATATTCCTTTGTCATCTTCACTACAACGCCGGACAGCAGGAACACGGCGATCAGGTTGGGGATGACCATGAGTCCGTTGAAGGTCTCGGCGATGCTCCACATCAGTCCCAGGTTCATAGTAGCGCCCACGATAGCAGTGAGGGAATACAGCACCATGAAAGGCATGTTGGAGCGGGAGCCGAAGAGGAATTCGATACATCTGGTACCGTACAGTCCCCAGCCAATGATGGTGGAGAAAGCGAAGCAGCACATCGCCACAGCGGTAAAGATCGATACCCAGCTGCCATAGACAGCGGTGAAGCCACTGATGGTCAGCTCTGCACCGGCAGCTTCACCGTAATTTACGGATACGCCACTGCACAGGATGACCAGCGCTGTCATGGTACAGATGATGATGGTGTCCACGAATACTTCAAAGATGCCGAAGAAGCCCTGTTTTACCGGTTTCTTCGTATCAGCACAGGCATGGGCGATGGATCCGGTACCAAGACCGGCTTCGTTGGAGAAGATACCGCGGGATACGCCTTTTTTCATGCTCATGAAGAAGCTTCCTACCACACCGCCGGTCACAGAGGCGGGATTGAAAGCACCTTCGATAATAGAAGCCAATACAGCAGGTACAGACTTAATATGGAAAATGATCACACCCAGTGCCAGCACAATATACATGATCGCCATGAAAGGTACCAGCTTGGAGGTGACATTGCCGATACGCTTGATGCCGCCGATCAGGATTAGGGCAATGATGATCGCCAGAGCCACGCCGATGATCAGGTTGACAAGCTTTACAGCATCTGCAGGCAGTACGTTAAAGCTGCTCAGAGCAGAATCAATGGCAGTAGTGATCGTATTGACCTGTGTGGCATTACCGGTACCGAACACAGCCAGCACACCGAAAGCGGCGAACAAATACGCCAGGAAGTGCCATTTTTTATCCAGTCCGTTCTTAATATAATACATGGGACCGCCTACCAGGTCGCCCTGTGCATTGGTCTCGCGGAAGTGTACAGCAAGTGTTACTTCGGCAAACTTGGTGCACATGCCGAGCAGCGCAGATACCCACATCCAGAATACCGCTCCGGGGCCGCCGATAGCGATAGCACCTGCCACACCGGCTACGTTACCCGTGCCTACCGTAGCGGCGAGAGCAGTACATACCGCCTGAAAAGGTGTCAGGGCTCCGTCGGAGGCCTCTTTTTTCTTCATCATACGTCCCAGTGTCACCTTCATGGAATAGGGGAACTTTCGGATCTGCAGGAAGCGCGTCCGGATACTTAAATACAGACCGACGCCAATGATACAGATCATGGCGGGGACACCCCAGATAAAATTGTTAACAACACTGTTGACTGCTTCAATTGTGGATAACATAAACAGAATCTCCTATCATTTGTGGATATAAGGCAAATACCTTTATAGATTAACATATTTTCACATATGCTGCCACAAAAATCTTGATTTCCGGGCAGTGTATCATGGAATCTGTTTTTTCGAAAAGATAAATATTTGTTGCATGGAAGAAAATTCACAATTATTATAATAGAAAAGGGATAAATAAGGAGGACCAAAATGGAAGCAGATATCAGATGGCTGGACGATCCGAAGGTGTTCCGGGTCGGTCAGCTGCCAGCCCACAGTGATCATCCCATTTATGGGGATGTGGAGGAAGCAGCAGAAGGTAAAAGCTCTCTGGTGCAGTCTCTGGACGGAAACTGGGAGTTCGCCTATTCGGTGAATGCGAAGAGCCGTCCGGTGGATTTCTACCGGGACAATGCCGGAGATACAGAATTCGAAACGATCCGTGTACCGGGGCATATTGAGTTATCCGGTTACGACAAAATTCATTATATCAACACCATGTATCCCTGGGAGGGGAAAATCTACCGCCGCCCGGCCTACACACTGGGAAAAGGTCTGGCAGAAGGTGCTTTCAGTGAGGCGGAGTATAATCCCGTAGGAAGTTATCGCAAGCGTTTTCATCTGGCAGATGGTCTGCGGGGAAAGCGGGTGATCATCTGTTTCGAAGGTGTGGAACAGGCGATGTATGTCTGGCTGAACGGGCATTTCGTGGGATATGCCGAGGACAGCTTTACTCCCTCTGAATTCGATCTGACACCTTATATTAAGGAAAAGGACAATCTGCTGGCGGTGGAAGTGCATAAGCGCAGTACGGCGGCATTTCTCGAAGACCAGGATTTCTTCCGCTTTTTCGGAATCTTCCGCAGTGTAAAGCTTTATGCAAAGCCCGGCTGGCATGTGGAAGATCTCTGGGCAAAGCCTAATTATAGCGTACAGGATGCAATGGGCACTTTAGATCTGACGGTAAAAGTATCTGCCGCAGATGCGGGACAGCACCCGGGCAAAATGCGTGTATGTCTGTCGGATGCCAACGGGAAATGCCTGTTGGAGCAGACACAGATTTTGCAGTCACAGGTGGAGCAGACGCTGCACCTTCGGGAAACATTGGCAGAAAAAGTAGTCCCCTGGAGCCATGAGAATCCGTACTTATATCAGTTGGAGATCACGCTGACAGACAGTGAGGGTGAAGTGACGGAAGTGGTGCCTTATAAGATCGGCTTCCGGGATTTTATTTTGGATCCTACGGATAGAGTGATGAAACTGAACGGCGAGCGGCTGGTGATCTGTGGAGTGAACCGCCATGAGTGGAATGCAGCTTCCGGACGGTGTATTTCCCTGGAAGACATGAAATGGGACATCGAATGCTTCAAACGTAACCATATCAATGCCGTCCGTACCTGTCATTATCCGGATCGCATGGAATGGTACACATTGTGCGATGAAGCCGGTATTTACATGATGGCGGAGACGAATCTGGAGAGTCACGGCTCCTGGCAGAAGATGGGAGCTGTGGAACCTTCCTGGAATGTGCCCGGTTCCCTGCCGGAGTGGAAGGAAGCGGTAGTGGACCGTGCCAGAACCAATTTTGAATGCTTTAAGAATCATCCTTCGATCCTGTTCTGGTCTCTGGGAAATGAATCCTATGCCGGAGATGATATTGCTGCCATGCAGCAGTTTTTCAAGGAAAAGGACGATCAACGGCTGGTACATTACGAAGGTGTCTTCCACAACAGAGCTTATGAAGACCGGATCTCGGATGTGGAGAGCCGTATGTACGCATACCCGCAGGAAATTATAGATTATCTGGAACATGACCCCAAGAAACCCTATCTGTTATGCGAATATATGCATGACATGGGCAACTCTCTGGGCGGAATGAAGTCCTATATGGAATTATTGGACCGCTTTGAAATGTATCAGGGCGGATTTATCTGGGATTATATTGACCAGGCGCTTTGGGTGGAAGATGAAGTCACAGGACGGAGAGTACTGCGCTACGGAGGAGATTTTGATGACAGACCCAGTGATTATGAATTCTCGGGAAATGGAATCTTATTCGCAGACCGTAGTGAAAAACCGGCAATGCAGGAGGTGAGATATTATTATGGCACTCAGAATCGTAATCGGTGATGTGACTATCGGTATACATGGACAGGATTTTTCCTATATTTTCTCCGTGGGCTCCGGAGGCATGGAGTCTTTATATAAGGACGGCAAAGAGTGGCTGTACAGGTCTCCCCGACCGGCTTTCTGGCGCGCGGTCACGGACAATGACAGAGGGTGTGGATTCGCATTCCGCAGTGCGGTATGGTCCGCAGCGGATCGTTTTGTACGCTGCAGCCGGGTAGAGGCCCGGATGGATGGAGAGGAGATTGCCATCCCGCTGGCACCGGCGAATAATAAATACACCGGAAAAGAGACCTGTGACAGATTCGAGATCGTCTATACGTATAAGACACCGACAGTTCCGGTGACGGAGGTGACAGTGACTTATACGGTGGAAACGGATGGCAGAATCCATGTGCAGGCAGATTATTGTGGAAAACAGGGTCTGCCGGAGCTTCCGGTATTCGGAATGCGGTTTCTGATGCCCACCGCAGCGGAGAGGTATACCTATGAAGGATTGTCCGGAGAGACCTATCCGGACCGTATGGCAGGAGGAATTCCCGGTGTGTATGAAGTACAGGGCCTGCCGGTGACACCTTATATGGTGCCTCAAGACTGTGGGATGCATATGCAGACCAAATGGCTGGAGATCGTCAGGAAGACTTCCCTGGATAATACAGACCGTGGAGAAAGAAGCAGCCGTTTAAAAATAACCGCGGAGGAGGGAAAACACTTCGCATTTTCCTGCCTGCCTTATACGGCACAGGAACTGGAAAATGCCATGCACCATGAAGAACTACCTCCTGCCCGCAGGACGGTGGTATCCATCCTGGGAGCAGTGAGGGGCGTGGGTGGTATCAACAGCTGGGGCGCTGATGTGGAAGATGCTTATCATATCAGCGGAGAACAGGATATCACTTACGGATTCTGGATCGAGTGAAATACTTCCCCAATCGGTCCCTGAACCAGGAGATCCGCGTGGCTGTCTCTGGGTGTTGCACTCTTGTTGATGACCACCAGCTTATCTCCCTGAAAATAATCAATTAACCCGGCTGCGGGATAGACAGCCAGAGAAGTGCCGCCGATGATCAGGACATCTGCTTCGTGGATGTATCTGACGGCGGCATTTATCGTCTTTTCATCCAGTCCTTCCTCGTACAGGACCACATCCGGTTTAATGGTGCCGCCGCATTTCTCACAGTGCGGTATGCCGGTGCTGTTTAAGATAGCATCCAGACCGTAGAACTGATGGCATTTTTCACAGTAATTGCGCAGTACCGAGCCGTGAAGCTCCAGGACAGTCTTACTTCCGGCGGCCTGATGCAGTCCATCGATATTCTGCGTGATCACGGCCCGGACTTTCCCGGCAGCTTCCAGTTCTGCCAGTTTTTTATGGGCGGCATTGGGCTGTGCATTGGGGAAGAGCATCTTATTCCGGTAAAAACGGAAGAATTCCTCCGTGTGGGAACGATAAAAGGTGTGACTTAAAATCGTCTCCGGCGGGTAATCGTACTGTTGGTGATACAGTCCGTCCACGCTTCGGAAATCCGGGATTCCACTCTCGGTGGAGACACCGGCACCACCGAAAAATACGATATTGCCGTAGGTATCAATGATCTTTTGCAATTCCTGAATCTGTTTGTTCAAATTTTCCATAAGTTATTCCTCCTTTTCCTTATGAGAATTACAAAAATTTTGAAAATATTGTTTCCGTATCGGTTGCAGGCTGGCGGCAGTAGTAATAACCGCCAGATATTTGAACATCTGCAGCAAAATGTAGACGCCACAGGAATAGAAGCTGTTGATGAACTTTTGCATGTCTTCGGAAAACCATGCGGTGAACAGGCCACAGCCGAAACGCAGCAGAACGGCACTGAGCAGAATCCCACAGGTCAGGATCCACAGTTCGAGATCTTTTGTGTTCCCATGGAAAAGTCCATGGATCACGCGGACGGTCAGCACACAAAGGGCAAGTAGTGCCAGCAGGAACATGGGCTGTCCCAACAATTGATAGATAGCGTTGCTCTTATTCAGAAGAGATACCATACCGGAACTGTAGATCTCATTGAAATCATATAAGGTCTCATCCTCAATGGAATCATAATCGGCAGCCTGAAACTGTGACAGTGTGGGGTACACGGTCAGGCAGGAGGCAAAGGATTCCATACGACGGATATCCGACAGCCGGCCGGCACTTTTGGCGGAACTGCTCAAAGCACAATCGGTGTATCCTGCAATTTTCCAGATATTCTGCAAAGTATCACTGAGGATACCGGGAATTTCTTCCGGCAGTACTCCACGGGATTGGGAGGAAAAATAGAGGGCACCGTCCGTCTTTTCGGTCAGCTCGCCACTGGCTACGGCGGCCCGCAGTTCGGAGACGACATTGCCATAAAAGGTCTGTGCACTGACGGCATTCGGGGCAATTCCTGAGTCCTGTACCGCATCCCGCAGTACCCAGCTGAAGTGATCGCCGGGAATCTCACCATCCCTTGTGGCCCAGTCTTCGGTATAACTGTCCAATAGTGGCTGAATCTGCTGCAGAGTGGGACTGGCTGCTTCTGCTCTGACAATAGTATCCCGGGAGATCCAGATGTCGGGATTGGTTCTCATATTGCTGTCCAGATGATACAACAGGGACATCAGCTCTGCAAAATTTCCCTCCGTGCGGTCGTTGTTCAGGAAAACACCGTAGTGGATCCGGTTGACGACGGAGACACCGGTGTTGGCACCGAACAGGAGAAGGAGTGGCAATAACATGGTCAGGCAGTGAAGCAGAAGTGCCTTTGTGTTTAATTTCTTATGCAGGACCAGAATTACATAACCCACGTTCCATACCGTCATAACGGCGATAAACGGCAGGATCCAGACGGAATCCTCCCGGATCTGCCAGAAAAAGGCAAGAGCCACGCCGGTCAGAACCGCCCAGGGCAGCTGTTTTTTCAAGGGGAGCTCTTTGCGCAGAGTCAGTCCGATCATGCTGGAAAATACCACCAGGACCATTCCCGGAACGATTGCCATGCGGTACAGCCGCTGCGTGACCAACAGCGTGAGGCTGATGGGGGAAAACAACAGGAGCAGATAGAGAATTGCCTGCCCATAGGGATTCTGCCATCTCACAGACACTGCGCGGACAAACAGCCATGCACCGGCCGCCTGCAACAGCGACAGCAGAACAGAGTAGGGAAGGCACAGCTTTTTCGCCAGTACCAGAAACAGCGGATAGCCGATTCCTTTTGCCAGTGTATAAGAATCGTAGCTGCCAAGCCACACGCCGCTCAGCAGATCGTAAGCATTCTCGAACAGCAGCCGGTCATCATAGCGCTGATTTGCCAGGATCATATAAGGAATCCTCAGTCCGGCGAGGACGCGGAAAACGGTCATCACCAGCAGGAGGAAGGGCAGATATCGGGAAAAATCTTTTTTGGATAATGTGGTATGCATAAGGTTTCCATCCGTTTCTTTTTTCAGAAGTAGTATGTTAATTACATCATAGTGTTAGGTGAGTGACAAGTCAATCAGTGTCTGGTAAAGAAAATTTTCGAAAAAATTAAGAAAACCCTAAAATATGTGGTATTGAGACTGCCGTAGGAGATATGTTACAATAGATCGTAGGAAAGAATGGAGGCAGTATGAAAAGGAACCACTTGATTCCGCAGGAAAAAAGTAAAAAAGTGATCTATCTGGATCCCAGAGGCAGAGGCGTGGGAGAAAAACATTACGGAGCAAGGGCGTTATATGTTCTGGCGGTGCTGTGTCTGCTGTACTGTGTGGGGATCGGTCTTTTTGTTGCCTTCGGCAGCTACTTTTTCCTGGTCTGGGGTGTGATTGGTGCTTTTTGTGCCGCATGGGCATGGGTGCTGACCCACAGAACCGTATATTACTGGATCCCCCGATGGCTGCATATTACATTCCGGAGTCTTGTGATGGCAGGGATGGTATTGCTTCTTATTATAGAAGGGATGATCGTCAGCCAGTTCCATGCCACGGCGCAGGAAGGTGCGGATTATGTGATCATACTGGGAGCCCAGTGGAAGACTTCCGGCCCCAGTTATGTGCTACAGAAACGGCTGGATAAAGCCATAGAATATCTGAATGCCAATCCGGAGACCAAAGTCATCGTGTCCGGTGGACAGGGATACAATGAACCCATCAGCGAGGCCGAGGGGATGCAAGGATATCTGGAAACCGCCGGGATCGATCCGGAGCGGATCCTCATGGAGGATGCTTCCACGAATACCACGCAGAATCTGATTTTCAGCGGAGAACTGCTGGACAAATCAGAGGACAGTGTTGTGGTTATTACCAACAATTTTCATATGTTCCGGGCGTTGGCTATTGCGAGAAAACAGGGCTATGCCCATGTAGAGGGACTGTCCGCGGGAACTTATCCCGTTACCGTACCGAATAACCTGCTGCGGGAGGCTTTCGGGGTAGTGAAGGACTTTATGGCAAACCATTTATAATACAGAATCACAGGCCTCTGTCGCGACATGTTTGCGGAGAAGTGGCGATACAGGCAGGAAAAGAAGAGGAAAATGTTATGGATATTAATGTGGGAGATGTATTGAAACTGAAAAAACAGCATCCCTGCGGCAGCAGAGAATGGGAAGTACTCCGGGTGGGAGCAGATTTCCGGCTGAAATGTCTGGGCTGTGGACACCAGATCATGATCGCAAGAAAACTGTTAGAAAAAAATGTGAAAGAAATCGTTGAAAAATCTTGAAAAGTGGACAGGAATATGGTATCATGTTCCTTCGTGAGACACTTTATTCCTTGCTCATATATAAAATATGGGCCAGAGACCAAAAGGAGGTAACTAACATGAACAAGTACGAATTAGCCGTTGTTGTTAGCGCTAAGATCGAGGATGATGAGAGAGCAGCCGTTGTTGACAAGTGCAAAGCACTGGTTGAGAGATTCGGCGGCAACATCACAGAAGTGGACGAGTGGGGCAAGAAGAAGCTTGCTTACGAAGTTCAGAAGATGAAAGAAGCTTTCTACTACTTCATCAGATTTGAAGCTGAGAGCACTGTTCCTGCAGAGATCGAGAGCCGTGTTCGTATCATGGACAACGTGATCAGATACTTATGCGTTAGACAGGACGAGGCATAAACAGAAAGCGAGAAGCGAAATATGAATAAAGTAATTCTTATGGGACGTTTAACAAGGGATCCTGAGGTAAGATATTCTCAGGGAGCTACCGCAACAGCGATTGCTCGTTTTTCCATAGCAGTAGATAGAAGATTTAAGCGTGACGGTGAGCCGGATGCTGATTTTATTAACTGTGTAGCGTTTGGCAGAACCGGTGAGTTTATTGAGAGATACGGCCACAAGGGAACAAAGTTCGTTGTGGAAGGACGTATCCAGACCGGCAGCTATACCAATAAGGATGGACAGCGTGTATACACTACCGATGTAGTGGCTGAGAACGTAGAGTTCGCAGAGAGCAAGAACGCATCCGCCGGCAATAACGACGGTGGATACCAGAATGGTGGTTTCGGCGGTGGTAACAATAATGCCCCTGCTCCTTCCGGAGCCGGTGATGGCTTTATGAACATCCCTGACGGCATCGATGAAGAATTACCCTTTAACTAAGTTTCAGTGACAAGCGGAGCTGACACCCGTCTCTGCCCTGACAGATTCCGATAGGAGGTAATAATAATGGCTTTTAATAAGACTGAGAAGACCGATTCTCCGATGAGAAAAAAAGGCGGTATGCGCAGAAGAAAGAAAGTTTGCGTATTCTGTGGTAAAGATAACGTAATCGATTACAAGGATACAGCTAAGCTGAAGAAGTATGTATCTGAGAGAGGTAAGATCCTTCCTCGTCGTATTACCGGTACTTGTGCAAAGCATCAGAGAGCACTGACCGTTGCTATCAAGAGAGCACGTCACGTAGCACTTATGCCATACGTAGCTGAATAATTCAGACTAAGATGAGAGACCAGCCCTTTGTGGCTGGTCTTTTTGTGTATACCATGAGCCGAGTACAGGGTAACAGTTGCGTTTGACGGGGGCCGGATGCTCCATTATAATAAAAAGAGAAAATGATTGGAGAAAAGGTATCGCAAAAGCATGAGTACAGATAAGCATAGATTAATACCAATTACTGATCTGCATACACCGGAACTGGAGATCTACAATGAACGCAGGGAGGTACAACTTTTTCATTATTATGAGCCAGAGCGGGGGCTGTTCATTGCGGAGAGCCCCAATGTGATTCTGCGGGCACTGGCAGCGGGATATGAGCCGCTGTCACTTCTGATGGAACAGCGGGAAGCGGATTCGGAGAAGGGCAGGGAAATCCTGGGGCGGATTACAGAGGTGTCTGGGGAAATTCCCGTATATGTGGCATCCAATGCAGTGCTGTCGGAGATTTCCGGCTTTAAACTGGCGAGAGGAATGCTCTGTGCCATGCGCAGAAGAGCATTGCCGAAGATGGAAGACTTGTGCGGAAATGCCAGACGCATTGCTGTTCTGGAAAATGTTGTAAATCCCACAAATGTAGGCGCAATTTTCCGTTCTGCGGCAGCGTTGGGAATCGATGCAGTACTGTTGACGGGAGGCTGCAGTGACCCGTTGTACCGTCGGGCGGCAAGAGTCAGCATGGGAACCGTATTCCAGGTGCCGTGGACGATCCTGGAGACAAAGGACTGGCCGGAGCATACCATGGAACAGCTGCGGAAGATGGGGTATCATACCGTAGCCATGGCTTTAAAAGAAGACAGCTTGCGGCCGGATGATGAGAAACTGCATAATGTCGAAAAGCTTGCCATTATTCTGGGAACGGAAGGGGAAGGACTGGCAGCGGATACCATTGCGGACTGTGACGATACGGTGTGCATTCCCATGGCCCATGGTGTGGATTCTCTGAACGTGGCGGCCGCCAGCGCAGTGGCTTTCTGGGAACTGTGTAAGTAAGAGAACGGCTCTCCGTCCGGAAAAGCTGACAAAAAGCACAAATTTGACAGAGGAATATTGTCTATTCGTCAAAATAATATGGTGGCGGAGCGGGTTATTATTTGTTATAATAGAAGTTGTCGAACGCAAATATTGAGAGGTGTTCTTTCATGAAAAAACGAATCAGACTGAAAGGCAGGATCCGTACATATATCCAGTTTACCCTATATCTGGGCCTGTTACTGCTGGCTATCGATGCGGCGGTATTCATGTTGGATTTCCGTGCAGGACTGCTTACCTTCGGATTTACGATTTTTTATTTTGCAATTACCCTGACGCTGTATTTCTACAACAAGCCGATCATCATGAACGAGCTGATCAGCTTTGCCACGGAATATGGTCAGATCCAGCGAAAACTGCTGCGGGATCTGGAATTGCCATATGCCCTTCTGGACGATTCCGGAAAGGTGATCTGGACCAACATTGCCTTTGAGAATGTGGTGCATCAGCCCAAGGGCTACAGTAAATCCATCACTTCCCTGTTTCCTACCATTACCCGGGACAGGCTTCCGGACGAATCTGGTGTGGACGAGGCACAGTATGAACTGGAATACGAGGGCTGTGAGTATGTGGCCAAATTCCGCAAGATTTCTCTGAAGGAGATGGCGGAACACAGCGATATGATTGATGCAGAAGACTATAACGGTTATCTGATTGCCGTCTATCTCTTTGATGAGACGGCATTGCATATTGCACTGCAGGAAGTGGATGACCAGAGTCTGAGCGTAGGCATGATCTATCTGGACAACTATGAGGAAGCGCTGGAGAGCGTTGAGGAAGTCCGCAGATCCCTGCTGATCGCACTGATCGACCGTAAGGTGAACAAGTACATTGCATCTCTGGACGGTATCAGCAAGAAGCTGGAAAAGGACAAGTATCTGGTAATCATGCGGAAAAAAGCGGTAGCACAGTTGCAGGAGAACCGTTTCGATCTGCTGGAAGAGGTCAAGACCGTAAACATCGGCAATGAAATGGCAGTGACCATCAGTATCGGTATTGGTCTGGATGGCCTGACTTATGCACAGAACTATGAATTCGCCCGTACCGCCATTGATCTGGCGCTGGGACGTGGCGGGGATCAGGCCGTGATCAAGACTCCGGAGAGCATCACCTACTACGGCGGCAAGAGTCAGCAGGTAGAGAAGAATACCCGTGTCAAGGCAAGAGTAAAAGCTCATGCCCTGCGGGAGATTATCACTGGAAAAGACCGTGTTATCGTTATGGGACACCGGATGCCGGATGTGGACAGCTTCGGTTCTGCGGTGGGTATTTACCGGATCGCCCAGACATTGGGCAGAAAGGCTCACATTGTATTGAACGAGGCTACGACCTCTGTACAGCCGCTGGTGGAGCTGTTTAAGAACAATCCGGAATATGACGAGGATATGATCATCACCAGCCAGCAGGCCATTGATATGGCAGGCAGCAATACGGTTCTGGTGGTGGTGGATGTCAATAAGCCCTCCATCACAGAGTGCCCGGATCTGCTTCGCTTCTGCAAATCCGTCGTAGTACTGGACCACCACAGACAGGGTACGGAGACCATTGAGAATGCCACATTGTCTTATGTGGAGCCTTATGCATCCTCCGCCTGCGAGATGGTATCCGAGATCTTGCAGTATACCTACGACAATATCAAGATCCGTACGGAAGAGGCGGATTGTATGTATTCCGGTATCATGATCGATACCAATAACTTTATGACCAAAACAGGTGTCCGCACCTTCGAGGCTGCCGCATTCCTGCGCAGAAACGGTGCGGATGTGACCCGTGTGAGAAAACTGTTCCGTGAGGATGCAGCAGAATACAAGGCCAAGGCGGATGCTGTCAGTCAGGCAGAGATCTACAAGCAGTTCTTTGCAATTTCTCTGTGTACCGCAGAGGATCTGCCCAGCCCTACCATCATTGGTGCGCAGGCAGCCAACGAACTGCTGAATATCAAGGGCATTAAGGCAAGTTTTGTACTTACCGATTATCAGGGCAAGATCTATGTCAGCGCCAGATCCATTGATGAGGTCAATGTACAGATCATCATGGAGCGTATGGGCGGTGGAGGCCACATGAATACCGCAGCCTGCCAGATGGAAGGCGTGGGACTGGTAGAGGCCATTGGCGTATTGAAGAATACCATCGACGACATGCTGGAATCCGGTGAGATCTAAGGGATTCCGTTTGAAAAGTTTTACCATATAAAACAGAAGATTCAGGAAAGGCAGGTTGATCCTATGAAAATTATTTTACTTCAGGATGAAAAAAAGCTGGGAAAAAAAGGAGACATCATTGAGGCCAGCGAAGGATATGCAAGAAACTATATTTTACCGAAGAAGATCGGTGTGGAGGCAAGCTCCAAGAATCTGAACGATCTGAAGCTCCATAAGGCAAACGAAGAGAAGGTGGCACAGGAGAATCTGGATGCGGCAAAGGCGCTGGCAACAGAGCTGGAGACCAAGCAGGTCGTGGTCAAGATCAAGGCAGGAGAGGGCGGAAGAACCTTCGGTTCTGTATCCTCCAAAGAGATTGCAACTGCCTGCAAGGAACAGCATGGTATCGAGATTGACAAGAAGAAAATCCAGCTGCCGGAGAGTCTGAAGAACTTCGGCTCCTATGAGGTAACAGTGAAGCTTCATCCCCAGGTGGCAGCGAAGCTGACGGTGAAAGTTACGGAGGCGTAGACGACCCCATGCCCGCAATGGATGAAAATGTAATCAAAAGAATAATGCCTCACAGTTTAGAGGCGGAGCAGTCGGTCATCGGCTCTATGTTCATTGACGCGGAAGCCATTGCGGCTGCCACAGAGCAGATCTCCGGAGAGGATTTCTACAACAGGCAGTACGGTGTGGTATTTGACACCATCGTAGAGTTGAACAATGAAGGAAAGCCCATTGACTTTGTCACTTTGCAGGATCGGTTGCGATCCAAGGAGGATGTGCCTCCCGAGGTCAGTGGACTGGATTTCCTGACGAATCTGATTGCAGCAGTACCTACTTCCGCCAATATCAAGTATTATGCTGGAATCGTGGCGGAGAAGGCGACACTCCGGCGTCTGATCCGTACCAATGAAGAGATTGCCAATACCTGTTATAGCGGCAAGGAGAGCCTGGATACGATTCTGGAGAGTACCGAGAGCAAGATCAATGAAGTGGTACAGAAGAAAAACGTCAAGGAATTCGTACCGATTCGTACCGTAGTCATGAACGCCATGGACAAGATCGAGAAGGCTTCCAAACTGCACGGAACCGTCACAGGTATTGCCACCGGATTCATTGATCTGGACTATCGTACCGCCGGAATGCAGCCCTCGGACCTGGTGCTGATCGCAGCCCGTCCTTCCATGGGTAAGACGGCGTTTGTATTGAATATCGCGCAGCATGTAGCATTTAAGCAGAATCTGCCGGTAGCCATATTCAGTCTGGAAATGAGTAAGGAGCAGCTGATCAATCGTATGTTTTCCCTGGAATCCAGCGTGGATGCCCAGAAGCTCCGTACCGGTCAGCTGAATGACCAGGAATGGGAACGACTGATCGAGAGTGCCGGTGTCATCGGCAAGTCCAAGCTGATGATCGACGATACCCCCGGTATCAGCATTGCCGAGCTTCGTTCCAAATGCAGAAGAATGAAGCAGGAAAACGGTCTGTCCATGATCATCATCGACTACTTACAGTTGATGTCGGGAAGTGGCGGAAGAAGCAGCGATTCCAGACAGCAGGAGATTTCCGATATTTCGAGATCCCTGAAAGCAGTCGCCAGAGAGCTGTCCGTACCGGTGCTGGCATTGTCTCAGTTGAGTCGGGCTGTAGAGCAGAGACCGGATCATCGCCCTATGTTGTCTGACCTGCGTGAGTCCGGAGCCATCGAGCAGGACGCCGACGTGGTAATGTTCATCTACCGTGATGATTATTATAATCACGATTCGCCGGATAAAGGTATTTCGGAGATCATCATAGCCAAACAGAGAAACGGTCCCATCGGAACCGTACAGCTGGCATGGCTGCCGGAATACACCAAGTTTGCCAATCTGGAAAACGACAGAAAAAAAGATTTCTAAGTATATTACGAATACAGAACATAAAATACGAAAGAGAACAAGTGAGGGAGATTCCCCGCACCTGTTCTCTTTCGTATTTTTATTATATATGGATATGTGGAAAGGAAGAGAATATGGGAGAGTATTTATTGATTTCGGATGCTGCAAAACAGGTAAAGGTGGAGAGCCATGTACTTCGCTATTGGGAAGAGGAATTACATCTGCCCATCAAAAGAAACGAGCTGGGGCACCGCTATTATACGAAGGAAGACGTGGAACGGTTCAAAGAGATCAAGAGCATGAAAGAAAGGGGATTACAGTTGAAAGCAATTAAAATGATATTAAAGGACGGACGGCTGGACGTACTGCCGGAGGAACGGGAAAAAGAGCCTGTAGAAGCCCGGAAAGAGCCGGCAGAAGTCCGGACACCACACATGGCCATCGAGATCGTTGATAAACCGGTGGATAAAGAGATGCCGGTACAGCCGCAGGAGAGGATATGTACGGTGCCGGAGAAGGAAGGACTGCAGAGTGAAAGCAGGGAAGAGAAGGCTAAAAGGCTCCAGTGGATCCTGCAACAGTTGATCCGTGAGGCAGTACGGGAGAATAACCAGGACCTTTGCCGGGAACTCAAGGAAAGCATGGTCAAGGAGCTGGATTATCAGTTCCGCAGCAGAGAAGAGCGGGAAGAGGAGAGAGACCGCAGACTGGAACAGCGCAGCGAGGAGTACTATCAGAAGATGGACGAGCTGTTGCGGAAAAAGACCAGGGGACAACTGCGGAAACAGCAGAAAGAGGAGAGAAGGCCGAAAGTGGAAAAAGAGTCCACAGAGATCGCAGACAAAGAAAATACCGGCAGGGAAATTAAGGCAGAAAAAAAGAAAAGGCATTTCATTTTCTGAAATGCCTTCCCCGGGGTACGTTCTGAATCAGGAATTAATCCTCTGCGATAGCACCAACAGGGCACTGACCTGCGCAGGAACCGCAGCTGATGCACTTATCTGCATCGATTTCAAACTTTCCGTCGCCCATGCTGATAGCACCAACGGGGCACTGTGCCTCACAAGCTCCACATGCTACACAAGCATCACCAATAACAAATGCCATAATCTTTTCCTCCTATTTTGCGTGTATCAAATCTCTTGTTTGATACAAATTTATCAATATAACTATTAGTATTGTAATATAAATAGGGCTTGAATACAAGTCTTATTTAGTATTTTTTATCATTAGTTACAGTTGTTTATTTATATTTATTGAACTCCAGGATCTTCTTCGCGTTCTGGATCCTCTCTTCGGTGGGCGGTTCTACACCCTCAAGCTTGTAAGGAATCCCCAGTTCTTTCCACTTGTACTCACCCAGAGTATGGTAGGGAAGAACTTCTACTTTCATGACGGTATCCAGAGTGTCAATGAATTCTCTTGTTTTCTTCAGATATTCGTCATTGTCAGTGATTCCGGGTACCAGTACATGACGGATCCACATGGGAATACCCTGCTCGGAAAGGTATCTTGCGCAGTCTAGAATATTCTTGTTGGTATGGCCGGTTAGCTTCCTGTGTTCTTCGTCATCAATATGTTTGATGTCCAACATGACGAGATCAGTATATTTCAGTAATTCATTGAATTTGGAGAAGAAAGGCTCTTCTCTGGTAAAAGGCTGTCCGGAAGTATCAAGGTTGGTATTGATGCCTCTCTCGTGGGCCTTGCGGAAAAGATCGATCAGAAAATCGATCTGTAATAAGGCTTCGCCGCCGCTGACGGTGATGCCGCCTTCTTTGCCCCAGTAGCTGCGGAAACGCTCTGCTTTATCCAGAAGCTCGTCTGCTGTCATCAGATTGTCAGTGTCGGGATTCCAGGTATCTACGTTGTGGCAATATTGACAACGCATATTGCAGCCCTTGAGGAAAATAAGATAGCGGATTCCGGGTCCGTCTACTGCGCCGAAGGATTCTAATGAGTGAATTCTGCCTTTGATCATTGTAATAATCTCCATTCTCTGCCGTGCAGGCAGCTGAGGGGTGAGTGTAGTTAACACTATTCAGAACTCCATTCGCAAAATCGTTCCTTCGGAACTTTCCTTTTGCTCATGGAGATGGCTTCGCCAAATAAATATTTTCAAATACTCTTGCGAATGCAAGCATTCGAAGAGCATCCGAAAATATTTAATGGTTCTGAATAGTGTACCCAAAAAGGGAGCCGGACAATACTGCCCGGCCCCATATACATCAATTATCTCAAAACCTGTAAGAATTACAGACTCTTATGGCAGGTTCTTGCGATAACGTCATCCTGCTGCTCCTTGGTCAGGCTGATGAACTTAACAGCATAACCGGATACACGGATGGTGAAGTTAGCGTACTCAGGCTTCTCAGGATGAGCCTGTGCATCTAACAGCTTCTCGGTACCGAATACGTTAACGTTGAGGTGATGAGCACCACGATCGAAGTAACCATCCATTACACGTACCAGAGTTTCTTTCTGCTCGTCAAGGTTGTGACCAAGAGCGGAAGGAGCCATGGTCTGGGTATTGGAGATACCATCCAGAGCATACTCATAAGGCAGCTTAGCTACAGAGTTCAGAGAAGCCAGCAGACCACTCTTCTCAGCACCGTAGGAAGGTGATGCACCGGGAGCGAACGGTGTGTAAGCTGCTCTACCATCGGGCAGAGCACCGGTAGCCTTACCATATACAACGTTAGAGGTAATGGTCAGTACGGAAGTGGTAGGCTCAGAATTTCTGTAGGTGTGGTTCTTCTTGATCTTCTCCATGAAGGTCTTCAGCAGCCATACAGCGAATTCATCAGCTCTGGGATCATCGTTACCGTACTTAGGGAAGTCGCCTTCGATCTTGAAGTCTACAGCACAACCCTGGTCATCACGGATAACCTTAACCTTAGCATACTTGATAGCGGACAGGGAGTCAGCTACGTGAGACAGACCTGCAATACCGGTTGCGAAGGTTCTTCTTACATCGGTATCGATCAAAGCCATCTCAGCTGCTTCGTAGTAGTATTTATCATGCATGTAGTGGATCAGGTTCAGGATGTTAACATACAGAGATGCACACCAGTCAAGCATGATGTCGTATTTATGCATAACTTCATCGAAATCAAGGTACTCGGAAGTGATAGGAGCGATTTCAGGACCACACTGCATATGTTTGCCGTCCTTGTCCAGATGCTTCTCATCCTTACCACCGTTGATAGCGTACAGTAAGCACTTAGCCAGGTTAGCACGAGCACCGAAGAACTGGATCTCCTTACCGGTCTGAGTAGCGGATACGCAGCAGCAGATGCTGTAGTCATCACCCCAGATAGGCTTCATAACGTCATCGTTCTCGTACTGGATGGAAGAAGTATTCACAGAAATCTTAGCTGCGTACTTCTTAAAGTTATCAGGCAGAGCGCTGGAGTACAGAACGGTCAGGTTAGGAATACGAGCGAACTTAACCATACGGAACTTCATGGTCATATGGTCGATCAGCTCCTGAGCTTCTTTCTCGGTCAGGGTGCCTTCCTTTAAGTCTCTCTCAATATAGATGTCCAGGAAAGTAGAGATACGTCCAACGGACATAGCTGCACCGTTCTGGGTCTTGATAGCTGCCAGGTAACCGAAGTATAACCACTGGATAGCTTCCTTAGCGGTGGTAGCGGGACCGGAAATATCGTAACCGTAGATCTTAGCCATTTCCTTCATTCCCTGCAGAGCCTTGATCTGATCAGCGATCTCTTCTCTCAGACGAATGATTTCCTCGGTCATAACGCCGGTACCGCAGTTCTTCTTATCCTTCTTCTTCTGCTCGATCAGGAAATCGATACCGTACAGAGCAACTCTTCTGTAGTCACCTACGATACGTCCACGACCATAGGTATCGGGAAGACCGGTAACGATATGGGTATGACGAGCAACCTTCATCTCATCGGTATAAGCATCAAATACTGCCTGGTTGTGAGTCTTGTGGTACTCGTTGAAGATTTTGTCATATTTAGCGTTTACTTCGTAGCCATAGGTGCTTGCAGCCTGCTGAGCCATCTTGATACCACCATAAGGCATGAATGCTCTCTTTAAAGGCTTGTCTGTCTGCAGACCAACGATCTGCTCCAGATCCTTCATAGATTCATCAATATAGCCAGGGCCATAAGCGGTCAGACTGGATACGACCTCTGTTTCGCATTCCAGAACGCCGTTATGCTCACGCTCTTCCTTCTGTAACTCCTGAAGTCTGCCCCAAAGCTTATTAGTTGCTTCGGTAGGTCCCTCCAGGAAGCTCTCATCTCCATCATACGGAGTGTAGTTGGTCTGGATGAAGTTACGTACATTGACGTCTACATCCCAGTGGCCATCTTTTTTAAAACCTCTCCATGCTTCTGCCATGAAAATTTACCTCCTTCTGGTAAAAACAATTAATATTATCAACTGAGAGTACCAGTTGCGCTGGTATCCCAAGCTGTTTCTTTACGATAAAAGTGTACTACCTGACAAGGGTAAGTGTCAACCTTTTTAGGAATTGTTCCGAGTTTTGTACATCAGCTCTGACATGAAAAAGAGGTTGACGTGCGTGGGTGCTTGCACACAAAGCACGAAAATCTCTTTTTCATGGACAAAGCACACCAACATGAAATAAAAGATGAGCTGCGAAGCGGCGCCATTTGCGAAGCAAATGCTTTTATAAATGTGGTTCGCGGCAGAGCTGATCTTCGGGGAAGAACAAATGCGGATGTACAAGAATAATCTTGCCTTATTCCGGGGAAAGTATTATACTAAAAAAGCCTTATACGGCAGAAAGGAGACCAATATGACCGGAGTAACAAAAGACATGACCATTGGTGAGATCTTACGTGCCAATCCTGAAGTAGCTCCCGTACTCCTCGATGCAGGAATGCATTGCCTGGGATGCCCTGCTTCACAGGGAGAGACCCTGGAAGAGGCAGCTATGGTACATGGCATTGATGTAGATGAGCTTATGAAAGTGATCGAGGAGCTGTAATCTTTGTATGTCTGTTTTGGCAACATCGCCTGACCGGGGCACACAGGTGAAACAAAGTATTTATGGAATTTCATAGCTCAGATTTCCGCGCAATCGAAATGTGTCCGCCGATTGCGCGGATTTGAGAAATCTAAAGAATTCAAGGAACTCAGATCATCGGCCTCTGGCCGTCTATTTTTTCGTTTTTTCCCTTAGATAAAATATTCAATCCGACATTATGAAGTATGACTGGCACGGTAGATTCTTTCAGGGGAGGCTAATTCTGTGGTACTTTCAGTTCCCAGCCTGAATAAATCAGAGCAGGATTGCGGATCAGTTCCCGGTTCAGGGAAACGATTTCAGCCACGGAGCAGCCGCATTTTCTGGCGATTGCCCAGAGGGTGTCGCCCTGTCTGACGATGTATATCCCGCTTTTCTTATTCTCAGGCAGGACAGCATCGGGAGTGCCGCCTGTGATAGGCGCTCCGCTTTGGGGAATCTTAAGCTGCCAGCCGGCGTGAATCCGGTTCGGGTTCTTGATCCGGTCACTGTTGGCTGCCACGATCTCGGTTATGGAGCAGTTGTATTTTCTGGCGATTGCCCAGAGAGTGTCACCTGCCTGTACGGTATAGGTCATATAGGAGGTGGTGTTTTTCACGACAGGAGAGGGATTCTCACGGTCAGCCTTTTCCTCGGAGCCGCTGTCAGTACTTTCCTGTTCGGTGTCAGCATTCACATCATAGTAGAGCTTCAAAGTCACGATATCCTCCAGACTGCTGATCTTCTTCAACGTTCCGCTGGCGGTGGAGATTGCCGGATTGTAGGTAAAGCCTTCATAGGTTTTCGGCGTTGCTGTGACGGTATCACCTGTCTTCCCTGCGGAATGTTCTGTTTCCGCCAGCGTGTAGCCGCTACCGTCCGTCTTGTAGTGCTCCACGATATAATTGATCGTGTTTCCGGAGATGATGGGAGTCGTGTTTCGCGTCCATTTTGCGTAGAACGTTTTATTTCCCGTATCGGTACCTGTGATCTCTGTGACGGGTGAACCGGAAAAGTTGCTGTCTGCGTACCAGCCGTCAAAGCGGTATCCCTCGCGGGTAATATCATTGGTGGTAGGAAGAACTGCCCCGGTGCCGTAAGTGTAGCCGGTTACTTCTTTTCCGCTGGCAATCGTACCGCCGTCTGTCTGCAACGTTACGGAATAGGTGGAGAGTTCCCATTTTGCCTTGAGGGTCATAGTGCATTTGACTGTATCCGTGTCAAAGTTCCATTTTGTTTCCGTACCGTTGTTATCATAATACCAGCCTTCAATACTATGCCCCTCATTGGTGGGAACGGGATCCGGTGCGGTGAGTGCCGCTCCGTCCTTACTCCAATTCACTTTCTGTGTGCTGGGCTGATCCCCATTGTTTGGGTCAAAAGTGATCACGAGCATACCGTTCAGGGTGGCACCGCTGAAATCACCGTCTAAAACCGTACCATCATTGTTTGTAATCGCGCCGGTGAATGTGCCGCCGTTAATGGTACCACTGCTCTCATTTATGACCTCATTCATGAATGTGCCCTTCCGGATAGTGCCGGTGTTGGTCACTTTGCCATGGAACTCAGTGCTGCCGGCAGCACCCTCACTGCCGGTGATCGTGCCGGTGCCGTACTCGTTACCGTTTGTCACTTTGCCGGTCATTTCGCCGCCGTCAGCATTCAGGATGCCAACGTTTGTTACATTTGTGTGGATTTTTGCATTGTTGCTTATAGTAAGAGTAGTCTCCTGACTGGAAGTATTGTATACAGAGCTTGCATCATTCTGATTATCAGGATCACCGATCGTGCCCCCTGTCATGGTGAACTGATTACTGTTCCGCACTCCGCCACCTGAAGCATACTGACCGTCGGGGCTGGTGCAGCCTTTAATCATACCGTCTGACATAATAAAGGTTCCCTTGTTGCAAACACCGCCGCCCCCAAATGCTACTGTCGTGCATGCACTGATTGTTCCACCGTGCATTTGAAAGGTGCCGTGGTTTATTACACCGCCACCATCGTTATTTGCGATGCAGTTGTGGATATTAGAGCCGGTAGCCATGGCGAATGTGCACTCCGGGGCGACATACACGCCGCCGCCTAGCTGGGCCGCACAGCCGATAATACTTCCGCCCGTCATGATGAATGTGCCGCTCTTTCCGGTGGCAGAGTCATAGGCAAGGTATACACCGCCTCGACTCCTTGCCGAACATCCGACGATGCTGCCACCGGCCATGGTCAGTGTACCACCGGCAACAAGCACACCGCCGCCGTTATTCTGATCACCGCCACCGCCTGTAATAACTCCACCGGAGACAATTTCCGAGCCATCTTTGTCCAGTTCCCACATATCAATGTACCAGAACTGATATTTACAGTGCGGGTTAAAGGTGTGTTGTGTGGTTGTGTTCCTGTCCTGAATCGTCAGATCGCCGTCCGCCTCCACCTTGATTACGCTGTCGCTGCCGGTCATTTTCAGTACATTACCGTTCAAATCCAGCGTCACAGTGCGGTTAACTGTCAGAGTACTGCTGATTTCAACATCATCCTTCAGTGTGATTATGGAAATACTGCTATCTGCCAGTGCGTCCGCCAGCTCCTCCGCTGTCGCCACTTCCTTCACACCGTTTGTGACCGGCAGTGCTGCGTACAGTCCGTTCAGAATCGCTGCAGCTTCATTTCCCGATGCGCTTTCCGGGGAACCCGGACCCTCTGTGGATGTCGGGGGATTCGTCAGCTGTCCGGTTTCTGCTGCCGATACCGGCGTGGAGACCAGAGAAAGTACCATGGAACTGCAAAGCAGCGCCGCATAGATCCGTCTTCTTTGTTTTTTCATTTATTTTTTCCCTCCCGTTGTTGCGATGCGTTTCCTTTTCCCGTGCCTTGTCCGCGGTGTTCTCTTTCCCGGAGTCTGATACACAGCACAGTGATCATGACTGCTGTGGAGAAAGAAATTACCCCCACCAGCACATAACCGCCGGCGTCTTCATGCAGCAGGATAGAACCGTACATTCCCCGGGCGGTGATCTGCGTCTGGCCGGCTACTGTGTGCACCGTTCCCACAAGGAACGCAGACAATGCTGCGCACAGGGCAGACAGTCGGCAGATCCCGCGGCGCATCTTCCGGCGATATTTTTCATGCACCCGTTTTTTCACCAGTTCGACCCGTTTTTCTGTATCATACATATTGTTGAAAACCTCCCTTCGGAAAGTAAAGTCATAAAATACATATGCCCTTCATCTAATTAGGTACAAAAAAGCGAAAAAACTCTCACCTGAAAATCAAATTTTTTGAAAAAGGTTGAAAAAAACAGGAGCTGCCGACAGCAGCTCCGCAAAAGACAGGATTCAGTTGTGACTCTGGGGCAGGCGGACAATCAGTTTTCCCACCGCCAGGATCAGCACAGGCAAAATGTATGCGATATACTGTATCGCACCGCCATAGGCGATCAGAAGATTATAAATTGCATGAAAAGTGATGGCTGCCCCGAGCAGACCGCAGGTTCCGGCGATCTTCAGCCAGGTGCGCTGCCATACATACGCCAGCCCACCGCCGACGATGGCACCACAGATCACGTGCATGGCACCCGTTCCAATGCCCCGGAAAAAGATAAAGGAAAAATGTCCGGCTCCGTTTTGAATCAGATAGCAGACATTCTCAAAGGTGGCAAAGGAAAGTGCAACGATGATGGCAGCATTTTTTATCGGCATCGGTTCAGGCTCAAATACAAGAAGATAAAAGAGCAACGGCAGGAGTTTCATTACTTCTTCTACCACAGGTGCGATCTCTGCGGTGGCGGTAATCGTATCTGCTGCGTAAAGAGCGGCAAAGAAGGTATTGATGTAAGCGGAGAGCAGGCATGCCCCCATTCCTGCAAGACAGCACAGAAAGAATTTAGCCTGCCGCCTACCCATGCACAGGGCAGCGATCAACAGGGGTGAGGCCATACAGATAAATACATTTTCAATATAGGTCATGTCCGCACCGCCTTTCCTGTGGCAGGCAGCAGCCCGAAAAGGCAGAACGTCAGCAGAAGATCACACCAACAATAGGGACTGAAGATAGAGTCGTCCGGCCAGAAGCAGCCGGAGGTCCACAGAGCGTATTCTGTCGCAACATAGCAGAGGATTCCGATGTGAAAATACCGCAGGTTCCGTCCTTTTCCCGTCTGTGTCTCTGCGTAGACAAGACCGTGGATGGAACGATAGGAGACAAGGATCATCATGCCGCACCAGAGCAGGTTGGAGAGAATGTCACCAAAGGTACAGTAAAATGCGCACAACGGAACTCCGATCAGCGGAGCCAGCAGGGATTTCCGACAGGAAAAGCTTCTTTCCTCCGGGGAGGAGAGAGTATATTGTAGGAGACAGAGAAAAATAACGCTGGAGACCCAGCCGAATTCCGATACATAAAAGATCCGTGGTGTTTCGGAAAACAATAACAGATACAATGTCCAGTACAGGGAGCCCAGTGCGAAACAGCCATAAAAGCAAATCAGCAGAAAATATGACAGTGTCCGATGTCTCAGATAACGAATGCCGCTCAGACAGAAGCCCAGCATGGTAACGAAAAATTGCAAAAGATTAATGATCAATTCCATTGGCGCGGTCCCCCCTCTGCTCTGCCTGCTCTTCTTTGTCCAGCAGATGGACACGAAAACACAGGATCGTCACGCATACGCCGAGAAGAAATGAAAGCAACCCTATTATGATATATTCGGGTGCAGCACCTCCGCCGAGGATCGTTGCCGCCGTTTCATATCCGGAGGAGATCCCCGGCACCATTTGCCCGGAAATCCCGGACATGACAAAGGAAGCCCCGAAGATCACAGCAAGGCATGCCGCTATGCAGGTAATAGCAACGATCCGCCGCTGTTTCCGTCTTTTTTGTCGTTCTTTTTCCGCAATCCTTCGTCGGACTTCTGCGATCCGTTCCTCATGACTCCGCATTTGTTATTCCCTCCCGTTCCAATAATCCCCGCAGACGCTCTTTTCCCCGGTACATTATATTAGTGATCTGCTTCACGCTTTTTCCCATAACTTCAGCGACCTGCCGGTAACTCATACCCTCAAAATAGGTCAGATAAAGAGCTTCTCTGTAATCCGGATGCAGTTCACCCATGCATAAATGCAGGATCTGATTCCGTTCTTTTGTCCGGATCACCTCATCCACCAGTTTCCCACCTTCCGGCTCTTTGGTCAGATCATCAAGACAGAAGTGATGTCGCCGGATGCTTTTATGGCGCAAAGCCATATGCCGTGCCGCTTTATACAGGTAAGCCCTGAATCCGCCATCCCGGATAGGGGGCCTTTTGGAGAACAGGTAGGAAAATACTTCTATCATCAGGTCCTCCGCCTCATGAATGTCATGCAGATAGCCGTTGATGTATAAGGTCAGTGGGTTGCCGTATTTTTTCATCAATTCTACCAACCCTGTTTCATCGCCGCTCAAATATTGTCGGTATAATTCTTCATCGGAAATCATATCGTGTACATCCTTTCCACTGTAGCCGGCGGTTCGTCCCTTTGTAATCCCAAATGTGTATGGAATTGCGTAAGCTGCATGCCTACGGATTACTTTGTTTATTAAACATCATTATATGCGAATAAGGTTATATTTTCAAGTTATGCATTTTCCGGCTCCTTTCCCGTAGCCCCGCCGCTAGGGAAAAGAATAAAACAGCTATAAAATAAGAGAGTCCCCACAAAGTGGGAACTCTCCTGAATATTATGATCTGTCGTCACATTGAAGTATTTGCAAGACGCTGTAAAGCATGTTCGGCGATCAGTGTGGAACAATGTTCCTCAAGAAAAGTAAGGCTTGCCGGTGTGGAACGCTTGGGAATACCGTATTCAGAGATGACATTGCAGACACGGTCGAAGACCTCGCGATCTTCTTCGCCCTGCGTCAGGATCAGATAATACCCGTCGGTGCCCTCCTCGTGATACAGAGTGCTGAACCCATGATAATGACCGGCAGCCACGACGGCAGCGTTGATTACCTGATTCAGAGTATCCATACGGAACAGGCGGGATCTGACAGCATCGTTTTCCTCGGGAGCGGGAGCGGCGGGAGTCTCGGCTGCAGCCTCCTCATTTTGGATACGGCGGAACAGATCCAGAACCTCGTCTGCCGTGCTCTCATCACTGTCCTCATCACTGTCTTCCGTAACGGAAGGTGCAAAACGGGAAAAACGGGTGTCCAGTTCTTCCGGATCTTCTACTTTGGTAATGATCAGTACGATACAATCCGCATTCAGAGGGATGGCTTCAATCATCAGGGGAATATCCTCTGCTTCGAAACCAAATTCAAAATTGGCCTGCTGCATCATATCACGGAACAGAGATTTAGCTTTTTCTGTGCCGTAGGCAAGTTCACTTATTTTTAATTCGCGGCTGGCGAGATCCTCACGGGTCAGGGTGCAGCGAATCTGATTTTCATTTACTTTTTCTATTTTCATGCGACAACACTTCCTTTCTGCTTTCGCATTGGTATGGTATATAGCTTATACTTTCCCTATATTTTAGTCAATAGAAGCTATTCACAGTTTAAAAAAATTTAATAAAACATCTTGTCAAATAGCAGGCTGCAGTGTATAATCCGACCTATAGATGCCTCTGATACTCCGGTACGGAGAGGAGGTCGACAGTTTTCCATTTTTTCTTGTTGATTTACCAGGGAACGATTCGTTCCAGTTCATCCCCTTTTTTATTTTATGATGCAGATGGCTGTTAATGTATTTGGGAAGGATAGGTTATGCTGATCTGTAAAATATAGTATGGAGATGTCTTACAGGCATATACGTGTCTGGTCATAATATTTCAACAGATATTTTTCACGAACATAATTCCAACATTTTCACACAAATTACTACAAGTACTGTCAGAGGCATTTATAAGTAACTATTCAGAGCCACGCAAATCGTGTCAATATGTACGTCGAATGCTTGCATTCGTAAGAACATTTGACATGATTTATATTGCGAATAGTGTTCTGAATAGTTACGCTTATATGTACTAGCGGAAAAAGCAGCGTTATTTTAAAGTGTTTCACGAATCCTTTTGGTAAAATATGCTGCGGACGGGAGGTGTCTGTGGAGGACCGGGAAACTGTGACTCCCGGGAAGAAGTTTCCCAGGAGAAAGGTGGAAAAATATTTTCAAAAGCTTCAGAAAAACGGCACAGAATTGTATGTCGACGGAGAAAAGGTCTCACCGTCGCAGGCGGCAGCGTATGCCGTCAGAGAAGAAAGCCCGTATATGGCAGACTATATATTGGGAGAACAGGGCAAAATCAGCCAGGTCCGGCTGGATAAGGTGGATCTGCGTTAAAGGGTGTCAGCTCTTGCCCGGGTAATACTTTGAAACAGAGAATGCGCTGCGGGGATGCAAAACGGGATTGCCTCTCTGGCTGTATCCCGCAGTGCAGGATCTGTCTCTATTGTTCCTTGTATTATATAGAGGAATTGTGATAGAATAAAACTGTTCTGCCGATAGAAGACGGAACGGAAGAAAAGGCAAGAATGGTGCAGGCGGCAGCCTGCGGATGGGAGCACATATGAAGAAAAGAATACTACCGGTGATCATAGCAATCCTGCTGATCCTTGTGATCGCGGGCGGAGCACTGGGAAAGGTGCTGTTGGATAAATATTCCTACAGCAAAGAAGAGGCAGACTGGAACGAATTTTATCAGGTGTCAGAGAGTGACAGAAGTGCCATTATTTTACAGGACGAAATGGTAGAAGAACAGGCACTGATCAGAGATGACGTATGCTATTTTGATCTGGCAACTGTCCATAAATATATGAACGAAGTGTTTTATGCGGATATGACGGAAAAACTGTTGTTGTACGCCAATCCGACAGAAGTGATCCGTACGACTTTCGGCGAGACTTCCTATACGACAACAGAAGGCACACAGGATGCCGGATATGTGATCAGTTTCGTGGAAGGGGATACCGTATATGTGGCGGCGGATTATGTGAAGCTGTTCACAAATTATTCCTATGATTGTTATGACAGACATGTGCAGGTCTACACCGAATGGGGGACCAGACAGGTGGCACAGCTGAAAAAGGATACGGCGGTGCGTCTGCGGGGCGGTGTGAAGAGCCCGATCCTCACGCAGGCAGCGAAGGGAGATACCCTGGAGATTCTGGAGCAGATGGAGACCTGGAGCAAGGTGAAGACAGCGGATTCCGTGATCGGATATGTGGAGAACAAGCGTCTGGGAGATATTACGGAAGAGACCGAGACTCCGGTGACGGATTATCAGGAGCCGGAATATACTGCCCTGACTTCTGACAGCAAGATCTGCCTGGGCTGGCATTCTATCGGCGGTGCAGGCGGTAATGACACTCTGTACTCCATGGTGTCCGGTACGAAGGGTATGAATGTCATTGCACCGACCTGGTTCAGTCTGACGGATGAGAACGGAAGTATCCGGAACTTCGGAACAGCGAATTATGTAACCACGGCCCACAATATGGGCTTACAGGTATGGGGCGTGGTGGATAATTTTAATTACGCCAATGAGACCGGAACGGCCATCAGTACTCTGAATATGCTGTCCTCCACCACCAGCCGGCAGAACTTTGTGCGGAACGTGACAGATGCAGCAGTCAGCCTGGGACTGGACGGCATCAATGTGGACTTCGAGCAGCTGAGCAGTGACTGCGGACCGCATTATGTGGAATTTATACGAGAACTTTCCATTCAGTGCCGCAACAGGGGACTGGTATTGTCCATTGCCAACTATGTACCGTTTAATTTCAATGATTATTACCGTCTGGATATCCAGGGACAGGTTGCAGACTATGTCATTATCATGGGATATGACGAACACTGGCACGGAAGCAAGGATCCCGGAAGCGTGGCAAGCATCAGCTATGTATCCGGCGGTCTGGACAGAACATTGCAGGAGGTGCCTGCAAACAAGGTAGTCAATGCCCTTCCGTTCTACACGATCCTGTGGAAGACCGAAGGCACGGATGTGACGGATGAATATATTACCATGAACAACGAGGCAGACTTCATGAACAGAGCCGGTGTGACGGCAGAGTGGGATGAGGAGACCTGTCAGAATTATGCAGAATGGACCTCCGGAAATGCCACCTATCAGATCTGGCTGGAAGATGCGGAATCCATCGCAGTGAAGCTGAACATGATGGCTACCAAGAATATTGGTGGTGTGGCGGTATGGAGACTAGGTTACGGAACACAGGCAGCCTGGGAACTGATCAATGCCTATCTGCAGTAGGAACAGAATAAAATAGTAAAAGCCCGGTCCCGCAAGGGACTGGGCTTTATTGCTGCCGCAAACTTTATTCCGCTTCCTGTACGTTCTTTCTGCGGATGGTATAGCCTCCGGCCATGCATACAACTGCGGCACCCAGAAGCCAGAACATTGCAGAATTTTCACCGGTCTTTGGAACGTTGTCATATTCGGAAGAAGTATTGTTCTGTGTGGCCTGTGCAGGAGCTGTGGTCTGTGTGGGCTGCTCGGTAGCTGCAGGAGCTGCTTCTGCGGCAGCAGCGGGAGCGGGAGCGGTGGTGCTGTAATACTTTGCTTCGGTCTTCAGGGATCCGTCTTCAATGGCCAGCTTACCTGCGGCGAAACTGTAGGCCTCATAGAAAACGCTCTGGTCACGGTTGTCTTTGGCAATCAGATGATTGACGGTACCGACACCGTTGATGGTGGCATGCAGATTATTGGATTTATCATCTGTCAGGCCGATCATTTCCAGAGTGTCTACATTGCTGTTGAAATTTGCCTTGGCATCGCCATATACATAGGCATGAGATACATCACCGTTGACAGCACCGGAGGTACCGCTCAGGAAATAGACACTGTCATAGCCGTTGGCATAGACTACGGGAACACCAACAGTATTCTTGAAAGTCAGGTTGCCCAGACGGACAGAAACCTTGAGGGCCAGGGCATTGTTCTCCACATCGTTGTCGATGACAATATAGTCACCGTCTTTGATATTCTGCTGCAGATAATACAACTCGCGGTCCTGAACTTCTGCGGACCAGCTGGATGCTTCCTTGTATCTCCACTCGGAACTGCTGTCAGAATAGTTCAGAACATAGGTGGTGGGCTCCGCAGCCTTTACAGTGATCTTTCCCAGACCGGGAATAGCAAAGCATACGGCAGCCAGCGTGAACAGTGTGACAAATTTTTTAAGTCTCTTCATAAGAAAACCTCCTGATTGTCTGTGAGTTATTCCTGTATGGGAAGGTAGTGATCACCGGGTTCCACTTCTTTGGCAACGACTACGAACCGGCCCTGCTCTACATGGTATACGCAGGTGGACAGTGTCAGAAAATGATCTCCGAACTCTGCGGTGACACCGGTGTCATACTGGGATAACTGCTTGATATTGTTATAAAAGTCATCAAATTCTTCCTGCGTATCCGCCTGGAAAAATTTGTAGAACTTAAATACCTGATCTGTTTTCCGGTAGACCTGGGAGCGAAAGACGGCAATGATCTCATAATTGCGCTGACACTCTTCGGTATAGAGGATAATGTTTTTGTGTTCCTTATAGAAATCCTGATTCTCGTAATCGGTCAGATTGCCGAACATGGCACCGGATTTCATATTGTGACCGTGAATGATAAGATTCGTGGTCAGAGGATCTACACAGCTCTCATCGTCAAGGAGCAGACAGCCGTTTTTATTTTCGCTGCCGTCAAAAGCACGGTAGAGATAATAGGTCTCATCTTCCGGAGTCCACATTACCGGATAATCGATATTGGTGCCCGGAATCTGTAGCCAGGCCGCCATATCCTTGTTGGCAAGAAAACTGTCGGCATAAGGGTTGGCCACTCGTTCGAACTCCTCGGTGGAAGCCGGGGTCTCTTCTGTGGACGGCTCCGGGGAGGCGGTAACGGTCGGCTCACCTTCGACTGTGGAAGGTGCCTGCGTGGTCTCCGCGGACTGCGTCGGGCGCAATTCATCCAGCGCTTCCTCCATACGCCGGTCTTCGATCCGCCCTTTTACCAACAGGATCACTGCAGCAAGAACACAAATTCCCGCCAGAACAAATAAAATGATAGAAAGAGTTTTTTTGCTTATTTTCATAATGGTATTATACGCTGAAGTAGTAAGGGGATGCAATAGTTTAAAACAAAAGGATTTCTTAATTTTCGGAAGATATTTCCAGAGAAAAAGGCATATAAAATCATATAGAATAAAAGAGACACCGGAGAACAGGGATGGAACAGAAAGTGTTAAGGGCGGTGATGGTATGCCTGTTGCTTATGTCTATGGCGATACTTGGCAGGGAAACGGCGACATATGTGGAAACGGTAAATGTCGTGAATGCCTTGCAGGGGAATAATGCGGACACGGACGGAATACCGACGGTAGTGATCGATGCCGGCCATGGCGGGGATGACCCGGGGAAGATTGGTATCAACGGAGCACCGGAGAAGGATATCAATCTCCGGATCACAGAGAAACTGAGACAGTATCTGGAGGCAGACGGAATCCGGGTGGTGCTGACCAGAGAGACGGAGGATGGATTGTATGATGCATCTGCTCCCAATAAGAAAGTGCAGGATATGAAACGCCGGATCGAAAAGATTGAGCAGACGGATCCGGTTCTCACGGTGAGCATCCATCAGAACAGCTATCCGGAAGAGTATGTGCACGGAGCGCAGGTCTTCTATTATAATGGCAGCAGCGGAGGGGAACAACTGGCAGGGCTGATCCAGACACAGCTGGTACAGGATCTGGATCCGGAGAACCACCGGCAGATCAAGCCCAACGACAGCTATTATCTTTTGAAAAAAACCAAAGGAACCATCGTCATTGTGGAATGCGGCTTCCTGTCCAATGCGGCAGAGGCGGGAAAACTGTGTGACGAGGCCTATCAGGACAGAGTGGCATGGTCGATCCACAAAGGAATTTTACAATACATTAACGGGATACAGAGGGATTGAAACGGGAAATACAAAATAAAGGCACGAGTTGTATACACAGTGTTATTATGATAATATAGGATTCGAATGTTATGACAGAATTTTATAAAGTTACGGGAGAGAAAATGAGACGATATCAAAAAATAAGAAATGTTCTGTTGACCGTGATCGTGACACTGGCATTGCAATGTACATTTGAAGTCTGCCTGGGAGGATACGTGGATTCGAATCTTGTCAATGGGCTGAATAAACTGTGCGGAGCATTTACGGTGCTGGATTATACAGATCTGTTAACGGCTGCGGCAGTATTTGTAATGCTTAAGGAAGTGAAGAAAAGAGAGGCGAAGACAGATGTGGCAACGTTGGTGCTTTCTGTTATTCTGTCATTCCTTCTTATAGTATGTATCAGCTTTAAGAAATATGATTCTGCCATTTTCCTGTGGGGCAATTCTTTTCAGATACTATTATCCACGTTCTGTGTTTTGGGGTTTGCAGTGTTATTGTATCTGGTATTGCGCCTGGTATATTTTGGGCTGGAGCATGTGGAATTACCCGCAGAGCAGGGCAAAAAGCACCTACATATGGTGGGCTTTTTTGTAATAGCCTTCAGCTGGCTGTTCTGGATCCTGCTAAATTATCCGGGAACTACCAGTGGGGACGGTCTGGTGCAACTGAAACAGTTTCTGGGTGAACAGGACTGGGGAGCGGCACATCCGCCATTTTCCTCCGCAATTATGGGAATCTGTTTTGTGCTGGGAAGAACCATTGCAGATGCCAATTTCGGCTTTTTCCTGTATTGCCTGCTGCAGACACTGGTAGGGGCCTATGCTTTTTCCCTCAGCATGAAAAAACTGCAGGAACTGGGAATTTCCTGGAAATGGTGTGCCGTGGGAATCCTGTTTTTCGCCCTGACACCTTTTTGGGGAACCTATGCCCAATGGTTTGAGAAAGATCTGCTGTATGCGGAAATGACGGTGTTACAGGCAGTATATCTGATGTCGGTACTGAAAAAGAAGGAATGTGGCGGGAAAGATGCGGCGGGACTGATTGTATTCAGTGTATTATCCTGCCTGCTTAGAAATAACGGGATCTATGCGATTGTTCCGGCACTGCTTTTGCTGGCAATTTATCTGAAAGGCAAAGAACGCAGGAAGGCATTCCTGGTATTGCTGGCAACTGTGGTGATCTATGAACTGATCACGGTGGCTGGATACAGAGCATTGATCGATGTGGGAAAACCGGCAGCTTCCGAGGGGCTGAGCGTACCGTTCCAGCAGACGGCGAGATATGTCTGCGAATACGAAGATGAGGTTACGGAATATGAGAGACAGGTGATCAATGATACCCTGAACTTTGATGCTATGAAAAATTATGAACCCAGGATTTCGGATCCCATTAAAATATTATATCGAGGCGGAGACCTGGGGCCCTACATGAAAATATGGGTGCAGATGTTTTTCAAGCATCCGGGATGCTATGTGGCGGCATTTGTCAACAAGGGCTATGGCTATCTGGCACCGGTGGAACAGAACATAGAGGCATGGATCCAGCTGGAGTATCCGGAATATGCGCAGGAACAGGGAATTCATCATACATTTCCCATTCAGACATCGGAGTTTCTGCTGCAGATCTGGTTCCTCAGTATGCGGCTGCCACTGATCAAGTATCTGTGTACTCCGGGATTGTATACCTGGATTCTGGTAGTGCTGGCATTTTTCCTGTGGAAAAAGAAAAGATACAGTGCGTTGATACTGCTGGTTCCCGGATTTATAAACGTGTTGGTGTGCCTGGCATCCCCCATGTCCAATGCAATCCGCTATGAACTGCCGACCGTGGCGGTGATTCCGCTGCTGGTCGGATGGACCGTTTATTCTGTACACACAACATCCCGGCAGACCGGAGAGGAATAATCTTTCCATTTGACCGGGGATATGATATACTATATCCAAATGCAATTTAGAACACAGAAGGTAAAAACATGGAGACTGAGATCATAAAGATTCGTCCCGGAGAGGGCCCCGTCAGCGAAGAAGATGAGGAGAAACTCCGGGCGGCGGGAGCAATCCTGCAGCAGGGAGGACTGGTGGCTTTTCCTACCGAGACCGTGTACGGGCTGGGGGGAGATGCACTGAATCCTTCGTCCTCCCAGAAAATATATGCGGCAAAGGGCAGACCGTCCGACAACCCACTGATCGTTCATATTTATCGGTTTGAGGACATTTACAAGATTACAAAGGAGGTACCGGAAGAGGCGCGGAAGATCGCGGATGCCTTCTGGCCGGGCCCCCTGACCATGATCCTGCCGAAATCAAACGCGGTGCCTTACGAGACCACAGGTGGCCTGGATACGGTAGCAATCCGTATGCCCTCGCATCCGGCGGCACAGAAGCTGATCAAATACAGCGGGGGATATATTGCGGCGCCCAGTGCCAATACTTCCGGCAAGCCCAGTCCCACAGTGGCAAAATATGTCGAAGAAGATATGATGGGGCGGATCGATGCCATCATTGATGGCGGTGAGGTGGGGATTGGTCTGGAATCCACCATTATTGACCTGACGGTGACACCGCCACAGATCCTGCGGCCCGGATACATTACCCAGGAGAAACTGAGCACAGTGCTGGGAACAGTGGATACGGACACCACGATCCTGCGGGCAGACAGCGGACAGGCACCCAAGGCCCCCGGAATGAAGTACAGACATTATGCACCCAGGGGAGAACTCACCATCGTAGAGGGAACCCCGGGGCAGGTAAGGGAGTATATTAACCGGGCTGCGGCAGCAGACCATACCGCAGGAGAGAAGACCGGAATCATCGGAACCGAAGAAATGCTGTCCGGTTATATAGCAGATGTGGTGAAAAGTGTCGGCAGCCGTAAGGATGAGGACAGTATCGCCAGACATCTGTACACTATTCTGAGAGAATTCGATGATGAAGGTGTGACAAAGATCTATTCCGAGGGATTTTCCACGGAAGGCTTCGGACAGGCCATTATGAACCGGCTGTTGAAAGCAGCGGGCCATAAAGTAGTAAAACTTTAAACAGAAAATACGAGGAGAAGGAAAATGATAGCAATCGCAAGTGATCATGGCGGATATGATCTGAAAGAAAGAGTAAAGAAATATTTAGAGGAGAAGAACATTCCTTATCAGGATATGGGATGTGACAGCAAGGCAAGCTGCGATTACCCTGTGTTCGGACATGCAGCGGCAAGGGCTGTGGCAGACGGTACCTGCGAGAAGGGTATCGTGATCTGCACCACCGGTATCGGTATCAGCATTTCTGCCAACAAGGTAAAGGGGATCCGCTGCGCACTCTGCTCCGATCCTCTGTCGGCGAAGATGACCAGACTGCACAACGATGCCAACATGCTGGCAATGGGTGCAGGCATTGTCGGTGAGAACCTGGCGCTGGAGATCGTGGAGACTTTCCTGAATACACCTTTTTCCGGAGAAGAGAGACACAGCCGCAGAATCAGCCTGATCGAAGAGGTTTAATGCATTACACAGACACGAACAACGAAATACCATTATAACAAATACAAAACACAGGAGGACAACAATATGTCAAAAGTAGTAGTTATGGATCACCCCTTAATCGAGCAGAAGATCGGAATCATCCGCAGAAAGGAGACCGGTACCAAGGACTTCAGACAGAACATCAGCGAGATCGCAATGCTGATCGGTTATGAAGCAACCAAGGATCTGCCTCTGGAAGAAGTAGAGATCGAGACCCCTATCTGCAAGACCACTGTGAAGCAGTTAAAGGGTAAAAAGCTGGCACTGGTACCTATCCTGCGTGCAGGTCTGGGTATGGTAGACGGTATGTTATCCCTGATCCCTGCTGCAAAAGTAGGACATATCGGCCTGTATCGCAATCCTGAGACCTTAAAGCCTGTAGAATATTACTGCAAGCTGCCTGCAGACTGTGCAGAGCGTGAGGTATTCGTGGTAGATCCCATGCTGGCTACCGGCGGTTCTTCCATCGCAGCCATCCAGCTGTTAAAGGACAAGGGTTGCAAGAGCATTCGTCTGCTGTGCATCATCGCTGCACCCGAAGGTGTAAAAGCTATGCAGGAAGCACATCCGGATGTGGATATCTATATCGGAGCACTGGATCAGAAGCTGAATGATCATGGATACATTGTTCCCGGACTGGGAGATGCAGGAGACCGTATTTTCGGTACCAAATAAAGGAGACACCCATGAGTGCCAAACGCAGCGATTATATCAGCTGGGATGAATATTTTATGGGGGTGGCCCACCTGTCTGGAATGCGGTCCAAGGACCCGAATACCCAGGTGGGAGCCTGCATTGTCAGCCCGGACAACAAGATCCTGTCCATGGGATACAACGGCTTCCCCAAGGGTTGTTCCGACGATGAGTTCCCCTGGGAGAGGGAGAACGACAATGACAGGAATCTGACAAAGTATCCCTTTGTAACACATAGTGAACTGAATGCTATTTTGAATTATCGTGGCGGTTCCCTGGAGGGGACGAAGCTGTATGTCTCTCTTTTCCCCTGCAATGAATGTGCGAAAGCTATTATCCAGGCGGGAATCCGCACGGTGGTATATGACAGCGATAAGTATGAGGGAACTCCGTCCAACCGGGCAGCCAAGCGGATGTTTGACGCGGCCGGAGTGAATTACGTGCAGTACCGTAAGACGGGCCGCATGATACGCATCGAGGTCTGAAGCAACAGATAAAAGGAGTAAAACGGTTGAAGCGCCTACAGAAGACAGCTGTGCTGCTTACAGCAGTGATCCTTGCAGGAGCCTTTTCTTCAGAAGATATCAAAGTGGAAGCTACCAGCAGTACCTGGCAGCAGATTCAGAAAGAGCAGGAAGAGAAAAACAACCTGCAGAATCAGCTGAATGAGGAAAATGATAATCTGGAGAACCTGAAGGGAGAACAGAATTCCCTCAAGGGACAACTGAATAATCTGAACGGTCAGCTGACGGAAGTCAGTAACAATCTGTCAGATCTGGAACAGCAGATCGCAGACAAGGAGCAGGAGATCGCGGATACCCAGGCCAGTCTGGAAGAGGCGAAAGCTACGGAAGCATGGCAGTATGAGTGTATGGTGATCCGGGTACGGGATATGTACGAGCGGAATGGGACCAGTTACATCAACGCTTTGCTGAATGCCCAGAGCTTCGATAAACTGCTGAACGCTGCGGACTTTTTTGAACGGATCGCAGCCTATGACCAGAAGAAACTGCAGGAATTCGAAGAGAACCGCAAGCTGATCGAAGAGGAAGAGGCGAGACTGCAGGCAGAGAAAACGGAGCTGGATAGTCTGAAGGTGGCAGCGGAAGCCGAGAAAAGCAAGGTGTCCGGTCTGATCAGCCAGACATCTAACAGCATTGCAAAATATGCCGGGGATATTTCGGAAGCAGAGCAGAGAGCCCTGGCATATGAACAGGAGATCAAACAAAAAGAAGAAAATCTGGAAACACTCCGGAAAAAGCTGGCAGAAGAGATCGCCATGTCCCAGAAGGCGGCAAACGCAACCTGGCGGGACATTTCGGATATCTCCTTTGAAGAGGGAGACCGTTATCTGCTGGCAAATCTGATCTATTGTGAAGCGGGCGGAGAACCCTATGACGGTCAGCTGGCGGTAGCCAGTGTGGTTATCAACCGTGTCAGAAGTTCTGTATATCCCAACACAGTGGTAGGAGTGATCTATCAGAATAAACAGTTCTCACCGGTGGCCAGCGGACGTCTGGAACTGGCATTGGCCACCAATAAAGCCACCAGCCGCTGCTACCAGGCGGCAGACGAGGCTATGTCCGGTGTGACCAATGTAGGAAACTGTGTATATTTCCGCACACCGGTGGAAGGACTGACAGGTATCAATATCGGCGGACACGTATTTTATTAAACGAAAGCGAAAATCTATGAGAATCAACAGCGTAGAACAAAAGGGTTATGCAAATGGAATCATGGACTGGAAGATCTTCGTAAGGCAGGATCTGGTAGTAGCCAAGGCGTCGGAATTTTTCTATGAATTCGTAGGGGAGAATTCTTTCCGGCCGGTGAGTGAACTGCTTCTGCCGGAAGACGGGGAGCTGTTGAAAAAAGCAGTGGAGGCGGATACGTTCCAACCGCTGGAACTGATCACGGTGCTTCACAATCTGAAAGACAGTGTAAGGAATGTGTATCTGCGTCTGGAACAGAGTGAACAGACGGAGAACGGGATTCCGTTGTATCAGATCACCGTTTCAGATATTCATGATCTGGAGAACCGGAATTTACGACTGGAGCAGAGCATTCTGAAGTACCGTCATTTTATGACATTGGAAGATGTTTACTTTTTTGAATATCTGATCGAACAGGACAGTATTACGGTCTATAAATATGTCAACGAGCGGGCCATGAACCAGTTTGAAGGGCCTATGAATGCGCTGATCCGGAATGTGGAACAGGCACATGAGGGCAGTGATATTTCCAGACTGGAAGATCAGCTGCGGATCTTTTGCGCACATCTGCGTAACGGGGACGATTTCTTCGAGATGGAATTCGTCAGCGGGCAGGAGGACAAGGGAATATGGAAGGTCAAAGGCGCACGGATCCCGAAGAAGCGTGATATGGTAGCGGGCATCATAACCCCGGACAGAAACCGGGAGAAGGAAGCCTATTATCTGACTCCGGCAGCCAGAGATGCCGGAACCGGTCTGCTGAACAAGCGGGCATGGACAGAGTACACCATCGAACAGCTGAACTGCAAGGATCATAGTACCAGATGGCTGGTGATCATTGATATTGATGATTTCAAACATATCAATGATACCTACGGACATATTTTTGGTGACCAGGTCATCCGGAGAGTGGCGGAGATCATGCAGGTGCTGGTGGGACAGCGGGGCGTGATCGGACGATTCGGCGGAGACGAGTATGTGATCCTGTTGGAGAAAGTGGAGACCAGAGAACAGCTGAAGACACTTTTGAAGACCATTGCGAAGGAATTTGCTCTGGCATTTGATCCGAAGACCCATGTGACAGCTTCTATCGGCGTATCGGAGTATCCGGTAGATGGAAGCGAATACGAGGAACTGATGCGCAAGGCGGATAAGGCTCTCTATCTGGCCAAGGAAAAAGGCAAGAACCGCCATATCATCTATGAAGAGAGACTTCACGGCAAGCTGGAAAGCGACGATATGCAGAACATGGCTATGGCCTATGCGGTATCTAAGGAGAAAAAGCGGGAAGTCATCACGAAGATGATCACCGAACTGTGTGTATCCGATGTGAACTCCATTGTAAAAAAGGAAGAACGGCTGCAGCAGATCCGCAGTCTGTTTGATCTGGATGGAATCACGATTTATTCAGAGTCGGGAGCGCAGCTGGTATGCCGGAATGGTAATTACATGGTAGAAGTACCGGATGGAAGAGGACTTTTTGAAGATGAGAAGTATCTTGCGCTATTCGGGGATGATGATAATTTTATAGAATCCAACACATTGAAACTCAGATCCCAGGATCCGGCGGCATTTGCCGTGATGCAGAAGCAGGAGATCGGTGCTTTCCTGCAATGTCTTTGCCGCAAAGAGGGAGTGCCGAATGTGATCGTGAACTATGATGTGTTCAACCGCAACCGTAAGTGGTCGGATGAAGATATTACACTGTTGACGATTCTGGGACACTGCATCGGAAACCTGCTGAACTATTCAGAGTAAAGTAAGTGAGAGCAGAAGCTCGTCGGACACTTGTGTCCGTAAGAGCCTATGCTCTCATTTATTTTGCGAATGTGTTACTCTGAATAGTTCTGACCAGGGAGCAAAAAGTAAGCACTGCAGCTACAGCCCGCTCCTATCCAACGGATTCTGCAGCCTGTCGAACTTGTCCCGGTAGATAATGGTGATCAGGTTGTTCAGCTGGCGCAGGCAGGCACTCATCTGAGCCTGTGTGATCAGCCCCTTTTCCAGAGCCTCGGCCAGCTCGTCCAGATCCACGACATGCATCCTTCCATCGGGATAGAGGATAATGTCAGCCAACAGATCCGTGACGATCAGGGAATTATCTTCCGGCCGGGAAGTATATTCCACAATATCGCAGTACCAGTACAGCAGAGAACCGTCATGGCGGTAGAACTTGCTGATCTTGAAGCCTTCCTTGAGATAATAGCAGGAACAGCCGTGGGAAAACGTGGTCTTGGGATTCAAGGTCTTCCATTTGGTCAGAATGTAGTCTTCGTTCTGCTCGACGATAATATCATCCTTTAATAAAATGCATTCTTCCGGGATCAGCCGTTTACGGTAGATCTGAAGTTCGTTGCTCATAGAGTTTCTCCTTTGTGCGGTGTGCTTTACAACGGTCACAGTTCCGGAAACGGGATAAAAGGCCTGGGAGGGATCGTGTGAGGACACAGCGTCTTCTCCATCCAGATCATATCATGCCATGCATCCTGCTTGTAACCGGAAGCGTGAAAATGTGCCACGGTTTTATAACCATGCTTTTCGTGGAAGGCGATGCTGGGAGGATTGGGGTAGGTGATGCAGGCACAGACATTGCAGATGTGCTGTGCGGTCAGGTATTCCTCCAGCTTTTCGTATAACAGACTGCCGACACCGCTGCTTCGAAGATCCCGGCTGACATAGATGGAAGTCTCCACAGACCAGTCATAAGCAGCGCGGCTTTTAAAAGCGGATGCGTAAGCATATCCTGCCGGCTCCCCGTCCAGTTCAGCCACCAGGTAAGGATAACGGGTAAGAGTGTGACGGATCCGGTCCGCAAATTCTTCTGCGGAAGGAACGATGTACTCAAAGGTAATAGAGGTATTTTCCACATAAGGGGCATAAATGGCAACCAGCCTTGCAGCATCCTCAGGGGTGGCGATACGGATCCGCAGCTGTCTTTTGATGTCTGTAGTCTTCATTCGCGTCATCCTTCTTTCTATAAGGGTGTAAAGTCACAGAATAGTTACTCAAATAGTACTTCCGGAGAGATTTCAAGTCAATCTTTTTTTCGCAGGATTTTATAGATTTTTTACCATTTAGACAGGGGGATTTTACTGGACATCATGTTAAGATTTCGTTATAATGACTATAGGTTTGCCCTGCAGTGGGAAAATATTTTCAAAAATGTACAAAAATAAATGCTGAGAGCAGAAATCAACACAGGAGGACACAGTGTCAAGAAAAAAGAAACCCTACGACAGACAGGTGTTTCGGGCGATCACACTGATCATGCAATTTGGTATCAATATGTTGGTACCGATCTGCCTGATGTCCGCAGCCGGCATCTGGCTGGATAAACATTTCGGAACGGACTTCTGGATGATCCTGCTTTTCTGTATGGGAGCTGTGGCCGGAGGGCAGAATGTATACCGGATGGCCAGGACAATTTATGAAGACGGCGATGATAAACACACTAAAAAAGATAAATAGAACGGTTCTGGAGATGGATCTGGGGATCTTGTTCCTGGGAGTGTCAGCGCAGATCATAGGAGCATTTATTGCAAAGGATGAAGCAATGTATGCCAAAAGTCTGTGGTTTGGCGTTCTGCTGGCGCTGGTCTCCACATATCATATGTACCGTTCCCTGGACCGGGCATTGGACCAGCCCGAGAAGACTGCTACGAAAATGATCATCCGTGCCTATGTCTTACGATATGTCATGTTGATTTTTTTCCTGTTGGTGATGATGAAGACCGGAGTGATGAATCCTCTGATTTTCTTTTTCACCTATGTTATATGTATGAAAGTAACGGCATTTCTACAGCCGCTTACCCATAAATTATGCAATAAACTGTTCCACGAGACGGATCCGATACCCCAGGCGATGCCGGAGGAGACTGCGGAAGACAAAACTGCTCCGCAGACTGCGGAAGAAGCGGAAGCCCCGAAGGATGGAGAAGTGACAGAGGAACAACAGAATAAACAATAAGGAGGTGAAACAATGGAACATGGAATTCTGTTATCCGGTGCCGACAATATCGACTTTATGATACATGGCGTGTTTAAGTATTCCTTTTTCGGCCATGAGGTATGGATAACGACCACACATGTGTGTGTGCTGATCGTCATGTTGCTTATCATTGGTTTTGCCATTGCTGCCAACCGCCAGATGGCCAAAGCCAGAGAAGTGCCGGAAGGTTTTCAGAATGTGGTGGAGCTGATTGTGGAGAAGCTGGATGCCATGGTGGATACTCCCATGGGCAAGGCCGCACCGAAGTTCTACAACTACATCGGAACGATCTTCATCTTCATTCTGGTGAGCAATATTTCCGGTCTGTTAGGCCTGCGTCCCCCCACAGCGGACTACGGCGTGACATTGCCTCTCGGTGTTCTGACCTTCCTGCTGATCCATTACAATCAGTTCAAGTACCAGAAGCCGAAGGAAATCTGGGAAGGCATGTGTTCCCCGCTGCCCCCCTGGCTGCCGATCTGGCTGCCCATTAACCTGATCAGTGAGATCGCAGTACCGATTTCCCTTTCATTACGTCTGTTTGCAAACGTATTGTCCGGAACGGTAATGATGGCACTGATCTACGGACTGCTGGGTGTGATCGCTACAGCGTGGCCCGCAGCACTGCATGTATACTTTGACCTGTTCTCCGGAGCAATCCAGACATACGTATTCTGTATGCTGACCATGACTTACATTGCCAATGCAAGAGGAGACGCTTAAAGCTGTACTGTTCAGGTATGGCTATCTGAAACTATGCTAGAAAGATTCTGATAAGAATCTCAATAATAGGAGGATTTACTATGGATTTTAATGAAAACTTTATCTTAGGCTGTTCTGCAATCGGTGCTGGTCTGGCAGTTATTGCCGGTATCGGACCCGGTGTAGGCCAGGGCATCGCAGCAGGACACGCTGCTGCAGCAGTAGGACGTAATCCCGGAGCAAAGTCCGAGATCACTTCTACCATGTTATTGGGACAGGCAGTTGCCGAGACCACCGGTCTGTACGGTCTGTTGATTGCTATGCTGCTGCTGTTCGTAAAGCCCTTACTTCCCTGATTAAACGAAAGGAATGCGGATGAAAATGATACTATTAACAGAAGGCGAGACCATGTCAAGACTGTTTGACCTGGACTGGCAGCTGCTGGCAGACTCCTGCCTGATGATCATTGCCATCTTCGTATTGTTCCTGGCACTCAGCTATTTTCTGTTCAATCCGGCCAGAAAGTTCTTAAATGATCGTAAAGAGAAGATCAGGGGAGAACTGGAAGAGGCAAAGGACAATCAGGAAAAGGCCGCAGAACTGAAGGCACAGTATGAGGCGAAGTTGAAAGACATCGACAAAGAGGCTGAGGACATCTTAAGTGATGCCAGAAGACGGGCTCTTCAGAACGAGGAGCGTATCGTCACACAGGCCAAGGAAGAGGCAGCCAGAATCCTGGCGAGAGCACAGGAAGAAGCCAGACTGGAAAAGCAGAAAATGTCCGATGAGATCAAACAGGAGATCGTATCCGTGGCATCTGTCATGGCAGGTAAGCTGGTAGGCGCTTCCATAGATACCACCAGACAGAACAGCCTGATCGAAGAGACGCTGAAGGAAATGGGTGAGGATACATGGCAAAATTAGTTTCCAAAGTCTATGGAGAAGCCCTTTTCGAAGCGGCAGTCGACCATGGAAATGCGATCCAGCTGATGAATGAGACCGCACAGCTTGAGAAAATATTGGAAGACAATCCGGATTTTGACAAGCTGATGAAACATCCCGGAATCCCCAAACAGGAAAAACTCTCCATGGTGGAACAGGTCTTCCGTGGCAGAGTCAGTGATGATCTGACAGAGTTCCTGAAGATCGTGGTGACCAAGGAACGTTACGGCTCATTAAAGGCAATCTTTGCTTATTTTACCGAACTGGTCAGAGAATCTGAAAAGATGGGAACCGCATATGTGGATACCGCAGTGGAGCTGACGGAGGCCCAGAAGCAGGCAGTGAAAAATAAGCTGCTGACTACGACTTCCTATCAGACCTTTGATGTGTATTACCATGTGGATCCGACGCTGATCGGCGGAATGGTGATCCGGGTGGGTGACCGGGTGGTGGACAGCAGTATCCGGACCAAACTGGAAGATATGAAGAAACAATTATTAAATATTCAGCTGGGATGACCGGCTGAAAGAAAGGTGCGACAGATCCATGAATTTAAGACCAGAAGAAATTAGTTCCGTCATTAAGGAACAGATCGAAAGATATTCTTCCCAGCTGGATGTATCCGATGTCGGAACCGTCATTCAGGTAGCGGATGGTATCGCTCGTGTACATGGACTGGAAAATGCCATGCAAGGTGAGCTGTTACAGTTCCCCGGCGATGTATATGGCATGGTGCTGAATCTGGAAGAAGATAATGTCGGTGTCGTATTGTTGGGAAGTGCCAGCAATATCGAAGAGGGTGATATCGTCAAGACCACCGGACGTGTGGTAGAGGTTCCCGTAGGAGACGCATTGCTTGGACGAGTAGTGAACTCCTTAGGACAGCCTATTGATGGTAAAGGCCCCGTACAGACTGACAAATTCCGTAAGATTGAGCGTGTGGCAAGTGGTGTAATCACTCGTAAGAGCGTAGACACGCCGCTCCAGACAGGTATCAAGGCAATCGACTCCATGGTTCCCATCGGAAGAGGTCAGCGTGAGCTGATCATCGGTGACCGTCAGACCGGTAAGACCGCTATTGCGATCGACACGATCATCAACCAGAAGGGTCAGAATGTAAAATGTATCTATGTAGCTATCGGTCAGAAAGCATCTACCGTGGCTAATATCGTAAAAACACTGGAGGAGTTCGGTGCCATGGCTTATACCACCGTTGTGGTATCCACGGCAAGTGACCTGGCTCCCTTACAGTATATCGCTCCTTATTCCGGTTGTGCGATCGGTGAGGAGTGGATGGAGAACGGAGAAGACGTACTGGTGGTATATGATGACCTGAGCAAACATGCTACTGCATACCGTACACTCTCCCTGCTCCTTCGTCGTCCGCCCGGACGTGAAGCATATCCCGGTGACGTATTCTACCTGCATTCCAGACTGCTGGAGCGTGCAGTCCGCATGAGCGACGAATACGGCGGAGGTTCCCTGACGGCACTTCCCATCATCGAGACCCAGGCAGGCGATGTATCTGCATACATCCCTACCAACGTTATTTCCATTACCGATGGACAGATCTATCTGGAGACAGAAATGTTCAACTCCGGTTTCCGTCCTGCGGTAAATGCAGGTTTGTCCGTATCCCGTGTAGGTGGTGCCGCACAGATCAAGGCTATGAAGAAGATCGCAGCACCTATCCGTACCGAACTTGCCCAGTACAGAGAGCTGGCTTCCTTCGCACAGTTCGGATCCGAACTGGATGCGGATACCAAGGAGAAGCTGGCACAGGGCGAACGGATCAAAGAAGTGCTGAAGCAGCCTCAGTACCAGCCCATGCCGGTACAATATCAGGTTATCATCATCTATGCGGTGACTAAGAGGTTCCTTTTGGATGTGCCGGTAGAGGACATCACCAGATTTGAGAAGGAATTCTTCGATTATCTGGATACGAAGCATCCCGAGATTCCTGCAGCCATCGCTGAGGAAAAGGTGATCTCCGATGCTACGGAAGAAAAGCTTGTGAAGGCACTGAATGATTTCAAGGCAGAGTTTCTGAAATAAGTGTGTCAGCCGTGATATACGGCAGAATGAGAGGTAACTATGGCATCAATGCGTGATATCAAGCGCCGTAAGACCAGCATTCAGGGCACACAGCAGATCACCAAGGCCATGAAGCTGGTATCTACGGTAAAGCTTCAGAGAGCCAGAGCAGGTGCAGAACGTTCTCAGACGTATTTTGACTGTATGTATGATACCGTAAATAATATCCTGTCCAGGGTAGGTCATCTGGAACACAAATATCTTGTTCCGGGGGCTTCCCCGAAAAAGGCGGTCATTGTCATCACCTCCAACCGGGGTCTGGCAGGTGGTTACAATTCCAACGTAGCCAAACTGATCACTGGGCAGGAGGACTGGAAGACAGAAGACGTGGTAGTCTATGCCATCGGTAATAAGGGCCGAGAGATTCTGGAGAGAAAGGGATATACCGTGAAGGAATCCTATCCGGAGGTCATCGAAGAGCCCACATATGCCGAAGCAATGCTTCTGTCGGACAAACTGCTGACATCATTTGCAGCCGGAGAGATCGGCGAGATTTATCTGGCATACACACACTTCAAGAACACGGTGAGCCACGAGCCGAAGCTGTTGAAGCTTCTGCCCGTGGAATATGATGCAGAGGCGGGTGCATCCACAGAGGGTGCCGATGCGCTGATGAATTTCGAACCGGAAGATGTGGAAGCACTGGATATGATCATACCGAAATATATATCCAGTCTGATCTATGGTGCACTGATGGAAGCGGCAGCCAGTGAGAACGGTGCCCGTATGCAGGCCATGGATAATGCCACCAGCAATGCGGAGGATATGATCAGTGATCTGTCACTGAAGTACAACCGCGCAAGACAGGGAAGCATTACCCAGGAGCTTACAGAGATCATTGCAGGCGCAGAGGCGCTTTAATATTTATATTTTGCACTGCTTTTCTCTGACAGGCTTTGTATCTTCCACGCAGACACGCTTTCGCTCGGATCGAAACGTAGCGGTACTAAATTCGCGCTGAAGCGCTCATTAAGTGCCGACGTTTCTTTACGGTCTGCTTAGGAATGATACAAACCTGTCAGGGACATAAGTGCAAAATGTGAGTTGATTATGAAATGCCCGCATAGTGGGCAGGAAAGAGGTAGAAATGGCAGGAGAGAATAAAGGAAGGATCACCCAGGTCATCGGTGCCGTACTGGATGTACGCTTCGATGAGGGCAAACTTCCCGAGATCAATGACGCGATCCGCATCCCTACCAGAGATGGAGGAGAACTGGTAGTGGAAGTCTCCCAGCATTTGGGTGATGACACTGTCAGATGTATTGCCATGGGTACTACCGACGGACTTGTGAGAGGAATGGAGGCTATCGCCACCGGATCTCCCATTTCCGTACCGGTAGGAGAGAATACCCTGGGCAGAATATTTAATGTACTGGGTCAGCCGATTGATAACAAGCCGGTACCGGCAGGAGTGTCTTACGAGCCTATCCACCGTGCCGCACCGACCTTCGCAGAGCAGTCTACGGACACAGAACTGCTAGAGACCGGTATTAAGGTCGTTGACCTGCTCTGCCCTTATCAGAAGGGTGGTAAGATCGGTCTGTTCGGTGGTGCCGGTGTAGGTAAGACTGTGCTGATCCAGGAGCTGATCCGTAATATCGCAACCGAGCACGGCGGATATTCCGTATTCACCGGTGTAGGTGAGCGTACCCGTGAGGGTAACGACCTGTACCACGAGATGCAGGAGTCCGGCGTATTGGACAAGACCACCATGGTATTCGGACAGATGAACGAGCCCCCCGGAGCAAGAATGAGAGTCGGTCTGACCGGACTGACCATGGCAGAGTACTTCCGTGACAAGGGCGGAAAAGATGTGCTGTTGTTCATCGACAACATCTTCCGATTCACCCAGGCCGGAAGTGAGGTATCCGCACTGTTAGGCCGTATGCCTTCCGCAGTAGGATACCAGCCTACATTACAGACAGAGATGGGTGCGCTCCAGGAGCGTATCACATCCACCAAGAACGGTTCCATTACTTCCGTACAGGCAGTCTATGTGCCTGCGGATGACCTGACAGACCCGGCACCTGCGACCACGTTCGCACATCTGGATGCCACCACGGTTCTGTCCCGTTCTATTGTAGAACTGGGAATTTATCCCGCAGTAGATCCTCTGGAGTCCACATCCCGCATTCTGGATCCCAGAATCGTAGGTAAGGAGCATTATGAGACCGCCCGCGGTGTACAGGAGATCCTGCAGAGATATAAGGAATTACAGGATATTATTGCTATCCTCGGTATGGATGAGCTGTCCGAGGAAGACAAGCTGGTCGTATCCCGTGCCCGTAAGATCCAGAGATTCCTGTCCCAGCCTTTCTTCGTGGCAGGACAGTTCACCGGTCTGGAAGGAAAATATGTACCTATCAGCGAGACCATCCGTGGATTCCGTGAGATCCTGGACGGTAAGCATGATGATATTCCGGAGAGCTACTTCCTGAATGCCGGAAGCATTGATGATGTACTGGCAAAGGTTCATGCATAGCATGAGAGGGGAGTACAGATATGGCAGATAAAGAATTCACACTTCGTATCATAACCCCGGAAAGAGTATTCTATGAGGGAATTGTGGATATGGTAGAATTCAATACCACGGAAGGACAGATTGGTGTCCTTCCGGGCCACATTCCCCTGACGGTGATCGTGAAGCCGGGTATCCTGCATATTACGGAGAAGGACGGAGAGAAGGAAGCAGCATTGCATTCCGGATTCGCCGAGATCCTTCCCGAAGGAGTTACCATTCTGGCAGAGATTATCGAATGGCCGAATGAGATCGATGAAAACCGTGCGGAGGCAGCATTGCACCGTGCGGAAGAGAGACTGCGCAGCAAGACGCCGGAGACGGATATTGCCAGGGCAGAGACGGCATTGCAGAGAGCAATGGCGAGAATTCAGGTGCTGCGATAAGCTTCGCAGCACCTGTTTTTCACTTTATAGAGAGAAAATGCATATGTTATAAAAAAGCATGAGGCATTTTAAAATGGTAGCAAGACCGTTTTTTATGACATTGCCCGGATATCCCGGAAGAATGGATGAAAAGGAACTATTAAATGACTTGGAATATCTGCAGCAGACCTATCCCGGAGAAGTCAGACGCTGTCAGCGCAGAATTGCGGAAATATTGGACAAATACGACTATGAAGGAAGCATGATCTATGATGAATATCCGGACCGCCTGAGTCTGTTCCGGATAGCGGATACGATCAGCACGATCCTGGAACAGGAAGCGGAAAAAGTATCAAAGGATCTGATCCATGTGTTGGTGTGCAATGAGATCTACAAAAGGAGACACGGTGGACGACGGGGAATGATTGCGTTCTTATAGGAAAGCGTGCTATAATATGCGCAAAACATTTGAAAAACAGGATAAACCATGGAAGAACTGAAAATACTTTTACAGAAAATTTTGAATAAAGATCTGCAGCAGATCATCCTGAGCAACAGCCGTCATCCGGAACAGACCCAGAAGGTAAAGATCCGCCCGGTGCTGATCCGGGAGGAACTGTTGTTCCAGGAGACTGCTTACAGAGGAACTCAGGTGTTTCACGAGAATTTTACAGCAGAACAGCTGACGGACCGGATCTGCACCGCCTTACAGGAGCAGTTCCGGCAGGGAGAATTCTCAGCGAAGACCCTGCAGGCCACCGCTCTGGTCAGCAAAAAAGGCAAGCTGACACTGAAGGTGAAAAACAGTGGCAAGTCACCGCGGACGGAGGGGGCGGCTGCTTCTGAAGAGGAGGAACTGCAGGCACTGGCTCACAACCGTACCAAGCATTATATTTTAGAGGAAGGAAAACCGGTGGATTTCCTGGTAGGACTGGGCGTGCAGACCCCGGACGGCCGGGTGACCAGGGCGAGATTTGATAAATTCCGTCAGATCAACCGGTATCTGGAATTTATCGAGGATGTGATCGATGAACTGCCGAAAGACCGTACCATCCGCATTATTGATTTTGGCTGCGGCAAATCCTATCTTACCTTTGCAATGTACTATTATCTGCATGAATTACAGCATAGAGATATCCAGGTGACCGGACTGGATCTGAAGACCGATGTGATCCAGCACTGCAATGAACTGGCGGAAAAGCTGGGGTATGACAGATTAAAGTTCGAGAGGGGAGACATCAGTACCTACGAGGGCACAGATGTGGCGGACATGGTGGTGACCCTGCATGCCTGTGACCTTGCCACAGATTATGCGTTAGACAAGGCGGTAAAATGGGGGGCCAGAGTCATTCTGGCGGTTCCCTGTTGTCAGCATGAACTGAACCGGCAGATAAAATGTGATCCTTTAAAACCAGTGTTAAAATACGGCATCATCAAGGAGCGCGTGGCAGCACTGCTCACCGATGCTCTGAGAGCAAATCTGCTGGAACAACAGGGCTATGAGACCCAGATCCTGGAATTCATCGATATGGAACATACCCCGAAGAATCTGTTGATCCGGGCAGTGAAAAAGAACGGTATGCGCCCGAAGAAAAGCGCAGATATCGGTACTGTGGAGGAACTGCTCCATGTGGCACCGACACTGGAAAAATTGCTGAATAATGAATGAGTGAAGAATCAAGAATGAAGAAAACGATCATTAGAATTGCCGTGTGTGTTGTAGTATTTCTGGCATCAGCACTGATCATCGGCAGCATTATGAATCAGGGACATAACAATATGACCATGGAGATGGCTCCGGCCACTCTGCCTATGATCACCATGGAAAGCGGCGGTGTGGCATGCAATGAACTGCACGGAAATACCGTGGAGATGGATGTGGCTTACCAGAAGGACTGCATTACTCTGCTGGGGGAGGGCAGACAGGCGAATTTCACCGTGGATACGTTCGGAAGAGAAATTACGGGGATCTCGACAGAGGTTCGCAGCATCGACGGCAGCCGGCTGATCGAGAACAGTGAAGTCACCGGATGGAAGGCAAATGGGAAAAGCTTTTCCGTTTCCCTTACGTTAAAAGACCTGATCGACACGAATACACAATACAGTCTGACCCTGATCCTGGAACTGGAAGGGGAACAGAAGGTATATTATTATACGACTATTTTATGGAATGATGATGTGCATATTTCGGAAATCCTGGAATTTGCGACAGATTTCCACGGAAAATTATACGACAAGGAAGTGGCCAAGGAACTGACGAAATATCTGGAACCGAATTCCAAGCTGACAGATAACGGCACTTTTCATAAAGTGAATATTCACAGCAGCTTTCAGCAGATCACCTGGGGCAGTCTGGAACCGGTCCAGGAGGACGCGGCTTCCATCCGGCTGACACAGATCAGTGGGAATGTGGCCTCTCTGCTGATGGATTTTGTGGTATCCACCGGAGAGGGCAAAAATAAGATCTACTACAATGTCGAAGAGTATTACAGAGTCAGATATACTTCGGAGAGAATGTATCTGCTGGATTATGAGCGTACCATGACACAGATCCCGGATACTACCCGGATGTATGCCAATGACAAGATCCTTCTGGGAATCACGGATGAAAATGTGGATATGATGGAGAGCGCGGATGGCAATACCGTGGTGTTCTCCGATATGGGGCAGTTACTCAGCTATAATGCGGCTACCAACGGACTGACAGTGATCTTCTCCTTCTATGATAAAGATAATGCCGATCGGCGGACTCTGTATGACAATCATGGCATCAAGATTCTGGATGTAGACGAGGGCGGTAATGTGAAATTTGCCGTGTATGGTTACATGAATCGCGGAAGACATGAGGGAGAGACCGGCATTCAGATCATCAGCTATGACAATTCGCTGAATACGATCGAGGAAGAAGTCTATATCCCATATTCCAAGAGCTATGCGGTGCTGAAGGATGAGATGGAACAGCTGCTGTACCGGAACAGACAGCAACATGTATATTTTTTCCTGGAAAACGGTGTCTATGATGTGGATCTGGAGAATCGCAGCGCTGAACAGCTGGTAAGTATAAGACAGGATGACAGCCTTCAGGTATCGGAGAACCATGAGATCATCGTATGGCAGGAAGGGGATGACATCAACCACAGCAACCAGCTGAATGTCCGGAATCTGAATACCGGAGAACAGACAGTGATCCGGGCGGAGGACGGTGAGGCTATCCGGCCGCTTGGCTTCATGGGAGAAGATATTATCTACGGCGTGGCCAGGGAGAGCGACATCCGGACAGAGAATTCCGGACAGATCTTTTACCCCATGTATAAGGTCTGCATCAGCAATTCTTCCGGAAATAATCTGAAGGAATACGGACAGGATGGCATCTATATCGTGGATTGCGCCATCGAGGGCAATCAGATTACCCTGTCGAGAATACAGCGTTCTGAGAACGGCAGCTATCAGGAGATCCTGAATGACCAGATCATGAACAATGTGGAAGAAGAGCCGGGACAGAATAAAGTAGTTACGGCGGACATTGATATTTATGAGAGATATGTGCAGATACAGACCAAGACAACCATTGATACCAAGACTATCAAGGTGCTGAATCCGAAGGAGGTCGTATTTGAGGGCGGAAGAGAACTGACACTGGATGCGGTCAGCGAAGTTTCCAGATATTATGTATACAATGCTTATGGAGTACAGGGCATTTACAGTGCCCCGGGCAAGGCGGTGAAGGAAGCCTACGATTCCTCCGGGGTTGTTACGAACGACCGCGGCATTACGGTATGGCTGAAGGGCAATCGTGTCAGCAGAAACCAGATCATGGCAATCAAGGAAGAAAGTGTCACGGACCAGAAGAACAGCCTGACGGTATGTCTGGACAATATCCTGCGGCATGCCGGAATCACCCGCAACACCGAATATGACCTGGCGCAGGGCAAGACGGCAATACAGATTCTGGAAGAAAATATGACAGGCGTACAGGTACTGGATCTGAGCGGCTGTAGTCTGGATGCGGTACTGTATTATGTGAATCAGGATATTCCGGTACTGGCGATCCTGGAGGATGGCGAGGCGGTGCTGGTGACCGGATTTAATGAATTCAACGTTGTCATCATGGAGCCGTCCACCGGAAAGTTGTACAAAAAGGGAATGAACGATGCTACAACATGGTTCGCGGAGAACGGCAATCATTTTATTTCCTATATGAAAATAGAAAATTAAATACAAGTGGACAGCAAAAGGCGCCCGGAACCTGTGAAAGGATCCGGACGCCTTTTTGGCGGGATGACCGCTTATTTCTGTACGTCAAAAATGTATTTGCGGTATTTCTGTAACACGGTGCGTAACAGCATGCCGAGCACTCCGCAGGAAATGATCTCACCGATACCCACAGTCAGCATGAAGTAAGGAATGCCGCCTTCTAAGTGGTAGACATATGCCAGTACGAAAGGAACGATAATGGTGTTGGCAATGATGGGAGGCAGGGGAGCCAGCCATTTGTTCTTATCCCGCAGCAGATAAGTGCCAAATGCACCAATCAGCGTTGCCAGGCTGCCGAAGATAATGTCGAGCAGCATGCAGCCGGTCATGGTATTGCTGATGATACATCCCAGGAAAAGTCCCGGTATGGCAGCAGGGGTAAATACGGGAAGAATCGTCAGGGCTTCCGAGAAGCGGACCTGAATGGCATAATTTGCCAGTCCCAGAGCGTTGGCTAACATGGTCAGCACAACATAGAGAGCAGCAATCACCGCTCCGTGTACGAGGTACAGTACTTTCTTGTTCATTTGTTTTCTCCTTTAGTTTTTATTTACGTGTGGAAGGTCCCGAACACACGAATGGATTTCCGAAAAGCCTTGATTTCAGGGCATTTCAGCCTTACCAGTATACCAGTATTCCGGAAAAAGTCAAGCCCGGGTACAAGGATTTTTGTAAATGGTGAATTTTATTGACGAAATCAAAAGAGAGTGTTAGGATAATAAAAGAAAAGAGTGCTACCGTACAGCAACGGTTCACCTAAGTTAATAGTTACTTATCAAAAAAGCAACTCAATCCTGGCGAGGGCGGTTGCTTTTTTGATGTTTATGTTTCCGTGCAGTCTGTACGATACTGATAAGCGTTACGATGATACTGATGATCGTAACAACAATACCGACAATGCCTACCACTGTTTCCAGCATCTTATGTACCTTTCAATAGATTTCCCATCTGTATCACCTCCAATAATACTGGAAGCTCTCAAAATGTCATCATTTTGGCGAAAGGTGAACCGCTTACCGTTTTGGTAACACTCCACTATTATTATAAAATACAATGCCGGGAATAGATACTTTAGATTCGGAAAATAAGTAACGAAATATGCCATGCGGAAATTGGCTGTTTTCCCGAAAATAAAATTTGTGCAAAATAACCAATAGTTGCATTTTCTGCGTAAAAATGCGAAAATATAAGTTAACGCATTGATTGCAAGAAAGTAAGGAGAAAGCTATGTATATTATCGCAGGGCTGGGAAATCCAGGCAAAGAATATGAAAATACCAGACATAATATCGGGTTTGATGTCATAGACAGATTAGCAGAGGAAGAAAATATCGCCGTCATGGAGAGTAAGCATAAGGCACTGATCGGCAAAGGCTACGTGGCAGGGCAGAAGGTGATCCTGGCGAAGCCCCAGACCTTCATGAACTTAAGCGGAGAGAGCATCCGGGAGATCGTGGACTATTACAAGGTGGATGATACCACGGAATTGATCGTGATCTCCGATGATATCAGCCTGGATGTGGGACAGATCCGCATCCGCAAAAAGGGCAGCGCCGGTGGCCATAACGGCCTCAAGAATATCATCAAAATGTTAGGGCATGATACTTTTATCCGCGTGCGTATGGGCGTGGGAGAGAAGCCGAAGACCTTCGATCTGGCAGACTACGTGTTGGGACATTTTCCGGCGGAGGAACGAAGCATCATGGACGAAGCGGCGAAGACCGCAGCAGAAGCTATCCGTATGATCATCACTGAGAATGCGGATACAGCCATGAACCATTTTAACAGTAAGAAAGCGTAACGGTTGTATAGTAAGAGGAAAAAGCGATGCAGGCACTGATTGCGCCACTGAAAGAACTGGCGGAATATGATGAGATCCGGAAAGTGACCAGACAGGGAAAAGGAACCGTAGCTCTGTCCGGCTGTGTGGACTCCCAGAAACTTCATATGATCTACGGACTCAGCGATGGCCTGAAATACAAGGTCATCGTTACTTATAGTGACTTAAAGGCCAAAGAGATCTACGAGGAATACCGCTTTTATGACAGAAATGTCATGCTATATCCGGCGAAGGACCTGATCTTTTTCCAGGCGGATATTCACGGTAATCAGCTGGTGCAGGAGCGGATCAAGACCCTGCGCAGAGTCGTGGAGGGTAAGCCGGTCACCATTGTCACCACCTATGCGGCACTGATGACACCGCAGGTATTGTGGGAGGAGAAAGACATCATCCGCACCGAGCGGGGCGGCAGTCTGGACGAGAGCAAACTGGCATCCAGACTGGTGGCTATGGGATATGAGAAAGCCTATCAGGTGGAAAGCCCGGGGCAGTTCTCCATCCGTGGCGGCATTGTGGATATCTTTGATCTGACGGAGGAAAACCCCTATCGTATCGAACTGTGGGGAGATGAGGTGGAGTCCATCCGCAGCTTCGACATCCTGAGCCAGCGTTCCATTGAGAAGCTGGAGAGCATCACTGTCTACCCGGCGACGGAGTTCGTGTTGTCTGAGGAGCAGATCCGCAAGGGAATCGCCAGACTGGAGAAGGAAGCCGCCAAACAGGAGAAAATTTTCCGGGATGCCCATCAGCCGGAGGAAGCTCACAGGATCGCCACCCAGGTCAGCGAATTGAAAGAGCAGCTGCTGGAGTTCCAGAGTAAGATCAATCTGGAAGGCTACATCCGTTATTTTTATGAAAATACGGTAACCATGCCGGAACTGCTGTCAGATATGGCGGGGCGTTCTCTGGCCTTCTATATCGACGAACCGGCGAGAGTGAAGGAGCAGGCGGATGCCATCGAACTGGAATTTCGGGAGAGCATGGAACAACGTGCCAGAAAAGGTTATGTGCTGCCGGGACAGATGAACATTCTCTACAGTGGGGAACAGGTAGCGGCTACTTTAGAGAAAAATGCCGTGGTGACCCTGGCTACCATGGAGACCAAGTACGGCTATTTCAGGACAGAGAAGCACGTGGATATTGCAGCCCGCAACATTGCCCCTTATAACAACAGCTTTGAATCCCTGGTCAAGGATCTGAAAAAATATAAAAAGAACGGCTACCGGGTGCTGCTTTTGTCCGGTTCCCGTACCAGAGCCAGACGTCTGGCGGAGGATCTGCGGAACACAGAGGATGCCGGACTGACGGCAGTATACACGGAAGACCCCATGCGGGAGGTACAGCCCGGGGAGATCCTGACCTATTACGGTCATGTCAATAAGGGCTTTGAATACCCCTGGCTGAAATTCGTGGTGCTGTCCGAGAGTGATATTTTCGGAGCGGAGAAGCGTAAGAAAAAGAAGAAAAAGCTCTATCAGGGGCAGAAGATCAATGATTTCAACGACCTGAAGATCGGGGATTATGTGGTACATGAGACCCACGGACTGGGCATCTATAAGGGCATCGAGAAGGTAGAGGTAGACAAGGTCGTCAAGGATTACCTCAAGATCGAATACCGGGACGGCGGCAACCTGTACATTCTGGCCACCGGGCTGGATGTGATCCAGAAGTATGCCTCCGCCGATGCGGCGAAGAAGCCGAAGCTGAACAAACTGGGTGGTAAGGAATGGGAGCACACCAAGACCAAGGTGCGCAGTGCGGTCAGCGCCGTGGCAAAGGATCTCGTGGAGCTGTATGCGGTGCGTCAGCAGAGTGAGGGCTATGCCTTCGGAAAAGACACGGTATGGCAGCGGGAGTTTGAGGAAATGTTTCCCTTCGAGGAGACGGAGGATCAGTTGAATGCTATCGCTGACACCAAGGCCGATATGGAAAGCCATCGGATCATGGATCGTCTGATCTGCGGAGATGTGGGCTACGGCAAGACAGAGATTGCGATCCGCGCTGCCTTCAAAGCGGTACAGGAGGGCAAACAGGTGGTCTATCTGGTGCCCACCACCATTCTGGCACAGCAGCATTACAACACCTTTGTGCAGAGAATGAAGGATTTTCCCATCAACATCGCATTGATGAGCCGCTTCCGTACGCCATCGGAGATCAAAAAGACGGTGAAGGATCTGGAAAAGGGCATGGTGGATATCGTGATCGGTACCCACAGAGTATTATCTGCGGATGTGAAGTTCAAGGATCTGGGTCTGCTGATCATTGACGAGGAACAGCGTTTCGGTGTGGCCCATAAGGAGAAGATCAAGAAATTAAAAGAAAACGTGGACGTGCTGACCCTGACGGCAACCCCCATTCCCCGGACACTGCATATGAGCCTGATCGGTATCCGGGATATGAGCGTGCTGGAGGAGGCCCCCAATGACCGACTGCCGATCCAGACTTTTGTCTGCGAATACAATGACGAACTGGTGAGAGAGGCCATTGTCCGGGAAATGGCCCGGGGCGGACAGGTCTACTATGTCTACAATCGGGTGAACAATATTGCGGATATCGCGGCACAGATCGCAAAGCTTGTGCCGGAAGCCAACGTTGCATACGCCCATGGACAGATGAAGGAACACGAACTGGAGCGGATCATGTTTGATTTCATTAACGGAGAGATCGATGTGCTGGTGTCCACCACCATCATAGAGACCGGACTGGATATTTCCAATGTCAACACCATGATCATCCACGATTCGGACAATCTGGGATTGTCCCAGCTGTATCAGCTCAGAGGCCGTGTGGGTCGTTCCAACCGGAATGCCTATGCTTTTCTGATGTACAAGCGGGATAAGATGTTAAAAGAAGTGGCGGAAAAGCGGCTGGCGGCCATCAAGGAATTTACGGATCTGGGCAGCGGCTTCAAGATCGCCATGCGTGATCTGGAGATCCGCGGCGCCGGTAATCTGCTGGGATTAAGTCAGCACGGACATATGGAGGCCGTGGGATATGACCTGTACTGCAAGATGCTGAACGAAGCGGTGCAGAACCTGAAGGGCATTCATACGGCAGTGGATTTCGCTACGGTGATCGATCTGGATGTGGATGCTTACATTCCGGCGGAATACATTGTCAACGAGACACAGAAGCTGGATATTTACAAACGGATCGCCGGCATCGAGACGATAAAAGAGCGGGATGAAATGAAGGATGAACTGTTAGACCGCTTCGGCAACATCCCCAAGGCAGTGGACAATCTGCTGCGGATCGCCCTGATCCGTATGGCGGCCCACGGTCTGGACATGACGGAGATCAAGGGCAAGAACGAACGCATTACCTTCAACTTCCGGCCGGATGCGAAGATCGATCCCCGCAAGATTCCGGATTTCCTGAAAAAGCATAAGGATGAATTAAGCTTTACCGCTTACGGTAATCCGTTTTTTACCTATAAGTATAAAAAGACGGGACTGGTGGAGACCGATGCGGAGCTTTTGATGGGCAGAACCGAGGAATTATTGGAAGAAATGAAAGAATTGGTGCTGGAAACAGAGCCGGTTCAGAATAATTAAGAGAGTTTTATAGGACTTTAAAAATGATACCTTTTTATCAGAACAGGGAACGAAAGGATTCTGATAAGGAGGTATTTTTTATGAAAGGATATGTGACTGCCAGCGGATATATGGGATATGTGGAGAATGAATATATCTTATTTGCCAGCGAGGATGATTATTTTGAATATGTGGATTCGTTAAATTTTTAATTAATGTCCAGTGTCTTTACCGGGGCTGTGTATATGTGATATAGTACAAATGTAAAGAAAAAATGTAAGGGGTTTCAACGCTGCGCTGTAAGGAGTAACGGTGAAATTCTGATAAAGCATTTGGCAAAATATGCAGATGGGAGTTTATATTATGGAACTGACTGAGAAGAAGGAATTTGACCTGCTCTCCCTGGGAGAGATCATGCTGAGATTATCACCGCCCGACAATGAGCGTATTACCAGAGGCGACAGCTTCAGCAAGCAGGCAGGAGGCGCAGAACTGAATGCCATTACCGGTGCGGCAATGCTGGGATTGCGCTGCGGTATCATTTCCAAGCTTCCGGCCAATGACCTGGGTGTATATATCAAGAACCGTGTACGTCTCTGCGGTGTCAGCGATGACTATCTGGTATACGATGATGACAAGGATGCCAGATTGGGCGTGTACTACTATGAGAATGGTGCTTATCCCAGAAAGCCCCGTATTGTATATGACCGTAAGAATACCTCCATCAACAAGCTGACCGTTGATGACTATGATGACAAGATCTACAGCGATACCCGCTGCTTCCATACCAGCGGCATCACACTGGCTCTCAGCCCGGAGCTGAGAGCTACCGCTGTTGAGATGATCAAGCGCTTTAAAGCACAGGGGGCCATCATCTCCTTCGATGTGAACTTCCGTGGGAACTTGTGGACCGGCGCCGAGGCGAAGGAATGCATCGAATTCATTCTGCCTTATGTGGACATCTTCTTCTGCTCCGAGGACACGGCGCGTTTGACCTTCCTGAAGGAAGGCGATGCCAAGAGCATTATGAAGAGCTTCACGGAGGAGTATCCAATCTCCATCGTGGCATCCACACAGCGTATCGTACATAGCCCGAAGCGTCATACCTTCGGCTCCATTATCTACAGTGCCAAGGATGATACCTATTATGAGGAAGCACCTTACACCGATATCGAAGTCGTAGACCGCATCGGAAGCGGTGACGCTTATATCTCCGGTGTCCTGTACGGACTGTTGGCACATCCCGGTGAGTATCAGAGAGCACTGGAATATGGCAATGCCATCAGCGCACTTAAGAACACCATCCCCGGTGACCTGCTGTGCACCGACTTAAAGGAGATCCAGGGGATCATCAAGGAGCACAAGTCCACCGGACGTATTGCGGAGATGGACCGCTAAAGCATTTCCTCTTCTTATCTGATCGAACAAATAGAAAACACAAAGCTCTGCCATGTTAATTTAAGTGCATGGCAGGGCTTTTTCTGTTTATTTTTAACAAAATTGAACCTAAAATATATTAAAAAGTCTGCTATACAAGATTAAATTAGTTTGATATACTAAAGACTGATATAGAACTAAAAGCAGGATATTATCAGACGGAAGATTCGAGAAACGGAAGGGAGACTGCAATTTGGAAAAGGAAGACCATATCCGGCAGAAAGAACAATGGAAACAACTGTCTCCTTCTGAAAAATGGCAGTATTTTATGGACTATTATCTGTGGGTTACCATAGGTGTGGCAGCGGGGATCGCTATTGTTATTTTCCTGATCGTACATTTTGCCACCAAGACCAGCTTCATCATGGGAGTCATGGCAGTGAATACGGACGGAGAGCACATCGAAGCCACCGGTCCGGATTATTTTACGGATTTCCTGCGCGAACACGGTGTGATATCCAAACGGGATGTGGTGAACCTGAATGATACGATCTGGATCGATCCGAACTCGGATTCCGATGTGGATTCCACGAATCTCAGCACGATCCAGGTATTGTTCATGACCCGGTCGGTGGATGTGTTTTTTTCTGACGAAGAGTTTTTGAAGCTCATGGGCGGCACGGATTATCTGGCGGATTTAAGGGATTATCTGCCTAAGGAACTATTGGACAGATATGAAGATCAGCAGATCATGGTGTTAAATACCATGACGGGAGAAACGATTGTGGCGGGGATCCGGCTTGAGAACAACGAATGGGTGAGGAAGACCGGATGGTATCAGGAGAACGCAGCCGTGGGGCTGGCGGATGGCATGAAGAATCCGGAGCTGGCAGTGGCACTGTTGGAGGAAATCCTACAGTAGTTCCGTCACGGCTGCCTGCGCCTGCGGCAGATGATGCGCTGTGGGAACGTGGATGACAGAGCACGATGGGAACAGAAAGAATGGAGTATAAATAGGGCATGGAAAACATGGACGCAAAAGGAAATGACAGAAAACACTATCGGGGAATCGAGAAACAGACGGATAATCCGTTTTTGAACCTGTATCACATTGATGCCCTGGGACGGGACGGAACGCCGTTTCATTATTATTTTGCGTCCCGAAATGATGAAAACAATATCAAACACAAGACCCACAGTATGCGCCCCGAGGGCATGGCGGTCTACGCAGTGACAGAGGACGGAGAGAAACTGGTGCTGGTGCGTCAGTACCGGTATCCCGTGAATGATTATCTGTATGAATTGCCGGCGGGACTGATCGAGCCGGAGGAGACCGCTTCGGAGGCCGCCTGTCGGGAAATGATCGAGGAAACCGGCTGGAAACTGGAAGTCTACGAAGGCGGAGAACCGGCTTTCCGAAGAGGATTTTTCCTGGCACAGGGGCTGACAGACGAGAGCGGCAGCATGATCTTCGGAATCGTGACAGAGAATGTGGGACAGCAGATGGAAAATACCGAGGATATTCAGGTGATCCTGGCAGACAGACAGGAAGTACTTCGTATCCTGCGGGAAGAACGGGTGTCCATGCGTTGTGGACTGATGCTGATGCAGTTTTTGACGACAGAACCGGAAGCACCGTTTGCTTTTTTATATCTGTGACATTGACAGATGCAAATACACTGTCATGGATATTATTTGGAAAATTTGGAAAAATGATTTTGCAAAAACGGTTTTTTAAGAATAAACATTGATAAAGAAAGAGGCGGATTATGGCGATCAGATACATCGAGCAGGACAGAACCTTCTGGCTGGACACAGAACACACCAGCTATCTCCTGGCAATTGTAGATCAGGAGAATTTTGTGGGACACGTATATTACGGTCAGAAATTGCAGTATACCGAGAATACACCGGCACCGGTATATTTGCTGCGTACGGGAGAAGCACCCTTCGTTCCGTCACAGAATAACAGAGAGCGTGTGTCATTTCTGGATTCTTTCCCCATGGAATATCCGGGAAACGGTCTGGGAGATTACAGAGAAAGCGCCATTTCCGTGCGGACAGCACAGGGACATGTAGGAGTGCAGTTACAGTATGTCTCTCATGAGATCGTAAAGGAGAAGCCGGCACTGCCGGGACTTCCTTCCACATTTCCGGGGGATGAGGACTGCGATACCCTGATCCTGCATCTGGCGGATCCGGTCATCGGTCTGGCTGCAGACCTGATCTATACTACATTTGAAGAGGAAGATGTGATCACCCGCAGTGTGATCCTGAAAAATACGGCAGGGCAGCCTATTTATGTGACAAAAGTTATGTCTGCCTGCCTGGATCTGGACTGCACGGATGAAAAGTATGACATTCTTACGCTGCACGGATCCTGGGCGAGAGAGCGCCAGATGGAGAGAAGAAGTCTGATGCACGGCAAACAGAGTGTTGGCTCCGTGCGGGGAGAATCTTCCCATCAGGAGCATCCCTTTATCGCACTGCTTTCTGCGGATGCCACGCAGGATGCCGGTGAAGTCTACGGTATGCACTTTGTATACTCCGGCAATTTCTTGGCACAGGCGGAGCTTTCCCAGTTCGATTCCATCCGTATGACTATGGGCATTCATCCGGAGAACTTTGTCTGGAAACTGGAGCAGGGAGAAAGTTTCGCAGCACCGGAAGTCGTTATGACCTATTCCTCAGAAGGATTGAGCGGGATGACCCATCATTATCACGATATGTACCGCGGCCATCTGATCCGCGGCGAGTACCGTGATAAAAAGAGACCAATCCTGATCAACAACTGGGAAGCTACCTATTTTGATTTTAACACGGAAAAACTACTGAAGATCGCAGAGCAGGCATCAAAGCTCGGCATTGAGATGCTGGTCATGGATGACGGCTGGTTCGGACACCGTAACGATGACAGTACCAGCTTAGGTGACTGGAAGGTCAATGAGCAGAAACTGCCGGGGGGCTTAAAATCTTTGGTGGAACAGGTCAATGCACTGGGGATGAAATTCGGTATCTGGTTCGAGCCGGAGATGATCTCCCCGGATTCGGATCTGTACAGGGAGCATCCCGACTGGGCCATCGCCATTCCGGGACGGGCAGGCAGCTTATGCAGGAACCAGTATGTGCTGGATCTGTCCCGAAAGGAAGTCAGAGATCATGCCTTTGAAAGCGTGGCGGCAGTGCTGCACAGTGCCAACATCGAATATGTAAAATGGGATATGAACCGGCAGCTGTCGGACCTTGGTAGCGTGGAACTGTCCGCAGACCGTCAGGGAGAACTGTATCACAGATATGTGCTGGGTGTGTATGAATTACAGGAGAGACTGCTGGCAGAATTCCCGCATCTGCTTCTGGAGAATTGTTCCGGCGGCGGAGCGAGATTCGACCCCGGTATGTTATATTACAGTCCGCAGATCTGGTGTTCCGATGACATGGATGCCATTGAGCGATTGAAAATTCAGGAGGGCACGATGTTATTGTATCCGCTGTCCACCATGGGCGCCCATGTATCGGACTGCCCCAACCATACGGTGGGAAGAGTGACTCCTTTTGAGACCAGAGGTCATGTGGCGCTGGCAGGCACCTTCGGCTATGAACTGGACATTACGAAGATCCCGGAGAAGGACAGACAGCAGATTCCAGCACAGACCGCCATGTATCATAAATACAACGACCTGATCCGCAGAGGAGATTATTCCCGGATTGCATCATTTTTGGAAAACGGTAATTATGACTGCTATCAGGTGACATCCAAGGATCAGAAAGAAGCGTTGGTAACCTATGTACAGGTACTTTCCCGACCGAACTTCCACAGCAGGAGAGTACGTCTGAAAGGCCTGGCACCGGAGAAACAGTATCGCATCGAGGAGACCGGGGAAATCTTTGGCGGCGACGTGCTGATGCAGGCAGGACTGCTAGTGACACCTCTGTGGGGAGACTACCGCAGTAAGCTGATCCATCTGACCGAGGTGTAAAATTAAGGCAGTGACATGCCTTGACAAACGATTTTTGAAATCTAATATGGAAGTATAATTGACGATTTATCGGGAAATGTGTAGAAAAATAGCGATAAGGAGTACAAAATTATGGCAAAAGCAGTAAAATTAGCAGATATCGCAGAGAGAGTTGGAGTCAGCACAGTAACAGTGTCCAAGGCACTGTCCGGACAAAAAGGCGTCAGCGAGGAAGTTCGGGAGAAGATCCGCAGCATTGCGGAGGAACTGGGTTATCAGCAGCCGTCAGCGGCAAGAAAAAGTCAGAACCAGAAGAGCTACAATATCGGTATTCTGATCTCTGAGAGATTCCTTGATAAATATGAATCGTTTTACTGGCAGATGTACCAGGCGGTAGCTACCAGAGCCACGGCAAAGGAATGCTTTACCATGCTGGAGGTCATCGGAATGCCAGAGGAAGAGAACGGCAGAATGCCGAAGCTGGTACAGGAACGCAAGGTGGATGGCATTATCGTTATCGGTAAGATGATGGATACTTACCTGCAGCATCTGAATACAGAAGCCGGGATCCCGGTGATCTATCTGGACTATTATAACGGAAGGGAAGCCAGCGATTCCGTTATTTCCAACAGTTATTACGGAACCTATGAACTGACCTACTATCTGTATCGGATGGGACATCACAAAATTGCTTATGTGGGAACCCTGCTTGCTACCGAGAGTATTACGGACCGGTATTTTGGTTATCAGAAGGCTCTTTTGGAGCTGGGACTGGAGCAGAAAAAGGAATGGGTCGTGGACGATCGGCACATTGAGACAGGTAAGATCGATACGGTGAATATGTTGCAGCTTCCCAAGGATATGCCTACCGCATTCGTATGCAACTGCGATCTGACTGCGAGCTTTCTGATCAAGAAACTGAGAGAGAACGGATATCGTGTGCCGGAGGACATCTCTGTGGTCGGCTTTGATAACTACCTGTATCCGGGGCTCAGTGACATCCATATCACGACGTATGAAGTAGATATGGGAGAGATGGCGAGAAGAGCCATTCATAATATGATCAAGAAGATCACCAGTGATAATTATAAGTCCGGAGTTACCGTGGTGGAAGGCCGACTGGTACTGAAGGACAGTGTGTCTCACGTATAGACTGCGGTGCATTCTGCCTGTAGACGAAGGGTGTGACACCGGTGTGCTTTTTGAACAGGTGGATGAAATGATTGGTATTGTCGATGCCTACCATAGCCCCCACCTCGTGAATCGGATTATCCGTAGATAGGAGCAGTGATTTTGCTGCTTCTATTTTTTTCCCTTGAAGATATTGCAGCGGGGAAGTATGGAATGTAGCGGAGAATTCCCGACACAGACGGTAGCGGCTGATGCCCAAAGTCTGCTCAAAGTATTCCAAAGAGTGATTTTCAGCATAGTTTTCCTCAAAATCCGCTTTCATGGACAGCAGATAAGCAGGAATGGGCTTCACATCCCGGGAGACGGACAGGGCGGACAGCATCAGTTCTACGAACATGTCGGTCAGTTCTCGGTGAAGCTGTATCTGCTCTGCAGGAGTCGGGGTGAATGAAAATTTGGTCAGCTGCTGCATCCTCTGTGAAACGCTGGAGCCGATGGGAATCGGGTAACAACAGGTAAAAGCAGCCTGAAATATGCTATAATAAGAAGAAAGCTCCGCTCCACTTAAGAAAAACATCTGAAAACGCCACTTTCCCTGCAACAGCCGGAGAGAGAACCCCTGGCTGCAATCTAAGAACAACAGATGCTCGTGATCCAGGACCACTTCGCTGCCCCGGGTAGTAAGGACGGCACTGCCCTCTAAGGTGTAAAGCAGCAGATATGAGGGAAAGGGGTTCCATTCATAATAGAAAGGATCCGAGAGTCGGAATTCTCCACCGGCCAGGGGCAGTAAAAAGCTCTTGTCTTCCAGGGATACTTTATAGATCTGCCCCAGCAGGATTTCCGGGGAACGCTGCCCCTCCACATCGGAGGAAGTGTGCCTCAATGCATTGAGAAAAGTGGTGGAAATGTTCATACAAAAACCTTGCCTTTCCGCAATCTTCAAACTTCGGCTGCTTTAGCAGCTTGTGCAGGAACAAAACTTCATGTGAAGAATTTATTTTTCACACTAGAAACATGCTTTTTTGAAAAAATTAATTAAGCTTAAATACATTATAAGCCATTATTTAAGCTGTTTCAATGACAAAGGATGCAAAGAAAACAAAATTAGTTAATTAAATCAGCTAATTTAATTTAAATTAATTACTTTAATTGTATAATATGTACAAAACATAGGCATAGAACTTGTGAAAATAGAAGATAATAACGAAAATAGCAAGAATAAGAGATTAAAAACAAGAATAGTTGATGATTAATTAATATGATTATGTATAATTAAATTAAGTTACAAAACAGTAAACGCTATCAAATGTAGCAAAAAACAAGGAGGCTAAATCCTCTCCTCGTCAGAGGACTCGGATTTTCCTTCGGAAAACTAGGAGGATTTCTTATGAAGATGAAAAAGTTTTTAGCTCTTTCCACAGCATCAGTCATGGCACTGTCTATGGCAGCATGTGGAAGCACAGACAACGGCGGCGCCGCTGAGAGTTCTGTAGCAAGCACCACTCCCGCAACTGCAGAAGCTTCCAGCGAGGCTGCAGCACCTGCAGAGGTTACCAGCCTGAATTACGCAGAGATTACTTTGGGTGAGGATTACACCGACATTACCACGACCATTAAGGTCCTGACTAACCGTACCGACCTGTTAGAGGACGGCGCAGCAGTTCCTTTCCAGACTTACATTGATGCATTCAACGAGATGTATCCCAACATCACTGTTGATATTGAAGGTATCACCGACTATGCAAGTGATACGCTGCTTCGTCTGCAGGGTGGTGACTGGGGCGATGTTATGTTTATCCCCGCAGTTGACAAGGCTGACTTAAGCACATACTTCCTTCCTCTTGGAACTACTACCGAGATGGACGGACAGCTGAACTACTACAACCAGATGTACGAAGGCACTGTATACGGTGTTCCTTACACCGCAGGTGTTAGCGGTGGTATCGTATATAACAAGGCAGTATTCGAAGCAGCAGGAATCACTGAGATGCCTAAGACTCCCGAAGATTTCATCGCAGCATTAAAGCAGATCAAAGAGTATGACAGCTCCATCATTCCTCTGTACACCAACTACGCAGCTGGCTGGGCAATGGGCGGCCAGTGGGATCCCGCTATCAGCGGCAGTGCTACCGGAGACAGCACTTATATGAACCAGAAGTTACTGCACACAGCCAATCCTTTTGCTGATCCCGGCGACGGAACAGGCGCTTATAACGTATACAAAGTAATGTACGATGCAGTTGCTGAAGGCCTTACCGAGGAAGACTACTCCACCACGGACTGGGAAGGTTGTAAGGGTATGATCAACAATGGTCAGATCGCTTGCATGGTTCTTGGCTCCTGGGCAGTTCCTCAGATGAAGGAAGCCGGTGACAACGCTGACGACATCGCTTATATGCCTTTCCCTATTACCCTGACCAGCGGTAAGCAGGCAGCATCTGTAGGCCCTGACTACAGCTTTGGTATCAATGCAAACACCACCGAAGACAATCAGGCAGCAGCTCTGTGCTTCGTTAAGTTCATGACAGAAGAATCCGGATTCTCCTATGACTGCGGCGGACTTCCCGTTGCTATCAAGGATACCAGATTACCGGATTTCTACGCAGCATTCAAGGGTATCGACTTTGTAGTGGATGAGCCTGCGATCGAAGGCGAAGAGGATCTGTTAAACGAGCTGAACGCTGAAAGTGGTCTTAACATCAACAACAACGGTGAGACCAAGCTGCAGGAGCTGGTAGAGTGTGCAGCAGATGGTTCCAAGACCTATGATGAGATCATCGACGAGTGGAACGAAGAGTGGACTTCCGCACAGGAGAGCTGTGGTGTAGAGATCCAGTAATTAATAGGTAACTAATTTAATCTTCTGAAGTGAGAGGGAACCATTTATCCGGTTCCCTCTTATCTAAGAGAGAAGGGCATGGAGGTATTTCGATGGGTGCAGAGACAATGAAGAAAACAAAAAAACCCTTCAGCATGAAAAAATGGGTAAAGAGCAGGAACGGACAACAGACCATCGTCATACTGTCCTTCATGATCATTCCCCTGCTTTTGCTGTTCGTGTTCACCTATCTTCCTTTTGGAGAGATGGTAAAATTCAGTTTTTATAAAATGAAATATGCTACCCCGGTAGACAAAAGACAGTTTGTAGGATTTCGGAACTACATCGACGTATTTAAGAAAGATGAATGCTTCAGTGCTTTGAAGCTGAGCCTTTATTACATGGCAGGCGCAATGGTGCAGCTGGTACTTGCGTTGTACCTGGCAACGATCCTTAGCTTTAAGACCAAGTTTGGCAATATGTTCAAGGGATTCATGTTCTTCCCTTATCTGATCAGTGGTATTGCCATTGGATTTATCTTCAAATTCTTCTACACCAGAGGATTTGTATTCGATACGGTATTACAGTGGTGTGGATTTAACTTAGAAAGTCTTCCGTTCTGGCTGAAGGACAAGAGCGTTAACAATATCTCTTTGGTGGCTTCCTCGGTATGGCGTTATTACGGCAACAACATGGTACTCTTCATCGGTGCCATCATGTCCGTGGATTCCGAGATGTACGAGGCAGCAGAGCTGGACGGTGCCAATAAATTCCAACAGTTTATACATATTATCTTACCCAGCATTAAGACCATCGTTACGCTGAACGTGATCCTGTCTATCACAGGTTCCCTAAGTGCTTTCGATCCTCCCTACGTTATCACCAAGGGTGGCGGCGGAACCGCAACCTACTTCGTATTGATGGACAAGATCGCACATACCAACCAGCAGGTAGGTCTGGCGTCTGCTATGGCGGTGGTACTGTTACTGATCATTTTTGCAGCAACAATTTTACAAAAGCTTTTCTTCAAACTGGTATTTAGAAGCTCCGATGCGGATAATGAAGAATATACCAGAAGAAAACGACTCAGAAGAGAGAGAAGATGGAAGAAGGAGGCAGTGTAAAATGGCAAAGATGAAAACTAACCACAAACATTACAGCGCAGGCGCTGTCATCTGGATCATCATTAAATATTTCAGCCTGGTATTTTTCTCCTTCGTGGCACTTTTGCCTATTGTATCCTGTGTCATCACAGCATTCAAGACCGATGCAGAATATCAGAGCACCAATGTTATGACCCTGCCGGAAAGCTGGCTGAACTTCCAGAACTTTATTGATGCATTTAACCGTGCCAACATGGGCAGAGCCTATCTGAATTCAGCGATCATCCTGGTATTTGTACTGTTAGGCTCCGTCCTGGTGGGAACACAGCTCGCTTATGTACTGAACCGGTTCAAGTTTCCCGGCAACGGACTGATCCGCAGCCTGTTCCTGTTCGCAACCCTCCTTCCCGGAATTGCCATGCAGGTATCTGTGTACCAGATCATGAGTAACCTTGGATTTATCAATCATCTGTATGGTTATATCATTATGAGTATGGGTACGGATGTTATCTCCATCTACATCTTCATCCAGTTCATGGAAAACATTTCGGTATCGTTGGATGAATCCGCATTTATTGACGGAGCCTCCTATTTTACCATTTACTGGAAGATCATTCTTCCGCTTCTGAAGCCCGCTATCGTAACTTCAATGGTGCTTAAGGGAGTAGGCGTATATAACGAGTATTATTGCGCCAGTCTGTATCTGCAGGACAAGAGGACTCTCGGTGTGGTAGCAACCTCCCTGTATACCTTCACCGGACCTCTTGGAAGCAAATACAATCTGATCTGTGCAGGTGTACTGATGTCTCTGCTGCCTGCATTGATCGTATTCCTGCTCTGTCAGAAACAGATTTACAGTGGAATCACCTCCGGCGCTGTCAAGGGTTAATACAAAGGAGAGTGTGGAACATGAAAAATGCGGAAACAAAGAAAATGAGAGAAGAGATCAAAAAGCATCTGACCGAAGGAATCATTCCTTTCTGGAAAGGGATGCGGGATGACGAGTTCGGCGGTTATTACGGTTTTCTGGACTACGATCTGAATCTGGATAAAAAAGCAGAAAAAGGCTGTATCCTGAACAGCAGGATCACCTGGTTCTTCTCCAACGCATATACACTGTTAAAAGACGAGAGTCTGTTGGAGGAAGCAAAGCACGGCTACGATTTCCTGAAAGACCATTGTCTGGACAAAGAATATGGCGGTATCTACTGGTCCCTAAACTATGACGGAACCCCGAAGGATACCACAAAACATACCTACAATCAGGCATTCTGCATCTACGCGCTGTCCTCTTACTATGAGGCCAGCGGGGATGCAGAAGCCCTGGAGCTGGCGAAAAAGCTGTTTACTCTGATTGAGACTACGTGTATGGATGAGGTGGGATATCTGGAAGCATTCACCAGAGACTTTAAACCGGAATCCAATGAGAAATTGTCGGAGAACGGTGTTCTGGCAGACAAGACCATGAATACCCTGCTTCATGTTTTTGAAGCTTATACGGAGCTGTACCGGGTATCTGGGGATGAAAAAGTGCGCAGACGCCTTCTGTGGATCATGAATGTGTTCGCTGAGAAAGTTTATAATCCGAAGCTCCACAGACAGGAAGTATTTTTCGATAAGCATTATAATACCATTCTGAATCTGCATTCCTACGGCCACGACATCGAGACGGCATGGCTGATCGACAGAGGCTGCAAGGTTCTGGATGATCCGGAACTGACGCAGAAGATGTATGCCATCACCAGAGACCTTACCGCACAGATCTATAAGGTGGCATTCGACGGACACTCTCTGGCCAATGAATGTGACAGAGGTGTCGTGAATGTACACAGAGTCTGGTGGGTACAGGCGGAGACCGTGATCGGTTTCTTAAACGGCTATGAGAAAGAGCCGGAGAAAACGGAATATCTGGAAGCCGCAGAGAAGGAATGGGCATTTATCAGAGATCATGTGATCGATAAGAGACCCGGTTCCGAATGGTTCTGGGAAGTGGATCCGGAAGGAAATCCCTATCCTGACCGCCCCATTGTGGAGCCTTGGAAATGCCCTTACCATAACGGCAGAATGTGCATGGAGGTTATGAAGAGATGTTAGAGCGTTATTACATAGAAAAAGAGAAGCAGGAGAAGCTGCTTTCCCGGAAAAATGTAAAGTCTGATTTCTACAACGGTATTTATGACCGTTATGAACATCCGGTTCTGACCAGAGAACATATTCCCCTGACCTGGAGATATGATCTCAATCCCAAGACCAACCCCTATTTCATGGAGCGCCTGGGAATCAATGCGGTCATGAATTCCGGTGCGATTGAATTAAACGGTAAGTATTATCTGGTAGCCCGTATCGAAGGCAACGACAGAAAGTCTTTCTTCGGTGTGGCAGAGAGTGACAACGGTGTCGATGGTTTCCGTTTCTGGGACTATCCCATCCTGTTGGACGATACTTGTCCGGAAGAGACCAATGTGTACGACATGCGTCTCACCAAGCATGAAGATGGTTACATCTACGGTGTGTTCTGTTCCGAGAGCAAGGATACCTCCGTAAATGATCTGTCCGCAGCAGTAGCAGCTGCCGGTATTGTAAGAACCAAAGACTTAAAGCACTGGGAGAGACTGGAGAATTTAAAGACCCTTCGTTCTCCCCAGCAGAGAAATGTAGTGCTGCATCCGGAATTCGTGGATGGCAAATATGCTTTCTACACCAGACCGATGGATGACTTCATCGAGACCGGAAGCGGCGGAGGAATCGGTTTCGGACTGTGCGACGACATTACCCATGCAGTCATCGACGAAGAGCGCATGACCAGCCTGCGGAAATATCACACCATCACCGAGGCCAAAAACGGTGCGGGAGCTACCCCCATCAAGACAGACAGAGGTTGGATACATATCGCACATGGAGTTCGTAATACCGCAGCCGGTTTACGTTACGTCATTTATGCTTTTGCCACGGACTTAAAAGACCCGGCAAAAGTGATCGCAGAGCCTTCGGGTCTGCTGATCGGTCCCAGAGGGGAAGAGAGAGTGGGAGATGTTTCAAACGTAGTATTTACCAATGGCGCAATCGCAAATGGGAAGGGGGAAGTCTTTATCTACTATGCATCCAGCGATACTCGCATGCATGTGGCAACGACTACTATAGATAAGCTTGTGGATTATGTATTCCACACCCCTTCCGATCCCGGAAGAAGCGTGGAGTGTGTGGCACAGAGATGTGAACTCATCCGCAGAAATGAAGAGTTCTTAAAACAGGAAGCAAGATAAATAACGCAGAAATGAGGTAACTCGAATGAGCAAAGTTAAGATGATCAGTCCTGCAGTACCTAATGTACCCTGGCAGGACAAACCCGAAGGCCATATCGGAGCACCGGTATGGAGATATAGTGAAAATCCTATCATTGGCAGAAATCCCGTAGAAGGAGTAGCCAGAATCTTCAACAGTGCGGTAATGCCTTATGGCGATGAATTCATCGGCGTATTCCGCGGTGAACAGGTCAACGGTATTCCCTATATTTATTTAGGACGCAGCAAGGATGCTATTCACTGGGATTTTGATAAGAATAAGATCCAGTTCGTAGATGAAGAAGGCAAGCCTTTCATGCCGATTTATGCATATGATCCCAGACTGGTAAAGGTAGAAGATACCTACTATATCATCTGGTGTCAGGATTTCTATGGCGCAGCCATCGGTATTGCGAAAACCACGGATTTCAAGACATTCACCAGAATCGAGAATCCGTTCCTTCCCTTTAACCGTAACGCCGTACTGTTCCCCAGAAAAGTACATGGCAATTTCATGATGCTGTCCCGCCCTTCCGACAGTGGACATACGCCTTTCGGTGACATCTTTGTCAGTGAGAGCCCCGATATGGTATTCTGGGGCAAACATAGACACGTGATGGCAAAATCTTCCGAATGGTGGGAATCTCTGAAGATCGGTGGCGGAGCGGCACCTATTGAGACCTCCGAAGGATGGCTGTTATTCTACCATGGCGTCAGCGGAACCTGTAACGGTTATGTCTATTCCATCGGTGGAGCGATCCTGGATATTGACAACCCGTCCATCGTAAAATATCGATGTGAAAATTTCCTGCTGACACCGGAAGAGTGGTATGAGGAGAGAGGATTCGTACCGAATGTATGCTTTCCCTGCGCTACCATTCATGATTCCGAGAGCGGCAAGATCGCCATTTACTATGGCGCAGCAGACAGCTATGTAGGACTGGCGTTTACGACCATCGATGAAGTGGTTGACTATATCAAAGAACACAGCGTGGTCACAACAAGCGATACAGAAGAAGGCAGAAGATAGAATCACGGGACCCGCATAAAGCGGGTCCTTTTTGCTTATGGAGACAGCGTATGAAGGAAAATGAGGAATTATATGCCAAAATCGAAGAACTGGAAAAAGAACTGGCAGAAGAACGTATCAGGAGGAAGATTACAGAGGACAATTCCGACTGTGCGCTGTGGGAGTATGAAATTGCAACGAAGAAATATGTGCTTTCCAGAAAGCTCGGGAGGAAATGGAGCACAACCAATATGGTCATCGAAAATTATCAGGAGCAGATGCACAAATGGGGATTTGTACATCCGGATGACTGGTCGGTTTTTGATACCTTCTGTGAGGCCATGGACCGCGGTGATGAGCATATTTCCTATGAAGTCAGACAAGTCAGTGATGAATCGGTATTTGTCTGGTTCCGTTATGTAGGGATTCCGGTCTATGATAAGGATCATAAGCCATATAAGATCATGGGGAAGACGCTTGATATTACAGGAGAAAAAAAGAACCAGGAGCTGTTGGAACAGAAGGCAGAGAGGGACTCCCTGACAGATCTGTACAATAAAGCGAAAATGCGTAAGCTGGTGGAAAAGCATATCCGGCAGGCCGATGACACAGAAGGAGCTTTTATCATCATTGATATTGATGACTTTAAAACGATCAATGATACTTGCGGACATTTATACGGTGATGAAGTATTGATCAAAATTGCCAATACGATCTTGATCAGTGCAGGCATGGAGGATTATGCGGGCCGCATCGGTGGAGACGAGTTTTGTGTATTCTGCCGTGGGAAAAATGTGGGACAGCACGCTGTGGAGACAGCAGAGAGAATATCCCGTATGGCGGATCAGATCCAGCTGTCAGGCAGACGAGTGACTTTAAGTATGGGAATCTCCCGATATCCGGAGGATGCTTCCTCTTATGAGGAACTGTATCAAAAAGCGGATCAGGCGCTGTACCGGGTAAAACGAAGCGGCAAAAATGCATTCAGCGTGTACGACAAGAACTATAATTATGTCGATTATACCTCAGAACGGAAAGGAACAGACCGGGAGACCGGTTTCTGGCAGGAGCTGGAGAAATATTATAAAGGACGTCAGTGGACAGAAGCAGAAAGTGAGATTCTGTCTACTATGACGCGCATGATGGAAAGCTATCTGAACCGTGAAGAAGGAGCAGGAATTGTTCGGGAGCAGGAAAAGGATACAGAGAAGCCGGAACCGGTCATTGCAGGAACAGAGACTCCGGAAAGCTTTTCTGCAAAACTGGAACAGATCCTGCCCTGGCAGGACGGACAATATGCGGAAGTGTTCCTGGGGATCCGGGATTATGATGTAATCTCTGAAAAAATGAGCGATGAAGAGAGAGCAAGTCTGATCTATCATCTGGGAACCCATATCCACAAGCACCTAAAAGGGCAGGAGATGGTATGCCATTTGAAGAAGGATGAATTCCTGCTGCTTCTGGACAATCATGTGGAAGCTGCGGCAGAGAAGATCGGGCATATCATGATCATGTTCGAAGCCATGATCGGGGACAAATATCCTGAGGTATCCATCAAATTATACAGTGGCATTTATTACCTGGAATCCAGAGGATACCGGCCGGAGGAAATCTTCCGGATCGGCAAGACACTGAAAAATAAAGCAAAACGGTATTACACTGTGGATAACAGTATATATGAAAACCGAAAAAGTGCGGGAAATGTTATTGATAAAGAGGCAGGTATACTGAACCGGGGGAATCTGACGCGGCTGAAGAACTTCCTGAACAGGGCAGCCCAAGGGGAGAGACTGACAGTGGGATTCATCGGTGGATCCATTACGCAGGGATTCGCAGCGACGGCTCCGGATAAATGCTATGCTGCAAGAACCGTTGCATGGCTTCGGAAAGTGTTCCCCAATACGGAATTCGATTACGTGAATGCGGGAATCGGAGCTACCAATTCCCAGTTCGGAGCGGCGAGAGTGCAGGAGGACCTGTTATGCAGACTGCCGGATCTGGTCATGGTGGAATTCTCTGTGAATGATCACTGTACACCCCATGATATGGAGACGTATGAAGGACTCATACGGCAGATTTACGGCAGCAGAAGCTGTCCTGCAATGGTACTTTTGCACAGCGTTTATTATGATACCGGTAAAAGTGCGGCATATTATCATGCACAGATCGGAAGACATTATGATCTGCCCTGCATCAGCATGCAGAACAGCATCTATCCCGCTGTGGCGGCAGGAAGACTGCCGGCAGAGAAGATTACGGCAGATTTTCTCCATCCCAATGATCTTGGGCATGAATTCATGGTAGCTGTGATCATGAATTTCCTGGAAAAGGTGATCCATGATAAGACGGAAGAACAGCAGGAGATTTTCCCGGCACCACTGACAGAGAATGCCTATGAGCATTGCGCGAGACTGCAATATTTTAATTCCACACCGGAGAAGAGTGGCTTTGAAGAAGATATGACACCGCAGAGAGGCATCACGGATATTTTCCGCAACGGATGGAGTGCCGGTGAAAAAGGAGCTTATCTGGAGTTCGCTTTTCGGGGAACCGGTGCCGCCGTGCAATACCGCCGAGTGAAGGACGGACCTGCACCCATTGCCACGGCAGTGGTGGATGAGAACCCTGAGACGGCGTGCGTGTTGGACGGAACCTTCGATGAGACCTGGGGAGACAAAATGCAGCTGACAACGGTGGCAGAGCACCTGCCTTATGGGGAACACCGGGTACGTGTGGAGATCACGGAGCCCCATGCGGAAGACAAGGCAGAGTTCTATCTGGTGTCGGTGATCGTGTCCGGGGTGAGGGAAGAAGGTAACACGAAATGATTGACAGCACCGTAATTTTGAGTTATTAGTATAAATAAAAATGTATCACGGACAGATTCAAAGAAAGCAGGAACAGGAGCATGAATAAAGATATTATATTTTTAAATCCGGTGTGTACTCACAACATCTGGGGTGGCACCCGGCTGAACAGAGAATTCGGTTACCCCATTGAGGGAGATGACATCGGGGAGTGCTGGGGCATCAGTGCTCATCCTAACGGAGACGGTACCGTGGCAAGCGGCGCTTATAAGGGAATGAAGCTGTCCGAACTGTGGGAGAAGCACCCCGAGCTGTTCGGAGACACGGGAATGGACCGTTTTCCTCTGCTGGTCAAGATCATTGATGCGAAGGACGACCTCAGCATCCAGGTACATCCGGATGATGCGTATGCGAAGGCTCATGAGAACGGATCCCTGGGTAAGACCGAGTGCTGGTTCATCTTAGACTGCAAGGAGAACGCCACACTGGTAGTCGGCCATAATGCGAAGACAAAAGAAGAACTGGAACAAATGATCCACGAAGGCAGATGGAAGGAATTCATCCGTGAGATCCCTATTAAACCCGGGGATTTCATCCAGATCGATCCCGGCACTGTGCATGCCATCAAGGGTGGCACACTACTCTTAGAGACGCAGCAGAGCAGTGATATCACTTACCGCGTGTATGATTACGACAGATTGAGCAACGGCAAGCCCCGACAGCTGCACATCGTACAGAGTATCGATGTGATCACGGTTCCCGCAAAATCCGCGGACAACAGTGTGGTGCATATCGAGAAGAAGGACGATGCAATACAGCAGCTGATTCAGTGCCCTTACTACACCGTATACCGCATTGATGTGGAACACCGTGTGGAGACCTGGCAGGATAAGCCTTTCGCCCTCATGAGCGTGGTAGAAGGTGAAGGCACACTGAACGGTACTCATTTAAAAAAGGGCGATCATCTGATCCTGCCCGATGGCTACGGCAAAGTAGAATTACAGGGCAGGATGCAGATCATCGCATCTACGATCTAAGTTTACAGCAGATAAAAATCCGGTAAATGATAGCTGTCTTCAAAACTGATTTATCTTCAAACTGATTTATTTCCCAAGTACAACGGATAGCTTGATTTCTTTTTCTGTTTCGCTCAGGTCGAAATCACCGCCGTCGGAGACGGTCACGCGCAGTTCATAGAGCACGCCGTCTGTCAGCTCCGTCACATTTGCTCCGGTCTCGTCTGTGAGCGACCACAGTTCAGAGCCAACCTTTTCCAGCTTGCCGTCTGCACCATAGGCGTAGAGCGTCAGATCGGAGGCACTGCCGGACAGGTTGTTCATACGGAAGGCTACCATGGTGTTGGGATGCACGTTGCAGATGGTCGCGGTGTTGTGCCAGCTTGCAACCGTACCTTCACCGCCATCCTGCTCAAACTGATCCTGCGAAAGAACATTTCTTGCCGCCTGATCAAGATCAACCTCACGGTACGGAAGCTCGGGCAGGTACACAAAGCGATCCTGCAAACGCAGCAGTTCCAGATAGCCTGTCGGGCAGTAGAGCGTATTTCCGTTGCTGCCGGTGTACATGCCGATAGCCATATTATTGTAGCCGTATTTGTTGGACACATCCATCGTGAAGACGGTTTCGCCCGTTGCAAAGTCCAAAATAATGTACTGCCACATGCCGGTATCCAAATCCTGTACATAACCGTAGATATAGCCTGTTGCAGTGGAGAGCTTCATGATCGCCGTGTCGCGCAAATCGTTCCGGCTCCAGACGCTCTTCATTTCATAGCCATCCGAGGTTTTTAAGGTGTCCACCCGCTCAACGCCCGGGGCGATCATAACATTACCCTTCATCAGCCAGTTCTGGTCATAAATGTTGGCGTAGCTCTGAATCGAAGAGTCATTGTCAGGGTCGGCAAGACCTGCGTTACCAGCGCCGAACCAGTTGCAGACGATCGTGCTGACGGTGCCTTCACCGTCGTCATAAACGATTGCAGAGTTTTCAACCGCCACCTGATACCCATCGGGCAGATCATCCAAAACAGGCATGCTGGCTACGACCTCTCCGGTCTTCATGTCGAGCGCAAGAAGCTTAACGGGGTCTGCGTTGTCGGTGAACAGTACAAGGTTTGGTGTCAGTGTGGGCGAGCAGCCGCCACCCCAGGCAAGGCCGCCGCCGGTAGTCTTATCGCCATCATGACTGACCTTCGCACCGACACTCTCATATGGCGTGCACCACACAACGTTCACACCTTCTTCCGCGCGCAACAGATAGCAGTTCTGGTTCGTCAGAATGACCGCACCGTCTTTGGAGGCAGCAATGCCGTTCTCTGCGCCCTCGCCAAGGGGCAGCCCGTAAACAAAGACAGCCTTTGAAAGATCGGTTTGTTCGCCATTCAGAATCGATTCTATCGCTGTGTGGGCAATGTAGCCGAGAACACCCTGCTGCTGCCGCTCGGGATAGATTCGGAAGCCGCCGGTGGCGAACCAAAGGTTTCCGTCGTAGTCAAAGACCACGGACAGAAGATTCTGTGTCAGCTCTTTGCCGAGCGCGGTCTCAGCAGCTGCCTTGATATCGATATCCAGAACCTTTTCAAATTCCGGAATGACGCTGCCATCTTCCTCTGTCGTACGCAGTATCAGTACATGGTTGTTGCTCGTCGGGCAGACGACACGGTTTTTAGAGTCAAGGAATGTGTAGGAACTCTGGATGACGTAACCGCCGCCATCATGCTGCATCGGTGAAAAATAGCCGAGCGTCTTCGTCTCTGTTGCATTCAGATCACGGATGGCGATGCCGCCGAGCAGTGGCACGACCGCGTGACCGTAGTTGTCAAAGTAAATCGCGGGTGAGGCGTTCGGGTTCGTTGTCTCAAAGGAAACATTGATTTCCGGATAGATGCCGAGCGGCAGAATTTCATCCGTTGAGTCGGTGTTGTAGCCGTCGTGATGGATGTTTGCATCACTTTTTGCCATATAAGGGTTTTCATCCACGTGTTTGGGTTGTAAAGCCTTCACGGGCAGTGCACCGGATAACGGTGCAGAAGATGTTGTTTCGTCCTCTGCCGGTGTGGGCGTTCCACCACAGGCCGCCATAGACAGGCACAGTGTTCCCGCCAGAAGAAAGCTAAATACAGAATAAATCTTTTTTCTCTTTTTCATCAATAATCCTCCTCATTGTTATGTTTGTTGTGATCCGCTCGGAATAAGGCAGACGTTTTTTTCCCATCTGACCATGTAGAAAGTCCCTGCTGAAACGCCTCTTCTGTTATTGGCTCTAACAGAAAATAGTCTACACGCAGCCGAAACGCATGCAGGGAAAAATCCAGATCGCTGCACCAGATGATGCGCATTTCGGGAAAAAGCGTCCGCAGATGCTCCACCGCATTCAACCCTGCTACCCCCGGAAGTGCGATCACAGTGCAGGTTGGCGCATTTATACGCGCCACATCAAAGAACAACTCCTGCCCACGGTAACAGTCCATTTTGGGAAACAGACCGCGTTCAAAGCAGAACCGTGAAAGCTGCTCTATATAAAAGGCTTCCTGTGTTTCACTGCTTGTCAGCACGGCAATGTGGTACACGGCACTCCCTCCTTTCTGCCGTCATTGATGCTTTCTGCTTGTCAGTATACGGATATGCAAACGCTTTTCAAGCCGTTTGGCACGAAACCCTCAATTCCGTCACGAAATCTGAGTTTTTCATTGTGCCGGTGTTGGACAGGTATGATATAATTTAGTTGGAATTTTTTACAAAGGAGTCAGTCCGGTATGAGAATAGCAATAGTGGATGATATCGAGACCGAACGTGCACTGTTGAAAATGCGGCTTGAGCGACAGCTGAGCTTGTACGGTGTAGAGACGGAGATCTTAGAATTTGATAGCAGCGAGAGCTTTCTCGCAGCAGAAAAAGAACGGCACTTTACTGTGGCATTTCTGGACATTTACATGAAAGGATTAAGCGGCATGGATGCCGCAAAGGAACTTCGGAAGACGGATGCAGACTGCTTTCTGATCTTCACCACAACATCTACCGACCATGCACTGGAGGGCTTTCAGGTGCGGGCATTCCACTATCTCGTGAAGCCCTTTTCCGAGGGAGAACTTGCCGGTCTGCTTACTGAACTGCTCGCTAAACTTCCGCGTCCTGAGCCGATTCTGACGGTGAAAGTCAGTGGCAGCGATGTTCGCCTTCGCTATAGGGACATTATTTTTGCCGAGCATTTTGCTCATATGATCAACATTCGTACGACTGCCGGTAAAACGCTTGCCACGCGGCAAAGCTTTAAGGCATTTACCGAGCCGCTGAAAAAAGATCCACGCTTTTTTGTCTGCGGCCGCGGTACGATTGTCAATTTAGAACATGCCGCTGATTTTCAGGCCGCCGCTTTCTGCATGACCGACGGTAGCCGCGTATATGTCAACCAGGAACTTTTGAAGCCTGCCAGGCAGGCATTTATGGAATTTCTGTTGCAAGGGGGTGTATGAGATGAAAGATATTCTGCGTCCGATCCTGGAGTTGTCCGTTGTACTCCCCGGTCTTTTACTTGCATATTTCCCTGTAAAATCCTATCTGAAGCAGTCCCCCGGAAAACTTGCCGCCCGGATTCTCCCACTGATGGCAGGATTGTGTATCGGTGCTGGGATCATCTGCTATCAGCTGCATGCTTCCACTGCGTCTGCCCTGGCAGGGATCACATTGCTTGCAATTGGGCTATATACCGGAACACTCCAAATCTCCCTCTGGAAATCCGGAACAATTGCACTGACTGTCTGCGCAGTGTTTGCATGCATCAACAGCTTGTCTCGAGCTATCAGTGTTATGATTGCTCTGCATATGCAGCTGCCACAGGACGAACCGTGGTTCTGCCTTGCAGCCTGTGTATTTTATAATGTTGTTTGCTGGATTTTGGTGCTGGCTGCGTTCTATCCGTCAACCCATGCAGTGCGTGTGATGGTTGAGGACGATAATTTTGCGCAAACATGGTATGTGTTCTGGGTTTTGCCGCTGGTGTTCATTTTTTTGAACCTTTTTATGATTCCGCGCTATCAGACGACACTTAGGACCGGTCGTGTATTGCAGGGATATATTGTGATAAGTATTGCACTTCTTTTGCTTTTGCTCTGGTTCAACGCAATTTTCCTGTTAATGGCCACCAGTCTCAACCGCAACGCGAGACTACAGCAGGAAAACCAGCTTCTTTTCCTGCAGCAGCAACGCTATGAGAATCTCAAAGCTGCCATCGAAGAAGTGCGGCAGGCGCGGCATGATATGCGCCATCAACTGAATCAAATTACCGCACTGGCTGAGACCGGCGATCTGGAGGGATTGAAAAGCTACCTTGAAAAAACCATTTCCCGCATCCCGAATCTCGGTATACACTTCTGCGAAAACCGCGCAGCAGATAGCGTCATCGGCTATTATTGTGCCCTGGCAAAGCGCGAAGACATTCCCTTTTGTGCAAAGCTCGATCTGCCGCAGACTCTTCCAATCGATGAGATTAACATGTGTCTGGTCTTGTCCAACTTGTTGGAAAATGCGCTCGAAGCCAGTATCCGCACTGCACCAGACAGACGGCAGATTAAAATCACTGCATACCTGCATGCCGGGCGGCTGCTTCTGATCGAAGTTGAGAATGCCTATGACGGCGAAATCAGGGAGAAGGACGGTGTTTTTCAATCCTCCAAACGAAAGGGAAACGGCGTCGGCATCCAGTCAATCCAACATATTGCAGAAAAAAGCGGCGGTGCAAGTACGTTTGCCTATCAGAATGGTGCTTTCTGTGCTAAAGTTATGCTCTGCGGATAAATGCACATTTCTGCCGATATTCTGTCGGTGTCATTCCCACAAATTTCTTAAACTGGCGCATGAAGTGTAATTCATTGTCGTAGCCGCAGAAATCCGAAAGGCTGCGGATGCTCATATCACTTCCGGTCAGATAATATTTTGCCAGTTCCAGACGGGCACTTATGATGTCCTGTTGGCAGGAACAGGTGAAGAACTGTTTATAAAGATGCTGGAAGTAAGAGAGACTTAGGGCCAGAGAATCCGCCAGAGCCGGGATGCTCCAGTTATTCGCCGGATTATTGTAGATCTGTGTCCGGAGTCCGGAGAAGGCAGAATAATACTTCTGCACGCTGGGATCGTTGGAATTTTCTTCCAGCTCTTCCTGTAAAGCATACAGGAAAATATGCAGAAAGGCATCAATAGACTGCTCTCTGTAGCGGGAGTCACCGTAAAAAATATCGGAAAGCATGCGGACATATTCCGACAGTCTGTGAAAATTATAAGGATGCAGAATCTGACAGAACGGAGGCAATAATTCAAGAAAAATATCCCGTTCCTGGGCATCCGGAAGAAAATGGATCCAGTCATCGTTATACCCGATGGCATCACAGCCATAGTGGATATAAGTATCCGGCGGGAAACAAATGAGGGAGTTGGGAGCGACCGTGTGTTTTTCCCCGTCCAGATAAATCCAGGATTCCCGCTTGATAAGCAGAATAAGGTAGTCTGGAACTCCGCGCTTATGCTCGATATTACATGGTTTTGGGTGGTGGGAATCATGCCCGCAGCTGTTGACGTATATCATGATGATATCTCCTGTAAAAAGCAGAATATGTCAGTTATTAGCATTGTAAGATATTGCATCTGCCGTGTCAATTGATTACCATGAAATTAAGAAAACAAAGGAGGTATCCGACATGGTTTGGGAGATCCGGGAGTACGGAGCAGTGGATGACGGCAGAACCGTCAATACGGCGGTGATCCAGAATACAATAGACAGATGCCATCAGGCAGGCGGCGGTACCGTACTGATCGAAGGCGGAGTGTATCTGTGCGGAACGATTTTTCTGCGGAGCAATGTTACGCTGGAAATCGCACAGGGAACGGTGTTAAAGGCAAACCCCGACATCAGTGATTATGCGGAGAATACCCATCATAACAGATATCGCAATGAGGAAGCACTGGACAGATGCTTTCTCTACGGAGAAGATCTGGAAAATATCGGGATCTGCGGAAAAGGACGTATCGAAGGCAGTTCGGAGGCATTTCCCAACAAAGGCAATATTTACCGCCCGATGCTGATCCGTTTTTTGCGGTGCCGGCAGATACATATCGAGGACATCCGATTATGCGACGCGGCGGCATGGACTACGGCGTTCTTAGATTCCGAGTACATCTGGATCAGCAAAGTATATATTCATAACGAGAAACGCTATAACGGCGATGGGCTGGATTTTGACGGCTGCGCCCATGTATTTATAGATAATTGTAGTATTACCGGAACGGACGACAATCTGTGCCTGCAATCCAGCTCGAAAGAATATCCCGTGAAGGATATCCATATCAGCAACTGTGAATTCACATCCCTATGTGCGGGGATCCGGATCGGCCTGAAATCCATCGGGGATATCTACAACGTAGTTATCAGTAACTGCACTATGGACAGAGTCTGGCGGGAAGGCATCAAGATCGAATGCACGGAAGGCGGCAGCATCTCGGATATCATGATCCAGAATGTGACGATGCGGGATGTAACAAGACCTGTTTTTATGATCCTGAATAACCGGTTCAAGACAGACGATTATGGAAGCTCCGTAGAACTGGAACAGATGCCGGAGATCGGCAGAATGGAAAATATTACGATCACCCATCTGACGGCGGTGGATTCCGAAGAAATGAAGAACACCCATTATCGTTTTGGCAATGATATTATGGGAGAACCGAAGTTTAACGGCATCCGCATAGATGCGGAGGAACATCATCCGATCCGGGACGTGACTTTACAGAATATCTGCTACCGGAGTATCGGTGGGGTAAAGAAGGCAGACATTCCCGCGGAATACCCGCCGGTGCTGGATCAACTGCGGCATCCGGGAGAGGTGACCTCGGAGAATTATTATCCCGACTGGAGCCGGACGGCATATCTGGATATCCGGAATGTGGAGGAACTGTATCTGGACAATATCTGCTTTGAATGCGTGGAACCGGATGAGAGGGAACCGTACCTGATCGAGAACAGCAGCATCCTCAGACAGGATATCCGGGTGAAAGCATAGAAAACGCGCAAACCGTGAACATAGAACAAATAACAGGAAAAAGAACAGGAGAAAAACATGGAAAATTATCAGGCATGGGCAGAAGAGGTTTTAGAAAAAGTAAAAGAGAAAATGGTATGGGTCAGTGAAAAAAACAAGGATATCATCCCTTACACCACCGATGCGAACGGTAATTATGATGACCGTTCCTCAGAAGAGAAAGAATGGAATCACGATGACGGTTTAAACTGGTGGACCAACGGATTCTGGGGCGGCATTATGTGGCTGCTGTATCAGGATACCCAAGAGGAAAAATATGCGCAGATTGCACGGGTTTCCGAACAGAAAATGGAGAAATGTTTTGAAAGCTATTTCGGACTTCATCATGATGTGGGATTCATGTTCCTGCCTACGGCAGTTGCAGATTATCGCTTGACCGGCCATGAGGATTCCAAACGGATCGCCATGCATGCAGCAAACCTCTTGGCAGGCAGATTCAATCCGGTGGGAAAGTTCATCCGGGCATGGAATCAGGTGCCGGGCAGCGATACCAGAGGCTGGGCGATCATTGACTGCATGTTCAACATCTGTCTGCTCTACTGGGCTTCCGAGGAAAGCGCAGATCCCAGATTCCGTCAGATCGCCATGATGCATGCAGATACCGTAATGGAGAATTTCATCCGTCCGGATGGTTCGGTATGCCATATCGTGGAATTCGATCCGGAGACCGGTGTCATGGTAAAAAGCCACGGTGGACAGGGCTACGCGGAAGGCTCTTCCTGGACCAGAGGACAGGGCTGGGCACTGTACGGGTTTGCCAACAGCTATACCCATACCGGCAAACAGGAATATCTGGATACCGCCAAAAAAGTAGCACACTATTGCATCGCCAACATCCCGGAGAATGGTATTATTCCCGTAGACTTCCGTCAGCCCACGCAGCCGGCCTGGGAGGATTCCTGCGGTGCATGTATCATTGCCGGTGGTCTCTTAGAGGTAGCGAAGCATGTACCGGAGCTGGAGAAAGAGATGTACATCCGTGCAGCGGTTAAGATCCTAAAGGCCATTGCGGAGACCAGAGCAGATTTCACAAAGGACTGCGATGCCATCGTACAGAACTGTACCGGAGCCTATCACGACAGCAGACATCATTTTACCATGGTATATGCGGACTATTATTTTATCGAGGCATTGTATAAACTTACCGGAACCGGTATCCTGTTGTGGTAAGCTGGGAATAGTAGAGCAGGAAATCTGCGGAGAGGAAGGACAGGCAAATGAAATTAGGTGGAATAGAAGCCGGCGGCACCAAGATGGTATGCGCCATAGGGGACGAGCAGGGCAATATTTTTGACAGAGCGGTATTTCCCACGGAGACCCCGGAGATTACCGTACCGAAGATGATAGAATATTTTCAGGATAAGGGAATTGAGGCGCTGGGCATCGGCTGCTTCGGCCCGGTGGATCTGAACAGGAAATCGGCTACCTACGGATATATCACCAGTACGCCGAAGCTGGCATGGAGATTTTACGATTTTGCGGGAGCCTTCCGGGAGGCATTGCAGATTCCGGTAGGTTTTGATACGGATGTCAACGGGGCCGTGCTGGGAGAGGTACGCTTCGGTGCAGCGAAGGGCTGTGAAAATGCCCTCTACATCACTATCGGTACCGGTGTGGGCGTAGGCGCTTACATTAACGGAAAACTGCTGCACGGACTGATGCATCCGGAAGGAGGACATATTTTCCTGCAAAAGCATCCGGAGGATACCTACGCAGGCTGTTGTCCCTACCACGGTGCCTGTCTGGAAGGTCTGGCCTCCGGCCTGGCAATTCAGGGCAGATACGGCAAAAAAGGAGCGGAGCTTTCCGGAAGAGACGATGTCTGGGAACTGGAAAGCTATTACATCGGTCAGGCCGTTGCCGATTACATGATGACCTATTCCCCGGAGAAAATCATCCTCTGGGGCGGTGTTATGCATCAGGAGAAGGTCTTTGACATGGTCAGAAAAAATGCGAAGGAGTTCCTAAACGGTTATCTGCCGGAGGTAAGCCTGCCGAAGGATCTGTCACAGTATATTGTGGCTCCGGCACTGGGAGAGAATCCGGGCATCATCGGGGCGTTGTGCCTGGCACAGGAGGAAATGGTATGCAGCAGATAGCAAAAGGAATCTGGAAGATCGTATTGGGAGAACCGGAAACGTTCACACCGGAGCATTTCAGGCAGTTTCCGGTCAGAACAGAAGCCATAGAACAGATTCCGGTGAGCCGGGAATGCAGAGTCAGCGAGGAGAAAATCCACTGGAGAAAGACAAAACGGGGAATCACGGTCACCCTTCCCATGGAGACACAGGAAGATATCTATGGCTTCGGTCTGCAGCTTCAGGGATTCAATCAGGCGGGCAGGAGACGTTATATCAAGGTAAACTCCGATCCGGTGGCGAATACCGGGGAAGGCCATGCGCCGGTACCTTTTTACATTTCTTCCGCAGGATACGGATTATTTGTGAATACCTTCCGTTACACCACCTTTTTGATGGGAACGAACAGCGAACGTGGGCAGTCTGCCGGGATGACGGCAGAGAATGAAGCCCATAAAGAGTTTTCCGAGGCTGCCATTTATGCGTTAAAGAGAGCGAAAGAAGAACGAAAAGTGATCATAGATATCCCGGCGGCAGGGGGTATTGAACTGTATCTGTTCGCGGGAGACTTTATGGAAATCGTCCAAAGATACAATCTGTTCTCCGGCGGTGGCTGTGTGCCTCCCATGTGGGGACTTGGTATGTGGTACCGCATCTATGGCGGCGGAGATGAAAAGGCTCTGAAAGAACTGGCAGAGCAGTTCCGCAAGGAAGAAATTCCGATGGATGTTCTTGGACTGGAACCGGGATGGCATTCCCATAGCTATTCCTGCACTTATAAATGGTCAAACCTGTTCCCTCATCCGCAGGAAATGATCGATGATATGACAGCACAGGGCTATAAACTGAATCTGTGGGAGCATGTCTATGTATATCCCAAGGCTCCGTTCTATGAGAAACTGGTGCCTTACAGCGGTGATTATGAGGTGTGGAACGGACTGGTGCCGGATTTCGCCACGAAAGAGGCATGTCAGCTATTCGAAGATTACCACAGAGACACGTTCGTAAAGCAGGGCATTGCGGGATTTAAGCTGGATGAATGTGACAACTCCGATTACAATCCTTCCAACTGGGCGTTCCCGGATTCCACGGAATTCCCTTCCGGCATGGACGGTGAGCAGATGCACATGACCATTGGAACCCTGTATCAGAACCTGATCTACCGGATCTATCAACAGGAGAACCGCAGAACCTATTCCCAGGTGCGTTCCTCCGGAGCCTTAGCGGCATCGTTACCCTTCGTACTGTATTCGGATCTGTATGATCATAAGCAGTTTATCCGCGGTGTGGTAAATGCGGGATTTTCGGGACTTTTGTGGTGCCCGGAGGTGAGAGACTGTGCCAATGGGGACGATCTGCTCAGAAGATTGCAGACGGTAGTATTTTCCGGACATGCACTGATCAACAGCTGGCGGATTCCCAGTCCCCCCTGGAAACAGACCGACATTGAGAAAAATCTTGCCGGGGAGCCCATGGATACGGCAGAGTATTATACGGCGGAATGTAGAAAGTTGTTTGAACTGCGCATGCGCCTGCTGCCCTATTTATACAGTGCTTTTGTGGAGTACAGCCATAGTGGCAAGCCTCCCATCCGGGCACTGGTGCTGGATTATCCGGAGGATAGGGAAGCGCGTATGGTGGATGATGAGTATCTGTTCGGCGAGAGCATGCTGGTCTGCCCCCTGACCTACGAGGATGGCACTTCCAGAAGCGTGTATCTGCCGGAGGGCAGCTGGTATGATTTCTTTACCGGTGAAAGGACAGAAGGTGGAAGAAGAGTGGAAGTACATGCGGAGTACGACAAGATTCCCGTATTTGTAAAAGAAGGCGCCATCATTCCGCTGGCGAAACCGGTGACCCATGTGGAGAAGGATACGGTATTCGACATCACAGTAAAGACATTCGGGGAAGCGGATGGCAGCTTTGTACTGTATGAGGATGATTTCGAGACTTTTGCTTATGAGGAAGGGCAGAACCGTATCGTGATCGAAAAGCATCCGGGAGAGGATGTGACGATCCACTCCGAAAACGGAACGATGACAAAATATCGGTTGGTGAGGTAAAACAATCATGGAAAATCTGTGTCTGAAGATCATGAATAAAAATATGGAGGCGCTGGCAGTGGCCAGAGGGGAAAATGAGGTGAATCTGGTCTACACCGGAGAGTATCAGGAGGGAGATATTATCATCCTGGAAGTGTCCGAAGGCAGTCATTATGCATGGCTGCAATGGGACGATGCCATCGGAAAGTCCATGGTATATCTGACGGGAAATGTAACCTACAGGATCCCCTTCGGAGACCGCCGGATCAACCTGTCTCCGAAAGCATTTGCTGGGAAGAAGCATCTGCTGTCAGTAAAGCTGGCCAAAGAATTCGAGATACAGTATTACCGGAATCTGGCAGTAAATGTATGTGATCAGCATGAGATTGAAAACATATATCCCCATGCCACCGCCAATGTGGAGACCAGAGGCGAGGCCGTGTTCGCGGCGCAGAATGCCATTGACGGGTATACCGTAAGCAGCTGCCATGGGGAATGGCCCTACCAGTCCTGGGGCATCAATAGACAGGAGGATGCCAGAATCCGGATCGATTTCGGAAGAGAAGTGCTGACGGATACGATTGTGGTTTACCTGAGAACAGATTTCCCTCATGATAATTGGTGGCAGCAGGTATCCTTTGAATTCTCCGACGGCAGCCGGATGGATGCCGCCATGCAGAGAAAAGAAGGACCTCAGGAGATCGCCATCGGGCAGAAGAAGATCAGCTGGCTGGAAATGTGCGATATGAAGAAATCTTCGGAGCCGTCTCCTTTTCCGGCACTGACCCAGATCGAAGTCTACGGAACCGAAGTTCAGGGCAGGAAGGAGTAGCCTATGTTTGAAAATGGGAAAATGTGGGCGGATGATGTTGGAAAGCCGATTCAGGCTCATGGCGGTTGCATCATTCAGCATGACGGTATGTGGTACTGGTACGGAGAACACAAGGGGGCCAAGAACTGCCCGGGTACCACCCGTGTGGATGTCATCGGTATCAGCTGCTATTCGTCCAAAGACATGAACAGCTGGCGCTATGAGGGACTGGCACTGGATGTGAAGGACAGCCCGAAAGGCAGTCTCATACAGCCGGAAAACGTCTGCGAGCGTCCGAAGGTCTTATATAATAAAAAAACCGGAAAATTTGTCATGTGGATGCATCTGGACACTCCGAATTATACTTATGCGGGAGTAGCGGTAGCCGTAGCAGACCGTCCAATCGGTCCGTTTACCGTGATCCGGGAAATGCAGCCGAACCGGACGGACAGCAGGGACATGACACTTTTTAAGGATGTGGACGGTACAGCGTGGCTGGTGCACAGCTCCGACTGGAATAAGACGCTGCGCCTGTCCAGGCTGACGGAAGATTTTACGGATGTAGATGGATTTTATGCATCCGCTCTGACGGATCAGACCAGAGAGGCTCCGGCACTCATGTACCGGGATGGAAAATATTATATGATCACCTCCGGATGTACCGGATGGCAGCCAAACAGTGCGTTATATGCCGAGTGCGATCATCTCTGCGGTCAGTGGAAGCTGATCGATAATCCCTGTGAGGGCGACAATTACAGACGCACCTTTGAAGGACAGAGTACTTATATTTTTGAAAAGGACGGGAAGACATATCTGATGCTGGATCACTGGAAACCAAAGAATCTTAAGAATTCCGGTTACAGCATCCTTCCTGTGACAGTAGAGAACGGGATATTGACCGTAAAGTGGCAGGCAACTTTCCCGGAACAGGCATCATAGTCGGGGGCTTTTGCCCCCGATATCATAATACAGTAAGCGGAGGGTTATTATGATTCACAATCCGATCTTAAAAGGCTTTCATCCCGATCCGTCCATCGTGCGTGTCGGGGAAGATTATTATATCGCAACATCTACCTTTGAGTGGTGGCCGGGGATCCGGCTGCATCACTCCACCGATCTGGTACACTGGGAACTGATCGAGTATCCGCTAAACCGGACTTCTCAACTGGATCTGCGGGGCGTGGGTGCATCCCAGGGAGTCTGGGCACCCTGCCTGACTTATGATAAAGGCACGTTTTATCTGCTGTATACCGTGGTGACGGCCTTCTATTGTAATATGTACGATACGAATAATTATCTGGTGACGGCAACGGACATTCACGGCCCATGGTCCGAACCCATAGCGTTAAATAATTTCGGCTTTGACCCATCACTGTTTCATGACGATGACGGCAGAAAATATATGGTAAGCATGGTAACAGATCACAGAGTGCCGAAAAAATATGTGGGACGTCTGGTATTGCAGGAATACGATCCGGTGCAGAAGAAGATGACCGGACCGGTGAAGGACATTTACCGGGCGGATAAAATCTTTTTGGAGGGACCGCATATTTTCAAGCGAAACGGATGGTACTATCTGTTCTCGGCGGATACCGGCACGGGAGAACTGCACGGGCAGACCATACAGAGATCCCGGGATATCTGGGGACCTTATGAGATGTACCAGGCAGACTTCATGGAGAGAACTGCGGAGAATGAGGCCTATTCCATCCTGACTTCCAGACATCATGAGGATATTCTGTTACAGAAATCCGGACACTGCGATCTGGTGGAGACGCCGGAGGGAGAATGGTATGCCGTGCATCTGTGTGGAAGAGCTTCGGACCGCAGAAATCCGGCGGATGCGATAAGGTTTGCCGGAGCAAGACGTTATATGCTGGGACGTGAAACTGCCATACAAAAAATGAAATGGACAGATGACGACTGGCTAGTGATGGCGGATGGCAGTACCGAGCCGAAGGAATATGTGGAGGAACCGGCGGGAAACCATAGGGTGGAAAAACAGGTGATGGAATCCGCACAGGAAAGTACCGGCGCAAATATGCGGGATGATTTTACGGCACCGGTTCTGGATCCCGATTATCAGTCCCTGCGTATCCCCATGACGGAGCATTACTTGTCTCTGACAGAGCGTCCCGGGTATCTGCGGATGTACGGAAGAAGCGGTCTTTCATCCAAATTTTCTCAGACCCTGATTGCAAAACGACTGACGGAATATGATATGGAGACATCCACAAAGCTGGAATTTGAACCGGAAGTGTTCAAACAGATGGCGGGACTGATCCTGATGTACGATACGGATAATTATCTGTATCTGCATGTCTCCCGGGATGAGGACTGCGGAAAATGTATCGCTCTGTTAAAAGCAGAGAATAAGAAATACGAATATCTGACGGACTATCTGCCTGTTTTCTTCGGATTGCCCATCTATCTGAAAGCGGATATGCGAAACGGTTATATTACGTTCGCCTACCGGCTGGAAGGCAGCGACTGGCAGACGATCGCAGAAAATATTGACGGCAGCTTTATGTCTGACGAAGCCTGCACGGAAGGGTGGTTTACCGGAGCTATGGCTGGAATCTGCTGCCAGGATCTCACTGGATTCGGCAAGTATGCTGATTTTGACTGGTTTGAAATGAAAACAAAATAGGTTCTTAAAAAAATGTACTTTGACCTTAAAAAAGTGCATTTTTTTTATGTCTGTAAATTGCTATATTACAATTACAACAACGGAAGGCCAACCGGAAAGTAATACATAAGCACGAAACAATATAGCAAGGAATCAAGGAGGTTACTATGAGAAAGAAATTACTGGCAAGTGTTCTGGTAGCAGCAATGGCAATAACCATGTTAGCAGGCTGCGGAAGCACCGATGACAATACAACAGGAAGCACTGCTCCTGCAGCATCCACCACAGAAAGCGCAGCAACTACTACAGTAGCAGCTGACGCAGAATCCATCGTATCTGCACCCACCGAATTAACATTTATCTTTGCAGATGGTGATGAGGGAGCCAAGGCTTCCATGAATGAGATCGTTAACAGATTTAATGCGGCATATCCCGATATTACCGTGACCATCGAGCCCGGTAATGGCGGTGCTTACAGCGAATTCATCAAGACCAAGGACAGCGTCGGAGAATTCCCCGATGTCATGGAGATGAGAGATACCGCAATGTATGTAAGGGCAGGCAAGCTGGAGCCTCTGTCCGAGGAGATTACCTCCCTGTTCCGCACCACCACAGAATTTAACGGTCAGGTATACACAGCTCCTTTGTCCGGTGAAAATACACAGGGCATCATTTACAATAAAAAATATTTTGATGACAACGGTCTTACAGAGCCCACTACATATGAAGAGTTTATGACTCTGTGCCAGACCATTAAGGATAAAGGCGATATGGCACCGATCGTAGTCGGAGGTCAGGATATCTGGCATATGGGCTTTTTGTTCCACAAGGCTTACAATGATCAGGTACTGAGCAAGGATCCGGATTTCATCGAGCATTGCTACGAGGGAACCAAGGACTTCTCCGATGAGACCATGAAGGCAACCTTCCAGGAGCTGAAGGATATCTTCCAGTATGCACAGGATGGCTGGACTTCTACTCCCGATGCCCAGATCACGACTTTCCTGGTAAACGATATGGCAGCGATGATGTATTCCGGTACGCATATGTTCTCCCAGATCGATGCAGCAGATCCTGACTTCGAGTATGGATGGTTCGCAATTCCCAGTCCCGATGGCAAGACCCGTCTGGTAGGTGGTGCCGGCGTCGGTGGTCTGGCAATTTCCGCAGAAGCAGCCAAGGATCCGGACAAGAAGGCAGCAGCAGAAGCTTTCATAAAGTTCTTCTTTGCACCTGAGAACTACAAGGTATACTGCGAGACCCTGAACTTCATCCCCACTACCGTAGATGAGCCTCAGATGGATGTATCTCCTGTATTCCAGGAGGTTATCGATGCCAATGCAAGTGCAGATGACCTTGCACCTATGTGGAACGGTCGTGTAGGCAACAACGAGTTGCCCCCCGATTTCAGAAACTTTACCTACAAGACCCTGACCGAAGTGCTTCAGGGAACCAGAGATATTGATTCTGCCTGTGATGAATTAAATAAGACCTGGCAGGTAAGCATGCAGAGCTTTAACCCCGTTACAGGTGTGGGAATCGAATAATCCACGGATTAGAGAGGAATCTCGTACTGTCAGGTAATTCTGACAGCTACGGGATTCTTTTTAGAAAGGAAGGAAATGCAATGCAGAAAAAAAGAAAATTCGATAAAACAGCCTTTGTGTTTATCGCTCCGGCCTTTATCTTTTTCACACTGTTTATTATCGTACCGACGGTCTCTAGTGTATATTACAGTTTTACCTCCTGGGATGGCGTAAGCCCGAATGTAAAATTCATCGGACTGGCGAACTATAAAGAGATCTTTACCAGTGCACGTTTTGGAAATGCATTGAAGAACACAATATTACTGACGGTATTTATCTCTGTATTCGAAAATGCATTCGCGTTGGCACTTGCATTGATCGTTGATAATGTCAGATGGGGCAAGAATTTCTTCCGCAGTGCATTTTACGTTCCGGTTCTGGTCAGCGGTATTGTATCCGGTTTCATCTGGAAGATCATGTACAATTACAACTTTGGTACCATCAACACGATCCTGAAGGACATCGGCATGGGTGATTTTCGACAGGACTGGCTGGGCAACAATAAGCTGACACTGATCATGATTGGCGTAGTACTGGTATGGAAGGGTGCAGGCTACTATATGATCATCTATCTGGCTTCTCTGCAGAGTGTATCCCCGGACCTGATCGAGGCAGCACAGATCGACGGTGCAAGCCCCTGGCAGCGTTTTAAGTCCATCACTGTGCCCCTGATCTCCGGTGCATTTACCATCAACTTTACCTTATCCCTGATCAACGGATTAAAGGTATTCGACCAGATCAACGTTATGACGGACGGCGGCCCCGGATTCACCTCCGAGACACTGGTATACCTGCTGTATAAGGTAGGCTTCAACGAAGGCAGACAGGGCTTCGGTACCGCAGTCGGCATTATGCTGTTGTTTATCATCATTATCCTGAATACACTGCAGCAGAAATTCTTAAGAAGCAGGGAGGTGCAGATGTAATGAGCAAAGAAAAAGTTGTCAGAAAGCCCGTGGAGAAAATTAAACCCGGACAGATCGTATTATTTGTAGTTACCATTCTGCTGGCGATCCTGTTTCTGTATCCGGTATTCTTCGCACTGATCTCCGCATTCAAGAGTAACGGTGATATCCTGAAGAACCCGATTGCATTACCGACCTCCTTTTATACACAGAACTTTAAGGATCTGTTTGCACAGTCCGATTTCGCTACGGCAATCCTTCATTCCGTGTTCCTGACTGTGGTATCGGAAGTATTGATCGTATGTATCGTACCTATGGCGGCATACGGGATTGAGAGAAGAAAAAGTAAGACAACGTCCCTGATCTACACCTATTTCCTGGCAGGTATGATGATTCCTTTTCATCTGTACATGTTTCCTCTGTTCAAGGAGATGAAGGTTTTTCATATCTTCGGTAATATGGTGGGACCTATCGTATGTTACATTTCCGGATCTATTGCCTTCGGTACCCTGTTATATTGCAGTTTCCTGAAAGGCATCCCTCTGGAGATCGAGGAAGCGGCACAGATTGACGGATGTACTCCGTTCCAGACCTTCTGGAAGGTTACCTTCCCTCTTCTCGGACCCTGTACAGGATCCATGGTGATCCTGAACGGTCTGGGAATCTGGAATGATTACCTGATGCCTTACCTGGCACTTCCCAGCGGCAAAGCGAAGACCATTACCGTTGAGATCGCATCCTTCGTAGGACAGTATACTGCCAGATGGGATATCGTATTTGCAGGAACCGTAATCTCCATCGTGCCTGCGCTGATCATCTTCTGTATGTTCCAGAAATACTTCGTAAAGGGAATTACCGCAGGAGCAGCCAAGGGTTAAGCAAGTTGCGGAATGCATTGAAATTTGTTATTCTATAACTATGCAGAATCATATGTCAGGATTCTGCATAGTTATTTTGTTACTATTCAGAGCCATGCAAAACTGCGTTCTGCGAATGGGGTTCTGAATAGTTACGTTATTTTTTATGATGCAGGGTTTGCGGTAGTATGGTAACGCTTCATTACCGGGACAACCTGGTCAGGAAGGAAACAACGAGAGGGGTAACTTTATTGAAACATTTTAATCTTTATCACAAATTTGCCCTGACAATGATATTGCTGGGGCTTTTGCCGATGCTCCTTCTGGCAACTTTTATTGCAAATAAAATGATCAGAGATTACTCCAGGGCATTAAGTGCGCAATATGACCAGGCCTCGGAATATGTATTGTCCAGTATGGAATCAGTATTTGATAATTATAATACGATATCCAAAATGCCTTATTTTTATAATATGGGTGTGGGAAATGGTGCAGACAGCTATTTGTCCTTCGATCATTTCCGTAAGATTCTCACAGGTGAGGAGTATGAAGCGGAATCCATGGAGACGGACAGACAACGGGATATGCAGGGATTTCTGCAGTATCTTCAAAGTGTGGACAACTACATTAACAGTGTTCATGTCCTTGCTGATCAGGAGAATGGGCAGAGGCTTTCTTTTCACTACAGTGTATACAATACCTTCTTCTCCAATGAAGGAAAATTCGAAGAACTGGTGTCCTATGAAGGACTGGACAGGGAAAACAAGAATCTGATACTGATACCGCCCCATACAACAGCCTATTATTATGGCGAGCCGGAGCAGGTATTTACCATAGCCAGGAATTATTTTGACCTGCGGGGACCGGTAGGACATACTCCGTATGTAGCTACGATTTTTATAGATGTAGATTTAAAGCGGATAGAAAAAATATTTCAGAGTATTGATTTTGCAAGTAATGAGCAGATCTATGTGGTAGATAAGAACGGAAAATGCTTTTACAGCAATGACGAAGAGGTTATCGGAAGTGATCTGGCGCAGAAGCTACAGGAAATTCAAAATGACAAGGAACGGTTCGTAGTCACCGCAGATGGGAAAAAATACGGTCTGTCAGTGTACATCTGTATGGATGCAAGGGTCGCATTTTCCGATATCCGTAATATGCAGAGGTTGATGTATGGTTGTATCTTACTTTCCATCCTGTTGTTGTTTGCGGGTTCCTTCTATTTTTCCGCCAGACTGACAAAACCTATGCAGCGTCTGGTGAATCAGATGAAGAAAGTGGGAAAAGGTAATTTTGATATCGAGATCCCGGTACAGAGCTCGGATGAGATTGGGACACTGGCGGAAAGCTTTAATGAGATGAGCCGGGAACTGAAAAAGTATATCGACCAGTCCTATCTGGCACAGATCCGGCAGAACGAAGCGGAACTTACGGCATTGAAGTCTCAGATCTATCCTCACTTTCTGTATAATACGCTGGAGATCATACGAATGACGGCGCTGGAAGATGAGGAGAAGAGCAAGGTTCCCGAAATGATCGAGGCATTGTCACAGCAGATCCATTACATTATCGGTCCTATGCAGGATCTTGTTCCCTTGGAGCAGGAAATCGATATTGTAAGGAAATATGTGTATCTGTTGAACTGCAGGATCAGTGGTAAAGTGAAGCTGATGGTAAATGCCCAGGGAGCTGCCATGATCCAGGTGCCCAAGCTGATTCTCCAGCCTTTGGTGGAAAATGCGTATGTACACGGCATTAAGCCAAAACAGGGCAGCGGAAGTATTATGATCGAGGCCCACAGGAAGGAGGATACGCTGGAGATTTCAGTGATGGATAACGGTGTTGGCATGGATCAGGACAGCATCGATAAGATTCTTCAGCTGTTACAAGGGGATGCTCCCGGTATCAAGAACCAGTATAACTGGCAGAGCATCGGACTAAAAAATGTTCATGACCGCATCCGCTATCTGTACGGCGAAGAATATGGAATTCAGATTACCAGTACGGTCGGGGTAGGTACCATGATCAGCGTGATATTGCCATGGAATACTGAGGAGAAGGGAGAGAGTCCAGATGATAAAGATGATATTGGCGGATGACGAACCGGTAATCACCAGAGGAATCCGAAAACTCATCGACTGGGAACAACTGGGAATTCAGATCATAGGGGAATATGAGGACGGGAAAAGTGCATTCGCAGCAATCCTGCGGGACCAGCCGGAGATTGCCCTGTTAGATATATCCATGCCCGGAATGAGCGGCGTGGATATTATCCGGGAATGTCATGGCTTGCAATGCAAGACACACATCATTTTTATCAGTGGATTTCAGGAATTCGAGTACGCGAAAGCAGCACTGGATTACGGAGCAACGGATTATCTGTTGAAACCGGTGATACGGGAAGAACTGTTGAAAGCTATTGAAAAATGCGTGAAAACACCGGAGCAGCCGGGCGTAACATATAAAGGCAATATAGATTTTTCCGGGGATGCGGGAGAGCAGGAACAGATATATGTGCCGGTTTGTGTCTACCCGATGTTCTGCCGCAGTGAGAACGAACAGATCCGGCATCTGATCCACTTTTCTCTGCTGAGTTTTCTGGAGGAATATTTTGAGGAGAATAAGGACGGTATTGTGTTCCAGAAGGAGAACCGGATCGTAGTCGTTCTGCAAACGAACGGTTCCATGAACGTGTCGGAGAAGCTGGAACAGATCAAGGAGGGGGCAGAGAATGCCACAGGGTATCAGATCCTACTGATCTGCGGTGATGAGATCCATTCCATGCAGGAAATTCCGGAGATGTTCCCAAAATGTGTGGAAAAAGAAGGCTATCTGTTTTTCGCAGATCAGATGAAATACGCTGTGATTTCATGGAAGGAGACTCCTTTTCCCGGCAGAACGGAATTGCAGAGTACGGAAGAGGTGAAAAGTACAATTGCAGAGGGGATTCTGTCACATCAGCAGGAACTGATCCGGGACGGAATGACCCGTTACCGTCAGATGGTATGTCGACTGTCTAACGGGAGAAAAGAGGACGCTCTGTTCTATTATTGTACATTGATCCAGTCATTGGAAGAAATTCTCAGTGGAAAGGGTGCAAAAGTGTCATTTCCGAAGCATCAGGAATTGCTGGAAAAGGGGAGAAGCTGTGTCAGCTTTTCCGAGATGGAACAGATATTTATGGATGTGATTGATAATGCCTATAATGGGCTTGGGGAATCAGTGACCCAGAATGATAAGAAGGATATCAATAAGGCACTGGAGTATATCGAGCTCCACTATGCAGAGAGTTTGTCATTGAATGTCCTCGCCGAAGAAGTACATATGAATCCCTATTACTTTAGCAGCTTTTTCAAAAAAAGCACCGGCAAAAATTTCAAGGACTATGTCAATCAGATCCGCCTGAAACATGCAGTCACACTGCTTCTGGACACTGACAAAAAAGTCTACGAGATTGCCATGAATGTAGGCTTTGGCGATGCCAGAGCATTTAACGATGCCTTCCAGAGGGCCTACGGGGAGACACCGGCAGGGTATCGGAAGAGATTGCGGAAGTGAAAATAGTAGTTGTGGCAATAGTTTTCGTAAGATATAATATATTTTGGGAGAGAATTTCGGAGAAGGTCTTGTAGAAAGGATAAGACCTTATGCATAATACACTGAAAAGAGCTGTAATAGCGACAAATCAAAAGGCACAATATGATGCGAAAGTCAAAAATCTGCTAGGGCATAAAATTATACTGGCTCATATACTGACCAGAACAGTAGATGAATTCAAGGGGATGAATCCCAGGGAGGTGATCCCCTATATAGAAGGAACACCTTATATCAGCAAGGTGCCGATAGAACCGGGGATGACCAATCACGAACAACAGGGACAGCAGATTATCGGTCTGAATACGGAAAACGTGGAAATAAACGAGGGACTGATAAGATTTGACATTATTTTTTATGTCCGGTTACCATCTGAAGATAGCAAGGATGCCGGATTGACACAAATCATCATAAATGTGGAAGCACAGAAAGATGAACCGACGAGTTATGAGATTTTAAATCGTGCGATATTTTATGCGAGTCGCCTGGTATCATCCCAAAAGGAGCGGGATTTTGTTAAATCCGGTTATGATGATATTAAACGAGTTTATTCCATTTGGATATGTATGAATATGGAACAGAACAGTATGAACCATATTCATTTTGTAAATGATGCTGTAATCGGGAACCATGAATGGAAGGGAAAAATCGATCTGATCAATATTATAATGATTGGGATTGCAAAAGAACTTCCGGAACAGGATGAGAGATATGAATTGCACCGTCTTCTGGGAGCACTACTGTCGCAGAAACTGACAGTAGATGAGAAAATGTCGATCATGGAAACAGAGTACGATATTGAGTTGGAAGAAAATTTGCGAAGGGATGTGAGTACAATGTGTAATTTGAGTGAAGGAATCGAAGAAAAGGGAATTGCAATCGGTGAAGCGAGAGCAGAAGCAACAATGATAGCCAGGATGCATAAAAACGGAATGCAACCGGAGCAGATTGCGGCAGTCACAGAGAAAAGCATTGAGGAAGTAAGGAAAATCATAGCTGATTGTGAGAATGGATAAAGCAAAAGTGATACAGGAATGGCAGATCGCTGCTGTTCCTGTTTTTTTCTCAAATTCTTTCTTTTAACTTTATTGCAGTGATGCGATTGAGTGTATATAATAGAATCGTTATGTAATGCAGTACTTTAGAGAAGGAATAAATCACAATGGATACCATCAGAGGTAAATTTTTGAAGCAACATTTACTCTCAGACGAGTTTTTGGATCTGATCGAGAAGAATAAGCGCCCCATGGACGAGCTGATGTCTTATTATCAGTGTGCTATCATGGAGGTGGAGACGAAATTCAAGGTGCTGAATCAGGAGTATTCCCTGGAATATGACCGCAATCCCATCGAGGGGATCAAGACCCGGGTGAAGTCCTACGACAGTATCCTTAGGAAGATCCGCCGGAAAAATATTCCCATGACGTTGGAAGGCATTGAGGAGAATATCCGTGACATCGCCGGTGTCCGGGTCATCTGTTCGTTTCCGGATGATATTTATGAATTGGCGGAGAGCTTTTTACGCCAGGATGACATTACCCTGATCGAGCGCAAGGATTATATAAAGAATCCCAAGGAGAGCGGTTACCGCAGCCTTCATCTGATCGTGCAGGTGCCGATCTTTTTACAGAATACGAAGAAGCTGGTCTATGTGGAGGTGCAGTTCCGCACCATAGCCATGGATTTCTGGGCAAGCCTGGAGCACAAGCTGCAGTATAAGAAAAACATCCCGGAAAGTCAGGCAAAGCTTTTAAAGGATGAGCTGTATGACTGTGCACAGCAGAGTGCGGCGCTGGATAAACGGATGCAGAATATCCGGAATGTCATTGCGGAGAGTGAGACTAAGGAAGAGGAAAAACAGGATTTCCTGCCGATCTTTTTGCGGGAAAACAAAGGGTAATTAGGCAGACGGGAAGCATACGGATGATGGAAAGGCGAGAAGAATTGTATGAAGATCAGAGATATTTTGAATAAAGATACAGCAACGATCTCTTTTGAGGTATTTCCTCCGAAGAAGAGTACGGATTTCGGAAATGTGGAGGCAGCAGCACTGGGGATCGCGGCATTGCAGCCTGCTTATATGAGCGTGACTTACGGTGCCGGCGGCAGCACCAAGGGACATACCATTGCTTTGGCAGGAGAGATTCAGAAGCAGCACAATGTGCCTACGGTAGCGCATCTGACCTGTGTCTGTGCTGACAGGAGCAGTATCGGCGCAGCTCTTACAGAAATGCAGGCGGCGGGAATCGAGAATATTCTGGCTCTGAGAGGAGATATTCCCAAGGATTTCGACGGAGAAGTATTTACGGATTTTACGCACGCCTCCGATCTGGTGCGTTTTATCAAAAAAAACGGAGATTTCTGCGTGGGCGGTGCCTGCTATCCGGAGGTGCATCCAGATTCTGCAAATAAGAATGCGGATATTCAGGGGCTGAAGGCGAAGGTGGATGCCGGATGCGAGTACCTGACGACCCAGATGTTCTTCGACAACAATATCTTCTTCAACTTTATGTACCGTGTGCGGGAGGCAGGGATTACAGTGCCCATCATTCCCGGAATCATGCCTATCACCCGCGGGGTACAGGTGAAAAATGCCGTAAAACTGTCCGGCTGTAATGTGCCGGAGCGCTTTAAGAATATCGTAGACCGCTTTGGAGACAATCCGGAAGCCATGAAACAGGCTGGCATTGCCTATGCCACCGATCAGATCATCGACCTGTTGGCCAACGGCGTGAAACATATCCATGTCTATTCCATGAATAAACCGGATGTGGCAGCCGGGATCCAGAGGAATCTGTCGGAGATTCTGAAGGCCTGAGATAATGAACGCAAGTGAGCCAATACATTGACAGATAAAAAAGATGTACTATTATCTAAATCAGAGGATAGTACATCTTTTTATGTAGTGCTGAGGAAAGAAGCAGAATTTATGGATGATGCAAGAAGGGCAGAATTTGTCAATGAGGCAAAATGTGTGGAAGAAGGAGCCGGAGAGGATGAAACAGATATCTGAGGCAGCGAAAAAGGATCAGATCCTGCATTATTTCAAAACCCAGTGGCCTGTGCTGCTGGCGGTAACAATCTCCGGTCTGATCTATAACCTCGGACTGCTGGCAGGACCGTGGTTTGAGGGGCGGATGACGGGATGCCTGGTGGACATTCTGGGTGGGAAAGCAGGATACCGGGATATGCTGGTGCTGGTGACCGCGTATGTGATGTCTATTGCCATCGTGCAGATCTCCCGTTATATTAAACGTTTTTATGTCAGACGATTTGCTAATAATGTGAATCGTGACATGAAAGAGACCCTTTACCACAGCCTGGTGCACAGAAGCCGTGCCGAACTGGAAGAAGAGGGTGCTGGAAATGTCATGACCAAGGCAATCCTGGATGTGGATGACTGCGCGGAGGGGATGAGGAAATTTACCACAGAGATCTTCGATACCGGTGTGGCACTGGCGGCATATGTGGGAATGTTGTTATTCTATGACTGGCGGCTGGCAATCTTAGGTATGTTGTTTTTACCGGCGTCATATGTGCTGGCGGAGAAGATGAAGCGTAACGTGCAACGCACCGGAGCAGCTTATAAGGAGCAGTCCGGAGATTTAAGCGACGCAACACTGGACAGAGCAACTAACGCTGTTACTTACCGTGTCTATGGCAGAGAGAAAGAGCGGGAGCAGGCATATGAAGAGAATCTTGCCGCTTATGAAAAATCTGCTGTGAAGGCCAATATCTGGAGTACCGCATTTCCGCCGCTGTACCGGATCATCTCCATGATCGGCGTACTGTTTATCCTGTATTTCGGCAGTAGAAATGTGCTGGGCACCGGCTGGAAATCATGGGATGTGGCAGTGTTTACCACGTTTTTATCCTGCTTTTTGAAGTTAGCCGTGAAATCTTCTCATGCAGCGAAGCTATTCAATGCGGTACATAAAGCTCAGGTCTCCTGGAAGCGTATCAAACCACTGATGAAGGAAGATACTTATGAGGACGACAGCTTGGTACAGAAGCCGGGAATGCTGGAAGTATCTCATGTAAGCTTTGTTTATCCCGGCAGAGAGAAGATCTATGAGGACTTCAATCTGTCCGCTTTCCCGGGACAGATCATCGGTGTCACCGGAGCAGTGGCGTGTGGTAAGTCCACATTGGGTAAGACCTTCCTCTGTGAATACCCTTACGAAGGAAGGATACGTTTCCACGGCAAAGAATTATCCGAAATGACCAAAGCGGAGCGCACCGGCATGATAGGATACTTGGGACATGATCCGGAGCTGTTCAATGACAGTGTCCGTAACAATATACTGCTGGGCGATGATGACGATGCGGAGAAGTATCTGAAGGCAGTCTGTTTCGACGGTGAAGTGGCAGAGATGGAAGAGGGTATGGACACCATTGTGGGAAATGGCGGTGTCCGGCTCTCCGGTGGACAGGCACAGCGGTTGGCATTGGCGAGAACCCTGTGCCATAAGCGTCCGGTCCTGATCCTGGACGATCCTTTTTCCGCACTGGATCGTAAGACGGAGGAAGAGGTCTTCGCCAATCTGCGGAAGTTTACAGCGGACAGTATCGTGATCCTGCTGTCCCACAGACTCTATCTGTTCCCCGAAATGGATCAGGTGCTGTGGATGGAGGCTGGAAAAGTGACTGCGGGAACCCACGAACAGATCCTTGAAAAGTTCCCGGAGTATGCGAGACTGTATGAAGCACAGGCGGATGGCGCTGATGCACACAATACGCAGGAGGGAGGTCCGGATCATGCAGAAAAATAAACAGATGCAGAAAAATAAGAAGCAGAATGTGAAAAATGTCCGCAGCGTGATCCGGCAGACTGTGACAGGCTATGCAGGGCTGTCACTGGGAATCCTGTTGGCAGTCGCAGGTGCCATCGTAACCGCGCTTCTGCCGCCCTGGATCCTGGGAAGTATCGTGGATACGATCACCACAGGAAACACAGTTCCGGTTGCATTGGTGATACTATATTTTGCTTTTACGGTGCTCACCGGTCTGACCGAAAGCCTTCGGGAAGGTCTGCTGACGGTCTTCGGTCAGAAGATCACTCATGCACTGCGGAGCAGCATGATGGAGAAATATACGAACCTGACGGCAGGGGAACTGACGAAGCAGGAGCCCGGTACTATCGTATCCCGGTTCGTAGGAGATGTGGATACGGTGGAGAACCTGTTTACCTCCGGAATCATCAGTATGTTCGCCGATGCCTGTAAGATTATAAGTATCCTGGTGGTGATCTGGTTAAAAAACAGTGGACTGGCGATCGTACTTTTGGTTCTGCTTCCGTTTCTGTATTGGCTCACCCGGACGGTGCAGAAAAACATGCTGAAAGCCCAGATCGAGAATCGTTGCGCCGTGGGCAGAGCATCCGGACATGTGCCGGAGACGCTGCACAATATCCGTACCATTCATACGCTGGGAAAAGAGCGCTACATGGAGCAGCGCTATGATGAATATATTGCGGAGAGCTACCGCGCGGTAGATCGCACGAATTTTTATGATGCCATTTATTCCCCGGTGATCCTGATCCTGAATGCTATCGTGGTGGCGGTTGTGATGCTGTTTTCTGCCTCCGGTAATGCAAAGGTGCTGACATTGTTCGGTATGTCTGCAGGTACAGCGGTAGCGGTAATTAACTATATCTCACAGATTTTTACCCCTGTGGAGAGTCTGGGAATGGAGATCCAGACCATACAGTCCGCCATTGCGGGCGTGCACCGGATCAATGAATTCTATGCGTTGGAGGAATTGCCGGAGAGAAATTCCGGGGAAAAACCGGCAGAACCACAGAATAGACCGGAAAAACCTTTTGTGGAACTGCAAAATGTGACCTTTAGCTATGAGGATGATGACCGTAAGATTTTGCAGGCTTTAAATTTTCAAGTATATCCCGGAGAACAGGTGACACTGTCCGGAAGAACCGGAGCAGGGAAGAGTACGGTCTTCAAACTGTTGTTGGGACTCTATCAGCCGGGAGAGGGTAAAGTGCTGATTCAGGGAAGAGATGCTTTTCAGATTCCGGAACATGAAAAGCGCAGCCTGTACGGCTATGTGGAGCAGACTTTTCATAGAGTACCCGGTACCGTGAAGGATCAGATCACGCTGTATGACGATTCTTTTACCATGGAAGAGGTACGGGGGGCTGCAAGAATTGCGGGACTGGATGCGACGATAGAACAATTGGAAAAAGGCTATGATACTCCCTGCACCCAGGAGATCTTCTCCCAGGGACAGTGGCAGCTGTTATCTATTGCCAGAGCTGCGGTGGCGAAGCCGAAGCTCCTTCTGTTGGATGAGATTACGGCAAATCTGGATGCCCAGACCGAGGAAGAGGTGCTGCAGGCACTGAAGCGTGCCTCGGAAGGAAGAACGGTAATCTCAATTTCACATAGAGTAAATGCGGAGACAGGACGGATCATTAACATATAGTAAGATGTAAGATGCCTGACGGATTGCTCCGTGCTGCGCACTCTCACAATCCTGCCCGGTATTCGCATATCGTGAAGCTGACGCTTCCCTTTTATGCGAATATCGGAGCGGGTCATGAAACAAGAACCCCACGTTTGTGCGAGCACAGCGTGGGGTTCTTGTTTATGACCCTGGCATCTTACATAGAAATAAGTCCAAATGCATTTGCCACAGAGCTTAATAAAATAATCGCAGCAAATACCGGGCAGAGATACTTGATCATGAAGTTGAATACCTTCTTGCGGCGGAAAGCGGCTTCTCCGTGCATGACTTCTTCTTCCACAGCCTTTACTCCAATGACACGGGACACCAACAGACAGATGGTGATGGCAGCGATAGGCATCATCACGGAGTTGGTCAGGAAATCAAAGAAATCAAGGAACTGCATGCCGATAATCTTCACAGCACCAAGCGGTCCGTAACCCAGTGAGGATAATGTTCCCAGTGCCAGCATGATCACACCCATGATCACGGTAGATTTTTTACGACCCCAGCCAAGCTCGTCCTCGAAAGTAGACACAGCACTTTCGGTAAGTGCAATGGAGCTGGTCATGGCTGCGAACAGTACCAGTACGAAGAACATAATACCTACGAAGGTGCCCATTCCCATGCTGTCGAAGACCTTGGGAAGTGTGATGAACATCAGGGAAGGACCAGCCTGTAAGGTATCGGGATCCCCACCGGAAAATGCGAACACGGCGGGAATGATCATCAGACCTGCCATGATGGCGATGGCGGTATCAAAGATCTCCACATTTTTCGTGGAACCTTCAATGGAGACATCTTTTTTCATATAAGAGCCGAAGGTGATGAGGATACCCATGGCAATGGACAGAGAGTAGAACATCTGTCCCATGGCAGCTACGACTGTCATCCAGGAGAAATTCGCGGGATTCGGGATCAGGAAATACTTCACACCGCTCAGGGCTCCCGGTCTGGTAACGGAATAGACTGTGATGACCACAGAGAGCACTACCAGGATCGGCATCATAATGCGGGATACACGCTCGATACCGTTGCGGACACCGGCGTAGATGATGCCCAGAGTACACAGAGTGAATACGATAAAGCACAGCTCTGTAGAGACACCATTGGAAATAAACGTGGAAAAATAACCGTCCGCTGCCAGATCATGTCCGTGACCCTTGGCATATTCCACCAGATACTTGATCACCCATCCACCAATGACGGAATAATAAGGAACGATCAGAATAGGAATAATAGCGTTGATCCATCCACCGAAGGACAGCCATTTGGACTTCCCAAAGGTATGAAAGGCACCCACGGGGCTTTTACCTGTCATGCGTCCCAGTGAAGTCTCTGCCACGATCATGCTATAACCGAAGGTAAGCGCCAGGATAATATAGATCAACAGGAAGATACCGCCGCCGTATTTGGCTGCCAGATACGGGAAACGCCAGATATTGCCTAAGCCTACGGATGCTCCGGCAGCCGACAGAACGAAGCCGATCTTGCCGGAAAATGAACTTCTGTTATTATTTTTGTGATTCATAGTTTAAACTCTCCCATAAAAAATTGTCGTAAACAGAATAAGTGTAACATAGAAATAAGGAAAATACAGTACGAAATAGTCTGATTGAGAATTGAAAAATTCGATAATGCAAGAGTGAAAATTGAATGGATGCATTTTAATTTTAATATAAAACAATAATTCTGAGGAAAAATACAGAACTGCTATAAATATAAGCCAGTAATGGCACTGCTGAATGACGGTGTATCTGGCAATTTAAAGTATATTTTTTCCTGCATTTCGCATACTAACTGCAACGTTAATGATTAGTAATGCGAGATGATGATTTATCTTACGCAATATGTCATGGAGGAAAAAATGATGAAAGCAACTGGAATTGTAAGAAGAATAGATGACCTGGGACGCATCGTGATCCCGAAGGAGATCCGCCGCACGTTACACATCAGAGAGAGTGATCCGCTGGAGATCTTCACCGACAGAGAGGGGCAGGTCATCCTGAAAAAATATTCCCCTATCGGAGAGATGACCACATTTGCCAAACAGTATGCGGAGAGCCTGGCACAGGTGTCGGGACATGCCACACTGATCGCGGACAGAGACCAGTTCATCGCCGTCTCAGGAGGCTGTAAGCAACTGTTAAATAAATCCGTGAGCCGTCAACTGGAAGAGAAGGTCAATAATAGAGAGACTGTGATTGCCGCAAAAGGCGACCGCAACTATGTCAACATTGCGGAAGACATTGCCGTGGACTATGCCTGGCAGCTGATCACGCCGATCATCTGCGAAGGGGACATCATCGGAAGTGTGATCCTGTTGGAAAATGACGGGAAGAGCAAAATGGGGGAAGTGGAGCAGAAACTGGCTCTGTCTGCGGCGGGCTTCCTGGGCAGACAGATGGAACAATAAATAATTACTTTGTTTATTTACAATTTGAAATAGAAAAGTGCAACCAGTTGCAAAAATCTTTTCCAAAAATGAAGCAAGTATATTGATTTTCAGTTAAATTATCCATATAATAGAATAGAAAAGTGCAACCAGTTGCAAAAATCTATTCCAGGGAGAAAATATATGGATATTCGCAGAGATTTCTATTTGGAAAAGTTAATAAAAAGAAAGAGCAATGGATTAATCAAGGTGATTACCGGTATTCGAAGATGTGGTAAGTCTTATCTGCTGAATAACATTTTCTATCATCATTTGTTAGATTCCGGTGTGAAAGCAGACCATATCATACGGTTTGCCTTTGATTCTGCGGATGATCTTTACCTGATCGGTGAAAGTCTTATTCAGATCGAAAAGGAAAAGCGGGGTGTGGATCCGGAGAAATTTATGGCATATATTCGGTCGAAAACTACAGGAGAGGGAATATATTATCTGCTGTTGGATGAAATTCAGATGCTGGATTGTTTTGAGGCTGTTTTGAATGGATATCTTCGCAAAGAGAATATTGATGTGTTTGTGACGGGAAGTAACGCAAAACTGTTGTCAAAGGATATTGCTACGGAATTTGCAGGCAGGGGTGATGAAATTCATATGTACCCTCTCAGCTTTGCTGAATTTATGTCTGTTTATAACGGAGATAAATATACCGGGTTATCTGAATATATGCTTTACGGTGGAATTCCATTAGTGGTTCTGCGGGATGGTGCCGGGGATAAGGCAACAGCGCTGCAGAATTTATTTAACGAAATTTATATCCGTGATATTACGAAACGGAATCGTATAAAGAATATTGGGGAATTGGAAGATCTGCTAAATATTCTTTCCTCTGCGATCGGTTCGTTGACCAATCCGGAAAAACTAAAGAACACTTTTAAAACCGTGAAGAAATCTAAAATTACTTCTGCAACCATAAAGAAATATTTGGATTACTTTGAAGATTCTTTTTTGATAGAGTCAGCACAGCGTTATGATATTAAGGGAAAGTCATATATAGAGACTCCTAAGAAATATTATTTTTCTGATTTGGGGCTTCGGAATGCCAGAATTAATTTCCGGCAGTTGGAGCAGACACATTCCATGGAAAATGTAATCTATAACGAACTCCGGATGCGGGGATATAGTGTGGATGTAGGTGTTGTCCCTATCGCAGAAAAAGATTTGGAAGGAAAGGTAAACCGCAGGCAGCTGGAAGTGGATTTTGTCTGCAATCTTGGTTCTGCCAGATATTACATTCAATCGGCATATTCTCTTCCGGATGAAACAAAGCGGACGCAGGAAATCCGACCGTTCCGGAAGATTGATGACTCTTTTAAAAAAATTGTCATTACAAAAGATATTGTGCAGCCATATTATGATGAATATGGTATTCTGACAATCAATATTTATGATTTCCTGTTGAATCCGGAATGCCTGCAAGGTTAAAGATAACAAGATCAGAAACAAATAAAAAACGGTCGTAACCGGGTTAAGATATCACCTGGTTACGACCGTTTGTCTTACCGATATATAATTTCTCATCAGCTTCTTTTAATAATGTATGAACATCTTTGTCAGACTCACAGACCAGTCCGAAGGTCATATTTATCTTCACGTGTTGCCCTTCGTAGAGTGTATCCAGTTCGTGAATTTTGTCCATGAGAAGATCCAGCTGTTTCCGTGCTTCTGCAAGATCTACATTTTCAAATACCAGTAGAAATTCCTCACCACCCCAACGCGCGGCAAAGCCACGGCGCCACATATGCTGCTTCAGCAGGGCAGAAACATTTTTCAGTACGGCATCCCCGCATTCATGACCGTAGGTATCGTTAACCTTTTTGAAAAAGTCAATATCTCCGATGGCGAGTGCAAAAGAATGGCGGGAGGATCTGGCTTCCTCGAAGATCTGGCGCAGCTTTTTTTCTCCGCTGCGGCGGTTGTACAGCTCGGTCAGGGCATCCTGCTCGATCATGGTACGAAGAGAGCGCTGCATGGACAGGGCACAGCGACCGATATCACCTAACTCATCACTGCGCTTTGTTACGGAATGATCCAGTGTGGCGTTCAGATTCCCGGAGGCTACCTCTGACAGGAAGCTGTGAATATGGAGTAATACAGCCACGAATCTTCTGGTGTAAAAATAGATGCAGACAGCCACGAGAGCCACAAAACCGATGATCAGCCATGTCAGCGGATAGACATAACGTTGAATGGCTTGAGATACGGCGGCACTGGATTTTCCTATAAAAAGCATGCCAACTATGCTGCCGTCCTGATTGCGGACAGGACTATAATAGGAAAAATAAGTCTTTCCATTGATCAGAGTGTTGATATAAAAATGATCTTCACCGGTATTCAGGACATCACGGATCACCACATCCGGAGCACCGGAGCCGACAATGCGGTCACCCTGGGCGTTATACAGAGTCGTCAGAATGCGGGTATCCTGGTAGAACAGGGTGATGTCCAGTCCGGTATCCTCTTTGAATTGATCAAATAGAGAATATTCACGGGTGATATCTACATCGCCCTTATACAGAAGGTAGGCAACATCACCTTCCAGCCGGTAATCGCCGGGATAGGCAGCGTTCAGAAGTGTAGTGGCACTTTTTGTGGCATCATACAATTCACGTTCCACTTCCTGATACATAGTTTTTGTGAACCATTGGGAAGTGAAAAATAACATGACGATCCCCAGCGCCAGCAGGGGAATCAGGCCGATCGCCTGCAGAGTATATGATATTTTACCGCCGCTTCTTTTCGGCGTATTTTGCGTATTTTCCATAGAATTCCCTGCCCTTTCCGGTAAGATCGGTACACATATCAGTCTTAAAATAATTATATGAAATAAATGTCGGAAAAGCAAGAAAGAAAAGCTTTCTAAGCAAATCATAACATCCGGCTTGACAACGCAAAAAAATGAGATATATAATAGCGGTATATCAAAAATGCATTGACGAAGAGAGTAACTTTTCCGCAGAAAGGCAAAGCGAGCCGGTGATGGTGAGAGACCGGTGCGAGTAGGGAAAAAGTGAAAATCACTTCTGAGCTGTCAGAACAAAAGCCCAGGTCAGTAGTTCTGAACGGAATCCCGCCGTTACCGGGAAGCATATCACTCCTGTGAGATGACACATGTGGAATCGTATGGGAAGTATGTTGTAAGAGGTGGTTAACGAATGCATGAGCTTCGTCCTGTTACGGGACGGAGCCATTTTTTTTAAGAAAGGAAGCGCACTATGTACAAGCAGGTACCCACAAGCCTGAATTTCGTAGACCGTGAGAAAGCTGTCGAGAAATTCTGGGAAGACAACAACATTTTCAAAAAAAGTATGGAACACCGTAAGGAAGGCGAGACCTATACCTTCTACGACGGACCGCCTACCGCCAACGGTAAGCCCCACATCGGTCATGTAGAGACCCGTACCATCAAGGATATGATCCCCAGATACCGTACCATGAAGGGATATATGGTTCCCCGTAAGGCAGGCTGGGATACCCACGGACTTCCCGTAGAGCTGGAAGTTGAGAAGCTGCTGGGTCTGGATGGTAAGGAGCAGATCGAGGAATACGGTCTGGCACCTTTTATCGACAAATGTAAAGAGAGCGTCTGGAAATACAAGGGAATGTGGGAAGATTTCTCCCGTACCGTTGGTTTCTGGGCTGACATGGATAACCCTTATGTTACCTACGATGACAACTTCATCGAGTCCGAATGGTGGGCACTGAAGACCATTTGGGATAAGGGACTTCTGTACAAGGGCTTCAAGATCGTTCCCTATTGCCCTCGCTGCGGAACCCCGCTGTCCAGCCACGAAGTGGCACAGGGCTATAAGGCAGTCAAAGAGCGTTCCGCTATCGTACGTTTCAAGGTAAAGGGTGAGGATGCATATTTCCTGGCATGGACCACCACCCCCTGGACTCTTCCTTCCAACGTGGCACTGTGTGTGAACCCGGAGGAGACTTACCTGAAGGTGAAGGCCGCCGACGGTTATACCTATTATATTGCAAAGGCACTGGCAGACAAGGTTCTGGGCCGCCTGGCAGAAGAGGGCAAGGATGCTTACGAAGTACTGGAGACTTATGTTGGTAAGGATCTGGAGTACAAGGAGTATGAGCCTCTGTACAAGTGTGCGGGAGATGCCGCCAAGAAGCAGAAGAAAAAGGCACATTTCGTAACCTGCGACGGTTATGTAACCATGACCGACGGTACCGGTATCGTTCATATCGCACCGGCTTTCGGTGAAGACGACAGCCGTATCGGACGTAATTACGAGCTGCCCTTCGTACAGTTCGTAGACGGCAAGGGTGATCTGACCGCAGAGACCCCTTATGCCGGAAAATTCGTAAAAGATGCAGATCCTCTGGTACTTAAGGATCTGGATGCAGAGGGCAAGCTGTTCGATGCACCGAAGTTCGAGCATGATTATCCTTTCTGCTGGAGATGTGACACTCCGCTGATCTATTATGCAAGAGAGTCCTGGTTCATCAAGATGACCGCTGTGAAGGATGATCTGGTACGTAATAATAAGACCATCAACTGGATCCCCGCTTCCATCGGTGAGGGACGTTTCGGCAACTGGCTGGAGAATATTCAGGACTGGGGTGTATCCCGTAACCGTTACTGGGGTACTCCGTTAAATATCTGGGAGTGCGAATGCGGACACCAGCATTCCATCGGCAGCCGTGAAGAGCTGTACAAGATGAGCGGCAATGAGAAGGCGAAGACCGTAGAATTCCATCGTCCTTATATCGACGAGATCACCATCACCTGCCCCGAGTGCGGCAAGCAGATGAAGCGTGTTCCCGAGGTAATCGACTGCTGGTTCGACTCCGGAGCAATGCCTTTTGCACAGCATCATTATCCGTTTGAAAACAAGGATCTGTTCGAGCAGCAGTTCCCCGCTGACTTTATCTCCGAGGCAGTGGACCAGACCCGTGGATGGTTCTACTCTCTGCTGGCAGAATCTACTCTGCTCTTCAATAAGGCTCCTTACAAGAACGTTATCGTTATGGGCCATGTACAGGATGAGAACGGTCAGAAGATGAGTAAGAGTAAGGGCAATGCGGTAGATCCTTTCAACGCACTGGAGACCTACGGTGCAGATGCCATCCGTTGGTATTTCTACACCAGTTCCGCACCCTGGCTGCCGAAGAGATTCTCCGGCAAAGCCGTACAGGAAGGACAGCGTAAATTCATGGGTACCCTGTGGAACACCTACGCATTCTTCGTACTGTATGCAAATATTGATAATTTTGACGCTTCCAAATATACACTGGAATACGACAAACTGCCCGTAATGGATAAGTGGCTGCTGTCCAAACTGAACTCTACCGTTGCAGAAGTAGACAGCAATCTGGACCAGTACCGTATCCCCGAGGCTGCCAAGGCGCTGCAGGACTTCGTCGATGAGATGAGTAACTGGTATGTAAGACGCAGCCGTGAGCGTTTCTGGGCAAAGGGTATGGAGCAGGATAAGATCAATGCCTACATGACGCTGTACACCGCACTGGTGACCATCTGTAAGGCAGCCGCACCCATGATCCCCTTCATGACAGAGGATATTTACCAGAACCTGGTAAGAAGCAACGATGCAAATGCACCCGAGAGTATCCATCTGTGTGACTTCCCGGTAGTGAACAAGGATCACATCGACAAGAAGTTGGAAGAGGATATGGAAGATGTACTGGATGCTGTAGTTATGGGTCGTGCATGCCGTAACGAGGCTGCCATCAAGAATCGTCAGCCGATCAGCAGAATGTATATCAAGTCAGACTTCACCTTAAGTGAGTTCTACCAGGAGATCATCGAGGATGAGTTGAACGTCAAGGAAGTTGTATTTACCGATGACGTACGTGACTTTACCTCTTACACCTTCAAACCCCAGCTGCGTACCGTAGGACCCAAGTATGGCAAACAGTTGGGCGGCATCCAGAAGCACCTTGCAGCACTCGATGGCAATGCAGCAATGGATGAGCTGAATGCAGACGGCGCATTAAAGTTCGATGTAGACGGTGTGGCTGTGGAACTGACCAAGGACGATCTGCTGATCGACATGGCACAGAAGGAAGGCTATGTATCTCAGGAGGACAATCGGATGACCGTTGTCCTGGATACCAACCTGACACCGGAACTGGTAGAGGAAGGCTTCGTATACGAGATCATCAGCAAGATCCAGACCATGCGTAAGGAGAGCGGCTTCGAAGTGACCGATCACATCCGCGTATCCATCAATGGCAACGATAAGCTGTCCGAGATCGCACAGAAGAACAAAGAAGCCATCAGCGGCAAGGTTCTGGCTGATGAACTGACAAGCGGTATGGAATACGGCGTATCGAAGGAATGGAATATCAACGGCGAGAACGCAGTGATCGCTGTGGAGAGAGTATAAAGATAAAGATTCTGTGGTTTTCCGGAAGGGGGACCGCAGAATCTTTTCTGTTTCGGAAAAACATTTACGAAACTTACGAAAACCGGCGAAA